>Ga0081538_10002560_pt1 | contig 17672 bp, 13 predicted proteins | sample TabmetS5T2R1_FD_71022 | JGI IMG/M metagenome (GOLD analysis project Ga0081538, IMG submission 71022) | Tabebuia heterophylla rhizosphere microbial communities from the University of Puerto Rico - S5T2R1 | ecosystem: Host-associated > Plants > Roots > Rhizosphere ... | reverse complement strand
GAGGAAGTGCCATATCTCATCGATTTTGAGGACGATCGCCTTCCCGCTGGGAGCGGGCTTTTCAGCGTGGTCAGCGGCATAGCGGCGAATCCAGGTTAGGATCGTGCTGGTCCACACCCCGAACATCTTCGCCAAGGCGTTCATCGAGACGCCGTGGCAGTAGAGAAAGACGGCCAGCGACTGTTGCCACGGCGGTCTCCCGCGCGGCGTGGAGCGTGTAAACTGATAGCCACAGCCCCGACAGAGCCAGCGCTGTTGGCCTCGGACCTTGCCGGCCTTGACCACGCGCGGATGCGTACATCTTGGACAGGCGTCCATGCTTCCCCTCCGATCGCTCTGGTGACGACGAATACGATCGGGAAGAATATCAGACGATCGTTACTTAGACGAGGCGTGGTCATAAATCATGCCGCCCTTAACAGGGCCTTAATGCCCTTGCCCAGGGGCAGGGGGTGTTTGTATTGATAGAGCAATACCAGTTGATAAATGACAATTGCGCCCAACGCCAATAGCTGAGAGCGCTGCAGGCCTTTCACCGGCATCTGCGTGCGCCACTCAAAGATGTTCTTGAACAGGCCATTAAACGGTTCAATCGCCTGAGACCGCAGCTTATGGAAGATCCGTCGCACCTCCACGCCATCGTCATGATGGGGATAGGCCCCACGCCGGGTTGCCACCAGCGACCGATTGCACTGCTCGCACAGGCTGCGAATCTCTGGGGCATTGTAGTGGGTGTCACCCAGGACATAGCGCACCTCAGCGGGCAGGGGCGCCAACAATCGGGGGGCGACTGCATTGTCCGCCGTATTGGCCGGGGTCAGTTCCGCAGCCAGCGGGATCCAGACCGCTCCGACCGACACGGCGAGATGCAGTTTCCAGCCATACCACCAGCCGTGCCAGCCCGACTTCGACCAGCCGGCTTCCGTATCAATCGAGGGGTGGGGGAGCTCGCCGCTCTCCCGCTGTTTCTTGTGCCAGACTCCGCCACTGGTGTTCAAGGGAGTGCTGTCCACCGCCGCGGCCCGGCCGTGGCAGGCCCAGGGGTTCAGCACACCCACCAGGTGCCGCCCGAAGCAGCCAATCAAGCCAGGCAGGTGGGGGGGCAGCGCGGCGAGCCGCCGCTCCCACGTCCGGCGGGTCGGAAACCGGCCGTGCTCATACAAGAGCGGCCGCAACTGCTGGGCCACCGGCTCGGCTTGGGTGAGAAACGTGAGCAAGGCGTAGGCCGTATAGAGGCGTCGGATAATCATGATCACCAGCGCCTTCATGATGAGGCGATCGGAATACGTTTGGGGCCGACCGCGGGGCCGCTTGGCCGGCTCAGGCGGCCAGGGCAACTCATCCATGAGCTGCACCAGCGTGACAAGCACACTTTTTTGTCGTAGCATCTCCGTACCTCCGTGGTGTCGAAGTGTGGTAACGGAGATACTACGGGGTCAGCCGTGCTGTGGCCAGGCCAGGCACGGCTGTTTCTATTTATGACCACGCCTCAGTTAACTGAACGCCATTCGGACAAGAGCCATAAAGCCTCCAAATCCGTGGAGACGATTCGCGGATATACCATGCCGGCGCCGACCTGGGCTGAAGCGAAGGAGCCCCCTGGCTCCCCCGCGTTGCGAGCTGCACCGGCAGGCGCTGAGCCTCGTCTGCAGCGCCATATTTCCCACCCAGGATGCCCGCAGGACGCTCAAGCGTTGGGGGACACCCCGCGACGCCGTCCCTATTTCACGGTCAGGATTTCAACCTTGCCCTGCCGACGGGCGATATTGACGCTGACATCTTGGGCGTGGTGCCTGATGGAGAGGTCAACCGAGGCTTCTCCGACACGGAGGTTTTTGATGGAGACCTCTTGGAGAAACGACGGCAGAAGCGGATACGCAAAGCTCACTTGGGGCGGATGGCCGCGCACCGATAGGCCCAGGCAGGCTTGGAGAAGCAGAAAGACGGACGCTGCGGCCCAGGACTGTGGGGCACAGGCGACGGGGTACAAGGTCGGCCCTTCGCCAGGCCGCCGCGGGAAACCGCAAAACAGCTCAGGGAGGCGGTGCAGATCAATGAACAGGCTGGCATCGAACAGACCTGTCAAGATCTGGAGAACCGACTCGCGCAGCCCATAACGGCCGAGTCCATACGCCGTGAGCGCATTGTCGTGCGGCCAGATTGAGCCATTATGGTAGGACATAGGGTTATACCGGACCTCGGGAGCCGCGAGGGTCCGGATACCCCAGCCGGAAAAGACCCCCTCTCCCATGAGGGTGTGCGCCGTGCGCTTGGCATGCGCGGTCGTTGCAATCTCTGAAAAGAGACAGTGGCCCGCATTGGAGGTACGCACCCGGCAGAGATGTTTCTGGCCATCCAAGGCCAGGGCGTAGGTCTCCAATTCTGCACACCAGAACACTTCCGTAAACCGCTCCTGGAGGGCCTGCGCCTGGCGCAGAAGGTCTTGGGCTCGGGCGGTATCTCCGAGCATGGCGGCGATTCCCGCCGCGCCGCGTTTGGCGGCATACACGTACCCCTGTACTTCACACAGGGCAATTGGCCCATCCGCCAGCGTCCCATCGGCATGAAACACGGCATCCTTGGAGTCTTTCCACCCTTGATGGACCAGCCCCTTAGGCGAGCGCCGCGCATATTCGACAAATCCGTCGCCGTCGACATCACCGTACCGGTCGATCCACTGCAACGCCAACTCGATGTTGGACCAAATGGACTCGATAAAGGCTCGATCGCCCGTGCGCTCGTAGTATCCGGCCGCCAGCATGACGAAGAGGGGGGTCGCGTCTACCGAGCCGTAGTAACGCTTGAACGGAATCTCACCAAGGGTGGCTAACTCCCCTCGGCGTGTCTCATGCAGGATCTTTCCAGGTTCAGCATCCTGGGAGGGGATTACCTCTTTTGCCTGGGTCGCTGCTAGATACGCCAGCACCCCTCGCGCGATGCCTGGATTCATCCAGAGGCATTCCAGGGCTGTGATGATGCCATCGCGCCCGAACACTGTGCTAAACCAAGGGACACCGGCATAGGGGTACAGACCATAAGGGGTCTGGCTGATCATCATATGTAGATCGGTGCTGGAGCGCTTGACCCAGTCGTTAAATCGCTCATTGGAGGTATAGATCTCGCAGCCCTGGCTCTCAAGCCACTTTAGGGAATTTACTGCAGCGGTGGCGGCTGTGTCGAATTGCCCGATGGAAGCGCTTTGCTCGGCGGATTCGCAGGAAACTGTGAGGTCAAATATCACTTCTTCTTTGGGGGGAAGCTTGATTTCTAGCCGCAACTCGGAGCCGAGCACCTCTGCCGGTGGCGGTGAGCACTGCAAACGTGTTCGACGCGTGACCCCGTCGAGTCCTACATAGCCTAGCACCAAGCCGTCGTCTTTAGCCACGGCTTCGAGCCTGTGCCCGCGTCGCTCTCGCCGCAACCCTCGCACTTCGAAAATGTCCGCGAAATCGCTATCAAATTGTAAATAAAGCGGGATATCAAGCGGCTGCAGACCATAGTTGTAGACCCGCAAGTGCTCGTAGCATGTGCCCTGCCAGAGAAACTTGCTACGGAAGATGTGCAGAGTCCCGCGTGGGACGGTTACGTGCCCATCGATGGTAAAGTCGGGGTTGGTGAGGTCAACCGTCAGCAGCGCATTGTCGTCTTTCACAGTCGAGCTGAGGAGCAAGGGGCGGTGCCTCCCCACTCGCAGGACGAAGAGGGAAAGGAATCGTGTCCCCTCGTGGTAGAGCCCTAGTTCGCCCCGTGCGGGCGCTTGTATATCGCCATAGCGATCGAACACGGCAAACGTCTCCCCGTGTTTGAGTACCCGGGTACGATCATCAGCCAGAGCAGAGGTGGCTAGAATATAGTAGCGATCTTCCACGCGAATGACGTCGTCCAAGAAGGTCTCCTTATTCGGCGTATGTAAGCGTGAGCTTGCTATCGACAGGCCGCTGGTAAACAAAAGGATAATCTTCAGCCATGCACGGAACATTAAAACGCGGCTGAAACAGGCGTGGATGGTGGGTCTGGCTGAGGGTGGGAATATGCTCCGCTGCCCTTCTCGTGGCTTCTAGCCCGTCGAGAATGAACCTCGTGATGCTATCTTCGATCAGTTCGGGGATCGACCCATGGCAATACGCGATGACCCGCGATCTGTAAGCTATCGCCTCAATCATCACCAAAACGAAGGGCCCCGGCCAATCGATCAGCAAAAGCAAGGCGTAAGCGTTCCCAAAAAATGCATCTTTTTCGTTGTCCCTGATCTCGGCCACAGACTCAACTACGTGGATGTGATAGCTAACAGGGAGCGATGATGTCCTCGCAGGAGGCCGGTCGGCCGCGTCAACCTCGGCTGCGATCTCGATCGCTATCCCCCAGTCTGCTCAGTGATTTGGATGGCGCGATCGATGCGTTTTTCAGGCGAGATGCGCACCAGAAACGCCAGGTATGACACCGCTGTTACGTGGCATCCATACAGGCCTTCTAGGAAGCCATAATACACCGTCACCTGCCCGTCGAGCTAGTCCAAAGGCAGCCGCTGGGTGTTAGAGATCGATATCATGCGGCCTTCCGTGAATATTTAATAGAGCCGCACCAGATCGGGGATTTCGAAACGCCCATGCAGTGAGGTTATCCTCCCCTGCCAGTGCCCGGCACGGTGCGCCTTACTCTTCCCACTGCCGGTTGACTGAGCGTGTAACGCCATGTGTATCCTTACGGGATCAGCTGTTGGCTCGTCTGGAGGCTCGTCACAACCTCAGTCAGCCGTGGTCATGACCAATGGGCAGCCGTCATCGCGTGGTGGAACGACCCATTCCCGGCGAGCTGCTCGCTCATGGCGTGCCCTCGGCCGTCGGGAATGCACACGTTTTTATCGGGCCAAAGAGGATGATCCGGGACTGTTCGCCCGCACGGCCACGCTCCGTGTCGCAGCCTCATCCGGACCCCGACCGCCTGAGGAGGAAAACGTTTAAGGCCGTCTGTTGGGGGCGTAGAGGGAGCCTGGCCTTGGTGTCAGTCCGGCAGCGGCATGACTGGCTTCCAACAATGACAACACTGATACCCAGTCATGACAGAGCTGACCGCCGGGAGAGATAGGCGGGGGAGTTGCAGATGGCCAACAGGGGTATGGGATGATCTTGATGGTCCCACCGACGCACGTAGGTGTGGGTTAGGGGCTCAAACGGGTCGCGAAGCAAGCCCGACCGAAGAGGTAAACCCGAACGCGGGCCTCTCACATGTGGAGAGGTCCACGCGACACCACTCGCCGCTACCGCTTTCGCCCGTCACGGGACGACTACTGCACCGCCGTCCCTCGGCCTCCCGGCACGTGTGGCCAGCTGTATCGCCTCGCTCACCTCAGGGATTACGGCTCCCCGGGTCTCAAGGCCGCCCTCTACCAGCCGCTGGTATCGGGCGAGGTAATCCCGCGCCATGCGTGCGGCGCTGAAGCGCTCTTCGAAGCGCTGCCTGCAGCGCCACCGGTCCAAGGTCGGGATACGCTCGGCAGCCCGTACCGCCCCGTCCAAGTCGTGTACGATGAACCCCGTGACCCCTTCCTCAATAATCTCGGGCACGGAGCCACGACGATAGGCGATCACCGGTGTGCCGCAGGCCATGGCCTCGGCCATCACCAGTCCGAAGGGCTCTGGCCAATCAATGGGGAAGAGTAGGGCGTAGGCGTTTCCAAGGAACTCGTTTTTCTCCGTCTCCCCGATCTCGCCTACGTACTCGACGAGCGGCTCGCGGAGCAGCGGCGCGATGACCGCCTCGAAGTACTCACGGTCTACGGGGTCGACCTTGGCCGCGATCTTGATGTCCATACCGAGGCGCCGGGCGATGGCGATGCTCCGGTCCACGCGCTTCTCAGGGCAGATGCGCCCCAGAAAGGCGAGGTATTTCCCGGGCTCCGGGCGAAAGGTGTAAAGATCCTCTGGCAGCCCGTGATATACGGTATCCTGCCAATTCAGCCATGGCAGTGGCTCGCGCTGGGCATTGGAGATGGAGATCACGGGGACGGTCTTGAATTCCTGGTACAAGGGGACCAGGTCCGGAATGTCGAGCCGACCATGGAGGGTGGTGACGTGCGGCGTCGACTGCCGCTGCGAGAGCGGGAAATGCAGGTAATCGACGTGCCAGTGAATGAGATCGAAGCGGCCGATCTCTTTGAAGACCAGCTCCAACATGAGGACGTGGTGGGCAAGCTGGTCGATGCACTGCGTGTCCAAACGCAAGGAGCGGCGACACGGGGCCACGAGGCGGGCTGTCGTCACGGAGTCGCCGCTGGCGAACAAGGTCACCTCGTGCCCCTGCCTCACCAGTTCGTCGGTGAGATAGGAGACCACCCGTTCGGTGCCGCCATAGCAGCGGGGGGGGACCGATTCATACAAGGGGGCTACCTGGGCAATGCGCATCACATGATCTCCTACTCGCAGCCTTTCGCAGTCCGTCAGGGGCAGATTCATCGGTCCTCGATGCCAAGTCGGCCAGCCTGCGATGGTGCGCGCTGTATCATACTAATCACCAAAAAACACCTAGCTCCTGGGTTGGGAGCTTCATCGGTGGAAGTTATTGTCCTCTCTGTCCGGGTGGCTCATGTCACCTACGACAATATAGGTGTATAGTCTCGTGCTAAAGTTACGGTTGTTGAACGCGATGATCTGCAGCATCTCACCAGCCGCAGTTGTCCGCTCTGACAGGGTAGTCCCGGTCCGACGCGCAATTGATTAAGGGGAAGCGCACGAAGGGGTGTGTGCGCCCTTGGGTCCTGTCTGGCCTCAAGCTGTGGCCGCCTGGCAAGAATATTCCGTTTCCCTAACAAAAACTGTGCCAGATACTCCGGTAACGAAAGGTGCGGCTTGACCGCCGATAGACCAAGATCCCTGGCGCGTCCCCAGATGCTGCACTCTTACCCGCGCCCTCGCTCGGGGGGTTAACATCTATCCGGCCAATCAATCTGAGCATTGAGATCTTCAAAATGAGAGCCTTGGGATCGGACTACGCCTCGGGATAACTCTGCGGGCGCGATGAGAACTGTATCCTTGCTTGCACGTATTGTGGCCTTGCCGGCCGAACATACTGGTGCCTATGCAGCTGGTAGAGGCAGACTGGAATATGGCGGAATGGTTCCAAGGGGGGGCAAGTGCGTACTGGTCGGGTGAGGGCCGCCATAATGGCGGAAATCCGCTTGGAATAGGCTAGAGATATGATCGGCCCCGGGAGGTAATCGCAGGAAGGAGCCGGTGCGCGGAGGCTCGCCCGCTCCTGGCCGAGAGCTGCCACTGGTTCGTCGAGGGCTTCGACACCCCCGACGTGCGGGAGGCGAAGGCGCCACTTGACGAATGGTCATGATCTGGCCCTATGCTAGTTAGGCAGCTTAACGAGCAGGTTCAGCAGTGGGCCCATCGGCATCCCAACGGGCACTGGTCAAGCAAAGTGTTTTGCAGGCGTTCTGTCCATAATCTCCTCCTGCTCAGCCCCCTCGCGCAGGCACGGTGATGCTGGTGCGGAGGCTCACCTCTATCCTGCCAGCCAGGACTATGACCGAAGCCATGGAGACGACACGCATCCATCGCGTCGCCGGCCTCACGGGCGTCGACGCACGGCCTTCGCGGGGTCCAACCAGCAGATTGAGGCCTTGGTCCCCATTCTGGTCGCTCACCGTACGAGCTGGGGAGGCAACGGTGCAGAGGCCGCCAGTGCCTTGTCCATGACCGAGGCGTCCTCAGCCTGCCGGGGGTGAGCCCGCCGAAGCTAGCGCGCCGGCTGGTGACCATCCTACCGGCGATGCCCCTGGCCGAAGCCATGGAGACCACGAACATCCACCGCGTCGCCGGCCGCACCGGCGCTCATCGAATACCGGCCGACCTTGCGGGCATCGAATCAACCCATGCGGCGCAGGTCGACCGGCGGCGTACTCCCACGCCTGCGGGTGAGACAGCCCGCTGCCCTTATCTGCGCCTTCCGCCCCATGTCATGGGCGCTTCTCCCAATAGGGAGGATACCCGTAATACGTATGAATGACGGCCCCCCATTGGCGATTCGCCAGCTCCGGCAAGGTGGCGGCCTCGAAGTTGGGGGCTTTTTCGATCTTCTGTTTCTCGATCTGTAGGACGAGGACCTTCTCCTCAGGTCGCAGCGCCACCGCATCCCACGGCACTGGGACCCATTTACTGCCCAGCCCCAAAAGGCCCCCGAAGGACAAGACGGCATAGGCCACCCGCCCCATCTCCATGTCAATCATGACCTCCTCAATCTTGCCGAGATCCTCCCCGTGAGGGCTCTTCACCCGGTACTCGAAGAGGGTCTTGCTCCGCAGGAGTGCGGCATCCTGCACCGATCCTGAGGCCCCTGGCGCTGGTGTGGGGACTCCCTGCGCACAGGCCGCACTCGCGAGCAGCAAGCTCCACATAGCCCACATGGTCATGAACGTTGCGCGATGTATCATGGTTGTCTCCTCGACGCTGTGACCGATTCAGGGTCCAATTGCTCAGGATGGGTAGAGCCGTTGTAATCTTTCTGCCCTTTTCTCCGCAAGGGAAATCCCCGCCATGCATCCCCCCTGGCCTGAGTCTTGAAAGCGTATGAGCTGGGCTGGGACCACGCTGCGGGGCTGCTAGACATATTTGCCGCTTTCCGAAGAGCAGGAGATCCTCGTCATGATGCCTGTGCACTGGATCACGAATCTCCTGCCAGCCATGACCCTCGCGGAAGCCAATGAGCCCGCCCACATCCATCGCGTCGCCGGCCTCACGGGCGACCGCACGGCGTTGGTCACCACCCGCCCGTGTCGTGCGCCCCACCAGACCATCTCCGATGCGGGGCTGATGGGCGGGGGCCACGTGCCGCTGCCGGGCGAGGTGTCCCTCGCGCACCACCGGGTGCGCTTCCGGGATGCACGGCCGGCGCCACGTCCTGGAGGTCTGGCGGCCACCGCTCGATGGGGGAGTTGTATACAGACAATCTCCCGCACGCCATCGATCTGCTAGCGTTGGCAGGCCTTGCGTTACAAACGCCGCATGTTTCCCGCCAAGGGAGACGAGGGGCCCTCATAGAGTCGTACCCTGATGGAGGATCGATATAGTCGTAAACCAGTAGGCTAGGGAAGAACGGCTGCGGCCTTACTCATCTCCAGCGTACTCCCGCGATAGGAGAGAGCTAGGTAGTGCTACACAGGTAATGCTGATATGCGTCGCCGCCACCAATGTTAGAGAGTGGTACACTATGGGTCGAGGTCCTTGCAACAGGTCCCTGAAGACGGTAGGGACGCCGCCAGCGCCTCCGAAGAGCCGTGGAGACACACGGGCACGAGATTACCGTGACGACCCCTGATATACCATGGGCACCTTTGATCCGTCCGGTTCGACTCAGGTGCTAGCGATAGCGGGCGTAAAACTTCACCGCGTTCTCCCAGAACAGCTTGCGCTTGGCGGTCTCCGGCAGATCCCAGCCCAACACGGTCTCCACAGACTGGGGAAACCAGCTCTCGCCATGGGGATAGTCTGAAGCGTACATCAGCACGTCCTCACCGAGGAGGTCGATGACGGTTTTGGTGAGTTGGGGCCCCTCCGGGATCTCGATGCTCTGAAAATAGCGCCCACTCAAGACGTAGTCGCTTGGTTTGTGCTTGAGCGGGGGCAGGGCGGTGGCAATAGAATGGGCGTGTTCATCGAGCCGGGCCATCCAGAAGGGCAGCCAGCTATGGCCCGCCTCCAGCGTCCCAATCCTGAGCTGGGGATAGCGGTCCATCACCCCACTGCCGATGAGCGCCGCCATGTTGCGCATGCCGCACCAGGGATGCGCTGCCGAGCGCTGCAACCACAGGTTGTCCCACGTATCGAGGCCGCCTGGGGCATACGGCGGCATCACGGTGAAGGTATGCAACACGACCCCCAGATCGTACTCGGCGGCGGCTTTCCAGTAGGGCTCCAGATCGGGATGATCCAGAGGCATCCCATAGGGGGCATAGACGAAGAGCCCCAAGGGCCAGCGCTTGGTCGCCCAGGCGGCGATCTCCTCCAGGCCACACGCCACGTCGCGCGCGGAGACCAAGATGACCCCCGTGATGCGTGCCGGAAAGGCGCCGCAGTAGTCGTCCATCCAGCGGTGGTAGGCGCGATACATCATCGTTTCCACCTCGGGGTCCTCGCTCAGCGTCCAGGTCCCGAACCAGCCGGAGGGCAGGGTCAGATTGACATCCACGCCTTCGAGGTCCATGTCTTTGATGCGTGCCGCCGGATCAGCATCGACGAGCGGCGACGGATCTCGGCCTTTGTGCGCCCCAGTGAAGCCTGCCATATAGCCTGTACTGGCCGCTGAGGTGTCAGCGTCGGCCAACCCCAGGCGGCGGCGATACGCTCGGGATCCACGGGTGTAGGTGACATGGCCCGTCCGACGCTGGACCACCTTGTAGGGCTCCCAGGACGTGAGCTTGGCCTGTTCGTGCGCCGTTAAATACTGCGTCAGAATCTCGGCGGCGGGACCAACATGGGTGTCGGAGTCGAAGATCTGATATCCGTTGCGTGCCACAAGACCTCCTCCCTGGTTACGACGAGGCTCGACGGCCACCGGGCGAACGCTGGTATTTCTCCAGCATGGTGGCCGTATAGTACCGTTCCTCCAGTTCTCGCTGCTTGGCCACGGTTTCACCGACGTCCAGGCGCAGCGGGTGAGGGTAGGGACGCCCCTGCCGACTGGCCTGAAAGGCCTCCCAGGCTGCCAGGCCGCGCGCCTGAAAGTCCTGCATGAAATCCCACAGCGCCGCATACATGACCTCGTGCGTGAACGCCGGGTACCACGCGATGAACACCCCGAGGGCCTGGTGTTCCTCAAGGCTCAAATACCGCGGCAGCTTGCCCCGCATAAAGGACAACGGTCCCGAGACGCTGGCGCGCGCCTGCTGAATTTCTTCCACGGAATGCGGCGACTCGAACTGCACCCAATCGACGCCGGCCACTTCTTCATAGGCGCGCAACCGCTGGAGGCAGTCCTCCAGGCCGCCGTTGGCCGCATCGCGCGCATAGCACTGGGCCATGATGACGAAATCGGGATCCAGCTCATGCTTCATGTCCACGGCGGCGCGATACCGCACAATGGCCTGCTCGAGTGGGACGACTTCCACCCCGGCGTCCTGCGTGCTCCGCTTCCCCTCGATGGGCTGGTCGTCAATGCGGATGCCGGCCAGGCCCGCTCGGATGGCTTCCGCAACCAGCCGGCGCACGGCCATAATGCCGCCATGACCCGTATCGCCATCGACGATGACCGGAAAGCGCACGCTCTGGGCGATCCAGCCGGCGATGGTCAGACACTCGGTCATGGTCGCCACCCCCACGTCCGCCAGCCCGGTATAGGTGCCGACCACCCCGCTGGTGCCCACGAAGGCCGCCTCGGCCCCGGCCAGTTCCATCAGCCGCGCGTGCGCCGCCGTCGGGGCATGCATGACCGCGAGGACGCGGTCCGTGCGATGAATGAGTTGCTGCAGGCGTGTCGTGGGCTTGCTGTCGGCCATCAGGCATCCCTCCGTAAGTCATGCATGGTTGGTGGTGAAGAGGTGGAGACCTCTTGCTCCGTCCGTCGTTGGGCTGAGGAGTGCGCTCGCCTCGACATGTGGCCATAGCCCCGCAATGGTATCCAGCGTCGCCAGCAACTCCTGGAGCTTGCCCCACAGACCTCAACCGAGGCAATCAGCTGCGCAGCGGAGAGAGACATCTGGGATCCTCCTGAGGCGACGCCTGCTGAGCGCGAGACGTCAGCAAGCCTCGCGGGGCTGCTCGCGTAAAGTAAGCGGTCGTGTCGACAATATCAAGAACATTTTTGGAAAGAATTCGTTCATTGCCAGCTGACCCCCGTGGCCTTAAACCTGGGTCCGTTCAAGCCGGCCCCGCCGGGTAGAGCGCGGTCAGCCGCCGCCACGTCTTGGAGGTCTTGCGGCCGCCGCTCGAGACTGGTGTTCTCTGCACACGATTCCGCGATACCTGGCAGAGTCCTGGTGTAGGCGGCTCACGGCCCCGAGCGCCCGCCTGCCCAGGGCTCTCTCCAGCCCCCACCACTCCCTGCCCGGCGCACAGCGCGCTCCTGGGCCGCTCCGGATTTTCGCTTGACACGGGGCTGGGCCTGGAGTAATGACGAGCTAGCTACTGCAGGAGTTCGGTGGGGCATGTGAGGGGCTCCGGCGCCGACATGAGCGGTGGCGGTCTCGCCCCTCCCGGGCACAAGGCCCAGAGGCACGGCCAGCGGCCTGTCGAGGAAGGTCCGCCCGCGCCGATTCTCCGCCCAAGGTGGGCGCCTGGTCGGGCCAGGGCACGGTTCTGCCCCCGAGCCGCTGGGCGATGGCTGGCTGGCGCCGCGGCGAGCGAGGTCCTGTGGGGCCGCGAGTGGCGAGGTCGTGGCGGGCCACGTCTCCGGGCCGCCACGGGCGCCCTTCGGCTCTGTTGAGATGCCTCGTCTGGTCTGGCGGCATGTTGCGGCATCACAGGCCGCGGCTTAAAGCCCGAATGTGTCCGGTCGCGTGGGATGTCCACGGGTGGCGAGCCAGTTTCGCGCGGGTAATGACCTTCGCTGGGTTCTCAGGCCCTGGGCCGCTACCATCCCGAGAGGTGCTTGCCTGGACAAACCCGTTGGGATGTGGGCAGCCGGCCGGCTGGAAGAGGCCAGCGGCGGGCCGCCAACCCTCATGCCACAAACATTGATGCAGCCACAGTGGCAGAAAGGGAGATGACGGAGGAGCTGGCGTCCTTGCCTGCAGGCTGGGGTGCAGGTGTGCCCCCCAGAGGCGTGGTGGTCACGCAGGCAAGGCGATGTCGATCGGTCGGCTGTCCCCTGACCCTCTCCAGAGACGCGGAAGGGATGAGCCGATGACCCGAGGTGCACGATGCCCGCAGGGCGGTTACAATCGAAGCGGTACCCGGTGGCGGATCCGGAAGAGGCCGTCGAGTTCTACTTTCAACAGGGCTGGACGGATGGGTTGCCGATCGTTCCACCCACCCCCGCACGGGTCGAGCGCATGCTGACGGGCACCCGGCGCGATCCTGCCGAACTGATGGGGCTCATCCCGCCCAACCATGGCAAGGCCACGGTGGAAAAGATCGCCATTAATGCCGTCATGGCCGGCTGCCTCCCCGCCTATCTGCCGGTGGTGATCACCGCCGTCCAGGCCATCACGGATCCCCAATTCAACCTCCACGGGGTGCAGGCCACGACGGGGCCTCATTCCCCCCTCTGCATCATCAACGGGCCCATCCGGCAGACGCTTGAGATTAACGGGGGACCGAACGTCTTCGGCCCCGGCTGGCGGGCGAACGGCACGATCGGCCGGGCGGTGAAGCTGATCATGCTCAACCTGGGCGGGGCCAAGCCCGGGGAAATCGATAAATCGACCCTGGGGCACCCGGGGAAGTATACGTTCTGTATCGGCGAGAATGAAGAGGAAAGCCCGTGGGAACCCTTCCACGTCGAGCATGGCTTCGCGCCGGACGTCAGCACGGTCGCGGTGGTCGCCGCCGAGGCGCCGTTGTCCATCAGTGATACGACGAGCCGCACGGCCCGTGATCTCGTCGCCACCATGGGGGCGAGCCTGGCGGTCGCCTGGAACGCCCGCATGCACCTGCGGGGCCAATGCCTCCTCGTCATTGGCCCCGAACATGCCAAGACGATCGCGCGCGAGGGCTGGACGAAAGCCGACATCAGACGCTTTCTCTACGAGCGCGTCCGGACACCGCTGGGCGAGCTGCTCAGGGGGCCGGAGTGGGAGTTGGGCATGTCGCGGCAAACCCTCCCGGCCTGGCTTGATACAGGCCATGAGCACACCCTGGTGCCCAAATTCATCAGCCCGGAGGAAATCCTCATCGCCGTGGCGGGTGGCACGGCAGGAACGCACTCCGCCTGCCTGTCGGGCTGGGGGAACGGTTTTACCAGTCGTATGGTCATCAAGCCGATCGAGGGATGAACGGAGGATGCTATGGCCGATGGACTGCGGGAGCGCTATGAAGTGCTCGACCCCACGGATGAGGCCCCGCCGCTGGAGAAGAAACTGGCCAGCGCGGTGCCCGACCTCCAGGGGAAAGTGATCGGGTTTCTGGACATCAGCAAACCCAAAGGGGATATTTTTCTCAGGCGGCTCGAGGAACTGCTCACCGAGCGGTATCGTGTCAAGGCGGTCATGCATCGGCGCAAGCCCACCTATACCGCGCCAGCGCCCCCCTCACTACGGGAGGAGTTGGCCAGCCGCTGCGATGTGATCATCGAGGCGCTGGCCGACTGAGGGTCGTGCACGTCGGGCAGTGTGCACGACGGGATCGCCTTTGAAGAGCGCCAGATTCCGACCGCCGTCCTGGCCACGGAGGTCTTTCTCAACGCCGCGCGGGTCCAGGCACAGGCCCTCGGCATGCCAGGGTTTACCGTCATCAGCGTGCCGCATCCCGTGCAAAATCTCACCCCCGATGAGGTGCGGCAGCGGGCGGACCTCGTCATTGAGGAGGTGGTGCAGAAGCTGACCGGTCATGCCCGCTAATGACAGGGCTGGGCAGTATGCCGGCCCGGGACCCTGGCTGAAGCCATCCAGACAAGCCGCATCCACACGGTCGCTGGCCGCATCGGTACCCGCGCTGCGCTGGTCATGAGCCGCCCGTGTCGCGCCCCCCACCGAGCCGTCTCGGGGGCGGGTGGGCGGCGGCCACAGGCCGGGGAGTGCCATGGTTGACCAGCAACTGGTTGTGTTCGCGTTGGCTGTCGGGCTGGCGTACCTGTACGCCTTTGTGGGCGGGTTCACCGACGCCGGCGTCCGCACATGGAAATGGCCGTATCCATGACTGATCTGCTCCAGCTCATGTCCTGCGGACCCACACGCCCCATAGGCGTGTTCCCCCCCTCTTCCCGTCGGTTCGGCGTCACCATCCGGTGCAGATGTGCCCAGAGACAGCCCCTGCTGGGCCGTCACGCGGACTCGCATGTCCCTTCCGGCCGAGACCTCTTCATGGCGCGGCGGTCGTTGACATCCCCCCGGTCCCTTGTTACCATCGGGCCAATTTCGTTGGTGTAAGACTCGTGCCCACCATGCTTGAGGCCGCCCGGATCAGGGGGCGGGCTGAGGCCGGGAACCTGGAGCGATGGGGCCTTACAGCTGCTCTCCGGGGTCGCTGTTGCCGCCATCGAGACATGGTCAGACCTTCATTCCTGAGTGGCCTCGACCTCGGTGCGGGGGACGTACCGTCTCCATACCCTGTCTTCGCCGGCCACAGCCGCGTGCGCAGGGGGCATCGAGACCCTATCGAGACCGACGACTAATCGACCTTGATGGTCCTGTACCTCTATCGCACAGGGGATGGAGCCGCGGTTGACCAACGGTCATACGATGGCCCAGCCAAACGCTGGGTTTGCAGGTCGCGCGCCGTGGCATCGACGCCGGAGAAGATGGCGCCATGGGACCAGTGCAGATACGCGCCCGTGAAGCTACGGCTGACGCCAGGTCGGGCCGCGCATGTCCCTCGCTGCCGATCTGGCTTGGCCTCTTCGCCAGCCTGTTATTGACGGTGGGCGGCATCTGGGATATCTCCTGGCATCGCACCCTCGGGCGCGACACGTTCTGGAGCCCGCCGCACCTGTTCATTTATGGGGGTATTGCGGTGCTGGGGCTGGACTGCGTGGCTGTGGTGGCGGGCGCCACCGTCGCGCGTCGGCGGCGCCCGCCCGAGGGGGCAACGCTGGTCAAACTCTGGGGCCTGCAGGCGCCCCTGGGATTCACCATCGCCGGCTTTGGGGTCCTCAGTAGTCTCCTGTCAGCTCCCTTTGACGAGTGGTGGCATCGAACGTTTGGCCTCGATGTCACCGTCTGGAGTCCACCGCACCTACTCGCCATTGCCGCCGCCGCGGCGATACGGCTCGGGTTGATCGTGGCGCTCGTCGAAGACATGCAGGGAGCGGGGCAACCGAACCTAGGTGGGCGCTTGCAAGCTTCATGGCGGAGGACCACCGTCGCCGAGTGGGTGCTACTGTTGTTGCTCAGCTTCCTCCTGGGCAACCTCACCTTTGCTCTCGGGGAGTATGATTACCTGGCCGCGAGTCGTGACCCCCTCGTGTATCCGGTGCTGGCGAGCCTGGCCGTGCCGGTCGTCCTCGTCGCCGGGGTCCAGACGGTGGGTCGTGTGGGCGCCGCCACCGTCATCGTGCTGCTGCTCGTGCTGCGGCGTGCGCTGATGAGCGCGGTGCTCATGGCCACAGATTTTGTGCCACCGGCGCCCGCGCCGCTGTATCTGGTCCCGGCCATGGCGCTGGATGGCTGGCTCTGGCTAAGGCGCAATAACCTCGGAGGGCCGTGGCGATGTGTCATGGCCGGCGCGATGTTCGGTGGCCTCTTCGTGGCGGCGGAATATGCGTTCACCGGGCATCTGACGGGTCGATTCTGGCCGCTCCAGCCGCTGGCACTGAGCGGGCCCTTAGCCGCGGCCGTGGGTGGCCTGAGCGCCTGGGCTGGCGCGCGGCTGGCCCAGTGGTGGCTGAGACCCGGCCATACCGCCGTACGCTGAGTACAGCCGCAGCAGGGGCCCGCCTATGCGCACGGCCTCGATCGAGCGTCATGGCCCACACAAGGAGCCCGTCGAACGCCTCCACCTGCGCTTGTCCGTCCCTCCCGCCGACGGTCAGGGCAGCCTCCCGCTCACCGGCTCCGCGCTCCATTGGTGCGTGGGTCCATGGGGTAGCCATGTGATCGCGCGCTACCATCGGAGCGGGGCAGGGGGACCGTTCGGTTGGCTCACGTTCGGGCGTGTTGGCTGGAATAGATGGCGCGGGACCAGTGGCCATCATCATTGAAGGCGAACCGCTTGACAACCTTGGTACGTTCATGCCTGTATGCGCGCTGTGATGTTCGGCTGCGCGGGTACGAACGGTCTCCTCACACGCGGCACCGACGACAGTCGGTGGTGCCTACCAGGCGGAGGGATAGAGGCGGGCGCATGTGTGGCCAACACCTCTCGCTGGAAGTGTTGGAGGCCACGAGTATACACGTGCGGATCGTCCAGCGGCTGGGCGTCTCTAGGACTGCTGTAAGGGAAGCGGCGATGAGCCGTCATGGGGCCCATGAGGCACGGTACGTCCGGCCGTTTCAGCGTTTTGCCGCTGGCACTCGTTGCGTGAAGGCCCCCTCTTCGTCCGGTCTGTCCCTCCTCGTCTCCACGACAAACACGGCTGGTTCTCTCTCTTCTCAGACATGGCGTAGCCTTCCGGTAAGCGCACTTGACATCTGACCCATAATCCGATACACGAGACCTTCCCATCGCCCTCCCGCTTGTCCCCTGGTGTCGACAGGAGGCTGGAGGCCAGAGCGACCATGCGCGTCGTCCCTGACGACCCGAAGTGGCCGGATCTCTCGGGGGAGGAACGGAAACATGCTCCCCAGGCATGGGGAGCGATGATCGTCGGCATCGCACCTGTCGGCAGCACCGCGATACCCTGACCGAGGCGCTGGGTGTCACTGGAGGATCATGTCTGGTCAGACACAAGGCATGGCGGTTCGACGACTTCGTCCCCCAAAACCGCCCCAACTCCCGATCCTCAGCGGCGAGCGTATGGCGGGATCACGGACTCCGTGCCGCCCCACATGCGCCCCCGCCCAGGTGTTGGCGGTACAAGGGAGGCGGCGTTCGCGTACGGCGTCTTTCGTGGGGCGTGGCTCGGAGGACATGGGCCGGTGC
>Ga0081538_10002559_pt1 | contig 17673 bp, 19 predicted proteins | sample TabmetS5T2R1_FD_71022 | JGI IMG/M metagenome (GOLD analysis project Ga0081538, IMG submission 71022) | Tabebuia heterophylla rhizosphere microbial communities from the University of Puerto Rico - S5T2R1 | ecosystem: Host-associated > Plants > Roots > Rhizosphere ... | reverse complement strand
GGTCGCGCTCGCCGAGCCGCAGTGTGTCTGCCACAAATCTCATGTGATTTCCGCGCCGGATCCCGCGAGCCCGTTCAGGGCTGGACTGGTCCGTGCGCATCCCCCTCAGCCTAGCAGCGGATCGCTACGCAGCCGCGGGGCGAAGCCCCGTCCGCTTGCGCTCGACCGCCCGCAACCGCTGGTTGAGACGCGCCCAGGCCCAGGGCTCGACCTCGTCATAGCGCCCCGTCTCCGCCTCCGCCTGGGTCGCCTCCAGGTACTCGAACCAGGCGTCGGCCTCCTCGATCAGGAGCGCCTCTTCGCGCTCTTCCCTCTCCATGCGCGGGAAGGCTAGGACCGGGACCGGACGGACCGCTCGATCGCCTTCGTGCCGCCCGCCGCGAAGTACGCGGACGCGGCCTCGCCGAGCGCGATCGTCCCGCCGTAGGCGACCCCGCCCTTGACCGCCCAGCCGAGGCCGGGCACGAGCCCGGCGAGTTGCCTGGCGACGGTCCTGAAGCCCAGGCCGGCCGCGACCACGGAGAGGATCTCGAAGATGCGATCCTTGTCCAGCTCCTCGCCGTGGGCGGCGGCGATGCGGAGCACCATGCGGATCTGGTTCAGCGTCAGCACCGGAAAGTCGGCGCCCGGGATGAAGATGGCGACGCCCAGCACGCCGTTCTGACGCGCGAAGCTCTTGACGAGCTCGTCCACGACGTGCTCGCGGAGCGCGGGGATCCGGGAGGCGAGGAGGTGCGCGGTGTCGCCCGCGCGCTCGGCGATCCGCTCGGCGATCTGCTCCACCGGGAGGGGCTCGCCCGGCGCCACCTCGATCACGTCGGCGTCGAGGACGAACGGGATCGGGGGCGGGTCGCCGGTCGAGGCGCCGAAGAGGAGGCACACGATCGCGACTCCCTTCCGGGAGGCGAGCTGGAAGGCCTTCCGGTCGTCCTCGCCCGGCGTGGGCCCGTCGACGGCGTAGACGAAGACGCTCGCGCCCTCGAGGTCGTACGCCGACGGCGAACGTCCCGAGATGTCGCGCAACGCCTCCGGCGCCGCGCCGTCCCCGAAGGCGGAGACGATCGTCTGGGCGCGCCCGGCCGCCCCTGCCACCAGCAGCGGGCGCACGTCCTGGTCGTCGGCGCGGAGCTCCTTGACGACGCCGAGGACGGATGTCGGGCTCAAGGGGAGCTTCGGCATCGGTCTCGACCGAGCCTAGCGCGTCCCGGCCAGCCTGCCGCGCACGTGCACCGCCTCGAGGAGGCCGACGAGGATGAGGGTCGTCAGCAGCGAGCTGCCCCCGTAGGAGACGAGCGGCAACGGAATCCCTGTGACGGGCGCGATCCCGATGGTCATGCCCACGTTGATGAAGAGCTGGATGAGCAGGGCGAAGACGATCGTGCCGGCGAGGACGGCGGAGAAGAGATCTTTCGCCACCGCGATGATCTTCGTGGCGCGCCAGATGATGACGGCGTAGAGCAGGAGCAGGATCGAGGCGCCGAGGAAGCCGCGCTGCTCGGCCAGCGACGAGAAGATGAAGTCGGTCGAGTGCTCGGGGAGGTAGTTGAACTTCGTCTGCGTCGCGTTGGCTTCGCCCCGCCCGTCGAGGCCGCCGGAGCCGACCGCGGTGATGGACTGGTTGACGTTGTAGGTCGATCCGCTCGGGTCGATATCGGGATCGACGAAGCCGATCAGCCGCTCGCGCTGGTACGGCTCCAGCACCTCCACTCCTGCCGAGGGCAGGAACCAGAGGAGCGCAGCGGCGGCGAGGCCCGCGACGACCGCGAGCACCGCCAGATGGCGCCAGGGCGTCCCGCCGAAGAAGAGCGCCCCGGTCACGATCGCCGCGTAGATCAGCGTCGTGCCGAAGTCGGGCTCCTTGAAGACGAGCACCATGAGCGGGAGGGCGATCCCGATCACGCCCAGCGTCGTCCCCCACTCCGAGAGCCGCTGCCGCCGCTCGGCCACGAAGCCGGCAAGGACGATCGCCAGCGCGATCTTGCCGAGCTCGGAGGGCTGGAAGTTGAAGAAGCCGATCTCGATCCAGCGCTTCGAACCGCGCACCTCTTGCGCGAGAACGAACACCGAGACGAGGAGGACGAGGGCGAGCCCGTAGAGCGGCCAGCGGATCCGCCGGTAGGCGGCCGGGTCGAAAGCCGCGGCTGCGACGAGCAAGAGCGCCCCGACCGCGATGTAGATCGTCTGCCGGTAGACGTAGTAGTCGGGGTCCCCGGGGATGTCGTTGCGCGTCACGGACTCGAGCACCCAGAGCCCGTAAGCGACCAGCCCGCCCGTCGCCAGGAGCAGCAGGTAGTCGACGTGGCGGAGGAACGCGCCGATCTCCCAGGCGGCAGCCTGGGCCCTGGTCGGCTGCGGGACGCGGTTGACGGGCGTGGCCATTTAGTCGCTCTGCTGGACGATCACCGAATAGGTGCCCGGCTCGACGTTGAAGTACTTCTCGAAGACCTTGAGCGCGACCGGCGCGGCAGCGGTGCCGCCGTGGCCGCCGTTCTCGATCAGCGCGCAGACGGCGACCTCGGGCGCCTCGTAGGGGCCGTAGCCGCACCACCAGGACTGGTCGCGCAGGCCCTTGAAGCCCGGCAGCTCGACGTACTTCTCGGCCGTGCCGGTCTTGCCCGCAATCGCGACCGGGAAGGTCCCGAAGACCGATTGCGAGGTCCCGTATTCCGCGTGCGTGGCGTCGTAGAGGGACTCCTGCACGATCTGGATCGCGTAGGGGTCGAGATCGAGGTCGCGCGCCGGCTTCGGCGTGTAGGGCCGCAGCACGACGGGGGGCTCGCCTTCGTTCCGGGGCTCCTCGACGCTCTTGACCAGGTGCGGCTCGACGAGCTTGCCGCCGTTGGCGATCATCGCGTACGCGCGGGTCATCTGGAGCGGGCTGACCAGCAGGTCGCCCTGGCCGATGGCGAGCTGGACGGAGTCGCCGCTCGTCCAGATCTTGTCGATCTCGGTCTCGAACGTCCGGCGCCGCCAGCTCGGCGTTGGGACGAGCCCCTTCGCCTCGGGCCCCACGTCGATGCCGGTGCCGCCGCCGAAGCCCATCGTCCGCGCCCAGCGCTGGAGCGGCGAGTCCTTGCGCTCGTAGAAGCGGAGCGCGACGTTGTAGAAGAAGGTGTCGCACGAGTTGGCGAGCGCGGTGGACACGGTCATCGGCTCGTTCTTGTACGGGTCCCAGTTCATGAAGGTCTGGCCGTCGATGACCTCCTTGCCGGTGCACTGGATGACCTCGCCGGGCGCGAGCAGGCCCTCCTGAAGCGCGGCGAGGGCAACGAACGGCTTGAAGGTCGACCCCGGCGGATAGCCGCCCGCGACCGCGCGGTTGAGCGTCGGGTAGTTCGCGCTCTTGGCGGCGAGCCGGGCGAGGTCCTTCTCTTCGACCCTTCCGACGTAGACGTCCGGGTCGAACGTCGGGTTGGAGGCGAGCGCGAGGATTTCGCCGGTATCCACGTCCATGGCGACGATCGCGCCCCCGTCCGCCGCCCACTCGTCCTGGTCGTGGGCCAGCCGGATGCCGAAGGCGAGCGCCTCCTCGGCGGCGCGCTGGAGGTCGACGTCGAGGGTGAGCCTGATGGTGTCACCCGCCTCCGGCATCTGGCTGAACTCTCGCTCGCTCGTGACGCGGCCGAGCGCGTCGACGAAGACGCGGCCCTCGCCGCGGACGCCGCGGAGGTAGTTGTCGTAGGCCGCCTCGATCCCCGTCTGCCCGATGCGGTCTCCGGCCATATAGCCCTCGTCGGAACGCTCGGCGAGCTGCTCGGGACTGATCTCGGCGACGTAGCCAAGGATGTGGGCGGCGAGGCCGCCCTGCTCGTAGTTGCGGAGGTGGGTCTCGGTGATCTGCACGCCGGGGAACTGGCCCTGGTGCTCCATGAGGTAGGCCGTCTTGAGGTCGCCGACCTCTGTGTCGATCGTCACCGGCGTCAGCGGATCGCTCTCGAGGCGCTCCTGCACCTTGGCGCGCACGTTCTTCACCTTCAGCCCGAGGAGGCCGGAGAGGCGGCGCAGCATCGCGTCCCGCCGGACGACGGGGATGTTCTCCAGGGCCGCGGGCCAGATCTGCACGAGCGCGCCGGGCATGTTGGAGACGAGCACGTCGCCGTCGCGGTCGAGGATCGACCCCCGCGGCGCGATCACGCCGAAGCTCCGAATCTGGTTGTTGTTGGCATTCTCGAGGTAGCGCTCCCCCGAGATCACCTGCAGGGCCCAGAGGCGGAAGAAGAGCGCGCAGAAGACGACGAGGGCGAGGACGCCGAGGATGCCCACCCGTAGGGCCATCTGCGGGCCGAAGCGGTACGGCTCCTCGACCCGGGGGTCGGGAGGGAGGAAGCCTGGACGCGTCGGCTCGCGGACGGTGCTAGACAGCAGCGTTCACCTCCCGGCGCACGACGAGGTGCGGCGGCAGGGCCCTCGCGCAGAGCCCGTAGATCGGGTAGGCGAGGAGCAGGTTGAATGCGAGGGAGGGAAGCAGCACCGCGACGAAGAGCTGCGACGCGGGGATGGTCTCGCCCAGCATGAAGTGGAGCACCGCGGAGCCGAGCGTCACGCCGATCGACGCCAGCGCGACGGCGATGATGAGCGGGTGGGCCGAGGAGCGGGTCGTCGCCTCGCCGAAGCGCCCGGTCCAGTAGCCGGTGACGGTCAGGAGGAGCGAGGTCAGGCCGAACGTGCCGAACGAGGCCGTGTCGATGACGAGCCCGGCGAGGAAGCCGCAGACGGTCCCGAAGGTCGGCCCGCGCAGGAGCGCCACCGAGACGAGCGTCACGAGAACGACGTCGGGATGAGCCTCGCCGACCTCGATCCACTCGGCGAGAGAGACCTGGACGATGGCGGCGAGCAACACGAGGCCTCCCGCCTTGAGAGCGTCGATCCCGCTCACGGTCGCGTCTTCTGCCCCTGTTGCCTCCGGGAGCTCGCCCTGGTGGGCGGCGGACCCTGGCCCGGCTTCTCGAGGAGCACGGCCACCAGCGAAAGGGAGTCGAAGTCGACCAGCGGCGCGACCTGGATGCGCTTGAAGAGGTCGACGTCCTGCTGGCCGACGGACTCGACGACGCCGATGGGGATGCCGCCCGGGAAGAGCGACTCGAACCGCTCGGTCCTCCAGCCCGCCGTGATGACGGTGTCGCCCTTCTCCACGACCTCGTCCTTCTCGACGCCGTCGAGGATGAGCGACGACGAGCTGGCGCCGTGCTTGACCACCCCCGCGGCACCGCTCTTGGGGACGACCGCCGAGACGGCGCTGTCCTGGTCGGTGAGCAGCCTGATCAGGGCTTCCGAGTCCGTCACGTCGGTGACGAGGCCGACAAGCCCCTCGTCGGTCACCACCGGGGCGTTCTTGACGATCCCGTCGCCGGAACCCGCAGAGACGGTGATCTCCTGCTGGTACGGGGAGGGCGGGCGGCCGATGATACGGGCGACGACCGGCTCGAAGTCCTCGGGGAAGCTGGGGCCCGAGATGTAAGCCGCGATCCCGCTCAGGACGGTGGCCTCCCGGCTCTCGGTCTGGAGCGCGATCAGGTCGGCGCGCATACGCTCGTTCTCCTCGCGCAGCTTCTCGTTCTCGCTCTTCGCGTCGAGGAGGTCGGACGTCCATGCCCAGGCGTCACGGAAGGGCCGCGCGATCCGCTCGCCGGCGACCTCGAACGGCATCAGCACGGAGACGCCGATCCGCTGGGAGGCATGGAGGGGTCCCTCGGACGACTCCCGGAAGTAGACGGTGATCAGCCCGAGCGAGACGAGCACGAGCACGGCTGCGACGAGCCGCGCCCTGAAGGCGCGTCCCGTTCGCGAGGTAGGGCCCTCACCGCGCCGGACGGGAGCGTCCAGCACCGGGAGCCGTGCTGTTCGTTGCCGAGGCACGGGAAGCGACCAGTCTAGTGAATCGCCCGGCTCGCGTGAACCGGAGGCGGCGTGGTTCCTAGCGTCGGCGGCCGTTTCGCTGGCGGGCCTTCGCCGAGCGGTGGATGACCTCGAACTCCTCGAGGCTGCGGCCGGACCCGACCGCCACGCACGTGAGCGGCGACTCGGCGAGCTGCACGGGCATCTGGGTCTCGTCCCTGAGTCGGTCGGCGAGGCCTGTGAGCAGCGCGCCCCCGCCGGCGAGGACGATGCCGCGGTCCATGATGTCGGCGGCGAGCTCGGGCGGCGTCTTGTCGAGCGTCGACTTGATTGCGTCGATGATCTGCCCGACCGGCTCGTCGAGCGCCCGACGGGTCTCCTCCGAGGTGATGACGACCGTCTTCGGGAGGCCCGTGAGCATGTCTCGGCCGCGGACCTCCGCCGAGACCTCTTGCGGCAGCTCCCAGGCCGAGCCGATCTCGAGCTTCAGCTCCTCCGCCGTCTGCTGGCCGATCAGGAGCTTGTACTCCTTCTTGATGTGGGCCATGATCGCCTCGTCCATCTCGTCGCCGCCCACGCGGATGGACTGGGAGACGACGATGCCGCCGAGCGAGATGACGGCGACCTCGGTGGTGCCGCCGCCGATGTCCACGATCATGTTCCCGGTCGGCTCGGAGACCGGGAGCCCGGCACCGATCGCGGCGGCCATCGGCTCCTCGATCAGGTAGGCCTGGCGGGCGCCCGCGCTGAGGGTCGCCTCCTCGACCGCGCGCTTCTCGACCCCGGTGACGCCGCTGGGAACGCAGACGACGACGCGCGGGTGTGCGAAGCGGTTGTGGTGGACCTTCTGGATGAAGTGGCGGAGCATCTGCTCGGTGACGTCGAAGTCGGCGATGACGCCGTCCTTCAGCGGCCGGATCGCCGAGATCGTCCCCGGCGTGCGGCCCAGCATCCGCTTGGCCTCGATCCCCACGGCGTGGACCTCGCCGGTGCGCTGGTCGATGGCGACCACGGACGGCTCGGAGAGCACGATCCCACGCCCGCGCACGTAGACGAGGGTGTTCGCAGTCCCCAGGTCGACGGCCATCTCGCGTCCGCCGAACCCGCTCAGGTAGCCCCAGAAGCTCATGAAGATCCCGCTGAGTGTAACGACTGGCCTGAGGCCGTCCACCGCAGCCACGGCCAGGGTGCCAGGCACCGGGACATGTCACAAGTCGCGCGCAGAGCCCTGCCGGGAGTGGGCCAGCCGATAACGGCGCCGGCCAGGCGTCGTACGCTCGGACGATGCCCCGCGCGCCCAGGCAACAGGTGGCCGACGGCCTCTACCACGTAACGTCGAGGGGGAACCGCCGCGAGCCGATCTTCCTCGATTCGCTCGGGTTCGGGCGGTTCCTGGCGATCCTCGAACTCGCCACCAGGCGGTTCGGGTGGCGTTGCATCGCGTACTGCCTGATGACGAATCACTACCACCTCGTGATCCGTACACCCGAGGCGAACATCTCGCAGGGCATGCATCTCCTGAACGGCTCCTACGCGCGCTGGTTCAACCTGCACCACGGGCTCCAGGGGCACTTGTTCGAGCGCCGATTCCACGCCGCCGCGATCGAAAGTGACTGGCATCTGCTCGAGTCGTGTCGGTATGTCGTCTTGAATCCCGTGCGTGCCGGCCTCGTCGTCAAGCCCGCCGACTGGAAGTGGAGCAGCTACCGGGCCACCATTGCCGCCCATCGGGCAGCCACGCCGATTGCAGTCGACGAAGTGTTGGGCTACTTCGGAGGTCGGCGGGCAGACGCATGCGAGGCGTTTCGCTCGTTCGTCGCCGACGTGCCGACCGTCGTCCGTTCTAGGCACGTCCAGGTGCCAGGCACCGGGACGTGGCCCGACTAGCCGACCCCCGTCAAGGGTCAGACCCGGGAGGTGGCCCGACTAGCCGATCCCGTAGGCGCCCGGGAAGCGGTCGGCCAGCAGGCGGACGAGGAGGGCCGCCGGGAGGCCGACGACGTTCAGATAGTCGCCCTCGATGCGCTGGACCAGCGCCGCGCCTTGGCCCTGGATCGCATAGCCGCCGGCCCGGTTGTGCCACTCACCCGAGCGGACGTACGCCGCGATGTCGCGTGGGGAGAGCGACCGGAAGCTGACGTCGGTCTCCTCGTGCTCGACGACCTCCCAACCCGGCGTCAGCAGGCACAGGCCCGAGACGACGACGTGGGTGCGCCCGCCCAGTCGCTCGAGCATGCTGGCGGCTTCCGCCTCGTCCGCAGGCTTGCCGAGGATGCTGCCGTCGACCACGACCGCCGTGTCCACGCCGAGCACGGGCCGGCCGCCGGCCTGCCCGCCCACGGAACGCGCCTTCCCCGCCGCGTGCGCCCGCACGAGGTCGGCGGGCGAAACGAGCCCGTCATCTCGCTCCTCGTAGCGCGGCGGCACGACCTCGAAGGGAAGCCCGAGCTGCTCCAGGATCGCCCGGCGCTGCGGTGACGTGGACGCCAGGAGAAGCGGTCGGGTCACCGCTTCCGCGCGATCCAGATCTGCTCCGCCGGCCACTGCCGCGCCCACTCCACGGTGACATCGCCGTAGTAGGGGTGCGCGACGGCCCCGTCAGGCGCCTGAAGCTCGACCAGACGCTCCACCTCGAACCCCGACCGCACGAGCACGTCGATCCAGCCGCCGTAGGGGAGTTGAAACTCGACGCTCCCCCGTCCGGCGCCCTCCCACTCGAGCCGCCCCAGACCGAAGTAGGGCCGCTGAAGCGTCGTCGTGATCTCGCCCTCGTCCGGGTAGCACAGCGTCGTGAGCGGCGTCCCGTGCAGGAAGACGAGCCGTCCGCCCGGCCGCAGGAGTCTCGCCGCCTCGGGCACCCAGCGCTCGGGATCGCACCAGGTCGGAGCGCCGTACTCGGACAGCGCGAGGTCAAACGAGGCGGCTGGGAGCGGCACGTCTTCCGCGCCGGCCTCGACGAGTGGGAACTCGAGCCCGGGCTCGGACTGGAGCGAGCGCGCCGTCGCAAGCTGCGCCGGCGTCGGGTCGACGCCGACCGGCCGCGCGCCCAGCCTCGCCAGCCAAGCTGAGAAGTAGGCCGTTCCGCAACCGAGCTCGACGACGTCCAGCCCGGCCACGTCACCGAGCGCCCGAACGTCGCGCTCGGCGGTGCCGAAGGATCCCCACGTGATCGCTTCCTTGGAGCCAGGCTCGGCGGGCACCCCCGCCGGCGAATTCGGCGTTCACGCGGGTCCAGGCCGCGACGTTGCGTTCAGTGTCAGACAAGCTCGCCGTCGGAGAACCAGAGCGCGATCTCGCGTTCCGCCGACGCCGGAGAATCCGAGCCGTGCACGAGGTTGTCCGGCATCGCGAGCGCGAAGTCGCCGCGGATCGTCCCCGGGGCTGAGTCCGCGGGGTTCGTGGCCCCCATCGTCGTCCGGACCACCTGGACGGCGGACTCGCCCTCGAGCACGAGCGCGAGCGTCGGCGACGAGGTGATGAACTCGACGAGCTCGTCGAAGAACGGCTTGTCGCGGTGCTCGGCGTAGTGCTCGTCCGCGAGCTCCTGGTCGACGCGGACGAGCTTCGCCGCCCTGACGGTCAGGCCGCGGTCCTCGAAGCGAGAGAGAATCTGGCCGGCGAGCCGGCGCTGCATCGCGTCGGGCTTGATCAGGACGAGTGTGCGTTCCGCCATTCGTCCGTCTGCCGGGACTCCGCCTCGTCGCGCTTCTTCGCCTTCCAGAAGATCCAGCAGATATAGCCGAGCGCGATGAGCGGGACGATCATGCCCACGAGCGCGAAGACGCTCAGAGCCAGGGAGCCTCCGTCGTTCGGGGCGTGCTGAGCGAGGAGCGTCTCCACGCGGTCAGGTTATCCCGAAAGATTCTCGACCGCGCGCGGTGACTCGACCGGCGTCTCGCAGTAAGGGCACATCTGCCACAGGGGCTCGAGCGGCGCCTTGCAGCGCCGGCAGGAGTCCTTCAGCTTGGTCGTGCAGACCGGGCAGGCGAGGAAGGTCGGCTCGATGGCCGCGCGGCAGACCGGGCAGCGCTCGGCGACATCGAGGCTGTCCTCCATGGCCTTGATCTCGAGCTCGCGCTCGCGGACGTCCTCGAGGTACTCCGGCGGGCGGAAGAACATGTACAGCAGCGGTCCGACGAACGGCGGGAAGATGCCGAGCGCGACGGCCATCGCGAGCAGCCACGGATCCTCGATGCGCCGCCTGGCGTCCTTGTAGACCCAGTACGCGGACGCGAGCCAGAAGACGACCAGGAAGAACAGCGTCACGTTGCGGATGACGAGCCACTCTTCGGAGTCGAAGAAGTCTCCGACGAAGTCGAGCGGGTCGCTCTCGTCCGTCGTGGTCGTCTGTGCCAGTAGGAGCTTGATGCGCGTCACAACAGGATCTTTCCAACGAACCATCCGGCGCCAAACGAGATCGCCACGATCGTGAGGAGCACGACCGCCGCGAGCACGATGACGCTCAACCGCTCGCCGACGCTTGCCATGGTAGACACGAACCCCGGACGGACGCGAGGTCCACGAGAAGGTAGAGAGAGCCGGTGACGAGCAGCGCGCCGTCCTCTCCGGCGAGCTCGCGCCCGCGGGCCAGAGCCTCCGCCGGCTCGGGCACGACCTCGACGCTGTCGAAGAAGCGCTGCGCCAGCGCGGCGAGCTCCGCGGCGGGAAGCGCCCGCGGGCTCGACGACGCCGTGGCGACGAACGTCTCTCCCAGCGCCGAGAGCGCGGCCAGCATCCCGGCGACGTCCTTGTCCGCGAGGATCGAGGCCACGACCACCCAGTCGGCCCTCGGCACGCGGGTCAGCAGGTAGCCGACGCCGGCCAGGTTGTGCGCGCCGTCCCAGATCTCCAGCGGCGCCTCCCCCACCCGCTCGAGCCGACCCGGCACGTGGACCTCCTCGAGCGGGGCGAGGTCGACCGTGCGCCCCAGGAAGGACTCGACGGCAGCGTGGGCGAGCGCGGCGCTCGAGGCGGCCACGACCGTGACGCCGCCGGCGCCGGCGTCGCGCGCCGCCTGCCCCCACTCGGGCTCCCCGATGACGACGAGCGCGCCCGGGGAGACGACGGCCAGCTTCTCGACCGCGATCTCCTCACGGGTCGACCCGAGCACCTCGGTGTGCTCGAGCGCCACGTTCGTGAGCACGACGACCCGAGCCCCGAGGACGTTGGTCGCGTCGTGCCTGCCGCCGAGGCCCGCCTCCACCACTGCGGCCTGCACCTCGGCGGCGGCGAACTCGGCGAGCGCCGCGGCCGTAAGGGCCTCGAACTGCGTCGCGCCGACTGCCTCGGCCTCGGCGCGGACCCGGCCGAGCGCGGCCTCGACGTCGGCCTCGCTCCCGTCGATCCGGACGCGCTCGCCCCAGGAGAGAACGTGCGGAGACGTGTACACGCCCACGCGGACGCCCTCCGCCAGGAGCAGGGCCTCGGCCGAGCGCGCGGTAGTGGTCTTCCCGTTCGTCCCGACGACGTGGATCGCCCGGAGGCCCCGCTCGGGGCTCCCGAGGCGCCGGAGAAGCTCCCGCATCCGCCCGAGGCCGAACTCCTCCGGCCACGGGCTCAGCGACTCGAGCCAGGCGATGTTCGGGTCAGCCGCCGAGCGCATCGAGCTCGCGCCGGTAGCGCGTCAGCTTGTCGCGCTCGGCCTCGACCACCTCCGGCGGGGCCTTCGCGACGAAGCTCTCGTTCCCGAGCTTCCCCTCCGCGCGCGCGACCTCCTTGCGCAGGCGCGCGATCTCGCCGTCACGGCTGCCGTTGAGCGGCAGCTGCTCCTTGCGGACGACCGCGTCGAAGATACGCCGCTCGTCCGCCGAGAGCTCGACGAGCACGCCGCTTCGCCGCGCGATCTCCGCCGCGTCCCGGACGCGTTCGAGCGCGGAGGCGTCCTCCGCGAAGCGCGGGTCCGGCTCCGGCCAGGGCGAGACGATCAGGCGAGCGTCGCGCGCGGGGAGCCGCGACCAGATCTCCTCGGTCACGTGCGGCAGGACCGGGTGGAGGAGGAGGAGCAGGCGTTCGAGCGTGGCCAGGGCGGTGGCGGCCGCATCCGCGTCGTCCTCGTAGAGGCGCGGCTTGAGCGCCTCCGCGTACCAGTCGCAGAAGTCGTCGAAGGTCAACGCGTACAGGGCTTTCGCGGCCGCCGCGAAGTCGAACCGGGCGCACGCGTCCTCCACCTCGGCGCGGGCCTCGTCGAGGCGGGCGAGGATCCAGCGCTCCTCCACCGCCTGCGGCCGCGCATCCGGCTCGGCGCCGCCCGTGTTCGCGAGGATGAGTCGCGAGACGTTCCAGAGCTTCGTCGCCAGCTTGCGGCCCTCGGCGATCGCCCCTTCCGAGAAGCGGACGTCCTGCGTCGAGGACATCTTCAGGAGCCCGTAGCGGGTCGCATCCGCGCCGTAGGCGTCGATCACCTCGAGCGGGTCGATCCCAGTGCCGAGGCTCTTCGACATGCGCCGCCCGTCGCTTGCGAGCACGGTCGAGTGGACGATCACGTCGTGGAACGGCAGGTCGCCGACGAGCTCGAGCCCAGTCCAGATCATGCGGTTCTCCCACAGCCTGATGATCTCCCGCGCGGTCGAACTGACGTCGCCCGGGTAATAGCGACGGAGCTCCTCCGTCTCCTCGGGCCACCCAAGAGTCGCGTAGGGCCAAAGCGCCGACGAGAACCAGGTGTCGAGCACGTCCGGGTCGCGGGTGAGCTCGGCCGACCCGCACTCCTCACACGCCTCCGGCGGCGGCCAGGCGCTGGTCGCGTGCCCGTCCGGGCAGTACCAGATCGGGAGCTGATGGCCCCACCAGAGCTGCCGCGAGACGTTCCAGTCGGGGATCTCCTCGAACGAGCGAGTCGCGAAGGCGTGCTGCGACTCCGGGTGGTAGCGAACGCGCCGTTCCCGCAGGGCCTCGAGCGCCGGCCGGCGGGGTTCCTCCATCGCCAGCCACCACTGCAGCGAGACGAGCGGCTCGATGCGGGTGTGGCAGCGCTCGCAGGTGCCGACGTTGTGATGGAGCTGCTCCCGTTTCTCGAGCTGGTCGTGGTCGCGGAGCCAGTCGACGACCGCCTCGTCGGCCTCGCGCTGCGAGAGACCCGCCAGCTCGCCGGCCTGGTCGTTCATGCGCCCGTCGGGGCCGATGACGGTGAGCACCGGGAGGTCGTGGCGGGCGCCGATCTCGAAGTCGACGGGGTCGTGCCCTGGGGTGATCTTGAGGGCGCCCGTGCCGAACTCCGGGTCGACGAGGTCGTCGGCGATCACCGGCACCGTGCGCTCGACGAAGGGCACGACGACTTCTTTCCCGACCGCATCCCGGTGGCGTCCGTCTTCCGGGTGCACCGCCACGGCGACGTCGGCGAGGATGGTCGCGGGCCGCGCCGTTGCGATCGTGATCGAGCCCGAGCCGTCGGCGAACGGGTAGCGGGCGAAGAAGAGCATGTCGTCCATCGGCTCGTGCACGACCTCGAGGTCGGAGATGGCGGTCTCGTGGTACGGGCACCAGTTGACGATCCGGTTCGCGCGGTACATCCAGCCGCGCTCCCAGCAGTGGACGAAGAAGCGCATGACCGCTTCGACGTAGGCAGGGTCCATGGTGAAGCGCTCGCGGTCGTAGGCGAGCGATGCCCCCAGGCGCCGGTACTGGCTCATGATCGTGCGCCCCGTCTCCTCGAGATGGCGCCAGACGCGCTCGACGAAGGCCTCGCGCCCGATCTCCTTGCGGGAGGTCCCTTCCGCGAGCAGCTGCTTCTCGACGACGTTCTGCGTCGAGATGCCCGCGTGGTCGTATCCAGGCTGCCAGAGAGTGTCGAAGCCGCGCATCCTGTGCCAGCGGACGAGCACGTCCTGCAGCGCGCCGTTCAGCGCGTGGCCCATGTGCAATGCGCCGGTGACGTTCGGCGGCGGCACGGCGATGACGAAGGTCTCGTCGCGGCGCTCTCCGGCCCCCGCTCGGTACAGGCCCTCGGCCTCCCACGCGTCCTGCCAGCGGCGTTCGACGTCCTCCGGACGGTAGGTCGGCTCCATGCCCTGATTCTAGGCGGGCGGCTTCCCGTGGCAGACTTCCCATATGAGCCGAGAGGCGCGACGATGAGCCAGGTCGTCCAGGATCCGCTCGAAGCCGGGCGGGAGGCTCTCCGCCGCCGCGAGTGGGTGGAGGCCTACGAGCTGTTACGGGCCGCGGACGAGGCCGCCGAGCTGGCTCCCGAAGACCTCCTGCTCCTCGGTGAAGCGGCCATGTGGAACGGGCACATGGACGAGCTCCCCGCCTACCTCGAGCGGGCCTACCGCGGCTATCTGCAGCAGGGCAACATGCGGCGCGCCGCCTACGTCGCCGCATGGATCGCGCACGAGCAGAAGAACAACCTGCAGATGTCCATCGCAAACGGCTGGATGGGACGCGGCAAGCGCCTGCTCGATCTCGAGCCCGCGTCCGCCGAGCACGGCTACTGGGCCCTCGAGAAGAGTCTCATGGAGATCGGTCAGCGCAACTTCGCCGAGGCCCTTCGCCTTGCGAAGGAGGCGGAGGAGCTCGGCCGTCGCTTCGGCGACCGGAACCTCGAGATCCGCGGCATCCAACGCCAGGGCAACGTCCTCATCGAGCAGGGCGAGGTCGCGGAGGGCAAGCTCCTCCTCGACGAAGCAAGTGCCGCCGCGCTCGCCGGCGAGCTCGACCCCTTCTCGACCCTGACCGTCTATTGCAACACCATCGGCGCCTGCCGCGACGTGGCCGACTTCGAGAGCGCGGGCCAGTGGACCGACCGCGCGAGCGACTTCTGTGACGCGAACTCGATGGTCGCCTTCCCCGGAATGTGCAGGGTGAACCACGCCGAGGTGATGAAGTTCAAGGGGCGGCTGGCCGAAGCGCACGAGCTTGCCGATCGGGCGAGCGCCGAGCTGAGCGCCTGGTCGCCCCGGATCGCGGGCGCGGCCTTCTACGAGCTCGGTGAGGTGCGGCTCCGGCTCGGGGAGCTTGCGCAGGCGGAGCAGGCCTTCCGCGAAGCGGACGAGCTGGGCCGGACGCCTGAGCCCGGCATCTCTCTCCTCCGGCTCGTCCAGGGAAACGTGAAAGCGGCGCTCGCATCCATTCGGCGCGCGGTGGGCAACGACACGCTCGGCCTCCCCGCGCAGGCACGCCTCCTGCCTACCGCTGTCGAGGTCGCCGTCGCAGCGGGCGAGGTCGAGGAGGCGGCCGGGTATGCCGAGCGCTTCGCCGGCCTGGCGGACATCTACGACACCACGGCGCTCCACGCCACGGCCGCGTTTACCCGCGGGCAGGTCGCCCTCGCGCGAGGCGATGCCGACGGCGCGTACCACGCCTTCCGCCAGGCGCGGACGACATGGGAGTCCACCGGTGCGACTTACGACGTCGCGCGGGCCCGCGAACAGCTCGGCAAGGCACTGCGCGCGAGCGGCGACGAGGACGCCGCCATCTGGGAGCTGCAGGCCGCCGCCGCTCGCTTCGAGCGTCTGGGCGCGATCCGCGACGCCGAGCGCGTCGCTGACCTCCTCATGCGCAACACGTCGACGGAGGTCATGAAGACGTTCCTCTTCACGGACATCGTCGGCTCGACCGAGCTGGCCAGCGCGGTCGCGTCCGACCGCCACTGGGTGAATCTGCTCCGCCGCCATGACGACGCGCTCCGGGCGGTCTTCGCCGACTTCAACGGGCAGGTCGTCGACCACACCGGCGACGGCTTCTTCGCAGCGTTCGAGGACCCGGCCGACGCGGTCGGCGCCGCCGTCGCCATCCAGCGCGCCATCGACCAGGAATTCGAGTTCGACATCCGGATCGGCGTCCACACCGACGGCGCGCTCCAAACGGGCCAGAACTACCGCGGCAAGGGTGTGCACGCCGCGGCCCGCATCGGCGCCGCGGCGGAGGGCCGCGAGATCCTGGCGAGCCAGGCGACCGTCGCCGACCTGCCGCAGCTGGAGGTTACGAACGCGCGCTCGGTCACCCTGAAAGGCTTCAAGGACCCCGTGGACGTCTGTTCGGTGGAGTGGGCCTCCGGCTAAGAGCTCGATTCACGATGAGCACTGTGCCGCCGGGCCGCGCTGCTCGCCCCGAGGACTGCGTCCCTGCCTCGGAACGACCATCGCACCCCGGCAACGAGTCGTCATTATGAACCGAGCTCTAATCGCGCTCGTCCCGTCGGTTCTCCTCGCGGCGCTTCTCCCGGCGGCGTGCGGCGGCGGCGACGAGCCCGGGGCCGTCTCGGTCTCGACGGTGACCACCACCGTGACGGAGACCGTGACCTCGACGGTGACCGAGACCGAGAGCGCCGACACTTCGGGGGAGGCCGAGCCGACGCCCTCCACGGCGACGTTTCAAATGCCGTCGGGGAACATCGGCTGCCTGTTCGGGTTCCAGCAACTGCGGTGCGACATCCTGAGCGGCCTCGACCCCGAGCCGGCCGAGGTCTGCGACTTCGACTGGGTCGGCGTCGACATGGGCGTGACCGGGTTGGCTGCGGCGAACTGCGGCAGCGACACCATCTACGAGACCGACGCGCCGACGCTTGAATACGGCGACACGTGGAGCCGCGGCGGCATCACGTGCGAGTCGGACGAGAGCGCGCTCACCTGCACGAACCGCGACGGCCACGGGTTCACCCTGACCCTCGGCAGCTGGTCGGTCTTCTAGCGGTCCCAGACGAGCGCGCCGTCGACCACCGCCAGGCGGCCGTAGGCCGTCGTCGTCGTGTGCCCCTCCTCGTCGATGGAGTAGCGGCCGATCACGGACTCGCGGTCCCTCGTCGCCCGAGCGGCGGCGACGGCCCCGGCCCGGTCGCGGCCGGACGCGATGGAGTCGAGGATGAGCGCCATCGCCTCGTAGCCGTAGAACGCGAACGGCGCCCGCTGCGGGACGAAGAAGCGTGTGCGCTCGGCGACCGAGTCGTCCAGCTCGTGGGCGAGCCACTCCTGCGCGACGCCGTCGGAGCCGAGGAGCCACAGGTTCGGGTCGTAGTCGTGGAGATCGCGCCAGAGGCCGACCGCTCCCGAGCCCGCGACGCCCACGTAGAGTACGGCGTCCGCGGCCCCGACATCGGCTGCCCACGCCTCCTCCGCGTTCCAGATGGGGCGTGAGCGGACGACCAGGCCGCGGGCGCGAGCCGCCTCGGAGCACATGGCGCCCACGGACACCCCGTAGTCCCGGTCGTGGTCGTGGACGATGAGCAGCTCGGCCATGCCGGCACCGACGAGCCAGTCCGCGATGGCCGCGGCACCGACGCCGTCGTGCGGCAGCAAGCGGATGAGCGTGGGGCCGCCGAGCCGAACGAAGGTCGCGACCGGGGCGACCTGGAGCACGCCCGCCTCGCCGAGGATCGGCGCGCTCGCCAGCACCTGCGAGGAGTGGAAGTCGCCGAGATAGGCGAGCGCGCCCTCGTCCGCGGCCGCGCGGCGGGCGTTGGCGGCCGCCTGCTCCTCCCGGTTCTCGCCGAAGCTGTCCAGGACGACGAGCTCGGCGGCTGCCTCCTTCTCGAGCCCGAGCTCGGCGCCCCTGAGCACGTCGCGGCCGAGCTGCGCGGCCGGGCCGGTGAGGGGCAGGCTCGCGTAGACGCGACCCACGGCGCGCGAAGCGCCCTAGGCCGACTCTTCTTCGAGCTCCTCGTCCAGGGCGAGCGCGGCGCCGCCGCTCGTGACGAGCGTCGGCCGGAGGTTGCGCTCGATCGTCTCCTTCGTGATCACGCACTTGGAGACGTCCTTACGGGACGGGAGCTCGAACATGACGTCGAGGAGGGCCAGCTCGATGATGGAGCGGAGGCCGCGGGCGCCCGTCTCGCGCTCGAGCGCCTTGTCCGAGATCTGCCAGAGCGCGTCCTCGGTGAAGACGAGCTCGACGTTGTCGTAGGAGAAG
>Ga0081538_10002558_pt1 | contig 17674 bp, 15 predicted proteins | sample TabmetS5T2R1_FD_71022 | JGI IMG/M metagenome (GOLD analysis project Ga0081538, IMG submission 71022) | Tabebuia heterophylla rhizosphere microbial communities from the University of Puerto Rico - S5T2R1 | ecosystem: Host-associated > Plants > Roots > Rhizosphere ... | reverse complement strand
TTCAATACCCCAAGGAAGCGCCGCGGTGTCGCTCGAGCGACGAGACCGCGGCTTCCTAGCGCCCTCGCGGGAAGTCGCGCATCACGAATGACAGGGTGCGAGATGCCGCTACCAGCTCAGGCGAGCCGTCATGCCCCCTCCGGACCCAGGCAAGTGACTCGCCAGCAGGGCGAGCGAACCATCGTCGACGCCAGCGCCAGCTCTCTGTCGAAGCATGTGGCACCCCGGCCGGGAAGGCCAGACAGCCAAAGACGAGCGGTGCTCATGAAGGAATCGTCGCAGCGTTAGTCCCTGATCTCCCCGCGGGGAGGCCCATTCGGGCTGAAAATGGGCAGTGGCTGCCCGCTGACGTCGTAGCTGCTTGGTTCGGTTGGGGCCGTGCGTTAGTCGGACGCTGGGAGCCGCGCTGTGGGCCCTTCACTGTCGCTTTGAGCACGCGGATCAGATTCCGCCTGTCCCTGCGGCTCCTGCGGGCAACCGGGTCGTTCCCCGTCGGCGCGAAGGAGGCCGGGTGCGGTCAGCGGGCCGCACCTGGTGGCGCTGGTGCGAGCGGAGGTCAGGTTCGAGAAGGGCCGGTTGGTCGAGCGACCCAAGGAGGCGCCAAAGGAGGAGATCAACGAGGTCACCGCGTGATCATGCGGGACCGGCGATCCACAGAATTTGACGATTCCTCGGCTCGTCGCGGTGATCGGCTCAGGAGGGCTCTGGATCGGCGTGACGTTCGGCACTTTGGAGCACTGGCCCCACCAGGAGTACGTGTGCATGAGCCGGATCTACGCCGCCTACTCCATCGGGTGGGCTGATCGGGCCCGGACTTGGAGCCTTGGGCGGCACGCAACGCCCGTTTGTCGGCTACCTGGTCGCAGTGCTGGCCGGCGGCTGCTAGGGCGTGTCTGCAAAGGGTCATAGCCAGATGATCCCGGCGGCCAGGGTCACCCAGGCCAGGTAGTTACAGGCGCGCTTGTCGTAGCGGGTGGCGACCCGCCGGAACCCCTTGAGCCGCCCCACGCTGCGCTCCACCTGGTTGCGGCCGCGGTAGGCGGCCCGGTCGAAGCTTGGCTGGCGGGGCTGATCCGACTTGGTCGGGATCACCGGGACGATGCCGCGGCGGCGCAGCAGCCGCCGAGCACTCCGATAGGAATAGCCCTTGTCCCCGGCCAGCTTGGCGGGCCGCCGCCGCGGCCGGCCTGGCCCCGGCCGCCCATCCGGCCTGCTGCGCTTGACCGCCCCGCCATCCAGCAGCCGCTGCAGCTGGGTGACCTCATGCCGCTGGCCCGGGGTCGCCAGGATCACCAGGGGACGGCCACCCCCATCGGTGCGCAGGTGCAGCTTGGTGCTCAACCCGCCGCGGCTTGCCCCCAATGCCTCATCCTGCGGGTGGGCGATCCCCTTTTCAGGTCTTCCAGGGCGGGCTGATGGCGGGCCCCGGCGGCGTGCTGATGGGCGCGGACCACGCTGCCGTCCACGTAGTGCACCAGCCAGTCCAGCTCCCCACAGGCATCGGCGCGGCGATGCACCTCAGCCAGGAGTCGCTCGAAGACGCCCTGCTGGCGCCAGCGATAGAAGCGGCTGGCGACCGTCTTCCAGGAGCCGTAGTGGGCTGGGAGATCGCGCCAGGGCGCGCCGGTGCGGGCCAGCCACACCATCGCCTCCACCACCTGGCGGTGGTCGTTGTTGGGCCGGCCGGTCGCAGGCCGCTGCGGTGGCAGCAGCGGCTCCAGGGCCGCCCACTGGGCGTCGGTCAGCTCGGGTTCGGTTCGGGCCATGCCCGGAACCTATCAAGCCTCGACCCCCAACCCGCACTTTGCGGACACGCCCTAGCCGCGGTCCTCCCGCCGCCGCGCGCCCGGCGCGCATTCCGGCCTGACGGACCGCCCTGCGTCGATCCGGGTTCAGGGTCGCCGCGGTCGGCATCACGCTCGCCGTCCTCGGACCGGCGTCGCCAATGGCGTCCTGCCGTTGCACTTCGCCAGCCAGCTGTCTCAAGTGCGGTGGGGCCTGCGTCGCACTGGGCTCTGTCCTGGCCGCCGGCACGCCACCAGCTGTGGCTCTCGCCACTGGGTCGGTCCTGCTCACCGCCGGGTTGTGCTGGCAGGGGCGACCGACCGCGTGCCGATCTGGCTTCTCGCGCTGGCCGCGACCGGCATCGGGGTCGGCGCCGGCCAGACCGGCTCTACCGGCGTACTCCTCGATGCCGTGCCGGTAGAACGGATTGTCAGCGCCATGGTCGTCTGGTCCCGGCTGGCCATCGTCGGCTACCTGGTCGGGCCGGCGGTTGGTGGCCCGATCGCGGCGACGCTCGGGTTCGAAGCGGTCGCGCTACTGCCGCTGGCAGGGCTCCTGGTCCTGGCGGCGGTGGCGGTTGGTGCCAGTCGGAAGCAGGACACCGGGTGACTCGCGGGCCAGTCACCAGAAGGGGCGCAGCGCGTCCAGGCCCTCCTCCGTGACGGTTGAGGTGCGCTCGTTGTCGGACCAGCCAGGACTGCCTCGGTAGGGTCGTTCGGCCGCGAACCTCGCGGCGGCGACGCGCGGACCGCGGCGGCTGTCGAGCGGCCTGTCGCCCGCCGGCCCGGGCAGCGGCGGCCGGGACCGGGTCGTCACTGTCGCCTGGCCTGGACGGGGCCGCTCGGCCGGCCGACCGGTGAACCGGTCGAGCCGGAACAGCTCGATGTTGTGCCGGGACTGGCCCCGCTCAGCGAGGTCCGCCAGGATCTCGCCGATCACGCTCCCGAACTTGAACCCGTGCCCGGAGCAGGCCGAAGCGAAGGACACCTGGGGATACGCCGGGTGCAGGTCGATGAGGAAGTGGTTGTCCGGCGTGTTCGTGAACATGCACGAGCGCAGCGTCATCGTCGGCCCGGCCGCCTCCGGGAAATGACGCGCGGTGAACTCTCGTAGTACCGCCTCGTCGGTCCAGTGCGGCTCGCGGTCCAGTGCCTCGGGAAGCCCCTGCTCCTCGAAGTGGTGGTACTTTCCGATCTTGAAGCCGGGGATGCCGAAGACCGGGAACCCGTAGAACCGGCCCTCGTCGGTGATCAGGTTGAACACCGGGAACCGGTCCGGCATGAAGAGCTCCGGCCGGGCCGGCTGGAACCAGGCCAGCACCTGCCGCTCGGGCACCGCGAAGGGGGCGAGCACCGGCAGCAGGCTAGCGTTCCAGGCGCCGGCGGTGACGACGAGCCGGTCCGCCTCATACGTCCCGCGTTCGGTGATGACTCGCACGCCGTCAGCTGTCGGCTGCCACTCGAGCACGGCCTCCCGCCCATGGACCTCGGCTCCCTCGGCGTGTGCCGCCTCCACATAGGACACGATGCACCGCTCCGGCAGCAGGAACCCCCCGTCCGGCTGGAACAGCGCCATCAGCTCGCGCGGCAGCCGGTAACCGGGATACCGGTTGGTCAGCTCGTCGCTGGTGAGGACCTGGTGCGGCAGGTCGTGCTCGACCGCAGACCGAAGCGCCCCCTTGAACACCCAGGAGTCGGCCGGCCCGGCGTCGACCGATCCGGTGACATGCAGCAACTGCTCGCCGACCCGGGCCTGCAGACCGCGCCACAGCTCGAACGCCCGGACCAGCAAGAGCACGTACGACGGATCCTCGTAGTAGGCCAGCCGGATGATCCGGGTGTGCCCGTGCGACGAGCCCATCTCGTGTGGCACGTCGTAGCGCTCCAGCCCGAGCACCCGCTTGCGGCGACGCGCGAGGTAGTAGCAGGCGGCAGAGCCCATGCCACCGACGCCGACGACGATGACGTCGTACCGCCGGGAGTGTGCGTACGGGTACATGGCGGGCCTCCTCAGGACTTCATCCGGACGCCCTGCGGGTCGAAGAACGGGGTGTGCACCACCGTTGCCGGGCATGGCCGTCCGTTGATGGACACCACCAGGCGGCTGCCCGGCCAGGCGACCCCGGAGCGGACGTACGCCATCGCCAGCATCTTGTCCACGGTGTGCCCGCGCAGGCTCACCGTCACGTGCCCGACGACCTCGCTGCCGGGCAGCACGGTGTCCGCGTAGTCCTGCGCCTCGTGCCCGGCGAGGATCTTCTCCCGGACAGCGGCGATGTCCCCAACCGTGGACACCTTGTCGTCCACTTCGGCCGGAACCGGGCTGTCCAGCACCAGCCCCACCCAGCGCTCCTCGGGCCCGCGTTCCTGCACGCCCAGCAGCGCGTCCCGGCCGATGAACTCCCGCTTGTCAAACCGGATCCACCGGTCCAGGCCGACGTGGAACGGCGTGTAGTTCTCGTTGATGTCGTTCCCATACAGCGGCAGTGCCTTCTCCACCCGCAGCGACTGCATAGCCAGCACGCCGTACGGCATCAGCCCGAAGTCCCGGCCTCGGATGGTCACCGCGTCCCAGACCGAAGCGGCCTCCTCGGCGGGGACGTAGAGCTCGTAGCCGAGCTCCCCGGTGTACCCGGAACGCGAGACGATCAGCTCGGTCTCGCCGATCCGGCCGGGCGCGAACCGGAAGAACCTCAGCGACTCCACCGGCGCGTCCTCAATCGTCCCGCTCAACAGGTCGCGGGACCGTGGACCCTGGACGGTGATCAGCGCCAGCGCGCCGGTGACGTCGGTGACGTACGTCGCGGTGCCGACCGCGTGGTCCTTGATCCAGCGCAACGTCTGCTTCCGTGGAGCGCTGCTGGCGACCACCATGAAATGCTCGTCGTGGAACTTGTAGACAGTGGTGTCGTCGACGACGCCGCCGGCGTCGTTGCAGATCGTCGAGTACCGCAGCCGGCCGGGTTCCAGATCCCGGACCTCGTTGACCAGCAGCTGGTTGAGCAGCCGCTCCGCCCCCGGACCCTTCACGTCGATCTCGCCCATCGACGACAGATCCTGGATGCCGACGTTGCGGCGGACGTTCAGGTGCTCGGTAACCGGCGACTGGTAGGACTGCGGGAACAGGTAGTCGCCGCCCCCCTTCACCATCTCCGCGCCAAGACGCCGGTGCACGTCGTACAGGGCTGATCTGCGCTCGGCCATCGTTCTCAGAGCACCTTCCGGATCTCCCGCTCGAAGCCAGTGATGTGCTTGCGGACGACGCGCTCGGCACGGTCCGGGTCGCCCCGGCGGACCGCGTCGAGCAAGTTCCGATGTTCCCGCACGGCGTCGTCGAGCCGGCCGACCCGATCCAGCACGAGGAACCAGATCCGCAGCGCCAGGACGAAGTAGTTCTCCAGCGTCGCCACCAGGAAGGGGTTGTGGGTGCACCGGTGGACGTATTGGTGGATGCGCTGGTCGAGGTCGATCAGCGCCGGGTGCGCAGCGTCGGGGTGGCACGCGTCAACCTCTGCGATCAGGGTGGCGGCGTGCTCACGCTCGGCGGGGGTCGCGCGCTCGGCGGCGAGGCGTGCGGCGTGGCCCTCCAGTACCAGCCGCACCTCGGTGACGCCGGCTAGGTCGCCTGCATCGACCGCGGTGACGAACATGCCGCGCCGCGGGTAGACCGCGACGAGATCCTCGGTGGCCAGCCGGCGCAGCGCCTCCCGAATCGGCGTCCGGCCCAGGCCGAGGTCGGTCATCAGTCGCCGCTCGTCGATGCTCGAGCCCGGCGGTAGCTGCAGCGAAACGATCAGGTGGCGAATCAGGTAGTAGGCACGCTCGGACAGCGACCGGATCTCAGTCCGGTCCGGGTTCAGAACGGTCAGGCTGGTCAAGGGCGTCGCCGCATACTGATATACTACTGATGTATCAGACGTCCGCAAGCCCGGTCTTCGCCTCGGCCGCGGCCATGGCCGCGACAAGCAGCCAGGGCGCGCTGCAGGCGGCCGTCGGTCAGGTGAGCCTGGGCCAGATCCAGCCGGGCCAGGGCGGCCGCCGTACGTGCGCCGGCTCCGGCCATCCGCACCGCGGCCGGCGCGTCGCCGCGGAGGTTGGCGTTGCCCGCCTGGAACACTCGCGCGCCGATCGACGCCACCTCGGCGCCGATGCGCGCGATCGCCAGTGGGATGTCCGCCGCTTCGGACAGCGTCGCCGCGATCTGGGTCGCCCGTTCCGGCGCGTCCCGCGGCATCCGGTACGCCGCGAGGACCCGGCCGTAGGCGGCCGCGGCCGCGTCCGCCAGCGGAAGCACCTCCGCGCGGAGCAGGTCGGCGCGCTCGACCAGGTCCTGTATGCCCGGTGAGAACCTGGCCGCCATCGCGGCCAGCGCGGCGCCTGACGCGACGCTGACCGCCGCCACCGCGCCCCCGCCCGGTGCGGGCTCACGGGCGGCGACGGCCCGCAGGAACTCCGCGACCGGCAGGTCGGAGAAACTCACGAGGCGGCCCCCCGAGCGAGGACACCACAGGACCGGAACGAGGGGGCCCCCGGGCCAGCACCGTCACGAGAGGCCGACGATCTCGCCGCGCTCGTCGATGTCGATGCGGTGCGCCGCGGGATGCATCGGCAGCCCGGGCATGGTGCGGATGTCACCGCAGATGATGGTGACGAAGCCGGCACCGACCGCCGCACGGGCCTCCCGGACCGGCAGCCGCCAGCCGGTCGGCGCTCCCCGGAGCAATGCGTCGGACGAGACCGACAGGTGCGTCTTGGCGATGCAGACGGGCAACGCGCCGAACCCGTTGCGCTCGTAGGAGTCGAGCTGCCGGGACGCGACCAGGTCGTAGTCCACGCCGTCGGCGCCGTACACCCACCTCGCCACCGTCTCGATCTTCTCCCGCAGGCTGGCGCCGTCCGGGTAGAGGAACCGGAACTCGCTCGGTGCCGACGACGCCTCAGCGACGGCTTCGGCAAGCTCCACCGCGCCCTTGCCGCCCTCGAGGAAATGCCGGCACACCGCGGACCGGACGCCGCTGTCCTCGGCGACCGAACGGATGGCGTCGTGCTCGGCGTCGTGGTCGGTCGAGAACGCGTTGATCGCCACGACCGGGGTCACTCCGTGCAGGCGGATGTTCTCGATCTGCTTGCGCAGGTTGGCCGCGCCGGCGAGCACGTCGTCGGGGTTCTCGGCCAGCATCGCGTCGGGCAGGGGCCGGCCGGCGCGGATGTCGTACCGGCCGGAGTGCGCCTTAAGCGCGCGCACGGTGCAGACCACGACCGCCGCATCGGGCACCAGGCCCGAGTAGCGGCACTTGATGTTGAAGAACCGCTCGGCACCCATGTCGGCACCGAACCCGGACTCGGTGACCAGGAAGTCGGCGCCGCGGATCCCGATGTAGTCGGCGATGATCGAGGAGTTGCCGTGCGCGATGTTGCCGAACGGCCCGGTGTGCACCAGCACCGGCGACCCTTCGACGGTCTGCATCAGGTTCGGCTTGACGGCCTCCCGCAGGATGACGGCCATCGCGCCGGCCGCCTTCAGCACCTCGGCGGTGATCGGTTTCCCGTCGACGGTATTGCCGATGACGACGCGCCCGAGCCGCCGCCGCATGTCCTGCAGCGACGTCGACAGCGCGAGAATCGCCATCAGCTCCGAGGCTGCGGTGATGTCGAACCCGGTCTGCCGGATGACCCCATCCTGGCGCTGGCCCATGCCGACCACGATGTTGCGCAGCACCCGGTCGGAAACGTCCAGCACCCGACGCCACGTGACGCTGTGCCGGTCGACGTTGAAGAAGTCGTCGTTGTGGTGCACGTGGTTGTCGATGATCGCGGCGAGCATGTTGTGCGCCGCGGTCACCGCGTGCATGTCGCCGGTCAGGTGCAGGTTGAGGATCTCCATCGGCACGACCTGGCTGTAGCCGCCGCCGGCGGCACCGCCCTTGATGCCGAACGTCGGGCCCATCGACGGCTGCCGGATGGCCACCACCGCGCGCTTCCCGATGCGCTGCAACGCCTGTCCGAGCCCGACCGTCGTCGTCGTCTTGCCCTCACCGAGCGGGGTCGGCGTAATCGCCGAGACGACGACGTACTTCGCCTTCGGCCGGTCGGCCAACTCGTCGATCGCCTCCAGGCGGATCTTCGCGACGGCCGGTCCGTACGGCTCCAGCAGGTGGGGTCCGATGCCCATGTCGGCCGCGACGTCCGGGATCGGACGGAGCGCGACGCTGCGCGAGATGTCGAGGTCGGCGGGGAGCGTCATCGCAGTGTCCTCGGTTCGTTGATCAGGGATACCCTCTAGCTCTCGGTCAGGTCCTGCCGCGCAGCCGAACGATGCGGTCGGCCCGCCATCGCTCGGCCTGCTCGAGGTCGTTGAAGGTGTAGACGTGCAGGCCGGCGAGGGCGCTGCCCCGCTCCGACGCGAACGGCAGCAGCCCGGCCAGGAAACGGTCGGGTGAATACCCGCCGGGCAGCATCAGCCGCCACAGCCAGTCGCGGTGCCCCCGCAGGAAACGGGCCGACCCCCCTATCCCGATCTTCGCCGAGATCCGCATGAGCCTGAGCCGGTCGATCGGCGCCGGCAGCCCCACATAGATCGGCAGCTGAACGCCGCGTCGCCGGACCCGCCGCACCCACCCGCCGAGCGTTTTCGGGTCGAAGCAGACCTGGCTGACGATGTAGCTGGCGTACCGGCGTTTGTCCCACATCGACTGGATGGTGACGTCGTCCTCGATGAACGGGTGGCTCTCCGGATAGCCGGCGATCCCGATGCGTTCCAGTCCGGGTCCCAGCTCGGCCATCGCCTCCAGCAGCGGCAGCGCGCCGGCGAACTCGCCCGCCGGCCGCTGCACGTCGCCGGCGACGACGAACACCTCGCGCACCCCGGCGCCGTGCAACCTGGACAGGATGTCCTTCAAGTGCGGGGTGTCGTGCACCAGCCGGGCGGACAGGTGCGGCACCACCGAATAGCCGAGCGCGGCCAGCCCGACGCTGAGGTCGAGGGTGGCCTCGATCCCCTTCGTCGGCGAGGCCGTCACCGTCACCGTCACGTCCGGCGGCACCGCGTCGCGTACCCGCTGCGCCATGTCGGCAAGCGGGATCACCTCGAACCTCGGGTGCGACAGCCACTCGAGAAGCGTTCGCTGGGTCGGGTCTCGCATGCCACGCTCCGAACGGGCCTGATCCCGCGCTAGGAGTGTCCCGCTAGTGCGGATGGGTCAGATCCTGCTTGGGGGTCTCCTTCTTGGGGTCGATGAACGGCTTCTCGACCACCACCGCGTCGACCACGCCGTCTGGGCGCTCGACCCGCAGCTCTGTCCCGATCTCGGCCAGCTCGACGGGCACCATCGCGAACCCGATGTTCTTGTCCAGACGCGGTGACCAGCACGCGGAGGTGACCTTGCCGACGACCTCGTCGTCCCGCCGGACCGGGAAGAAGTCGATCATGGAGCCGTCGTTGTAAGCGCCGAGCCGGCCGCCGCCGATCTCGACGCCCACCAGCTTGCGGGAGATCCCCGCAGCCTTGATCTTCTTCAAGGCTGCCTTTCCGACGAAGTCGGCCTCCTGGTCCAGGTCGACCATCCAGGTCGAGCCGAACCCGTACCCGACCTCGAACGGGTTGGTGGTCAGATCCATGTCGCAGCCCCAGGCGAGGATGCCGCCCTCGATGCGCCGAATGTGGGACGGACCGATCACCCGCAGCCCGTGCGGCTCGCCGGCCTGCAGCACCTTGTCCCACAGGGCGTCCGCGTCCCGGCTGGCGTTCCGGGAATAGATCTCGAACCCGAGCTCCGCGGTGTACCCGGTCCGGGACACGATGACGTCCAGCCCGTCCAGGTCGTAGCTGGCCAGGAAGTAGTACGGGATCTCCAGCACCTTCTCGCCGAACAGGTCCACCATGACGTCGCCCGACTTCGGCCCCTGGACCTGCACCGGCCCGACGTCGGGCTCGCGGATCTGCACATCGAAGCGGGAGTTGTGAGCCACCCCCATGGCCCACAGCAAGACGTCGCTGTCCGCTAGGGACAGCCAGAGGCGGTTCTCCTCCAAGCGCAGCAGCACCGGGTCGTTGATGATCCCGCCGTCCGGCGCCGTCACGAACACGTACTTGCACTGGCCGACCCGGCACTTGTGCAGATCCCGCGGTACCAGGTAGTTGACGAAGTCGAAGGCGTCCGGGCCGGTGATCTCCACCTGCCGCTCCACCCCGACGTCCCACAGCGTCACGCCGTTCAGCAGCGCCCAATACTCCTCGACCGGGTCCCCGTAGTGCCGCGGGTGATAGGTGTGGTTGTAGACGCTGTACATCGCCACGCCGTGCTTACGGGACGAGTAGAAGTACGGCGACTTGCGCAGCCGCGTGTAGAGCAATATTTCCGGGTGCTCGTTCACGGGTGACACGACATCCTCCGTTCTGGTCAGGCCGCTGGTGCGCCCATCGGGAAGTGCTCGCTCAGGTATTTCTCGCCCTCGTCACAGAACAGCGTGACGACGCAGCCCAGGTCGGCGTGCGACGTGCGCAGCCGCTGCGCGACGGCGAAGTGTGCCCCGGAACTCGGGCCGACGAACAGCCCGTGGCGGCAGATCAGGTAGCGCATCGCCTCGATCGCCTCGGCACTGGACACCGCGACGACGTCGTCCACCTCGTGCCGGTGCCGGGCGAACAGGGTAGGAACGAAACCGTCCGCGATGCCCTCGATCTGGTGCCGGCCAACCTCGCCGCAGCAGATCGTGCACGACTCGTCCGGCTCGACACCGACCAGGCGCACGTCGGGCCGCACCGCCCGGAACGCCTGGCCCACCCCGATCAACGTGCCGCCGGTGCCCACCCCGGCCACCAGCAGATCCGGCGTGACCCCCGCCGGCAGCTGACCCAGGATCTCCGGACCCAGCCAGACCCGATTCTCCTCGACGTTCCACTCGTTATCGAACTGCGCCGGGCAGAAATAGCCCTTCTGCCGGCCGAGCGAGCGGGCCTTCTCCCTCGCCGCGCTCACGTGGAAATCGCCGACCAGCAGCACGTCGGCGCCGAACGCTCGCGAGATCGCGGCCCGCTCGCTGCTCATGCCGCGGGGCATGACGACCAGCATCCGGTAACCCTTCACCGCGGCGACCATGGCCAGGGCATTTCCGGTGTTGCCGCTGCTCGCCTCGACAATGGTATCGCCGGGGCGGAGCAGGCCCTCCTGTTCCGCCCGGTCGATCATGTATTTCGCCACCCGCGCCTTGATCGAACCTGACGGGTTGAGGTACTCGAGCTTGGCCCAGATCCCGTCCACCTCGATGAGCGGGGTGTTGCCGATTCCGTCGAGGATCGTGTGTCGTGTCATGCCCGCATCCGGCTCATCTCGGGGTCGAACAGCGGCTCACGCCGCACGGTCGCGGGATGCCGCCCCGCGAAGTACTCGATCTCCAGCGCGGTGCCCTCCGCCGACAGGTCCGGCGGCACCCACGCGAACGCGATGCTCATCCCCACGCTGTAGCCGTAACCGGCGCTGGTGACGAAACCGACCGGCTCGCCAGCCGCGCGGACCGGCTCCTTGCCCATCACCACCGTGCCGTCGTCGACGCTGAGGCAGACAAGCCGCCGCCGCGGTCCTGCCTCGCGTCGTTCCCGGAGCGCGTCGAAGCCGACGTACCCGGTCTTACCCGACCGCACGGCGAAACCGACGCCGGCCTCATCCGGGTCGTGCTCGCTCCACATGTCGGTACCCCACAACCGATAGCCCTTCTCCAGACGCATCCCGGTGAACGCACCCCGGCCCGCGGCGAGGATCCCGTGATCCTGCCCTGCCGCCCAGAGCAGGTCCCACAGCCGCAGCCCGAAATCGGCGGTCGTGTAGAGCTCCCAGCCGAGCTCGCCCACATAGGACAGGCGCAGCGCGGTGACCGGCACCTCGCGGATGAGCGTCTCCCGGCACCGGAAGACACCGAAGCCGGCGGCGGAGAAGTCGTCGGCGGCCAGCGGTGCGACGACGTCACGGGCGCGCGGCCCCCACAGCCCGATGCAGCAGGTCATGCCGGTGATGTCGCGCACCTGCACCGACCCGTCGGTCGGCAACGCACGCTCCAGGTAGTCCACGTCACGGGCGCCGTTGAGCCCCACCTGGAAGCGGTCCGATGCCAGGCGGGCGACCGTGACGTCGCTCCTGATCCCCGCGGTCTCATCGAGCATCAGCGCGTACGTCACGTAGCCCGGTGCCCGGTCGAGGTTCCCGGTGGTGAGCCGGTCCAGGAAGCCAAGAGCGCCCCGACCACGTACCTCCACCCGCGGCAGCGTGGTCATGTCGAACATCGCCACCCGCTCCCGCGCGGCCAAGTGCTCCGCGGCGATCACGGGTGACCAGTAGCGCGCGGCCCAGTCGCCAGGCCGCCGGATGTCCCTGCCCCGGACGAGCCCGCTGTTCGCCTCGAACCAGTGCGGCCGCTCCCAGCCGTTGAACTCGAGGAAGAATGCCCCGAGGTCAGCTTGCCGCGGGTACCACGGGCTCGTCCGCAACGGTCGCGGCTGCTCCAGCGGTTGCTGCGGATGGATGACGTCGTAGACCTCGTCGTACTGCTGCCAGCCGCGCCGAGCCACATAGCCGGGGCTGGTGGCGTACCGCTCGAACCGGTGCAGGTCGCACTCGCGCAGGTCGGTGCCCGGCCGGCCGGTGGCAATCCAGTCTGCGACGGCCCTGCCGACCCCGGGTCCGTGGGTGACCCATACGGCCTCGGCCAGCCAGAAGCCGCGCACCGAGCGGGGCTCGCCGATGAGCGGCAGGCCGTCCGGCGTGAACGAGAACATCCCGTTGAACGACTCGTCGATCTCGGCCGAGCCGATCTCCGGCAGCAGCGTCACCGCGTCCGCCCACGCCTGCTTGAAGTCCTCGGGCGTGAAGTCGGTGACGCTGGGCATGATCGGCGCCTGGCCCGGACGCAGGATGTCGTCCGGTGCCACCGGCAACGGGACATGGTTGTAGTTGCCGATGCCGTACCGGTCGCGATGCTGCCGGAAGTACATTGCGCTGTCCTGATGCCGCAGGATCGGGTGCCTCGCCTCGTCCGTCTCACCGGCCAGCGACGCGAGCGGCGTGGTCTTCACGTACTGGTGCTGGAACGGCATGAGCGGAATGGGCACGCCGGCCATCCGCCCGATCCGGGGGCCCCAGATCCCGGCGCAGCACACGACGAGGTCGGCCGGGATGCGGCCGCTCGTCGTGAGCACGCCGGTCACCCGGCCGTCGGCGACATCGATCCCGGTGACCTCGGTATCGCCGGCGAACCGGGCCCCGCGCTGCCGGGCGAGGTCCGCCATCGCCGCCGCGGCCCAGACCGCCCGGGCGAGGCCGTCGCTGGGCACGAACAGCCCGCCGTGGATCCGGGCCGGGTCCACCAGCGGGACCCGCCGGACCATCTGGTCCGGGGCGAGCAGGTGCGACTCGATGCCCCACGACGTGGCCAGCCCGTGCTTGCGCTTCAGATCCGTCCAGCGTTCGGGTGTCGCCGCGACCTCGATGCTGCCCACCGGGTCGAAGCAGGCGGCACCCCGGTACCGGAGCCCCCGGTACTTCTCGACGCTGTGCCTGGCCAGCCGACTCATCGTCTGCGACGCGTTGGTCTGGAACACCAGGCCGGGCGCATGCGATGTGGAGCCACCGGTCCGGAACAGTGGCCCTTGGTCGATGACCAGGACGCTTCGCACACCCAAGGCGGTCAGGCGCTCGGCGACGCTGCAACCCACGATGCCGGCACCGACGACCACGACCTCGGCGGCATCGTTGCGCATGACGGAACTCTCCTCTATAGAGGCAACAGTCCGGAGTCTCTCAGCCGAGGCGACGCCCGTCAACAGTGAGTTCGTTCCGCCCACAGCGAGGTCGGCGCCGAGTTGACGGTTTGCCGGTAACATGTTGCGGCATGAGCAACAGTGGCCCGAGCGAGCCGTTCGTCGTGCAGTCCGTGGACCGCGCCGTCTCCATCCTGATGACCCTCGCCCGGACGGGAGAAGCCGGCGTCACCGAGATCGCAGACGAGCTCGGCGTGCACAAGTCGACCGCCTTCCGGCTGCTCACGACCCTGGAGTCGCGCGGGTTGGTGGAACAGAACGTCGCCCGCGGCAAGTACCGACTCGGGTTCGGTGTGGTCAACCTCGCGAGTGCGGTGACCGCGAGCCTGGACATCAACCGGGCCAGCCGGCCCGTGTGCCAGGCCCTCGCACGGGACGTCGGTGAGACGGTCAACCTGGCCATCCACGACGGCGACGGCGACTCGATCTTCAATATTGATCAGGTGATGGGCTCCTCGGCGGTCACCACGGTGAACTGGGTCGGCAAGCGCAACCCGCTGCACGCGACCTCCAGCGGGAAGGTCTTCCTCGCCCACATGCCCGCCGACGAGCTCGACGGACACCTGGCCCGACCGCTGCCGCGCTTCACCCCCAACACGATCACCGACCCCGACGACCTCCGCCGCCAACTCGGCATCATTCGGACCAACGGCTACGCATTCAGCCTGGAGGAGCTGGAGGTCGGCCTCAACGCCGTCGCCGCACCAATACGTTCATTCGAAGGCGACGTGGTCGCCGCGCTGAGCGCGTCGGGGCCGGCCTACCGGCTGACGCCGGACAGCCTAACCCGGGTTGCCAAGCAAACCGTGTCGGCCGCGGCCCAGATCTCGGAGCGACTGGGCTACGGCGCATCGCGTGACAGCCGATGACGAACCGACCTTGACTTCGACGCACAGTCTCACGAGGCTGTTTCAGTTAGAGCTCAAGTTGTGTCATATGCAACCACTGGCGGAGGTTGTAAGAGACACCGTGGTCGGGCCTGGCTCGCCGCCGGTCGCCCCTGATCGGTCGCCGTGACCAGGTGGTAGCGGCATCTCGCACCCTGTCATTCGTGATGCGCGACTTCCCGCGAGGGCGCTAGGAAGCCGCGGTCTCGTCGCTTGAGCGACACGGCGGCGCTTCCTAGGGGTATTGAACCCACTGGACGAGTTGTTGCATGATAAGCGCCTGTAGCTCCTTATGCAACAATCCTGCCAGCGCTTCCGACCACCCATCGCCCGACGAGGCCTCAGCGGGAAGCCGGCGCGGTCCGTCTCCCACATGACGGCCAGGGGGAGCTGACCGTGCGAAGACTCGCCACCCGGGCCGTCGACCCCCAGATCTTCTGGATCGCGTTCGCTGTCGCCGCGCTGTTCGTGCTCTGGGGCGCCCTGTTCACCGACAACCTCGCCGCGGTCGCCAAGACCGTTCTCGACTGGATCATCTCCACGTTCGGCTGGGTCTTCATCCTGAGCACGGCGCTCTTCCTGGCCTTCACGCTCTTCCTGGCCTTCGGGCGCTTCGGCCACGTCCGGCTCGGCAAGGACGACGAGAAGCCGGAGTTCAGCACCCTGTCGTGGATCGCCATGATGTTCAGCGCGGGCATGGGGATCGGCCTGATGTTCTTCGGGGTCGCCGAGCCGATCTCCCACCTCGCCAGCCCGCCACTGGGCCTGGCCGAGCCGAACACCGAGGAGGCCGCGCGGCTGGCTATGCAGTACTCCTACTTCCACTGGGCGCTGCATCCGTGGGCGATCTATGCGGTGGTTGGCCTCGCGCTGGCCTACTCGACCTTCCGCAAGGGGCGACCGAACCTGATCAGCTCGACGTTCTCCTCGGTCCTCGGTGACCGCGTGAGGCGCGGGCCGGGCAAGACCATCGAGATCCTGGCCATCTTCGCCACCTTGTTCGGCAGCGCCACCTCGCTGGGCCTAGGCGCGGCGCAGATCGACGGCGGGCTCAACTTCCTGTGGGACGTCCCGATCTCGGCCGGGATCCAGATCGCGGTCATCGTCGTGGTCACCGTCCTGTTCATCCTGTCGGCGGTGAGTGGGGTCTCGCGCGGCATCCAGTACCTGAGCAACCTCAACGGGGTCCTGGCCGTGCTGCTGGTGCTGTTCCTGTTCCTGGTCGGACCGACGGTGTTCATCCTCAACAACCTCACCGAGTCCTTCGGTGGCTACATGAACAACCTGATCCCGATGAGCTTCCGGGCGGCCACCTTCGGCCAGAAGTCCTGGTTGACCGGCTGGACGATCTTTTACTGGGCGTGGTGGATCTCCTGGGCGCCGTTCGTCGGAGCCTTCATCGCCCGCATCTCCAGGGGCCGCACGATCCGGGAGTTCGTGCTCGGCGTGCTGCTGGCCCCGAGCGTGGTGACCTTCATCTGGTTCGCGGTGTTCGGCGGAGCGGCCCTCGAGCTCCAGCTGTCGGGCGGGGCCGACATCGCGGCGGCGGTGTCGGAGAGCCAGGAGGTGGCGCTGTTCTCAGTGCTGGAGCAGTTCCCCTTCGAGACCGTCACCTCGCTGGTGACGATCTTTCTGGTCGCGCTGTTCTTCATCAGCGGCGCCGACGCGGCGTCGGTCGTCATGGGCATGCTGTCCTGCCGTGGCACGCTCAGCCCGCAGCGGGGGGTCGTGATCACCTGGGGTGCCCTGACCGGCCTGGCCGCGATCGTGCTGCTGCTGGCCGGGGGGTTGGTCGCCCTGCAGCAGGCGTCGATCATCGTCGCCCTGCCGTTCACGTTCGTCATGGTCGGGCTCTGCTACGCCCTGCTCGAGGACCTGCGCAGCGAGCCGCGCCCGGGCCTTGTGCCGGCGCGGCCGCTCCCGGACCGCGGCGAGCCGGCACTTGACGGGGTCATGGCGCCGAGCCCAGAGCGCTCGGGCGGCGCACCAGGCAATCCTGTAGGTGGAAGGGAGGGCACACGGTGAACCGACGATGGCCGCGCCCGGGCCCTCGCGTCGTGGTGACCCTGTCGCTGGTGCTCCTCGCGGCCGCCTGCGCCGACGAGGGCGCGACGGGCGGCGCCCAGCCGCAGGGCAGCTCGCTGCAGGTCACCCTCGGCACCAAGGACTTCCCCGAGCAGTTCCTCCTCGGCGAGCTCTACAAGCAGGCACTCGCCGTCAAGGGCTACAAGGTCACGCTCGAGAAGAACATCGGGAGCACCGAGGTCATCGACAAGGCGCTCACGAGCCGCGAGATCGACGCCTACCCCGAATACCTTGGGGTCGCGCTGTCGGTGGCCGGGCGCCGGGAGACCGTCACCGGGAGCGCGCAGGAGACCTACGACCTGGCCAGGCGGTTCTACGAGGGTCGCGGCCAGGCGATCAGCGAGCCGACGCCCTTCTCCAACGTCGACGCGGTCGCGACGACCAAGTTCTTCGCCCAGCAGCACGGGCTCCGCACGCTCCGCGACCTGCGCAAGCTGAAGCGCTTCACGCTCGGTGCCCGACCGGAGTTCGAAGCCCGCTTCCAGGGCCTGGAGGGGCTGCAGCAGGTGTACGGGCTGACCAACGCCGAGTTCAAGTCGATCACCATCGGCGCCCAGTACGCGGCGCTGGACGCGGGCGACGTCCAGGCGGCCAATGTGTTCTCGACCGACGGCCAACTCGCCGGCGGTGACTACGCCGTCCTCGAGGACCCCGAGCACCTGTTCGGCTACCAGCATGTCGCCCTGGTGATCCACAAGGACAAGCTCGACGCGCTCGGCGGCGCCGAGTTCATGGCTGTCGTCAACGCCGTCAACCGCCAGCTGACGGCCAACGCCATCATCGCCCTGAACCGGTCGGTCGTGGTCGACGAGCAGGACGAGGCCGCGGTCGCCGCCCGCTTCCTGCGGGAGAACGGCCTGCTCGGGCGGGAGTAGGTAGGCGGCCACCTCACCAGAACGGCTGGACCGCGTCGGTGCCGCGCTCGCTGATCGCCGGCGCGTCCCGATCGCCGCCCAGGCGTCGCCTGCGCCGGGGGCCGCGGCCGGGCGGGCTCGCGTGCGGCGCCGAGCAGGCGGTCCAGGCGGAACAGCTCGATGTTGTGGCGGGTCGTCCCGCGCTCGGCCAGGTCGGCCATGATCTCGCCGATCACGCTGGCAACTTGAACCCGT
>Ga0081538_10002557_pt1 | contig 17683 bp, 16 predicted proteins | sample TabmetS5T2R1_FD_71022 | JGI IMG/M metagenome (GOLD analysis project Ga0081538, IMG submission 71022) | Tabebuia heterophylla rhizosphere microbial communities from the University of Puerto Rico - S5T2R1 | ecosystem: Host-associated > Plants > Roots > Rhizosphere ... | reverse complement strand
CACTCCTGCCGGTCGCGCTCGTCGGCCTGCTCGTCCAGATTCCCTTCGCGCTCGTCGCGGTCGGTCTTGCTCGGCATCTTCTCTGGTTGGCAGAGCGTCTCGCCAGGGTCGAGATCACGCCTGCTCGCCCAGTCGTTCCCGCTCCGGTGGCCATCTTTCCTCGGCCGCATGGAAGCCGCATTCCGGCCTTTCGCCTCGACCTCGCGCACACCGAGCGCGGGCCTCCGCTTCTCGCCGTCTGACACGGGCAAACCGGAAACGCGCCTAACGGCGTAGTTTCGGCGAGAAGAGAGGGGGAAACACATGGACCAGGTCGCAGGGCCGACCTGGCAGAAAACGGGGGAGGTGAGACACGCGGCTAAGCGTTCGGACGCTATCGGCTGCGTCGCTGCCAGCGTGAAAACCTCCGGGAAGCGCGCATGACCGGCGCCGGCCATCGGTTGGCCTGGCTGCTGTCGCTTGCGCTGGCCGCCGCCGGGGCCCTGGCCTCGCACGGCGTCGCCTACCGGATCGCCGAGCCGGACCCCGAGCTTCGCCGACACCTGCTCGAGGAGACCGGCCACGGGTACATCAACCTCGACCTCATCGGATCGCTGCTCGCCGCTCTCGTCATCGTCGGTTTCGCGGGCAGCGTCGTTACGGGAGCCCATCGGCGCGGCGCGCCGCCGCTTTGGATCTTCGCGCTCACGCCGCCGATCGGGTTCACGGTTCAGGAGCACGCCGAGCGCATGCTCCACGCCGGCTCCCTGGAAGTCAGCCCGGGGCTCGACGCGGCGTTTCTCGTCGGCCTCGGCCTCCAGATTCCGTTTGCCCTGATCGCGCTCCTTGTCGCGAGGGCGCTCCTGTTCGCTGCAAGCGCCCTCGCAGCCGGACTCGGAGCTCCGCTGCGTCTCAGGCACGCGCCCGACCCGAGCCTTGTTCTTCCCACCACAGACTGGAATCCCATCGCCCGCGTGCTCGTCGGCGCGCGCGGGCAGCGCGCTCCCCCGATGCTCCTCCCGCTGTAAACGGATCGGTCGCGCCAGCGCGACGCCAGGGAAGGAGGAGAGGAAGATCCGTCAACACAATCCAGTTCGACGAATCCGCTTGCTCGGAGCGCTCGCGGTGGCGATCACGGTGGCAGCCGCATTCGCGCCGGCGGCGTCCGCGCATTCGGTCCTGATCGGCACCCAGCCCGGGAACGACGTCGTCGTACCCGAGTCGCCCGATCAGGTGGTCCTGGAGTTCAACGAGCCGGTCGACACGTCGCTCGGCTCGCTGCGCGTGTTCGACGGGCAGGGCCGGCAGGTGGACAACGGGGAGGTGAGCCAGCCGGTCCCCAGAGAGGTGGAGGTCGGGCTCGACTCCGAACTCGCACCCGGCACCTACACGGTGGCGTGGCGTGTGGTCTCTGCCGATTCCGACCCCATCTCCGGCGCCTTCGTCTTCCACGTCCTCGAGCGCGGGGTCGGAGCAGCGGTGTCGATTAGCGCCCTGACCGACACGTCGGAGGCAGTTGACATCCTCTTCACCGCAGGGCGGTTCTTCGACCTCGCCTTGTTGCTCCTCGTCGTGGGCGGCTCGGCCGCCCTCGTCGTGGCGCTTCCCGCTGCCGAATGGCGGGTCCGACGCCGGCTTTACGGCATCTTGGCGGCTGCGGCGGCGGCGTTGGCGCTCGTTGCGCTTGCGAACATCCTGCTCCAAGGGGCGGCCGCAGGCGGGTTGACGCTCGGCGAAGCGTTCTCATGGGACCTCTTCACGACCGTCCTCGACACGCGATATGGCGGGGTCATCCTGATCCAATCGGCCCTCGCGGCGACGCTGGCGCTGACGGCGCTGGCGCTCCGCCACTCGGAGAGCCGCGACCGCAGGCTGCTGTCACTGCTCACGCTCGCGCTCAGTGCGGGCCTGGCGTTGACGCCCTCGTTCTCCGGCCATGCGAGCACGCTGAACGCGCTCGGGCTCGCGTCCGACGTCGTTCATGTGATCGCGGCGGCCCTCTGGACGGGCGGGCTCGCTCTCACGCTCCTCGGCCTCCTCTTTGCCGGCGAGAACCGCTGGCTACTCGCGATGACTTGCGTGCCCCGGTTCTCGACCATGGCCGTCGTCTCGGTCGTGGCCCTGATCACGGCCGGGATCGTCTCGGCCTATCTTCAGGTTCGCACCTGGAGCGGGCTCTGGGAGACCGAGTACGGGCTTCTGCTACTGGCGAAGATCGCGCTCCTCCTGCCGCTTCTCGCCCTCGGGGCGTACAACAACCGTTACGCGGTGCCCCGGTGCAAGTCCGGAATCGCCTCGCCGCTCGAGCGGCGGCGGTTCCTCAGAACCATCGGAGCGGAGCTCACGATCATGGTCGCGGTCATCGGCGTCACCGCCGTGCTGATCAACGCCGAGCCCGCACGAACGGAGCTGGAGATGGAAGCCATGGCTGCGGATGAACACGGAGCCATGACCGACGGCGAGACGGCCGAGCACGAGCCGTTCGAGGGCACGGTCCAGCTCGGCGACATGCAGGCCATGGTCGCCGTCGACCCGGCCATGCCGGGCGAGAACACCATCACGATCACGTTCATGGACACCGCGGAGCCGCCGTCAGAGTTGAGCGTCTCCGCGTCCCTGCCTAGTGAGGAGATCGGACCGCTCGACTTGCAGGCGGAGGCCGATCCCGCGGAGCCCCGGTCCTACGTCGTCGAGGGCGCGTCCCTGACGATCCCTGGGGAGTGGGAACTGCGGATCGAAGCCCGTATGGGCGAGTTCGACCTTCTGACCGAAACCATCACCGTTCCAATTCAGAGGAGATGACGAGTGCTACGACGACTACTGATCTGTGTCGGGCTCGCCGCCGTCGTGTTCCCTGCGGCGGCGGTTGCCCACGTCACGATCCAGCCAGGCGAGTGGGAGGCAGGCGCCTTCGCCGCCATGGCCGTCCGGGTTCCGAACGAGCGCGACGACGCAGAGACGACGAGAGTCACGATGCAGTTCCCGGAGAGCATCCTCACCGCGCGCTTCCAGGAGCATCCATTCTGTGAGCGGGAGACGCAGATGGAAGAGCTCGACCAGCCGGTCGAGGACATCACGGAGCGTATCGTGAGCGTCACGTGGACCTGCGATCCCCCGATCGCCACGGACGGCTTCGAGGACTTCGGAGTGAGCTTCCAGGTGCCGGAGGACGCACAGCCCGGTGACGAATTCCTCTTCCCCGCGATCCAGGTCTACTCGAGCGGCGAGAGGGTCCGTTGGATCGATCCCGATCCCGAGGGGGATTCGCCCGCTCCGCGGATCGTGGTCGTCGCGCCCGAGGAGGAAGCGGCCGCGGCCGCGCCTGCACAGACGACCACCGAGGAAGCGCAGGCGGCCCCGGCGGCGAGCGCCAGTGGCGACGACGACTCGAGCTCGACCGTCGCGCTCATCTTCGGTATCGCGGGCCTGGCCGCGGGTCTCCTCGCCCTCGGCGTGGCGCTCTTCCGCAAGCCGAAGGGAACCACCGCCTAGCCCACCTACGGCCGGCCGGCGCCGCAGACGGCGCCGGCCGGTCAGCTCGACGTGGGGTCGACTACGGCCGGATCGGCCGACGGATCAACCCGCGCTACTCGACGGTGACGGTCTTCGCCAGGTTTCGGGGCTGGTCGACGTTCATGCCCCGCAGCCTGGCGATCCGGTACGCGATCAGCTGGAGCGGGATCACCGCGAGGGCAGCCTGCAGGAATGGGTGTGTCCGCGGCACGAACACGACGTCGTCGGCGTGGTGCTGGATGTCCTCGTTCCCGTCGGTGGCGATGGCGACGACCTCGGCCCCGCGCGCTCTGACCTCCTGGATGTTGGAGACGACCTTGTCGTAGACGTGCGAGTCGGTGGCGACGACGAGGACCGGCGTCTCCTCGTCGAGGAGGGCGATCGGGCCGTGCTTCATCTCGCCGGCGGAATACGCCTCGGTCGGGATGTAGGAGATCTCCTTCAGCTTGAGCGCGCCTTCGAGGGAGACCGGCAGACCGATGTGGCGCCCGAGGTAGAGGAAGAAGGGCTTCTGGTAGTGCCGCCGGGCGATCTCCTCGATCGGATGGTCGGCGTCGAGGTACCTGGCGATCTTGGCGGGGAGCGCCTGGACCTCCGCGAGCAGGCGGTCGATCTCGGCCGCCGGCAGAGTCTTCCGCACCTGGGCGAGCTCGAGCCCGAGGAGGTAGAGCAGCGTCACCTGCGACGTGAAGGTCTTGGTGGCGGCGACACCCGTCTCCATCCCGGCGCGGGTGTAGAGGACGCGGTCGACTTCTCGGGTGATCTGCGTCCCCATCAGATTCGTGATCGCAAGCGTCCGGGCACCGCTCTCGCTCGCGAGCCGCACAGCCTGGACGGTGTCCCGGGTCTCGCCCGACTGGGAGATGCCGACGACGAGCGTGTCCTTGGCCAGCACGGGGTTGCGGTAGATCCACTCGCTCGCGATGTCCGGCTCGCAGGGGATCCGCGCCCATTCCTCGATCACGTAGCGGCCGATGACGCCGGCGTGGTACGCAGTGCCGCAGGCGAGGATCACCATGCGCCGAAGGTTCCGGATCTCCGTCTCGGTGAGCCCGATGTCCTCGAGCTCGAGCCGGCCGCCCCGCACGCGGTCGCCGATCGTGTCGGCAACGGCCTGGGGCTGCTCGTAGATCTCCTTGAGCATGAAGGTCTCGTAGCCCTGCTTCTCGGCCGCCTCGTCGTCCCAGTCGACTTCCATGTGGTCACGTTCGCGCGGGAGCCCGCCGTCGACCGGGAGGAACCGCACCCCGCCGGGGGTGATCTCGACGATCTCGCCGTCCTCGATCAGCTTGACACGACGCGTCTCGCGCAGGAACGCGGCGATCGAGGAGGCCAGGAACATCTCGCCGTCGCCGTCGCCCACGACGAGCGGGCACTGCAGGCGGGCACCCACGAGCACGTTGGGGTGAGCGCGGTGGATGACGACAAAGGCGAAGTGGCCCTCCAGCTCGGCGTAGGTAGCGCGCACCGCCTCGGCGAAGTCGCCCTCGTAGTGGCGCTCGACCAGGTGGGCGACGACTTCGGCGTCGGTCTCGGAGGAGAAGGTGTGCCCCTCGGCAATGAGGGACTCGCGCAGCTCGCGGAAGTTCTCGACGATCCCGTTCAGGACGACGGCAACCTCGGCGGCGGCGCAGCCGGTCAGCGGGTGCGCGTTTTCGTAGGAGACCTTGCCGTGGGTCGCCCAGCGCGTGTGGCCGACCCCCGTGGTCGAGCGGGAGCCGTTCGTCCCCGCTGCCTCCTTCAGCTGCTCGAGGTTCCCGACCGCCCGAACGTACTCGAGCCCCTCGTGCTCGAGGAGGCAGAGCCCGGCCGAGTCATAGCCCCTGTACTCGAGTCGCTCCAGGCCGTGCAGGAGGAGGTCCTTGGCGGTCCTCGAGCCTACGTATCCGATGATCCCGCACACCCGAGAACCTCCTTCCGACAATGTGTCGGGCTGGGCCCCGACTGTTTTCTTGACTGTTCCTAGAGTCTCTGTGTTCCTGAAAATCGAGTCCAAAAAACGCGAGCCCGGCCCGCGCCTTCTAGCCAAGCTCTCTCATGACGAGAGCCCGGATGGTACCACAGAGACGGCGGGCTTTTTCCTCCGTTTCGGCTTCGGCGAGGATCCTCACAACCGGCTCCGTGCCCGATGGACGCACGAGCGCGCGCCCCCTGCCGTCGATCTCCTCGACGGAGCGGTCGACCTCGGCGTGGAGGCTCGCCGGAAGCGTCTTGCTGCGGACCGGCACGTTCTCCTTCACCTGTGGAAAACGCGGCATCTCTCCGGCCAGCTCGGCGAGCGGACGGCCCCGGTCCCGAAGCGCCCGACACAGCAGGAGGCCGGCAACCAGGCCGTCACCGGTGACGTGCCGGTCCAGGTACAGCACGTGTCCCGACTGCTCCCCGCCCAGGATCCCACCCTCGGCGCGCAGCGCCTCGAGCACGTAGCGGTCACCGACCTCCGTGGTGACGACCCGCACCCCGCGCTCGGCCATCAGGCGGTGGAAGCCCAGGTTGGTCATCTGGGTGACGGCGACCAGGTCGACTCCGAGGTGAAGGGCGAGGATTGCGAGGATCTGATCGCCGTCCACCCCGTTCCCCTCCGAGTCGACGGCGAGCATGCGGTCGCCGTCCCCGTCGAAAGCAACGCCGAGATCCGCGCCGGCGCCCGGGACGACACGCGCGAGCAGCGCCAGGTCGGTCGCGCCGCAGCCGTCGTTGATGTTCCCCCCGTCCGGCTCGTCCCCGACCACGGAGATCTCGGCGCCCAGCCGCCGAAAGGCGGCAGGAGCAGCCTGGACCATGGCCCCGTTCGCGCAGTCGAGGACGACGTGCAGGCCGGCGAGTGGAGCGCCGAAGCGCTCGCAGACGAGGCGGACGTAGCGTTCGGTCAGCCCGTCGACCTCCCTGACCACGCCTGGGGCGCCCGGTTCCGCCTTGTCGTCGAGGAGGCCCTCGATCGCCTCCTCGTCGGCGTCTTCGAGCTTCCAGCCCCCGTTGAAGAACTTGACGCCGTTGTACACGGCGGGGTTGTGGGAGGCGGAGACGACCGCGCCGGCGTCCTCGGCCAGGAGAGCCACCGCCGGGGTCGGAAGCACCCCGCCGAGCGAGACGTCCGAGCCGCCCGAGGCGAGCCCCGTCGCGAGCGCGCTTTCGAGCGAGGGACCGGACGCGCGCGTGTCCCGGCCGACCAGGACGCCTGCGCCGCCGCTCCAACGAGCAAACGCGCGGCCGAGCCGCTCCACCAGCTCCTCGGTCAGTCCCTCGCCGACGACCCCCCGAACTCCATCGGTCCCGAACAGCCGCCGGGGCAGTGGGCTACCTCTTGGAGAACTGCGGAGCCTTGCGCGCCTTGTGGAGGCCCGCCTTCTTGCGCTCGACGATGCGTGCGTCCCGCGTGAGGAAGCCCTCGCGCTTGAGGACGCCGCGCAGCTCCGGGTCGGCCTCGACGAGCGCGCGGGCGATCCCGTGTCGAAGCGCACCGGCCTGCCCACTGGGGCCGCCGCCGTGGATCCTGGCGCGGATGTCGAATCGTCCCTCGGCGCCCGCCGCCCGAAGCGGCGCGGTTGCGGTCGAACGGTGGGACTCGCGCGGGAAGTAGGACTCGAGCGAGCGGCCGTTGATCCAGGTCGTTCCGTCGCCCGGGCGCAGGATCACCCGCGCAACGGACGTCTTCCGCTTGCCGGTGCCCTGGTACTGCGCAATCTCAGTCATCGAGCTGCAGCGGTTGCGGGTTCTGGGCCGTGTGCGGGTGCTCCGGCCCCGCGTACACCTTCAGCTTGGTGATCTGCCGCCGCGCGAGCCGGTTGCGCGGGAGCATCCCCTTGACCGCCTTGCGGATGACCTCCGTCGGGCGCCGCTCGAGCTGCTCGGCGAGCGTGCGCGAGCGCAGGCCCCCGGGATAGCCCGAGTGCCGGTAGTAGAGCTTCTGCTCGAGCTTGTTCCCCGTCACGGCGATCTTCTCGGCGTTGACCACGACGACGAAGTCGCCGGTGTCGACATGCGGCGTGTATTGCGGCTTGCGCTTGCCCCGAAGCGTGTCGGCGATGCGCGTCGCCAGGCGCCCGAGGGTCTGACCCTCGGCGTCGACGAGATACCAGCGCTGCTCGATCTCCTTCGGCTTGGCGGAATACGTCTTCATCACACAGAAAATCGGCGGACAGGGCGTCCGCCGGGCGCGGATTCTAGCAGCCGCACGTGCCCCTTCGAGTAATGCTGCCTCGCAGCCGCTAGTGCCCTAGTCGGCAACGGTGGGGCTCGGCTCGACCCTCCGGCCGAATCCGCGACGGGCGATCCAGACCGCGGGAGCGACGACGAGCACCGTCGCTCCGATCGCGAGCGCGGCGACGCCGATCGCGGTCAGGGCGTAACCCCCGAGCAGGGCGAGGCTCGCACCCGTCATCCCGGAGAGCAGATCGTTGAAGCCCAGGAGCTTCCCTCGCTCCCACGGCAGCGTGCGGTCGGCGAGCTGCGCGGTCGCCGCCACGAAGGACAGGTTCCAGCCGAGCCCGAGGGCGAAGAGGGCGAGGGCGGTCGACGGCACGCTCTCGATCCAGAGGAGGCTGATCGTGGAGAGGGCCATGAGCGCCAGCCCGCCGACGAGCGCCGGGGGGCGGCCGATGCGGTCGACCACGTCGCCGACGACGAGCACGAGTGCGTACATCCCGAGCACGTGCGCGCCGATGATGGGAAAGACCGCCTGCCCGGAGTGGTGGTGATGATCGACGACGACGGCGCCGGTGAGGGTCATGACGCCGACCATGACTCCGAAGCTCGCCTGAGCGGCGAGGATCGACGGGATAACGCCTTCTCGCCCGAGAATCTCCTTCAACGGCGCCGGCGGGCGTGGCTCGGCCCCGGGAGTTCCCACGGCGAGGGCCTCTGCGATCCGCTTCGGGTCGGGGCGCACGAAGAGGACGAGCGCCAGGCCCACCAGCATGAAGCCCGAGCCCGCGAGCCAGAGGAGGGCGAGCGAGTCCCCGTCCAGGTCGCGCCCCGAGAGGAGTGGGCTGAAGACCGCCGGGCCGAGAATCGCGCCGAAGACGGCGCCGACGAGGACGAGGGCGATACCTCGCGCTCTGCGCTCGGGCGGGTACATGTCGCCGGCCGCGGTGCGGGCGAGCAGGGAGGTCCCGCCGGCAGTGCCGACGCAGACCAGGCCGAGGAAGACCGGGACCGCCAGCTCGAGGGCGCTGCCGATCGCCGCCAGCACACCCCCGAGCGCGCCGATGACGAAGCCGGCCGCGATCACGGGCACCCGGCCGAACCGGTCCATCGCGCGCCCGGCCGGGAGCGCCGCGAGCGCTCCGGAGGCGAGGACGATCGCCGGCCCGAGCCCCAGGAGGCCCCTCACGCCGATCACGAGCACGAACGTCAAGGAGGCGACGGCGGCCGAGAGCTGGAGCATCCCCGAGTTGGCAGCGAGCGAGGCTGAGAGGAGCGCGGTGTTCCGCTTGATCGGAAGCTGCTGGGGGGAGGCCGCCACGAGGCGTAAGCGTACTCACGCCGATAACGCAGGCGTAACGCGACTAGTGCCTCTTCGAGTAATGCTGCCTCGCTTCTGCGTCGCGAGCACCGAGCGAGAGTCCGCACTAGTCCGCGGCCAAGGCTTGCCGCCTTGGCAAGGGCGAGGGTGGGCTCTCGCGCCGCGTGATCGCGGGGCAGAAGCAGGCGTGCATTGCTGGGAGGGGCACTAGCCTTCCGCCCCGTGCGTCGGATCACTCTTCCGCTCTATGTCGGCGGCTTCCTCGGCCCGTTCGGAGGGGCGATGCTCGTCGCACTCATCCCCAACGTCGCCGCCGGCCTCGACGCCTCCTTCGCGCAGGTCGCCGCCGCGATCACCGCCTACATGGTGCCGTTCGCGCTCCTCCAGCTCGTCTCGGGAACGCTCGCCGAGCGTCTCGGTCCGCGGCGGGTCGTGCGCGGCGGGTACGTCGCCTTCGGCCTCGCCGCGCTCGGGTGCGCCTTCGCCCCCGACATCTGGGGTTTCCTGGCCGCCCGCGCCGCCATGGGAGCCTCGAACGCCTTTCTCTCCCCGATCCTCCTGGCGGCGCTCTCCGAGGTAGTCGCGCCCGACGTGCTCGGCCGCACCGTGGGGACGTTCGCAGCCGCGCAGACGGCCGGCCTCATGCTCGCCCCGATCCTGGGCGGCCTGCTCGGCGAAGTCTCCTGGCGGCTGGCCTTCGTGCTGGTCGCGGTCGTCTCTGTCGTGCTCGCGCTCCCCCGGCAGACTCTGGGAGCGGCCGAGCGGCAGGCGGGGTCGAACGGGCGTGCCTCGCTTCGCTCGCTGCTGAACCGTTGGATTGCCCTCCTCGCGACGCAGGCGGTGCTTGGCTACCTCGGCTTCACGGCCATCGGCTTCGTGCTCGTCCTCGTCGGCGCCGAGGAGTTCGACCTCGGCTCGGGCGCCCGGGGCCTGCTGATCGCCGGCTATGGAATCGGGGGAATCCTGCTCGGACGATTCGCCGGGACGGTGGTCGACAGTGCCGGCCGGCCGGCGACCGCGCTCGCGGGCACAGTCGCGTGCACCGCAGGCGTGCTCGGCCTCGTCGTCGCGCCGAGTCCCTGGAGCCTCGGGCTCGTCTTCTTCGGCGTCGGCTGCGCCTCGGCCTTCGTCTGGGCCGGCCTGAACACGATCGCGGTCGAGTCCTTCCCCGGGAACCGCGCGGGCGCAACCTCCGCCTACAGTGCCTTCAAGTTCGCCGGGGTGGCGATCGCGCCGCTCGTCTACGTTCCTCTCTTCGAGGTGGACACTCGCCTACCGTTCCTGCTCGCCGCCGGCTTCTCGGCCCTGCTTGCCGTCTCGGTCGTCCCCTGGTTCGGACGCTACCGATGAGACGCCGGGTCGTCGTCCACGGGCTCGTGCAAGGGGTCTTCTTCAGGGACACGACCCGCCGGCTTGCGCTCGAAGACGGCGTGAGCGGCTGGGTCCGGAACACCTGGGAGGGGACGGTCGAGGCAGTCTTCGAGGGCCGGCCTGAAGCCGTCGAGCGCCTCGTCGCGTTCGCCCACCGCGGCCCGAGCGGCGCGCTCGTCGAGCGTGTCGAGGTGTTCGAGGAGGACGAAGAAGGCCTGACGGGCTTCTCCGTGCGCTGAGCCCCAACACCGGAACCTCGCGGCGCTCCCAGGTGTAGTAGGCGCGAGAGGAGGAACTCGCATGAAGCGAATCCTGATTGCGGCTGTTCTGGTGGGTGCGCTCGTCCAGGCGGGCGCGGCAAGCGCGGGATGCATGGCCACCGTGGGCCTCGCTCCCCCGCCGGCCACTATCGCGCCTGGCACGGTCTGGACGGCCGAGCTGATGGTGCTCCAGCACGGGGTGACTGCACTGCCCAATGCGAAGACCGCGCGTCCGACCCTCACGATCGTGAACGAGGAGTCGGGAGCGCAGAGAACGTTCGTCGCGCGAGGCACGCAGAATCCCGAGGTCTTCGTGGCCGAGGTCGTCTTCCCCGCTGCGGGGAGCTGGCGCTACGAGGTCTACGACGACTTCTCGAGCGAAGGTGGAGAGTCAGTCCCCTGCGCGCGAACGCACACCTTCGCCGCCGTCACCGTCGGTGGCCCCGCCGGCGGCGGCACGCCCTCCGGCCCGACGCCGGCGGAGCCCATTCCCGTCGCCGACTCGGACGGTGGCGCGACGTTCCCCGTCTGGCCGGTCGTCGGCGGCGCGCTCGCTCTGCTTGCGCTTTCGGCAGGCCTGCTCTGGTGGAGCCTCAAGGCCAGGCCTGGAGTCAGGTCGGGATCCGCCGCATGAGGCCTGCTCCCGCGAGCGGCATGGTCGCGGCGAGCGCGAAGGCGACACCCCAGGAGGTGGACTCGACGAGCAGGGCGAACAGGGGCGGCGCGAGGCCCGAGGCGACGGCAAGGGCCGTCTGCTGAAAGCCGAGCGCCGCCCCCGCGCGGCTTCGGCCGGCGAGCTCGGCGGTGGCCGTGAAGGCGAGCCCGTTCCACGACAGCGAGAGCGTGCCCGCAACGAGGAATGCGGGCACGAAGAGCGCGAGCGACGCCGAGGTGAGCGCAGCGCTGAGGGCAAGCGCGAGGGAGATGCCGCAGGCCAGCCTGACCAAGGGCTTGATGCGCGTCCCTACCCGATCCGACCAGCTGCCGACGGCGATCCTCACGGCCGCACCTGTCAGCTGCATCGCCGCGAACACCCCGGCAGCCGCGGCCGTGGAGAGACCGCGCACGCCGTGCAGGAAGAGAACGGTGAACGACATGATGCAGATCTGAGCGAGGACGATGAGCCCGCTCCCCACCGCCAGCCCCCACATCCGGGCATCTCTGAGCGGGTCGATCACGTCGCCGAGCGGAGGGTCGTCGTCGGGCGGTGCCTCCCGCAGGCCGGCTGCACCGGCAATTGCGGTTGCCAGGGACGCCCCGGCGAGCACGACGAACCCGGCCTTCGTCCCGCCGGCCTCGGCGATCGGAGGGAGCGTCAGCGCCGCGGCGGCACCCCCCAGCGGAAGGGCGGTCTGGCGGATCCCGAGCGCAAGCCCGCGCTGGGATGGCCGGAACCAGCTCATGACCGCGCGGCCGCTGGCCGCGTTCACGCTCGCCCCGGCGCCGCCCGCCACGACGAGCAGGAAGACCAGCGACGCGTAGCCGGAAGCGAAGGCCGCGAGCCCGAGCGCGACGCTCGCCGCGGCGAGCCCGGTGGCGAGCACGCCCCGCTCGCCGATCCGGTCGGCGAGAAGACCCCAGGGCAGGAGCGTGACGATCGAGCCGACGCTGAAGGCGGCCAGCACGACTCCGGTCTGCGTGAGCGAGAGCCCGTACTCGTCGCGGAGCTGGGGCGCCATGACGGGAATGCCGAGAAAGGCGGCCGAGTAGGCTGCCTGGGCGACCGTCCCGAGCGCGAGAATCGTCCAGCGGTAACGACTCACGCGGCGAGGCTATCCGGCGGCACGCGAGCGTCGGCACACATCCGGCACGCCGAGTCACACAGCGGCGCGATCTTCCTCGTTATGCTCGAAGTGGGTGGTGGCCCGGGGTGGCCCCACAGGCGAGGCGGAGCGGAGGGCCGTCGAGCCTCACGACCGGCTCGTTCGCCGGTCCTACGCGAAGCGATGCGGATGCCGGGAAGCCGCTAGAGCCCCGACGTCCTCCGCCCTTCCGGCACGCTTAGCCGCAGCAACCTTCCTTGTACTTGCACGCGAGGCAGTGCCAGCTCGCTTTCGTCCAGGTCATCTCGGCGCCGCAGCGGGGGCAGGTTGCATCCACCTCGGCCTCGTCGGCCGGGCGCCGGCACACGGCCGCCCGCTGCTCGGCTCGGAGCGCTCTCACTCCCACTCGATCGTGGCGGGCGGCTTCGAGGAGAGGTCGAGCGCGACCCGATTCACGGCGGGAATCTCGTTGATGATCCGGCTCGAGATCGTCTCCAGCAGGTCGTAGGGCAGGCGGGCCCAGTCGGCGGTCATGGCGTCCTCGGAGGTAACCGCGCGGATCACGATCGGATAGGCGTACGTCCGCTCGTCTCCCTGGACGCCAACCGAGCGGATCGCGGGCAGCACGGCGAAGCACTGCCAGAGCTCCCGGTAAAGGCCCGCCCGGCGAACTTCCTCGAGCAGGATCGCATCGGCCTCGCGCAAGGTCGCCAGGCGCTCCTCCGTCACGTCCCCGATGATCCTAATCGCGAGCCCCGGGCCCGGGAACGGATGGCGCCACACCATCTCGTCCGGCAGGCCGAGCTCCTCGCCGACGCGCCGCACCTCGTCCTTGAAGAGCATCCGCAGCGGCTCGACCAGCTCGAGGTCCATGACTTCGGGGAGCCCCCCGACGTTGTGGTGCGACTTGATCGTGGCGGCGACGCCGTCGCCCGAGCCTCCCGATTCGATCACGTCGGAGTAGAGCGTCCCCTGCACGAGAAAACGAACGTCGCCGAGGGCGCGCGCCTCCTCTTCGAAGACTCGGATGAACTCCTCGCCGATCGCCTTGCGTTTCTCCTCCGGGTCGGCGACGCCGGCGAGCCGAGCGAGGAAGCGCTCGCGGGCGTCGACATGGACCAGCGGTACCTGGAAGTGACGTCCGAAGGTCTCGACGACCTGGGCGGCCTCGTCCTTGCGGAGGAGGCCGTGGTCGACGAACACGCACGTCAGCTGCTCACCGACCGCCTTGTGCACGAGCAGCGCCGCAACCGCCGAGTCGACGCCGCCGGAAAGGCCGCAGAGCACGCGCTCGCGCCCCACCTGCGCCCGGATGCGCGCGGTCTCCTCCTCGATCACGGCGGCCGCCGTCCACGACGGAGGCGCGTCGGCGACGCGGTAGAGGAAGTTCTTCAGGATCGCGGTGCCGTGCTGTGTGTGTAGCACCTCCGGATGGAACTGGATGCCGTAGATCCCGCGCCCGGGATCCTCGAAGCCCGCGATCGGCGTCGACGGGGACGAGGCCGTGACCGTCGCCCCCTCGGGCGGCGCCGTCACCGAGTCGCGGTGGCTCATCCACCCCGCCTGCTCCTCCGGGAGCCCGCCGAAGAGCGCGCTGCCCGGCTCGACGTGCACCCCCGCGCGCCCGAACTCGGAGCCGTCGGTGCGCTCCACTCGGCCGCCGAGATCTCGTGCCATCAGCTGCATCCCGTAGCAGATGCCGAGCACGGGAACACCGAGCTGGAACACGCCCGGGTCCGCCTGCGGGGCGCCGTCCGCGTACACCGAGGCCGGGCCGCCGGAGAGGACGAGCGCAAGCGGCCGGCGCGCCGCAATCTCCGCGGGAGAGGTCGTGTGGTGGACGAGCTCCGAGTAGACGCGGCACTCACGCACACGCCGCGCGATCAGCTGGGAGTACTGGCCCCCGAAGTCGACGACGAGGACGGGGCGCTCTTCGGGTGCGGGCTCCTGGACTGGGAGAGGGACGACCTCTCCCATCAGTGCTCCTTCAGGTAATGCCGCCTCATTGCCTGGAGGTGCACTACCGCCCCGGCCCGTAGTTGGGCGCTTCCTTGACGATCGAGACATCGTGCGGGTGGCTCTCGCGCTGGCCGGCGGAGGTCACGCGCACGAAGCGGGCCGCCTTGAGCTCCTCGATCGTGGCCGCACCGCAGTAGCCCATCGCCTGGCGGAGGCCGCCGATGAGCTGGTGGAGAACGTTGCGGAGCGGGCCCTTGTATGCCACCCGACCCTCGATCCCCTCGGGAACGAGCTTTCCGACCTCTTCGACGTCCTGCTGGAAGTAGCGATCGCTCGAGTGGCGCGCTCGCATGGCGCCCACCGAGCCCATGCCCCGGTACTCCTTGAACTGCTCGCCCTGGTGGAAGACGACCTCGCCGGGACTCTCGTCCGTGCCGGCCAGGAGGCCGCCGAGCATGACGCTGTCGGCGCCGGCGGCGATCGCCTTGGCGATGTCGCCGGAGAACTGGATCCCGCCGTCCGCGATCACGGGAACACCCTGCGCCGCGGCGGCCTGCGCGCAGTCGTAGACCGCGGTCACCTGCGGGACGCCGATGCCCGCGACGACGCGCGTCGTACAGATCGCGCCGGGGCCCATGCCGACCTTCACCGCGTCGGCGCCGGCGTCGATGAGCGCCTCGGTCGCCTCCGGAGTGGCGACGTTGCCGGCGATGACGGGGACGTCGTGGCGGCCGCGCAGCTCGCGCACGGTCTCGATCACGCCGAGGGAGTGCCCGTGCGAGGTGTCGACGACGAGCACGTCGACGTCCTCGGCCACGAGCGCGGCGGCGCGCTCGAGTCCCTCGGAGTCCGTTCCGACCGCGGCCGCGACGCGCAGCCGTCCCTGCTCGTCCTTCGTGGCGAGCGGGTACTTGATGCGCTTCGAGATGTCCTTGACGGTGATGAGGCCCTTGAGCCGCCCGTCGGGGTCGACGACCGGGAGCTTCTCGATCTTGTGCGTGTGGAGGACGGCGCGCGCCTCCTCGAGCGTCGTGCCCACCGGGACGGTCACGAGACCGGCCGCCGTCATCAGCTCGGAGACCGGGCGCGCGGTGTCGTCTTCGAAGCGGAGGTCGCGGTTCGTGAGAATGCCGACCAGGCGTCCGTCTTCGTCGGTCACGGGTACGCCGGAGATCCGGTAGGTCGCCATGATCTCGAGAGCCGCGGCGACGGGAGCGTCGGGCGGGAGCGTCACCGGCTCGACGATCATGCCGGCCTCGGAGCGCTTCACCTTGTCGACCTCGGCCGCCTGCTCAACGACGGAGAGATTGCGATGGACGACACCGATCCCGCCCTCACGGGCGAGCCCGATGGCGGTGCGCGCCTCCGTGACGGTGTCCATCGCCGCCGAGACGATGGGGATCTCGAGCTCGATCGTGCGCGTCAGGCGCGCGCGTGTCGAGACCTCGCCCGGGAGAACGCCGGACTCGGACGGAACGAGCAGGACGTCCTCGAAGGTGAGCCCTTCCTTGGCGAACTTGCGCTCCAGGGCGAGGAGGCGCTCGATCTCGTCCTGACGCAGCTCGACGGTCACCTTGGAGCGATCGTACCAGCGCTCCCCGCTGGCCTCGACGGGCGGCGACTGAAGCGGGCTAGCGCTCGTGGGGGACGCGCTCGATGTGCTCGAGCTGGACGAGCGAGGCCAGACGGCCCGCCTCGCGGGGGTCGAAGCGCCCCGCGCCCGCCTCGAGCACCGAGGCGGCTCCCGCGGCGACCGCGGATCGCACCGCGTCGTCGAACGGCTTCCCGTCGACCCGGCCTGCCAGGAAGCCGGCGAGGAGCGTGTCGCCCGCGCCGACCTCGGACGCGGCCTCGACCCGCGGCGCCTCGGCCCGCACCCGCAGCTTCGTGCGGTCTTCGCGGAGGAGCGCGTAGCAGCCGGTCTCCATGGTGATGAGGACGTTGCGCGCGCCGAGGTCGGCGATCTCGTCGAGCCCTGCCGCGAGATCCTCGTGGTCGACGAACTCGTGGCCGACGAGCGCCTCCGCCTCGCGCTGGTTCGGCGAGACGAGGTACGGCTCCGCCTCGACGGCGAGGCGGAGCGGCTCTCCCTCGGAGTCGACGACCGCCAGCAGCTGACCGCGGTTCAGCTCGCGGACGAGCTCGCCGTAGAAACTCTCGTCGACCGCACGGGGCAGCGAGCCCGCCAGGACGACGAACTCGGCGCGCTGGGCGAGGTAGGCGAGCTTCTCATGCAGGATCTCGAGCTCTTCCTCGGTCACCTCCGGGCCCCACTCGTTGATCTCCGTGTAGGCGTTCGACGTCGGGTCGAGGACCGCGATGGACGTGCGCGACTCGGCGCCGATCCTGACGAAGTCGTTGAGGATCCCCTCGCGCGTCAGCTCCTCGACCAGCAACGTGCCGGTACGGCCGCCGGCGAGGCCCGTGCAGACGACCGGAGCGCCCAGGCGCTTGAGCGCCCGTGCGACGTTGATCCCTTTTCCGCCGGCGCTGGGAAAGCCCACGCTGGCGCGGTGTCGCTGACCCGGCTGGAAGTTGGGAACGACGAGCGTCCGGTCGATCGCTGCGTTCAGCGTGACGGTGACGATCATCCGACCACGCGATTTTAACTAGAGGCCCGGAATGACCGACGCGAGCAGGTCGCCGGCCTCGTCCAGAGCGCGGTCGGTGTACCAGCCGACTCGCTCCTGGAAGCTCGGTGCCGGGATGTCCCGCGCGGCGACGAGGTCGACGCGTGCCACCTCAGCCTCTCCGTCCGTGACGACGATCTCCCCGAGCTTCTGGCCCCTGCGAACCGGCAGGTCAACCATCGCCGGGGCGACGACCTGCTCGACGAAACGCGTGCCGTCCCCGAGCCGGACGATTCGGGACGCCCCTTCGGCGGCGACGAGCGCGAGCCTCTCGTCCTCGGCGAAGGGAACGGAGGCGGATGCGTACCGTCGACCCTTGCGGACGAGCGGGAAGCGCGCGTACTGGTCGAAGCCCCAGTCGAGCAGCTTGGTCAGGTCGGCGTTTCGACGCGCACGTGATGGGCTTCCCAGGATGACCGCGTACACGGTGGTCGGCTTCCGCCGGGCCGCTGCGACCTCCGACCAGCCGGCCCGGCCGGTATGCCCGGTCTTGACTCCGATCAGGCCGGGGAACGTCCAGAGGAGGTCGTTCCAGTTCCTGAGCTTCCGGCCGGCGGGGATCTCGGTGGTTCGCGTGCGGACGAGCTCGCGGATGAGCGGCTCCTCCATGGCGGCTCGAGCGAGCCGGACCGTGTCCCGGGCGGTCGAGACATGTCCCGCCGCATCGAGCCCGTCCGGACGCACGTAGTTGGTGCCATCGAGGCCGAGCTCGGCCGCCTTCGCGTTCATCATCCGCACGAAGCG
>Ga0081538_10002556_pt1 | contig 17689 bp, 19 predicted proteins | sample TabmetS5T2R1_FD_71022 | JGI IMG/M metagenome (GOLD analysis project Ga0081538, IMG submission 71022) | Tabebuia heterophylla rhizosphere microbial communities from the University of Puerto Rico - S5T2R1 | ecosystem: Host-associated > Plants > Roots > Rhizosphere ... | reverse complement strand
CGTTCGGCCCCCGCCCCCCCGCGGGCCGTCCGGGGCGCCGGCGCGATCCCCCCGCCGCACCCTGGTCCCGTTCGTCCGCCAGCGTGTCCTCCGTCGCCGGATCGCCTGAGGCTCCGACCGCTCGGCTCGCGCGCCTGGCGCCGCGCCCGCTCGCCGCGCCGAGCCTGAGCCGCGGCCACACGAACGCGCTGCTCAGCGCGGCGATCGCGATCCTGTTCGCGGCGACCGCGTTCGTCGCCGACGGCGGGCTGCGGCTGGAGCGGACCACCTACGTCGAGATCGCCTACATGGGCATCGGCGCGCTGCTTTGCGCGGCGGCACTGCTGCTGCCGCGCGCGCGGTCACAGCGCTTCCATGGCGCGCCGGCCCTGCTCGCGTTCGCTCTGCTGGCCGCGTACACGGCGATCTCGATCGTCTGGTCGCTGGCGCCGTCGGACTCCTGGATCGAGTCCAGCCGCACGTTCGCGTACCTGTCGGCGTTCGCCGGCACGATGGCGCTCGCGCGGCTCGCGCCCCGCCAGTGGCCAGCGCTGCTGCACGGGCTCGGGCTCTCCTGCGTGGTCGTCAGCGGTTGGGCCGTGCTGACTAAGGTCTTCCCGGGCGCGCTGGCCGAGGACGAGACCTACGCGCGGCTGCGGGCTCCGTTCGACTACTGGAACTCGGTCGGCCTGACGGCGGCGATCGGCGTGGTGGCGCTGCTGTGGCTGGGCGCGCGGCGCTCCGGCCGTCCCGCGGTGAGCGCGCTCGCGTGGCCGGGCATCGCGCTCTGCGAGGTCGCGCTGATGCTGTCCTACTCGCGCGGCTCGCTGCTCGCGCTCGGCGTCGGGCTCGTGTTCTGGTTCGCGGTCGTGCCGCTGCGGCTGCGCGGCGCGATCGTGCTGCTCGGCGCGTCGGCGGGCGCCGCCGCGGTCGTCGGTTGGGCGTTCGCGATGACCGGGCTGACAACGGACGAGCTGCCGCTCGAGGTGCGCGCGGACGCGGGCCACGAGCTCGGCGCGCTGCTGCTGCTGATGCTCGTCGTGCTGAGCGTGATCGGCCTCGCGGCCGGCTTCCTCAGCGCCGAGCGGCCCGCTTCGCCGCACGCGCGCAAGGTCGCGGGCCGCATGCTGCTGGGCCTCGTCGTGCTGATCCCGGTGATCGCGGCGATCGCGCTCGCGGCCGCGCCCGGCGGCATCGACGGGCAGGTCTCGAAGGCGTGGGACCGGCTCACCGACCCGGGCGCGTCGACGCCCGCCAACACGCCGGACCGCCTGACGGCGACCTCGTCGGTGCGGGCGCGCTACTGGGAGGAGGCGTTCGACGTCCACGGCGTCTCGCCGTGGGTCGGCACCGGCGCCGGCGCATACGCGACCGTGCGCGACCGCTTCCGCACCGGCACGCTGTTCGTGCGCCACGCCCACGGCTATGTCCCGCAGACGCTGGCGGACCTCGGCTGGGCGGGCCTCGCGCTGTCGCTGCTCGCGCTGGGCCTGTGGGGCTGGGCGGCGATCCGGGCGGTCGGGCTGAGGCCACGCGAGCGCGGGCTGCCGTGGGACGCCGAGCGCGTCGGGATGGCGTCGCTGCTCGCGGTCGCGCTCGTATTCGGCGTCAGCTCGGCGGTCGACTGGACCTGGTTCGTGCCGGCCAATGCGGTGATGGGTCTGGCCGCGGCCGCATGGGTGATCGCCCGCCCGCCGCTACGCCGGCGGCTGCAGGACGCCGCGCTGGCGAACGCCGTGCCCGAGCTGCAGCGCTCGCGCGCGCACGGCCCACTGTGGGCGCCGCGCACCAGCGAGCCGGCGGCCGACGTCGCGGGCCCGGGCGCGATTTCGGTGGCCGAGGCCGAGTGGCGGCGCGGCAGGCGGTTCCCGTGGCTGCCCGCGTTCGCCGCGCTGCTGGTCTGCGCGCTGGCGCTGGCGGCGGCGTGGTCGGCGTTCCAGCCCGTGCGCGCCGTCCACGCCGGCGACGCCGCGATCGAGCGGCTCGAACTCGGTGCGCTCGACGCCGCCGTGTCGATCGCCGAGATCGCGCACGACCGCAACCCGCTCTCCCCTGAGCCGCTGTGGGAGCTCGCGTTCGTCGAGGAGCGCCGCGGCCGGCTCGCGAACGCGCAGGAGGCGCTCGAGGAGGCGGTCCGCACGCAGCCGGCCGACGCCGAGACGTGGCGCCGGCTGGGCCGCTTCCAGCTCTCGACGCTCAACCAGCCGGCCGACGCGCTCGCCTCGTTCCGCGCGGCGTACTACCTCGACCCGCGCAACCCGGCGTCGACGTCGGACTTCCTCGAGGCCAGCCGCGCCAACGGCCAGCCCGGCGCGGTGCCGCCCGCTACGCCCTGAGCCCGCGCGCCACGAGCGCGCTGCGGAGCAGCGGCGGGCCGGCGAGCGGGTCGATCCGGACGTCGGCGAAGCCGGTCGCGTGCAGCGCCTGCGCGAGCGAGCGGCGCGTGTAGAAGCGCACGTGCCGGCCGAGCGGGTCGTAGTGCCGCTCGTAGCGGAGCAGCGCGATCAGCGTGCGCCGGAGCCGGCCGTGGTCGGGCACGGTGACGAGCAGCCGGCCGCCGCGCGCCAGCACGCGGCGCGCTTCGGTCAGGAGCGCGACGGTGTCCGGCACGTGCTCGAGCACCTCGGAGCACCAGACGAGGTCGACCTCGCCGTGACCGAGCGGCAGGCTGCCGTCGGACTCGACGAGCCGGAAGTCGCCGCCGGGCACGTTGCGCCGCGCGCGCTCGAGCGCGGCCTCGGCGATCTCCGTCCCGATCGCATCCACGCCCGCGGCGCGCAGCGCGGCGACGAAGCGCCCGGCGCCGCAGCCGAGGTCGAGCACGCGCTCGCCGGGCCGCGCCTCCGCGAGCAGGAGCGCCCGCCGCCGCTCCCACGCCCACGGCTCCGGATCGTCCGGCAGTGCGGCCCAGACGCCCTCGTAGAACTCGCGCACTTGCGGCGGCTGTCACCCGCTTTCGGCCCATGCGCAGAGGCCGAGCGTGGCGCCGCGGGCCAGCTCGCGCTCAGCCCGGTGCTCCGGGATCAGCCGGGTGCGGCCGCGCACGCACATCACGGTGTGGTCGCCGAAGCCGGCGATGTCGGCGAGCGTCTGGTCCCAGTGGCGGTACTGCACGGTGTGGCCCTCGCCCGGGTAGACCGTCGCGCGGACGACGTTCGGGCCGAGCGCCGCCTGCCAGATCGCCATCACCGACGGCGGCACGAGCGGGTCGACTTCGCCCCAGTAGAGGTACGCGCGTGCGCTGATGTCGCGCGGATCGACGACCGCGTCGGGCGCGCACGGCAGGCGCTGCTCGTGCGTGAGCGCGTCGGGCGCTCCCAGTTGCCCGCCGACGAAGAACGAGCGCGCCGCGTCGAGGTAGGCCTCCGCCTGCCAGCCGGGGATCGCGTGCACCGGCGAGTCGGGTGGGACGGCCCACCAGACCTTGGGGAAGTGCGTGAAGGCGACGTTGATCGCGTTCAGCTCGGCGACGGTGCGCGAGCAGGCGGCCGGAAGGGTGCGCCCCGGCAGCGTGCTCGCGACGGCCGCCGCCACGTGCAGCGTCGTGACACGCGGACCCGCCGCGGCCGCGAGCTGCGCGGCGTAGGCGCCGCCGCCGGAGATCGCCATGATCGCGAACCGGTGGATGCCGAGGTGGTCGAGCACCGCTAGGACCTCGGCGTTGTAGTCGGCGTAGTCGAGCGACGTGTCGAGCGTCGATTCGCCGAAGCCGTTGCGCTCGACCGAGATGACGCGGACGCGGAGCGCCTCGCGGCTGGTGCGCGCGAACTCCGTCAGCTGGAACGCCTCGAGGCTCGTGCCGGCCCCGCCGATGAAGACGACCGGCGTCCAGCCCGGCTTGCCCTCGTCGATGTAGTAGGAAGTCCGGCCGGGCCGTGTCTCCAGCGAGTGGACGTGCGCCCCAATGTGGTCGAACCGCTCCTGCAGGTCGATGCCGCGCGGGTTGCCGTGCCGGTCGCCGCCGGCGCTCGCGGCCGGCGCGGCCACGAGCACCGTCGCGGCGGCAACCGCCGCCGTCAGCACGAGTCGCCTGGTCATGTGCCCGTCTCCCTTCGCTCGCCGTCGCACCGCAACATCCCGCCTGACGGCGTCCGCGTCAATGCGATCGGTACCGTGCGCTGCGGATGCACCTGCGCCTGATCCGCAACGCGACGCTGCGGCTCGAGCTGGACGGTCGCCAGCTGCTCGTCGACCCGATGCTCGATCCGGCCGGGGCGCGGCCGCCGGTGGAGGACAGCGAGGACGACCGCCGCAACCCGCTCGTCGAGTTGCCCGAGCCCCCCGAGGTGGTCGTCGCCGGGATCGACGCCGTGCTGGTCACGCACATGCACCGCGACCACTTCGACGACACGGCCGCGGAGCTGCTGCCCAAGGACATCCCCGTCTTCTGCCAGCCCGAGGACGCCGAGCGACTGCGCGGCCACGGGTTCGGGGACGTGCGGCCCGTCGAGACGACCGCCGCGCTCGAAGCGATCGAGCTCACCCGCACGCCCGCGCGCCACGGCAGCGGCGCGACCGCGGAGGCGCTGGCGCCCGTGAGCGGTTTCCTCCTGCGCAACGGCGCGGGGCGCACGCTCTACATCGCCGGCGACACCGTGCTCTACGACGCCGTCGAGGCGGTGCTCGACGAGCACCAGCCCGACGTCGTCGTGGTGAACGCGAGCGCCGCGCGCTTCCGTGGCGGCGAGCGGATCGTGATGGACGCCGACGACGTGATCGCGGTCGCCCGCCGCGCGCCCCGCGCCCGCGTCGTCGCGGTTCACCTCGACGCCGTCAACCACGGGGTGCAGACGCGCGCCGACGTCCATCAGAGCGTGCACGAGCACGATCTGACCGAGCGGGTGACCGTGCCGGAGGACGGGGCCGCGGTCCCGATCGACTGAATCGCCCGCGCGGGATGCGCCGCGCGGCGATCGGGAAGCGGCTCGTGCTCAGAAAGCGCCGCGGCGCGTGAGCACGGCGGGGATCGTCTTGAGCAGGATCGTCAGGTCGAGCCCGACGGACCAGCGCTCGAGGTAGAGGAAGTCGAGCCGCACGAGGTCGTCGAAGTCGAGCTCCGAGCGGCCCGACACCTGCCACAGGCCGGTCAGGCCGGGCAGCACGAGGTAGCGCTTCTTGTGCCAATCCTCGAGCTGGTCGAAGTCGCGCTGCGGCAGCGGGCGCGGGCCGACGAGCGACATCCGCCCCTGGACGACGTTGAACAGCTGCGGCAGCTCGTCCAGCGAGAAGCGCCGCAGCAGGCGTCCCACGCGGGTGAGGCGCGGGTCGCGGCGGATCTTGAACAGCGCGCCGGAGGCCTCGTTGAGCGACTCGAGGTCGGCCTGGAGCTGGTCGGCATCCGAGCGCATCGTGCGGAACTTGACGCACGAGAACGGCTCGCCCCCGATCCCCGGCCGGATCGAGCGGTACAAGATCGGGCCCCGCGACGTGATGAACACCGCGACAGAGATCGCGATCAGCAGCGGGCTCAGCAACAGGATCAGCACCAGCGCGCCGACGAAGTCGAAGCTGCGCTTGAGGAAGTAGTCGAAGCCGTCGAACACCGGCGGGCGCAGCTCGAACAGCGGCACCGACGCGCCGGGCACGAACTCGGCGCGGTGCACGAGGATCTCCATCGTCGACGGCGCGATCCGCACGGTCACGCCGCGCGTGTGGCATTGGTCGACCAGCTCGACCGCCCGCTCCTCCGGGAAGTCGGGATCGGCGATGATGACCTCCTGCACGCGGTGGCGGTCGAGCACCGCCGCGAGATCCTCGATCCGGCCGAGCGAGCGCAGGCCGTTGTCCGGCCGCGGGGTGAGCGAGATGAAGCCGATCATGTCGACCGGCGCGTGCACCTCGTCGACCAGCGCCGAGTGGACCTCCTCGATGTGCTTGCCCGAGCCGACCAGCACGGCGCGGCGGCGGTAGCCCGCGGCGCGCAACAGCACGCCGGTGACCTGCTCGTACAGCCAGCGCAGCGTCGAGACGTACGCGATCGCGAAGCAGAAGCTCCCGTAGAAGATGTAGTAACTCGAGTACTGCTCCCCGTTGACGAGCGCGAAGATCAGCGCAACGACCGTGACCTGGAACAGCGACGACACGATCCGGGGCAGCCCGGGACGCTGCGAGCGCTCGGCGTAGAGCCCGGAGCGCGCGAACAGCAGCGCTGTGACGAGATAGGCGAACGCGACCGTGTGCTTGGTCTCGGTGAACGACGTGGCCCAGGCCCAGTCGCCGTCGCGCAGCACGGCCTTGACCATCAGCGCCGTGTAGATCGCCGCGAAGACGCCGGCGAAGTCCAGCGCCAGCAGCGAGATCACGCGCGAGGAGCGGCGCAGCGTGTCCATCCGCAGCAGGAACGAGAGCGCTGGAGGCCGTTTGCGGCGGATGTCCGTCGGGGGGAGGACGACCCGCGGTGGCGCCGGCGCCGGCAGCGTTTCGGGTTTCACGCGGGTCTCAGGCATGGGCGCTTCCCCTGCCATCAACGCGGCAGGCTGTCACAGGTAGTGGCGTTTCTCGCAGCAAACGGTGCAGTACGGTCGCGCGCCGCTACGACGCGCCGGATCCCGTCAGGGTCTCGATGCCGGACTCGTCCAGGGTCCGGCGGAGGCCTTCGGTGAGCTCGATCGTGGGTTCCCAGCCGAGGATCTCGCGCGCCAGCGCGATGTCGGGCCGGCGGACCTGGGGATCGTCGGCCGGCAGCGCCTCGTGCACGATCTCCGACCGCGACCCGGTCACGTCGATCACCGCGTGGGCCAGCTCGAGCAGCGTGAACTCGGTCGGATTGCCGATGTTGACCGGAAAGTGATAACCGGACTCGGCCAGCGCGATGATCCCGTCGACCAGATCCGAGACATAACAAAACGAGCGCGTCTGCGAGCCATCGCCAAACACCGTGATCGGGCGATCCTGCAACGCCTGACGCAAAAACGTCGGAATCGCGCGCCCGTCATGCGGACGCATCCGCGGCCCATACGTGTTGAAGATCCGCACGATCGCCGTATCGACGCCCTGCTGGCGGTGATAGGCCATCGTCAACGCCTCCGCATAGCGCTTGGCCTCGTCATACACGCCCCGCGGCCCGATCGGATTGACATGCCCCCAATAGGACTCCGGCTGCGGATGCACCTTGGGATCGCCATAGACCTCAGACGTCGACGCCAGCAAAAACCGCGCCCGCTGCGCCTTGGCCAACCCGAGCGAGTTGTGCGTCCCATGCGAACCGACCTTGAGCGTGTGCAACGGCAACCGCAGATAATCGATCGGCGACGCCGGACTGGCGAAGTGATAGACCACATCGACCCGCTCATCCACGAAAAACGGCTGGATGATGTCCGCCTGCACAAACCGAAACTCCGGCACGCGGATGTGCGTGATGTTGGCGAGGGATCCCGTCTCGACGTTGTCGACGCAGATCACCCGATGGCCGCGCCGCAGCAGCTCGTCACAGAGGTGGGAGCCGAGGAACCCCGCGCCACCCGTTACGAGGCAGGTGGCCATGGGCGGCCAGAATAGCGTTGTTCAGTGCCGCGCGGCCTTCAGCGCGCGCTTCGGGACGACGTCGACGAGCACGTAGCTCGCTTTGCCGGAGCGCTCGGCGTAGCCCTGCTTGGAGAGCCTCTTCCAGACGACCGGGCAGCGCTTGCAGCGCTTGCCGGACTTGCAGCACTTGCGCTTGCAGCGCACGACGTCGCCGGGCTCCCTCATCGGCCCTCACGGTAGCGTTCGCCCGCATGCCCTCCGACGCCTTAGTCGCCAAGCTCAACGAGCAGATCGGCCACGAGTACGCGGCGCACCAGCAGTACGTGGCGATCGCCGTCCACTACGACGCGGAGACGCTGCCGCAACTAGCCCACTTCTTCTACCGCCAGGCGCTCGAGGAGCGCGACCACGCGATGATGATGGTCCAGTACCTGCTCGACGCCGACGAGCGCGCCGTCGTGCCCGGCGTCGCGGCACCCCAGGTCGACTTCGACGACATCGTCTCGCCGGTGGCGCTTGCGCTCGCGCAGGAGAAGCGCGTGAGCGAGCAGATCAACGCGCTCGCCGCGCTCGCGCGGCAGGAGGGCGACTACTCGTCCGAGCAGTTCATGCAGTGGTTCATCAAGGAGCAGATCGAGGAGATCGCGACGATGTCGGACCTGCTGCGCGTCGTCGAGCGCTCGCAGGACCACGCGATGGACATCGAGGACTACCTCGCGCGCGAGCAGCTGGGCGAGGAGGACCCCGACCCGACGGCGCCGCATCCCGCCGGCGGCGGGTGAGCGTCTCCGCGGAGCTGCGCGCGGCCGCGGCCGACGTCTGGGACGCGCAGCACGCGCACCCGTTCGTGCGCGGGATCGGCGACGGGACGCTCGACGAGGAGCGCTTCCGCTTCTACGTCCGCCAGGACTACCTGTTCCTGATCGACTATGGGCGGCTGCTGGCCCTGGGCGCGGCGCGGGCGCCGCGGGTCGCGCAGATGCGCCGCTTCGCGGGGCTGGCGCAGGGAGTGCTGGAGACCGAGATGACGCTGCACGCCGGGTTCGCGCAGCGCTGGGGGATCACTGCCGAGGAGCTCGAGCGCGAGCCGCCGGCGCCGGCGACGCGCGGCTACTGCGACTTCCTGCTGCGGACCGCGGCGCTGGGCGACTTCGCGGAGCTGTGCGCGGCGCTGCTGCCGTGCATGTGGGGCTACGCGGAGATCGGCGCAGCGCTGGCCGCGGCGGGCCCGCCCGCGCACGCGGGCTATGCGGCGTGGATCGCGACGTATGCCGATCCCGAGTTCCAGGCGCTCGCGGAGTGGGCGCGGGAGCTGACCGACGGCGCGGCTGCTGATTCAGGGCCGGCCGCGGTGGCGCGGATGCACGCGGCGTTCCGGACCTCGAGCGAGCTCGAGCTCGGGTTCTGGGAGGCGGCGTGGGCGTACGGCGGGCACTGAAGGGGCCGGCTCGGCCGGGTCGGCGAGGCTCGGTCGCGGGTTGACGGCGATAATCGCGGTCAACCCGCGACGAGCGGCTTGACGCGCCGCGTAACGTCGCTGCGATGACCGAGCTGCGCACCGTCCGTGTCGCCGCGCTGCAGGCCACGCCCGTGATACTCGACGCCGACGCGACCGTCGCGAAGGCGTGTCGGCTGCTCGGCGAGGCGGCCGCGGAGGGCGCCGAGCTCGCCGTCCTGCCAGAGACGTTCGTCTCGCTGTATCCGTCGAACGCGTGGGCGAGCGCCGCGGTCGCATTCCGTGGCTACGACGAGCTGTGGGAACGGATGTGGGAGAGCGCCGTCGACGTCCCCGGCCCGCACGTCGACACGCTCGCCGCCGCCTGCGCCGAGCACGGCATCCATTGCGCGATCGGCGTCAACGAGCGCGAGTCCGAGCGGCCGGGCTCGCTCTACAACGCGCTGCTGCTGATCGGGCCCGAAGGGCTGCTGCACAAGCACCGCAAGCTGATGCCGACGATGCAGGAGCGCGTCTTCCACGGCTTCGGCAGCGGCGCGGACCTGGACGTCACGGAGACGCCGCTCGGCCGCGTCGGCGGGCTGATCTGCTGGGAGAACCGGATGCCGCTGGCGCGCTGGTCGGTCTACCAGGGCGGACCGCAGATCTGGGTCGCACCGACCGCGGACGACTCCGACGGCTGGCAGGCATCGATGCGCCACATCGCGATCGAGTCGGGCGCGTTCGTCGTGTCGGTGCCGCAGTTCATCCACGGCAGCGCGTTCCCGGACGACTTCCCGGCCGAGATCGACCGCGAGCGCGTCTACAACCGCGGCGGCGCCGTGGTCGTCGAGCCGACGCGCGGCGACGTGATCGCCGGCCCGCTGCACGACCGCGAAGGGATGCTGGTCGCCGACTGCGACCTGCGCGCCGGATTGCACGCGAAGCGCTGGTTCGACGCGGTCGGGCACTACTCGCGCTCGGACGTGCTGGAGAACGCGACCGCGTTGAGAGGCCGCCGGACCGTGGTCGAGGGCGCCGCCGAACGGCGGCAGTGATGGGCGGGGAGCGGCCACGCGTCATCCGCCGTCAATCCGGTCGCCACGGCTGATCCGCGCTGCTCCCGGCGTTTACGCGCGGCGCGGTGCCGGCCGCAGGCGCGGCGCCGGCGCGGGGCGGGCGACGTCGGCCACGAACGACGGCGCGATCAGGCGCTCCAGCGCCGCGACGCAGCTCTGGTCGAACAGGTTTGCGTCGCGTAATAGCGCGAGCGCGCGCTCGGGCGTCCAGGCCGACCGGTAGATGCGGTCGGAGACCAGCGCGTCGTAGACGTCGCAGACGGCGAGGATCCGCGTCTCGACGTCGAGCTGCTCGCCCGACAGACCGCGTGGATAGCCGGAGCCGTCGAGCCGCTCGTGGTGGTCGAGCACGAGCCGCCGGACGCCGGGCGCGAAGCCGCCGAGCTCGCGCAGGAGGCGCTCGCCCGCCTCGGGGTGCTTGCGGATCTCGGCGAACTCGGCGTCGTCGAGCGGGCCAGGCTTGGTGAGCACCGAGCTCGGCACGGACAGCTTGCCCATGTCGTGCAGGAGCCCGCCGAGCGCGAGGCGCCGCAGGCGCCGGCGCGGCAGCCCGAGCGCCTCGCCGACCTGCACGGATAGCATCGCGACGCGCCGCGTGTGGCCCTCGGTGGCGGCGTCCTTCTCGCCGAGCCGCACGACGAGGGCGCCGACGCGCGGGCCGAGGAACGACTCCTCCTGCGTGACGAGGTCGGTCGCTCCGAGGTCGCCGACGAGCGGTCGTGACGCGGCACCACGACGCAGGTCGAGCGCCGCCGGCAGCCCGAGCGCGATCACGCCCGCAAGCTCGAGCGCATGCCCGAGGTAGAACGCCAGCTGCGTGTAGGGAACGGTCATCTGCACGGCGAGCGCGATCGCGAGCCAGGCGAGGCCGGCGACCGCGATCAGGTCCGCCGGGCGGCGCGTCAGCTGCCAGGTTCGCGCGGCGCGCACGCCGATCAGCGCGAGCAGCGCGACGCCGCTGACCAGCAGCGCGTAGGCGCCGGTGCCGCCGGTCGTCGGGACCGGTGGGACGAGCGACGGGAAGGCGAGCGCGCTCGCGCCGAGCAAGAGAATCGCCGCGGCGAGGGCGACCTGGGCGGCGATCAGCGGGCGGATGTGACGCGGGCGGCGCAGCGCGGGCAGCGCGCTCAGCGCGAGCACGAACGCGCCGGCCGGCAGCGAGGCGGCGCCGGCGAACGCGACGACGCCGTTCTGGCCCGCCAGCACGCCGGGCGTGGCGAGGCCGTGGACGGCGAGCAGGGCCGTCATCGTCGAGAACGCGGTGCCGAGGAGGACGGTCCGGCCGTCCCGGCGGCGGGCGCCGGCGACCGTCAGGATCGTCGACGCGACGGCGGCGGCCAGCGCGCCCGCGAGCACGAACCCGAAGTGCGCGACCGACGAGACGGCGACGGGCTCGCTCGCGGCCCACTCCATGACGGCGCCGGGAATCACCGCCATGGCGGCGACTGCTGCGACGAGCGGGAGCGCGCGGTCGTCCGTGGCGAACGTCACAAGTGCCTTGATCGGCAGCCGGGCGGAAGCGGTTGAGTGTTCCTGGCGCGGACGAACGAGCGCGGGCGGCGGCGGTCGAGTGTGGGCGGCGCTGGTCGAGGGTGGGCGACGGCGCCCGCGAACGGCGGCTTGAGGAGCGGGTCCGACCGGCGCGGCGGGCCGCGAGGCGGCGGGACGCGAGGCGCCGAGTGCTCGTCGCGCGTTGACGCCGATATATGCGCCGTCAAGGCGCGACCGAGCGTCCCGGTTGCGAGTTCGCGTCGCTATCCGACGCTAAGTCGCAACCGAGCGCCGTGACGCTCCCGCGGAAGCGCGGCCCCGTCCGTGCTCCTCTTCAATGCCGCAGTTCACGAGCCCGCAGGGCGGCCCGGGTTCACGCGGTTCCCGCCGTTCACGAGCCCGGCGGGTCGCCCGAAGCCCGCGCCACGGCCGCGCGCGCCCGCGCGACGCGCGGATCGTCGGGCGCGTGCGCCAGGTTGATCTCGACCAGCCGCGCCGCAGCCCGCGCGGCGCCCGCCGCCAGGTCGGCGCCCGCGAGTGCGTCGCCCTCCAGCGCCGGTCTCCCGGCGCGCGCGAGCGCGCGGGCGAGCTCCGCCGCCGCCGCAGCGGTCTCGGCGATCGCCAGCGGCACCTCGGCGGCACGCAACTTCGCTGCGGCCGCCCGCTCGGCGTCGCCCGCGCGCTGCGCCTCGAGCACCGGCGCGTACGCCGTCAGGTCCGCCTCCCCCAGCCGCAGCGCCTCCGCGACGAGCGCCGCCGCCCGAGCGGCGTCGTCGTCGCGGCCCGCGAACCGCGCCGTCATCTCGGCCAGCGCGGCTCCCAGCGCGCAGCCCGCCGCAGCCGCCGCGCCGCCACCGGGGGCGGGGGTGCGCTCCGCCAGGGCGGCCAGGAATGTCTCCAGGCTCACCGCGATACGCCTCTTTGCGGAGTTGTGTCAGCGCGCCACATCACCGGCGCCGAAACGATGGCCGCTTTACACATTGCCGGTTCGAGCGAATCGCCGGTACAAACGGCTCTAGCCGCGTCTCGAGGGGGCGCGGGGCAACCGAGGAGGAGCAGCGCATGCTGTCAGCGATCTTCGCGCAAGCGGAACCGGCGAGCGCCGAGCAGCTCACCCGCGACAGCGCGATCCTCGGCGAGCAGTTCTACTTCTTCACCGTCGTCGTGATGTGGCTGATCCACGCCGGCTTCATGTCGTACGAAGCCGGTGTCGCGCGGCGCAAGAACGTGATGGCGACGGCGATGAAGAACATCCTCACGATCGCCGTCGTCACGCCGACGTTCTACTACTTCGGCTGGTGGATCTACAACTGCAACCAGCCGGGCCTGCCGATCGGCCCGAACAGCAGTGACTTCACCTCGGCCGCGTGCCAGGGCGGCATCCCGTGGAGCGACGCCTTCGGGCCGAACCTCACGAACAACATCAACCTGATCTTCTTCCTGGCGTTCCTGCTGTTCAGCTGGACGACCGCGTCGATCATGTCGGGCGCGATCATCGAGCGCGCACGGCTGTCGGCATACCTCGTGCTGGCGGCGATCCTCGGCTCGGTCGTCTGGATCCTCGACGCGTCGTGGGGCTGGAGCGCCGGCGGCTGGCTGACGCTCCGTTTCGGCTTCCACGACTCGATCGCCTCGGGCGTCGTCCACGGCGTCGCCGGCGCGTTCGCGCTCGGCGTGCTGTTCAACCTCGGCCCGCGAATAGGCAAGTACACGCGGGAAGGACTTGCGCGCGCGTTCCGGCCGCACAACCTGCACATCACCGCGCTAGGGCTGATGCTGATATTCACGGGCTTCTACGGGTTCTACGCGGCCTGCCTTGTGATCGCGTCGACCTCGTTCCCGGGTTGGGCCAACATCTACCTCAGCCCGACGACGCTCGGCTCGATCACGATGGTGATCACGTTCGGCTTCGCCGGCGGCTTCACCGGCGGCTACTTCGCCAGCAAGGGCGACCCGTTCTGGACGATCTCCGGCGGCCTCGCGGGCGTGATCGGCGTGTCGGCCGGCGCCGACGTCTACGCGCCCACGCTCGCCTATCTCATCTCGATGCTGACGGCGGTGCTCGTCGTATACGCCGGCAACTGGATCGAGACCAAGATGCGCGTCGACGACGCCGTCGGGGCGGTCGCCGTGCACGGCGTGGCCGGCTTTCTCGGCATGCTCTGGGTCGGCGTGTTCGCCGCCGGCTATCCGACCGGCATCAACAACGTCGAGTCCTCGATCGGCGGCCAGCTGATGGGCATGGCGACGTTCCTGCCGCTCGGCTTCCTGAGCGGGTACGTGGCGTCGCTGATCCTCAAGAAGCTCAACGTGCTGCGCGTGCCCGCCGCGGTCGAGCTCGAGGGGCTCGACCCGGTCGAGTACGGCACGCTCATCTACCCCGAGATGGGCGTGATCAAGGAGCAGATCGTAGAGCCGGACGGGACGCTGGTCGACACGGCGCAGATCACCCAGCTCGAGCTGGGGGACGGTCACGCCCCGGAGTTCGAGAAGTTGAGGAAGTAGATGCTGACGTTCGCGATCTCGCTGGTGATCATGCTCGTCGTCGTCGGCGCGTCCGTGCAGTGGGCCGTGCGCGCCGACCGCCGCAACCTGGAGAGGGAAGCCGATGCCCGCGATCATTGACAGCTCGCCGAGCTGCGTCACGTCTGTTGACGGCGCGCAGCCGGCGGACGACTCCGCCGACTTCATCCTCCAGGCCGCCTACGAGAACTGCGCCGGCTTCATGACGTTCGGACCCGGCAGCACGTACGGCGAGGAGGGCGCCGGCGCCGCCGGCGCCTACATGGTCCTGACGTGGATCGGAATCGCCGTGATGGTCGCGGTGCTCGTCTACTGGGTGATCTGGGAGAACCGTCGGCTGGTGCGCTGGACCGCCGCGAACGGCTCGACGGTGCTGAGGAAGTGAGGACGCGATGAACGACGACAGGCGCCAGATCGAGTTCCCGCCGCTGCAGACGCACTCGCGCAAGTTCGAGCTGGCGCTGCTCGCGATCTCGATCGCGTGCGCGGTGATCGTGCTGGTGATCGTGCTGTTCACGAACCTCGGGACGGAGTTCCGCCCGACCGTCTAGACCGCTTGGCACGACATCCCCTACCGTCGGGGGCCGTGGAAGAGCGGCCGATTCGCGTGCGCATCGATCCGCCGGCGGAGGAGCCGCCGCGGCGGCCCATGCGCGTCACGCCGCGCGGCGTCATCGCCGTGGTCGCGCTGGCGCTGCTCACGTTCGTCGCCGCGCAGAGCTGCCAGCAGGCGCAGGTCGAGATCTCGCAGGAGGCGGCGATCGAGGCGGCGCGGCCGGAGGCCGGCTTTGAGCCCCAGCGCACACAGGTGCGGCTCGTGCGCCAAGGACTCAACGGCCACCCGTTCTGGGCCGTGTCGTTCTCGATCCGGGCGCCGTCGGGCGACGGCTACTCGCGCCTGACGACCGTGCGCGTCGACGCCGTCAACGGCCGCGTGGCCTCGGTCAACCGGGAGCGCTGATGGTTCTCTTCCTGATCCTCGGCTACGTCCCGGTGCTGCTGCTCGTGTGCCTGATCGCGCTGCTCTACCTCACCTGGATCGAGCTGCGCAACGAGGACGCCGATCCGCTGGTGAAGCTGTGGTGGTGGCTGCTCGTGCTGCTCACGAACGTGCCGGGCTACCTCGCGCTGCGGATCTGGATCGCAGTCAGGCGCCGCCGCGACGGCGCGCGTCGTCCAGCCTGACGAGCTTCACCGCCAGCTCGAGCGCGAGCAGGTCCTCACTCTCCAGCTTCATGCCGGTCACGCGCTCGATCCGCGCGAGCCGCTGGCGCAGCGTGTTCGGGTGGATGTAGAGCGTGCGCGCGGTGTCGGCGATTGAGCGGCGCCGCGCGAGGTACTCCTCGAGCGTGTCGAGCAGCGCCGTGCGGCGCTGGCGGTCGTGCGCCAGCAGCGCCTCGACGGCGGTCCAGTGGCGGTCGCGCGGCGATTCCTCCAGCCGCAGGTCGGCGAGGTACTTGTACGCGCCGAGCTGCTCGTAGCCGAGGGCGCCGCCGCCGGGGCGCAGCGTGAGCGCGATCTGCGCCGCCCGCTCGGCCTCGCGCAGTGCTTGGCGGCTCTCCGCGATGCCGCGGCCCGGCGCGCTCACGCCGAGCACGACGTGCTCGGCGCCGGCGACCGCGTCGCAGGCCTCGATCACACGCTCTGCGGCGGCCGCGCCGGGCAGCAGGACCACGGCGCGCAGGCCGTCGCGGCCGGCGTCGAAGAAGCCGACCTGGTCGTGCCCGCGCAGGCGCGCGCCGAGCCGCGTCGCGACCGCCTCCCAGTCGGCGCTCGTGCCGGCGGCCGGCTCGCCGTGCAGGAACACGTGCGGGCGCGCCAGGTCACAGCCGGCGGGCGCGGCGCCGAGCACCGCGCTGTCGGACGCGCGGCCGGCGAGCGCATCGAACATGTCCTTGACGCGGTCGCGCGCGGTCAGCCGCGCGATCAGCTCGGCCCGCTCGAGCCCCATCGCGGTCTGGTCGGCGAGCGCCCGCAGCAGCTCCTCGTCGCCGACGCCGAAGCGGCGCGGGCGCAGGACGCACAGCAATCCGAGCTGCTCGTCGGACGCGACCAGCGGCGTCGTCAGCAGCGCGGCGCCCTCGTGCCCGGGCCAGAGGTCGCGCGCCGAGCCGCCGTGGCGCCCGCGCGACAGCAGCTCGAGCAGCAGCGCACCGCCCTGCGGCCGCGGGCCCGGCGCCTCGGGCGGGTCCGACGCCGCGAGCCGCAGCTCGGTGCCGGCCGGCTCGAGCCGGAACAGCTGGCACAGGTCGGCGTGCAGCAGCGCGCGCGCACCGGCCGTCGCGGCCTCGTGCAGGCGCTCGTGCTGCGTCGCCGCCGCGAGCCGCTGCGAGACCTCCGCCAGCCGCGTGAGTGCGGCGACGCGCTCGCGCGCCTCCTCGTAGAGCTGGGCGTCCTCGATCGCGCCGCCGACGAGCGTCGCCGTGTGCGTGAGCAGCGCGACGTCCTCCTCGGTGAACTCGCGCGGCGCCGCGGTGTGGAGCACGATCACGCCGATCACGTCGCCCGAGCGTGCCGTCACGGGCACGGCCGCCATCGACTGCCAGCGCTCCTCCTCGAGCTCGGGGAAGTACTTCATGCGCGGGTCGCGCAGCGCGTCGTGCGGGATCAGCGCCGCCTCCTTGCGCCGCGCCACCCAGCCGGTCACTCCCTCGTCCAGCCCCATCTCGATCCGGCCGACGACGTCGTTGTGCACCGGTGACGCCGCGCGCAGGACGAGCCGGTCGGCCTCGAGCAGGTAGATCAGGCACGCGTGGCAGCCCGTCGCCTCGGTCGCGATGTCGACGACGCCGGCCAGGACCTCGTCGATCTCCAGCGTCGAGAACACGGTCGAGATGACCGCGCGGAGAGTCGCCGCCTCGTCGGACGCGCCGATGTGCACGGAGCAACTCTAGTCTCCGGAGCGACGTATCAACGGGTGCGCTGCGGTCTCTGCATGCGGAGACCCATTCATCCAAGGAGGGACCCAGATGCTGTCTGAGCACCGCATGCGTGCCGGACTTGCCGCCGCGTTCGCCGCGGCCTTGCTCGTCGCCGCCGCGCCCGCCGGGGCCGATCCGAACCCGGCCCAGCGCATCGATGCGAGCGGGCGCTCCGCCGCGGCGCAGGAGCAGTACTACATGTCGCACAAGCCGGCGGCCCCCGCGGCCGGCCACAAGTTCGACTCGATCGACGCGGACGCGACGGTCACGCGGTACGACGGCCGCGAGCTGCGGACCGTCGACGCGAGCGAACCCGCTCCCCCGGCGATCAAGAGCGTCGGCCCACCTGCGACCGCGGAGCCGGTGAGCTCGAGCGGATTCGAGTGGGGCGACGCGGCGATCGCCTCGGGCGCGACGCTGGGCGTCGTGCTGCTGCTCGGCGGCGCGGCGGTGGTCATCCGCCGCAGCCGGCCGGCCACGTCGTGAACATCCGGCGCGCGGGGCGGCCATGCGCCGCCCCCGGCGCCGAGCTCAGCGGACCCGCACGCGGACGGCGAGCGAGCGGCCGGTCGCGTACGGATAGGACGCGTCGGCGCGGACCACGGCGCGGATCGGGAACGTGCCGCGCGCCCCGCGCGAGAAGCGGTAGCGGGCGGAGAAGCGCCCGCCGCGGCGCGTGCGCGCGCTCTCGAAGTCGCGCCAGCGGCCGCGCTCGCGCGCCTGCAGCGTCACGACCTTGCCGAGTCCGCGCGCCGGCGCAGCGCGCATCCGGCCGTTCATGCGGACCGACTGCCCGG
>Ga0081538_10002555_pt1 | contig 17691 bp, 20 predicted proteins | sample TabmetS5T2R1_FD_71022 | JGI IMG/M metagenome (GOLD analysis project Ga0081538, IMG submission 71022) | Tabebuia heterophylla rhizosphere microbial communities from the University of Puerto Rico - S5T2R1 | ecosystem: Host-associated > Plants > Roots > Rhizosphere ... | reverse complement strand
CACCAACATGATCTTCGAGCCCAACGGCATGACCGACGACAAGGACATCCGCATCGCCCAGAGCCTGGTCGACTACCTGGCCCGCCGGCTGGCCATCGACTACCTGGACGTGGAGACCCGCCAGGCGCTGGGGATCAAGACCACCGCCGAGCGCACCGCCGAGGTCAACGGCACCGCCGAGCCGCCGGCGGCGCCCGCCCAGGTCGAGGGCGCGGTCCCCGAGGCCGAGGTGGGCCCCGCCGCGACCCCCGGCGGCGGCGGTGCGGCGGCCGGCGGCGCCCAGGGCCCGGCGGCGGTCCAGCCGGCGACCCCGGCGGCCGCGCCCGTCCCGGTGGCCGCGGGCGGGCTGGCGTTCACCCCGGGAACCGCCGCGGTCGACGCGCCCTACTGCTCGACCTGCGGGGTGCGCATGCGGCCGGCCGGGTCCTGCTTCGTCTGCGAGTCCTGCGGCACCACCAGCGGCTGCAGCTGACACGCCCGGTCGGAAGCGGGGTGCCGACACCTCGGCACCCCGCGCCGCCCTACCGGTCCGGCCCGGAAGGTCGCCAGCGGGAACCGGCTTCACGGCAGGCGCCGAAGCTGCCATCGTCCTGGCATGGGAGGTGGCCTGGAGCTCCGCGAGCTGGACCCCGTCGGCGACCGCTCCTCGCTGGAGGGGCTCTGGGGGGCCGCCCTCGGCCCCGTCTGGCCGCTGCTGCCCGCGGGGCTCGACATCGTCCGCACCGGCGTGGTCGCCGAACGGCACGGCGTCGTGGCCGGCGCGGTCGGCGTGGACCCGGCCGGCAGCATCCTGCTGCTGCTGGTCGACCCCGCCCACCAGCGACGGGGCGTCGGCACCAGGCTGCTCGACGCCGCGCTGCAGCGCCTCGGCGCCCTGGAGGCCCGCACGGTCGGCCTCGCCAGCGGCGGGGACGACTACATCTGGCCCGGCGTGCCGGACGACCTGCCCGGCGCGGTCCGCTTCTTCACCGCGCGGGGCTGGGGCTGGGACCACGCCGTGGTCGACCTCGTCGGCGACCTGCGCTCCTACCGGGCCCCGGAGGGGGTGTACGACCGGCCACGGCGCGCCCGCGTCGCGATCGGGGTGGCCGGCGAGGGGGACCGGGCCGAGGTGCTCGCCTTCGAGGCGGCGAACTTCCCCCACTGGGTGCGCTGGTACGAGCGCCTGGACGCCTCGACCCTGGTGGCGCGCGACGGCGAGGGACGCCTGGTTGGCGCCCTGCTGTTCCGCGGGCCGGGGGAGGCGACGATCTACACGCCGCTGCTGGGCCCGACGGCGGGCACCATCGGCGCCGTCGGCGTCGCCGACGACGCCCAGGGGCGCGGCGTGGGCAGCGCGATGGTGGCCCGGGCGTCCGAGCTGCTGCGGGACGCGGGCACCCACGCCTGCCACATCGGCTGGACCGTCCGGGAGGACTTCTACGGCCGCCTCGGGTACGCACCGTGGCGCCGCTACCTCATGTCCCACCGCACGCTCGACGGGCCGCGCTAGCACCAGGCACGCCGGCCACCGCCCCGCCCCGGGTTGACCACTCCAGGAGCCCGCAATATGCTGAACCTCATGGTTCAGTATCAGGCGCTCGACCAGACCTTCTCGGCCCTGTCCGACCCGACACGGCGGGACATCCTCGACCGCCTCGGTCGCGGACCGGCATCGATCAGCGAGCTGGCGGCGCCGTCCGGCATGTCGCTGACCGGGCTCAAGAAGCACGTCCACATCCTGGAGCGCGCGGGGCTGGTCACCACCGAGAAGGTCGGACGGACGCGCCGTTGCCGGCTGGGCCCCGACCACCTCGAGGACGCGATGCAGTGGATCACGCTGCACCGGCGCCGCTGGCAGCGACGGCTCGACGGGCTCGCGGCGTACGTCGAGGAGACCAAGGGAGGAACCGGGTGAGCTACGACCTGACCGTGGAACGCCTCATCGAGGCGCCGGCGGCGGTGGTGTTCGACGCGTTCACCGACGCCGACGCCCAGCGGACCTGGATGCGCGACCCGGAGGACCCCAACGCGATCCTCGAGACGACCTGCGACCTCCGCGTCGGCGGCGAGTGGGTGGTCGCCTGGGGGCCCAGCCGCGACGAGCTGTACCGGGAGACCAACGTGTTCCAGGTCGTCGACCGGCCCCGCCGCCTGACCATGACCACGACCTCCAGCACGCCCGACGGGTCCAGGCTGGACACCGCCACCGAGGTCACCTTCGAGGAGCACGACGGCAAAACGAGGATGACGGTCGTCCAGCGCGGGTTCCCGACCGCAGAGCTCCGGGACTACTTCGCGGCCACCGCGTGGGCGAACGTCCTCGAGGCGCTCGACGGGTTCGTTCGCGGAAAGGAGCAGCCAGCATGACCGAGCAGGACACCTACCCGCAGGGCCAGCAGCCCCCCGAGCCGGCCCCCGACCTGCGAGGGCTTGACCGGCTGGTCGGCACGTGGAACGTGGCCGGAGGCGCCAACGGCACGGTCACCTACGAGTGGATGGAGGGCGGCTTCTTCCTCCTGCAGCAGGTCGACTTCGAGCAGGAGGGGCAGCGGATCAAGGGCCTCGAGGTCATCGGCCATGAGCGGCCGTTCGGCGCCGAGCCCGGCCCCGACCTGAAGTCGCGCTTCTACGACAGCATGGGCAACACCCTCGACTACGTGTACGAGCTGGAGGGGGACACCCTCACGATCTGGGGCGGGGAGAAGGGATCGCCCGCCTACTACCGTGGGACCTTCAGCGCGGACGGCAACACCTGCGCCGGCGCCTGGGTGTACCCGGGCGGCGGCGGGTACGAGTCGACGATGACCAGGGTCAGGTAGGCGACCCCGGCGCCGGCAGCGTCGGCGGCAGCCCGAGCTCCGGGAACGGGTCGGCGCCGAAGGTGGTGATCTCGGCCGGGGCGGTTCGTGGACACGGTAGCCGGCCCGGCGGTCGGGGGCCCGCGGTAGGCTGCCGCCCGGCCGGCAAGCAAGGGGAGGTGCCAGCGGATGGTCACGGCCGAGGACGTCAGGCGGGTGGCCGGGTCCCTGCCGCGCAGCGAGGAGCGGCTGGTCCGGGACCACGTCACGTTCCGGGTCGGCAGCCTGGTGTTCGTCTCGATCGCGCCGGACGAGGCGTCGATGGGGTTCGCGTTCCCCAAGGAGGAGCGGGCGGCGCTGGTGCGCAGCGAGCCGGAGAAGTTCCACATGCCGGCCCGCTCGGACGAGCGCTACAACTGGGTACGGGTGTGGCTGGACGCCATCGACGAGGCGGAGATGCGGGAGCTGGTGCTGGAGGCCTGGCGCATGGTGGTGCCCAAGCGGGTCGCCGCCGCCCACCTCGGGCCCTAGCCCCGGGCGGGGACGCGGTCAGCCGGGCAGCCGCAGCCAGCGGTAGCCGAAGCCGCCGAGGGCCAGCGGCCGCCCGGCCTCGGCCGGCTCGTAGCGCTGGTCGCCGAAGAGCTCCGCCATGCGCCCCTCGGCGGCGCCGTCGCCGAGCTCGACGGCCACCTCGACCGGCTCGCCGGCGAGGTTGTGCAGCGCCAGCACGCCCAGGCCCAGCCAGTCGCAGCGGTGGGCCAGCACGGCGGGCTGGTCGCTGTCCAGCACCCGCCACTCGCCCCAGCCCAGCTCGGGCAGCTCCTTGCGGGTCCGGATGGCCCGCTCCATCCAGTTCAGCAGCGACCCGGGGTCGCGCCGCTGGTCCGCCACGTTCACCCGGTCCGCCCCGAACGGGCCGTCGGCGACCAGCGGGACGGCCGGGTCGCCGGTGGTGAAGCCGCCGCCGGGGCCCGCCGACCACTGCATCGCGATGCGGACCGCGCCGCGGCCCTCGACGCGCGGGTCGTCGCCCAGGCCGACCTCCTCCCCGTACAGCAGCACCGGCGTGCCCGGCAGGGTGAACAGCAGGCTGTAGAGCAGCTCCATGCGGGCGCGGTCGCCGTCCAGCATGGCCGGCACCCGGCGGCGGATGCCCCGCCCGAAGCTGCGCATGCCCGGTTCGGGCGCCAGCGCGGCGAACACCTCCTCGCGTTCGGCGTCGGTCAGCTTGTCGAGGGTCAGCTCGTCGTGGTTCTTGACGAAGTTGGCCCACTGGTTCGTCGGCGGAAGCGGGGGCAGCTCCCGCAGCGCGGCCACGATCGGCGCCGGGTCCTGGCGCACCAGGGCCAGGAACACGTGCTGGTTGAGGATGAAGTTGAACAGCATGTGCATCTCGTCGCCGCCCTCGTCGCCGAAGAAGCGGCGCTGCTCCTCCGCGGGCAGGTTGGCCTCGGCGAGCAGGATCGCGTCGCCGCGGCGCCGGTTGAGGAAGGCGCGCAGGTCGCGCAGGAAGGCGTGCGGGTCCTGGCCGCGCTCGGGGTCGGTGCCCGCCAGCTCGATCACGAACGGGGCGGCGTCCACCCGGAAGCCGGACAGCCCCAGCTCCAGCCAGTAGCCGATGACCTTGTTGACCTCGTCGCGCACCCTCGGGTTGGCGATGTTGAGGTCGGGCATGTGGGAGTAGAAGCGGTGCAGGAACCACTTGCCGGCGACCTTGTCGTAGTCCCAGTTGGAGTCCTCGGCGTCGGGGAACACCACGCCCGGCGGGCCCTCGGGCTGCTCGTCGGCCCAGACGTAGAAGTCGCGCCAGCGCGAGCGCTCGTCGGCGCGGGCGGCCTGGAACCAGGGGTGCTGGTCGGAGGTGTGGTTGACCACCAGGTCGGCGATCACCCTGATGCCCCGCTCGCGGGCGGCCCTGAGGAAGTCGACCAGGTCGCCGAGCGTGCCGAGCCGCGGGTCGACGCCGTAGAAGTCGCTGACGTCGTAGCCGTTGTCCTTGTTGGGGGTGGGGTAGAACGGCATCAGCCAGACGCAGGTCACCCCGAGCCCGGCGAGGTAGTCGACCTTGCCGGTCAGCCCGGGGAAGTCGCCGACGCCGTCACCGTCGCCGTCGGCGAACAGCTCCACGTCCACGCAGTACACCACCGCGTTCTTCCACCACAGGTCGAAGGCGGCCTTGTCGCTCACCGCGCGCCCCCCTCTCCGGGCCGGGCGCCGCCGGTCAGGCCCGGGAGGACCTTGGACCCGAAGGCGTCGATGAAGCGCCGCTGGTGCTCGCCCTGGCCGACCTCGTGCAGGTAGATCCGGTCGAAGCCGAGCGCGGCGTACTCCTGCAGCCAGGCGGCGTGGCGGTCCAGGTCGGCCGAGACCAGCACGGCCGAGCGGACGTCCTCCGGCGCCACGAACCGCGCCGCCGCGTCGAACTGCTCGGGCAGCTCCAGCTCGAAGGCCAGGTGGGCGTCGAAGACGTTGGTGCGCCACTGGTCGTGGGCGACCGCCAGCGCGGTGTCCTCGTCGGCCGCCCACGACAGGTGGACCTGCAGGCAGAGCGGCTTGCCCTCGCCGCCGCCCTCGCGGAAGGCGTCCACCACCGCGCGGAGCCGGTCCTGCGGCTGGTTGAGGGTGATGAGGGCGTCGGCCCAGCCTCCCACCCAGGCGGCGGTCTCGGCGCTCACCGCCGCCCCGGCCAGCATCGGCGGCTGCCCGGGGAGCGTCCACAGCCTGGCCCGGTCGACCCTGACCAGCCCGTCGTGGCTGACCGTCTCGCCGGCCAGCAGCGCCCGGATGACCGCCACGGCCTCGCCGAGGCGGGCGGTGCGCTCGGCCTTGGGCGGCCAGCGGTCGCCGGTGATGTGCTCGTTGGAGGCCTCGCCGGTGCCGAGCGCCATCCAGAACCGGCCGGGGAACATCTCGCTCAGGGTGGCCGCGGCCTGGGCGACGATCGCCGGGTGGTAGCGCTGCCCGGGCGCGTTGACCACCCCGAAGGTCAGCCTGGTCGCCTGCAGCGCCGCGCCCAGCCAGGACCAGGCGAAGCCGCTGTGGCCCTGCGTGGTGCCCCACGGCGCGAAGTGGTCGGAGCACATCGCCGCCTGGAAGCCGGCCTCCTCGGCGGCGACCACGCAGCGCAGCAGCTCGCTCGGGGGTGCCTGCTCGTGGGAGGCGTGGTAGCCGATCGTCGGGCCTGGTTGGGTCGGGCTGCTCATCTGCGCTCCTGGTCGCCGGGTGCTCCGAGGTAAGCGCTTCCCCGGGGAGGCGCCGCCCAAGCGCGCGGTCGCGGCGCCGTGCCACCCTGGGGGCATGTCGCGCGGCCTCCGCCTGCTGGTCCCCACCGTGGTGGGCGTCCTGCTGGCCGCGTGCGCGGCCGGGCCGCCGCCGGCGCCCGCCGCCCGGCCGGCACCGGCGCCGGCGACGCCCTCCAGCGCGCCGCCGGCGGCAAGCCCGCCGGGCACGGCCGGCCGTCCCAGGCCGCCGCCGGCCAGCGCCTGGCGGGTCGGCGCCAGGCCGCTGCCGCTGCGCCGCGACGGCTTCGGGCAGGTCCGGCCCACCCCGCCGGAGCTCCGCCGTCGCACGCTGCCCACCGTCGACCGGCTGCCGCCGCCGCGCGGCGGCCGCTTCCGCTCCGCCGTCCGCCCGGTCACGCCGGCGATCCGCCGGCGGATGGGGGCGACCTGGAGCCCGGCGTGCCCGGTGCGCCTGGACGAGCTGCGCTACCTCACGGTCAGCTTCCGCGGCTTCGACGGGCGGGCGCACACCGGCGAGCTGGTGGTCCACCGGCGCGTCGCCGGCGCGGTCGTGTCGGTCTTCGCCCGGCTCTACCGGGCGCGGTTCCCCCTCGAGGAGATGCGCCTGGTGACCACCGCCGACCTGCGCGCCCACCCCACCGGCGACGGCAACAACACCGCCGCCTACGTGTGCCGCGCCGCCCGGGGGCAGGCGCGGTGGTCGGCGCACGCCTACGGCCTGGCGGTGGACGTGAACCCCTTCCAGAACCCCTACCGGCGCGGGGACCTGGTGCTGCCGGAGCTCGCCGGCGACTACCTGGACCGCGGCCGGGTGCGGCCCGGGATGGTCCGCGCCGGCGACGCGGTCACGCGGGCGTTCGCCGCCATCGGCTGGACCTGGGGCGGCAGCTGGCGGTCCCCGACCGACCTCATGCACTTCTCCGCCACCGGCGACTGAGCCGCCCCGGCGCAGCGAAGGGAGCAGACACGCCATGGCTGAGCAACCGCGGGCCGACCGCGCCGCGATGACCGAGGAGGAGATCCGCGCCTCGTGGGTGGGGGAGCCCAGGCCGCTGGCCGGCCGGATCGTCCTGGCCGACTACGACCCGGCGTGGCCGGAGCGCTACCGGCGCGAGGCCGGCCGGGTGCGGGCCGCGCTCGGCGGCCGCGCCCTGCTCCTCGAGCACGTCGGCTCCACCGCGGTGCCGGGGCTGGCCGCCAAGCCGATCGTCGACGTGGTGCTGGAGGTGGCCGACCCGGCGGACGAGCGCGCCTGGCTGCCGGCGCTGGAGGCGGCCGGCTACGTGCTGGTCATCCGGGAGCCCGACTGGTACCAGCACCGCGTGCTCAAGGGGCCGGACACCGACGTCAACCTGCACGTCTTCCCGCGGGGCTGCCCGGAGGTCCAGCGCATGCTGGCCTTCCGGGACCACCTGCGCGCCAACCGGGCCGACCGCGAGCTGTACGAGCGCACCAAGCGCGAGCTGGCCGGGCGCGACTGGAAGTACGTGCAGAACTACGCCGACGCCAAGACCGCGGTGGTGGAGGAGATCGTCGCGCGGGCGCGCGAGGCCGCCGCCGGTCGCTGAGCGCCGGCCGCCGGGTCCTCCCGGAGCCCTCCGCGGCGCGTTCACAGCCTCTTCACACCGCCGCGGCAGCATCGACGGTGAAGGCGACACCGTCGAAGGAGGACCAGATGCGACGGACCATGGTGATCGGGCTGGTGCTGATCGCGATCCTGGCGGCGGTCGGGATCGGGGTCGGCGCCTACAACGCCGGCGTCTCCGAGGGACTGCAGCAGGGCAGCGAGGGCGGCCAGGTGGTGCGGGTGGTCGGCCCGGGGTACGGCCCCGGGTTCGGCTTCCCCTTCGGGCTCGTCCTGTTCCCGCTGTTCGTGGTCGGGATCGTCCTGCTGCTGCGGGGCGCGTCCTGGCGCGGGCGCTGGGGCGGCCGCGGCTACGGCCCTTGGGGCCCCGGGCGACCGGGCCCCTGGGGACCGGGCGGCCCGCAGCGGTTCGAGGACTGGCACCGCCGCCAGCACGAGCAGCCGGCCGACCGGGCCAGCGGCGGGGGCGAGCCGACCGGCACGTGAGCGCCCCTGGCGAGGGCCCGGCGGGGCGGAGGGTTGCCTCCGCCCCGCCGGCTCGTCACGCTCAGCCCCGGGTGACCGGGAGGCGTGCGGTGCAGAAGATCCTGGTGGTCGAGGACGAGGCGAGGATCGCGCGGCTGGTGCGCGACTACCTCGAGCACGCCGGCTTCGACGCGGTCGTGGTCGGCGACGGGGAGACCGCGCTGGCCAGCGCGCGCCGCTCCATGCCCGACCTGGTCGTGCTCGACCTCGGCCTGCCCGGGCGCGACGGGCTCGACGTCGCACGGACGCTGCGGCGGACCTCGAGCGTGCCGATCGTGATGCTCACCGCGCGCGGCGACGAGACCGACCGGGTCGTCGGCCTGGAGCTGGGCGCCGACGACTACGTGGTCAAGCCGTTCAGCCCCAAGGAGCTGGTGGCGCGCGTGCGCGCGGTGCTGCGGCGGACCCAGGCCGCGCGGGCCGGCGGGCCGGAGGTGCTGCGCGTGGCCGACGTCGAGGTCGACCTGCCCCGCATGCGCGTCACGGTCGCCGGCCGGCCGGTCGAGCTGACCCCGACCGAGTTCCAGCTCCTCGCCACGCTGGCCCGCGAGCCCGGCCGGGTGTTCACCCGCGGGCAGCTCCTGGACGCCGTCCACGGCGTCGCCTTCGAGTCCTACGAGCGCGCCATCGACGCGCACGTCAAGAACCTCAGGCGCAAGATCGAGCCGACGCCGGGCCGGCCCCGCTACCTGCTCACCGTCCACGGCGTCGGCTACCGGTTCGCCGATGCGTGACCACCGGCGGGGCCCGTCGCGGCGGCCTCCGTGGTGGCCGGAGTCCGAGCCGTTCCCGCCGCCGGGCGGCTGGGGCGGGCCGCAGCGCTTCCCCAGGCGGGTCGGCTTCGTGTTCGCGCTGTTCCTGGGGCTGGCGTTCGTCGTCGTGGGGCTGCTGCTGAGGCTGGTGTGGGGCGGCTTCGGGCAGGCGCCGCCGCGCGGCGTGCCGGTGCCGTTGCTGCTCCTCGCGCTGCTGCTGGCGGTGTTCCTGGCCGGGCGGGCGGTGCGGCGCATGGCGGCGCCGATCGGCGACGTGATGGAGGCCGCCGACCGCGTCGCCGGCGGCGACTACCGTGCCCGGGTCCAGGCTCGCGGTCCCGGCGAGGTGCGCCGCCTGGCCCGCTCCTTCAACCAGATGGCCGCGCGGCTGGAGGCCAACGAGGCGCAGCGCCGCGACCTGCTCGCCGACGTCACCCACGAGCTGCGCACGCCGCTGTCGGTGATCCGCGGCAACGTCGAGGGGATGCTCGACGGGCTGTACCCGGCCGACGAGGCCCACCTCGGCCCCGTGCTGGAGGAGACCGCCGTGATGGCGCGGCTGCTGGACGACCTGCAGACCCTGTCGACGGCCGAGGCGGGCGTCCTGCGGCTGCACCGCGAGCGGGTGGACCCCACCGCGCTGGTCCAGGACGCGGTGGCGGCGTTCCGGGCCCGTGCCGACGGCGCCGGCGTGGCGCTGTCGTGGCGCGCCGCCGCCGGCGTCCCCGAGCTCGACGCCGACCCCGTGCGGGTGGGGGAGGTGCTGGCGAACCTGCTGTCGAACGCCGTCCGCCACACCCCGCGCGGCGGGTCGGTCACCGTGGCGGTCGAGCCCGCCGGCGGGCAGGTCGCCGTCACCGTCGCCGACACCGGCAGCGGCATCGCCGCCGGCGAGCTTCCGCACGTGTTCGACCGGTTCGTGAAGTCGCCCGACTCCGGCGGCGCCGGGCTCGGCCTGGCGATCGCCAGGAGCCTGGTCGAGGCGCACGGCGGCACCATCACCGCCGCCAGCCGGCCCGGCCACGGCACCACCATGCGGCTCGTCCTGCCGGCGGCGGCGGACCGCTGACCGCCGCGACGCCGCCGGCGCGCTCCCGGTTGTCACGGGGCTGGTTCACCCTGGAACAAGACGGACGAGTCAGGACGAGCTGAAGGGACAGGACGACCGGGCGGCCGATCGCCGGATCGACCCTTGCCTGGCGGACACCGGCCGTGCACAGTTCGGTTCAGGTGACGGAAGGGGCAACTTGAACGAAGCCGACGGGTTGGTGGCCGGGGTGACCGACGGCGCGCTCGGCGCCACGGGCCAGAGGATCTACGCCTTCATCCGCGACACCCAGGCGGCGACGGGCCTGGTCCCGAGCGTCCGGGAGATCCGGGCGGCGGTCGGCGTCAGCTCCATCGGCACCGTCGGCTACTGGCTGGACAAGCTGGAGGCGCTCGACCTGATCCGCCGGGACGCCGGGAAGAACCGCTCGATCCAGCTCCGCAGCGACGCGCCGAGCGTCCCGGTGCCGCTCGTCGGCCGCATCCCCGCCGGGCCGCCGCGCCTGGCCGACCAGCAGGCCGGGCCCCGCTACCTGCTGCCGATGGACGCGACCGGCGACGGCGAGCTGTTCATGCTCCGCGTCGAGGGCGACTCGATGATCGACGCCGGCATCAACCACGGCGACTACGTCGTGGTCCGCCGGCAGCAGCACGCCGACCCGGGCGCGATCGTGGCCGCGGTGCTCGACGACGGCGACGCGGAGGCGACGGTCAAGCGCCTGGCGGTGGGGGCGGACGGCCGCGCGTGGCTGCTGGCGGCCAACCCCAGGTTCGCGCCGATCGAGGCCGGCAACGCGCGGATCCTCGGCAGGGTCGTCACCGTGCTCCACCGTCTCTGAGGGCGCGCTCAGTCCTCGACCCGCAGCAGCACGATGGTGACGTTGTCGGGACCGCCGGCGTCGTTGGCGGCGGCGATCAGCGCCCGGCAGGCGCCGTCCCCGTCGGCCTGGGAGGCCAGCACCTCGGCGATCCGGTCGTCGTCGACCACCTCGGTCAGGCCGTCGGAGCACAGCAGCACCTGGTCGCCCGCCTCCAGCTCCAGCGGCGCCGGGGTGTCGACGCGCAGGTCGGGGTCCAGCCCGACCGCCCGGGTGACGACCCCGCGCTGGGGGTGGACCGCCGCCTGCGCGCGGGTCAGCAGGCCCCTGCCGACCGCCTCGGCGACCGCGGTGTGGTCGTCGGTGAGCTGCCGCAGCTCCCCGCCGCGGCGCAGCAGGTAGGCGCGGCTGTCGCCGACGTGGGCCAGCTGCAGGACGCGGTCGCCGGCCACGGCCGCCGCCGCGGTGACGGTGGTGCCCATCCCCCACAGCGCCGGGTCGCCGCCGGCCCGCTCGATGATGGCCCGGTTGCCCTCCCGGATGGCGCCGGCCAGCGCCTCGGCGGCCTCGCCGGCGACGGCGAAGGCGCGCCCGTCCAGGGCGGCCAGCGGCTCGATCGCCATCGCCGAGGCGACCTCGCCGCCCTGGTGGCCGCCGAGGCCGTCGGCGACCGCGAACACGGTCCGGCCGCGCAGGTGGCTGTCCTCGTTGCTGGACCTGGCCAGGCCGACGTCGGTCCCGGCGAAGCTGCTCAGCCGCATCTGGCCTCCTCGGTCGCTCATGCCCAAGCCTCTCAGGCCGGCCGGGGTGTGCACCAGTCGCGGTGGGCGCCCCCCGCGCGCGCTATCTTGGGGGCGAACCAGTCCGGAACCATGCCACGCCACCCCCCGAGGAGGAGCCGGTGAACACTGCGGTGGGGCTCGACCCGTCCGAGAAGCTCCGCGCCTACGCCCACCCTGAGCGGCTGGTCACGACCGCCTGGCTGGCCGAGCACCTCGACGACCCCAACCTGGTGGTGGCCGAGTCCGACGAGGACGTGCTGTTGTACGACACCGGCCACATCCCCGGCGCGGTCAAGATCGACTGGCACCTGGACCTCAACGACCCGGTGCGGCGGGACTACGTCGACGCCGACGGCTTCGCCCGCCTGATGTCGTCCAAGGGCATCTCCCGCGACACCACCATCGTGTTCTACGGCGACAACTTCAACTGGTGGGCGGCGTACGCGCTGTGGGTCTGCACCCTGTTCGGCCACCAGGACGTGCGCCTGCTCGACGGCGGCAGGCAGAAGTGGGTGGAGGAGGGCCGGCCGCTCACCACCGACGCGCCCCCGCGGCGGACGGCCGACTACCCGGTGGTCCAGCGGGACGACTCGCGCATCCGCGCCTTCCGCGAGCAGGTGCTGGACCACGTCGGCGCCGGTGGCCGCCTGGTCGACGTGCGCTCGCCCGGCGAGTACTCGGGCGAGCTGCTGGCCATGCCCGACTACCCGCAGGAGGGGGCCCTGCGCGGCGGGCACATCCCCGGCGCGGCCAACGTGCCGTGGAAGCGGGCCGCCAACGAGGACGGCACCTTCAAGCCGTCCGAGGACCTGGCCGCGATCTACCAGGGCGAGCTCGGCCTCACCCCGGACGACGACATCGTCGCCTACTGCCGCATCGGCGAGCGCTCCAGCCACACCTGGTTCGTGCTCAGCCAGCTCCTCGGCTTCCCCCGGGTGCGCAACTACGACGGCTCCTGGGTGGAGTGGGGCAACTCGGTGCGGGTGCCGATCGAGCGCTCCAGCGAGCCCGGCCCGGACCCGCGGCTCAAGGCGGTCGGCTGAGCATGGCGCTGCCCGGCCAGCTGCAGGAGATCGTCGACGAGTTCGCCGCGCTCCCGCCCGAGCTGCGCCTCGAGGCGCTGCTCGACTACTCGCGCCGGGTGCCGCCGCTGCCGGCGCGGCTGGCCGGCCACCGCGAGGCGATGGAGCAGGTCCCCGAGTGCCAGACCCCGTTCTTCCTGGCCACCGAGGTCGGCGACGACGACGCGGTCACCATCCACTTCGACGCGCCGCCGGAGGCGCCGACGACGCGGGGCTTCGCCGGGATCCTGTCCGAGGGCCTCAACGGGGCGAGCGCCCGCGAGGTGCTCGACGTCCCCAACGGCTTCTACACCGCCCTGGGGCTGGACCGGGTGATCTCGCCGCTGCGGCTGCGGGGGATCTCGGCGATCCTGGCGCGGCTCAAGCGCCAGGTCGGGGTGCAGCTGGAGGCCAGGGCCGCGACCCGCCCCCAGGGCTGACGCTCCGCCAGCCCAGGCCGCCGGCGCTCCGCGCCGAGGCGGCTAGCCGGGGCCGCCGACGAGCACGATCTTGCCCAGCTTGCCGCCGGCGGCGAAGCGGTCGTAGGCCTCCTGGGCGGCCTCCAGCGGGAAGGTCGCCTCCACCGGGATCCGTAGGTGGCCGGCGGCGACCAGCGGCAGCGCCTGGTGCTCGACCCGGCGCGCCGCGTCCGCCTTCTGCTCCAGCGGCCGGGCACGCAGGTGGGAGCCCAGCACCCGCCCGCGCACCGCCATCAGCCGGCGCAGGTCCAGCTCGGCGTGGGCGCCGGCCCCCGTCCCGACGACCATGACCCGCCCGCCGGTGGCCAGCACCTCGAGGTCGACCTGGAAGTTGGGCGCGCCGACCAGCTCCAGGACCACGTCGAAGGGGCCGGACCCGGCGACCTCGCCGGGCTCCACCACCCGCTCGGCGCCCAGCGCGGCCACCGCGGCGTGGTGGCCGCGGTTCCGGACGCTGGCGACCACGCGGGCGCCGGCGGCCGCGGCCAGCTGGACGGCGGCGGTGCCGACCCCGCCGGCGGCGCCGTGCACCAGCACCCGGTCGCCGAGGCCGACGCCGCACTGGGTGAACAGCGCGTCGTGGGCGGTGGTGACCACCTCGGGGAAACCGCCGGCCTCCGGCCAGCCGAGCTCGTCGGGGACGGGCATGGCGACCCGCTCGTGCACCAGCGCCAGCTCCGCCTGGCCGCCGCCGCCCACCAGGGACATGACCCGGTCGTCCGGCCGGAAGCGCAGCACCCCGGGGCCGACCGCCGCGACCTCCCCGGCCAGCTCCAGCCCGGGGACGTCGGCCGGGCTGCCGGGCGGCGCCGGGTAGAAGCCCATCAGCTGGGACAGGTCGGCGCCGTTGATCCCGGCGGCGGCGACCCGCACCAGCAGCTCACCGCCGCCCGGCTCGGGGTCCGGCCGGTCGGCGACGACCAGGCGGCCGTCCTGGATGGTGACCGCCCGCACGGCCGGTCAGGCCCCCGGCCCGCGCCCGCCGGCGGCGGGGCCGATGCCGTAGAGGGTCCGCAGCCAGATCACCAGCAGGGCCTCGACCGCCGCGGCGCGCTCGGCGGGCCCGGTTCCCGGCCGGCCGAAGGCGACCGCCAGGTGGCGCTCGGTCATCCACACCAGCGCGGTGGCCACCTGCTCGGGGTGGGGGACGTCGGCCAGGCCGGCGGCGGCGTCGCGCTCGATGCGGGCGACGGTGGCGGCGACGAAGCCCTGCACCAGGGCGTCGTAGACCCGTTCGACCTCGTCGTCGTGGTGGGCCGCCTCCGCCAGCGCCAGCAGCACCGGGCCGTGGGCCTGGTAGACGCCGGCCAGCCGCTCCAGCGCCTCCCTGCCCTGCGCCAGCGGGTCGCCGCTGCCGCCGAACCAGGCCTCGCTCACCGCCCACAGCTCCTGGTTGAGGTCGGACAGCAGGCGGATGAGCAGGTCCTGGCGGCTGGTGAAGTGGCGGTAGAAGGCGGTCCGGGACTGGGTGGTGGCGGCCATCAGCTCGTCCACGGTCAGCTCCCGGAACGGCCGCTCGCGCAGCAGCCGCTCGGCCGCCTCCAGGATCTCCTGCTCGGAGTCCTGGCGGCGGCGCCGCCGGCGCGGGGCCGGATCCACGCGGACGCCCTCGACCATCGGCCGAGCCTAGCAAACCAGGATGTTGACACTGTGTCACGACGGTTCGTAGGCTGGCGGCAGACGCCCCGAGGGGGTGGCCCAGTGACAACCCGGATCTACGCCCTGCCCGTCCAGGAGACCGGCTGGCAGGTGCCCAGCGGCAGCACCACCGCCTTCGACTGGGACTACGACCAGGGCCGCGACCGGCTCCTCGGGCTGTACGACCGGGGCAAGAAGCGGCAGTGGGACACGGCCGAGCGGATCGACTGGTCGCACCAGGTCGACCTCGACAACCCGCTGCTGGCGCCGGAGGAGACCGTCCCCATCTACGGCTCGCGCACCTGGGCGTCGCTCGGCGAGCGGGAACGCGGGCAGGTCCGCCACCACATGATCGCCTGGCAGTTCTCCCAGTTCCTCCACGGCGAGCAGGGCGCGCTGATCTGCGCCTCCAAGATCGTCCAGACCGTCCCCGGCCTCGACGCCAAGTTCTACGCCGCCACCCAGGTGATGGACGAGGCGCGCCACGTCGAGGCGTACTCCCGCTACCTGCGCGACAAGCTGGACCTCGCCTACCCGATCAACCCCCACCTGAAGGCGCTGCTGAACGACGTCATCGCCGACGCCCGCTGGGACATGACCTACCTCGGCATGCAGGTGCTGATCGAGGGGCTGGCGCTGGCGGCGTTCGGGCTCATCCGCGACGTCGCCGTCGACCCGCTCGCCAAGGCGATCAACGCCTACGTGATGCAGGACGAGGCCCGCCACGTCGCCTTCGGGCGGCTGGCCCTGCGCGAGTACTACCAGCAGCTGTCGGACCGGGAGCGGTCCGAACGCGAGGAGTTCTGCGTCGAGGCCTGCCACCTGATGCGCGACCGCTTCCTCGGCGAGGAGATCTGGCGCACGCTCGGCTTCGACGCCGACGGCTGCATCCGCTACGTGCGCGAGAGCGAGACCCTGCGGCAGTTCCGCAGCCTGCTGTTCAGCCGCATCGTGCCGACCCTGCGGGACATCGGCATGTTCGGTCCCAGGGTGCGGGCCGCCTTCGCCGGCATGGGCGTGCTCGGCTTCGAGCAGCTCGACGTCGAGGCGCTGATGGCCGACGACGAGGCGGTGGCCGAGTCGATCGACGCGCAGCGCCGCCGGCAGGTCGCCGACACCGTGGACGCCGGCAGGGCGGAGGGGTCCGGCCGGGGGGGTTCGGGGGACCCCGAGGGGGTCCCCCGGTGGGAAGGACCCCAGGGGGGTGCCCCGGAGGCGTGATCGTCCGCGCCGTGCGAGGGCCGGCGGCCCGGCCCTTGCACGGCGCGGCAGCAGGGGCCATCGTGGATCCATGCCGCCCGTCACCGCCGCTGACGACCCCCGGCTCTTCGTCCCCGACGAGCCCGCGGGCAACGGGTCGGCGCCGCCGGCGAGCCCGCCGGCCGGGCGCCCGGGCCGCCGACGGCGCGCGCCGCGGCGGCGGCCGGTCCCGGTGCTGCTGGCGGTGGACGGCAACGGGCTCGCCCACCGGGCCTTCCACGCGGTCGGCGGCGCCGAGGCGCCCCCTGGCGAGGCGCTGGAACGGGTGCTGGCGATGCTGGCCCGGATCGGCGCGGCGGTGCAGCCCAGCGGCTGCGTGGTCGGCTTCGACGACCCGGTGCGGTCGCTGCGGCGCGACCGCCATCCCGGCTACAAGGCGGCCCGCCCGCCCAAGGACGACGCCCTGGTCGGCTTCCTCGACCAGCTCCCCGGGCTGCTCGCACTGCTGGGGCTGTCGGTGGTGGTCCCCGACGGGCTCGAGGCCGACGACGTGCTCGGCTCGGCGGCGGCGCTGGCGCGGCGGCGCGGCATCGCCGCGGCGCTGGCCACCGGCGACCAGGACGCCTTCGCGCTGGTGGCCCCGACCGTGCAGGTGTTCTACCTGGTCACCGGCGCCCGCGTGCAGCAGGTGTCGCCGAGCTGGCTGCGCGCCCGCTACGGCGTCGCGCCGGAGGCCTACCCGGCCTTCGCCGCCCTCCGCGGCGACGCCAGCGACTGCCTGCCGGGGATCCGCGGCATCGGCGCGGTGACCGCCGCCAGGCTGCTGGCCGCCTACGGCGACGTCGACGCCGCGCTGGCCGACCCCGCCGGGGTCGCGCGGCTGCTCGGCCCCTGGGTGGTCGAGGCGCTGGTGACCCAGCGGGCCACCTACGAGCTCAACCGCGAGCTGATGGCGATCCGCGACGACGTCGCCCTGGAGGTGGCCGCCTGCAACCGCCCGCTGGAGCGCCAGCGGGTGCTCGCCGTGCTCGAGCAGCACGGCGCCAGCGGGCTGGCCGACCGGTTCCTCGGCAGCTTCGCCCAGCTCGGCCGCGCCGCCTGGCGGCGGGCACCCGGCCCGGCCTGAGACCGGCGAACCCGGCCGGCATGGAGGACCCGGGCCGGGCAGGCCGCCGCCTGCGCCGGGCCGCGGGACCCGGACCGCCCGGCGTGCGCAACCGGGCGACTGGCGGGACTATGGACGGACGCGACAAGCCAACCAGCCGAAGGACCCGCATGAGCACCGACACCGCCCCGCCCCCCACCACCCTCGGCGCCCTACGCGCCGCCGGGCACCGCTACCGGGCCGTCAAGCACGAGGTCCGCGACAACCTGCTGGCACGGCTGGCCGACGGCGGGGAGCGCTTCCCCGGCATCGTCGGCTTCGACGACACCGTCCTGCCGGAGCTGGAACGGGCCCTGCTCGCCGGCCACGACGTGGTGCTGCTCGGCGAGCGGGGGCAGGGCAAGACCAGGCTGATCCGCTCGCTGGTGCACCTGCTCGACGAGTGGACCCCGGTGGTGGCCGGCTGCGAGATCAACGACCACCCCTACGTGCCGGTCTGCACCCCCTGCCGCCGCCGGCGCGAGGAGCTGGGCGAGGAGCTGCCGGTCGCCTGGCGGCACCGCTCGGAGCGCTACGGCGAGAAGCTGGCCACCCCCGACACCAGCGTCGGCGACCTGGTCGGCGACGTCGACCCGATCAAGGTCGCCGAGGGCCGCACCCTCGGCGGCCCCGAGACC
>Ga0081538_10002554_pt1 | contig 17695 bp, 19 predicted proteins | sample TabmetS5T2R1_FD_71022 | JGI IMG/M metagenome (GOLD analysis project Ga0081538, IMG submission 71022) | Tabebuia heterophylla rhizosphere microbial communities from the University of Puerto Rico - S5T2R1 | ecosystem: Host-associated > Plants > Roots > Rhizosphere ... | reverse complement strand
CCGGTACGGCATGAAGGGGGGCGCGATCGTCCCGGTCGTCGTCCTCCCGCTCGTCTTCCTCGCCGAGTGGTGGCGCGCCGAGGAGTTCGGGCCGCCGCCCTTCGATCTCGACCACGTCACCCTCCCCTTCGGGCTCCAGATCCTCATCGGCCTCGTCGTCGGCTGGCTGGTCGACCGCCTCCGAGCCGAAACCGCCCTCGCCGAGTCGCGGGCGGCCGACGCCGAGGACCTGCGCGACCAGCTCGGGCGCCGCGCGAACGTGCTCGAAGCGGTCAACCGGGCGGCACGGGCTCTCGGCTCCTCGCTCGACGAGCGCGACGCCATCGCGGCCTTCAAGCGCGAGCTCCGGAGCATGATCGCGTTCGACCGCCTCCAGATCGAGCTGGCGGGCGACGCCGACTCCGTGTTCGCGGCCGACGGGGGGCATCACGACAGCGACGGCGGGGAGGAGGTGATCGCACCGCTGACCCTCGGCGACCATGCGCTCGGCACGCTGACGGTGGCGCGCGACGGCGGGCCGCCGTTCACCTCGGAGGAGGTCGAGATGCTGACGCTCCTGGCGAGCCAGGTCGCAGCTGCGGTCGAGAACATCCGGGCATACGAGGCGGAGCGAACCGCCGCCGAGGAGCTGCGCCGGCTGTCGGCGCTGCGCGCGGACTTCGTCTCCATGGTCTCTCACGAGCTACGCGCTCCGATGGCGTCCGTGATCGGCTGCGCGCAGACGCTGAACCGGCGCTGGCGCGAGCTAACCCAGGAGCAGCGCGAGTCCTTCCTCGGCCTGATCGAAAGCGAGACCTCACGGCTCTCCCACCTCGTCGGCGACGTCCTCGACACGTCGCGCATCGAGGCGGGCACCTTCTCGTACGCGTTCGGCGAGGTCGATCTCGAGGAGCTCGTCCGGGAGACGGCCGCTGTCGTCTCGTTGGGCCAAGACGAGGTTCGGGTCACGACTCATGTCGCTCCGGCGCTTCCCCCGGTGCACGGCGACCCCGAGCGCCTTCGTCAGCTCCTTTGGAACCTGCTCGCAAACGCGGTCAAGTACACGGTCACGGGCGACGAGGTGGAGGTCGCGGCGGCGACCGAGGACGGCGTCGTCGCCGTGAGTGTCCGCGATCACGGTCCCGGGATCCCGCCCGAGTCGCAGCGCCTCATCTTCGAGAAGTTCGGCAGGGTGAGCCAGGATGGTTTGTCGAGGCCGGGCGCCGGCCTCGGGCTCTTCATCGCTCGGTCGATCGCCGAGGCCCACGGCGGCTCGCTCGATGTGGACTCCGACGCCGGCGCCGGCGCGACGTTCACGGTCCGGCTGCCGCCGGCGCGCGCGTGAGCTTCACCTGGCAGGCGACCAAGGACGGCCGCGTCCGCATCTCGTGGAACGGGCGGGTCGTGACGACCCTGACCGGGACTCGCGCCGCGAGGTTCCGCGGCGCAGTCGAGGAGGCCGGCGATGACGAGGCGCAGCTGCTGATGGCCCGGGTTACCGGGAACTTCAAGCGGGGCAACGAACGGCGCTGACCCCGACGAAAGGCTGGGACTCTCGGCCGCGGATATAGGCCGAACGGCCTATTGAGCTCTGCGCGTCCTTCCTCGATAACCAGTGTTGCGGCGAACGTTTTCTTTCTGGCGTCGAACGGGCTCGTGCCGCGGGCTCGGGACGCCCCAACGAGGGGACAGGGACATGATGGTCGCACTCGCATTGGTTGCCGGGCTCGTGGGCGGCTGGGTCTACGCCGGCTGCCCCGTTCCTTGCGCGGTCGGCCGCTCGGTCAGCTGGCGTCGGCGGGTGGGTCAGGAGCAGCCCGTGGAGGACTTCAGCCGCGGGCACGCGCAGGGCGCTTCGAGAGCAACCCCTTGAGCTTCTTCGCCCTCGCGGTCACCTCGCGGCGGAGGTCATCGGGCTCGAGCACCTCGGCGAAGCCGCGGTGCGAGAGGATCTCGCCCACGAACCAGTCGGTACCGCCGACGCCGACCTCCTCCAGCGCGTAACCGCGCGCGAGCGGCAGGGCGCCGCGCTCGATCCGCCAGCGTGCCGCCTCCGGGTCGAAGAGCACCTTGGCGACGCGGACGTCCCGCAGCTTGCGCGTCTCCAGGCCCGGGCGCGGGTCGAAGCCCTCCTCCAGCAGGTCGGCGCGGCGCATCCGGTCGAGGCGGAAGCTCCGCTGGGCGTCGCGCGTGCGGTCCCAGGAGTGGACGTACCACCAGGGCAGCTCGCGCTCGAGCGCGTGCGGCTCGATCACGCGGACGCTCGTCTCCTCGCCGACGGCGACGTACTCGATCTCGACGAGGTGCTGCTCGCGGATTGCCTGCGAGAGGGTGCGGATGAGCTGCTCTTCCTCCGAGCCCGCCTCCGGCTCGACAGTCTCGGGCAGCGCGAACTCGCCGAAGGTCTCCTCCAGCTTCTTGCGGACCCGCTCGAGCGGGGTCTGCGCCTCGGCCGCGATCATCGGCCCGACGAACTCGAGCGCGAGACGGATCGCGCGGGCCTCGAGCGGCGTCAGGCGGGGCGGCCGCCGGAACGTGTCTCCGAAGAGCTCCTTGTCCACCCGGACGTCGTCGCCGTCGAGCGACGCGTAAACGGCGTAGCACCCGCCGCCGAAGTTGACCAGGTTGAGGAGCTGCAGGTGGTCGTCCAGCTGCTCGTACGGGATGTGGAAGCGGTCGACGAGCTCCTGCGCCGGAATGATTGCCCGGGTCTCGTCGCCGCAGCAGGCGAGGAGGTGAGCGAGGAGCGCCTGGAGAACGCCGAAGCGCTCCGGGGCCAGCGGGCCTACGGGGCGGTCGAGGTGCTCGGCCGCCGGGCGGGCCCTAGGCCGGGGCGGCTTCGTGGGCTCCCCCTGGTGTCGGTCGAGCGCGCGGTCGAGGCCCGCAGCGACCTCGTCCACAAGCTCAGGCGGCGAGAGCGGGCGCGCGCGGCCCTCCTGGCGGAGCACCCAGCCGGCCAGCAGGTCGAGGCGGGAGTACGGGGTCGTGAAAACGCCGTCGGCGACCTCGCCGCGCTCCACCATCCGCTCGACCCACCAGGCGGTGTCCGGATCGAGCTCGATCTCGGCTTCGCCCTTCGTCTCGCCGTACTGCCAGGGCTGCCGGCCGCGGAAGTCGGAGGGATCGTACTCGGGCATGCGAAAGTCGCGCTCGCGCCTCGTCGCGAAACGGATGTCGCCGACGATGCGCGAGACGCGGAACGTTCGCTCGTCGTCGAGGTCGAGGTCGCGTCCGATCAGGTACCAGGAGCCTGCCTCCGGCAGGAGCGCGTACGGGTTGACGGTGCGCTCGCCCGTGCGGTCGCGCGAGATCGACCAGTACGTGAAGCGGACGGTGCGCTGCTTCGAGATCGCGCCCTCGAGCTTGGTCAGGCGCCCCGACATCTCGTCTGAGTAGTCGGGGTCGCGCACCTCGACCCGCAGGGCGCTCTCCGGGGCGGCCTCGAGCTGCGTCGGCCGGCCGAGCGCGAGGTTCTGGAGCGCGAGACGCAGCGGCTCGGCGTAGGCGAACTGGCCGTCGAGCAGGTGCAGCGCGATCTGGAGCGCGGCCAGCTCCTCGTCGTCGAGGTCGAGCTTGGGCAGGAAGTACTGCTCCGCGCGAAGCGTGTAGAGCTCCTCCCCGGTGAACTCGTCTCGCTGGGAGTGGAGCGGCACGCCGAGCGCCACGAGCTCGCTCCGGTCGGAGTAGAAGCGGCGCGCGAAGGCCTCGTCGGACATCTCCGAGTAGCCTTCGACGACCGACTTGATCTCCCGCGCGGTCAGGGGCCGCCGCTCCGCCATGAGGAAGGCGACGAGCGAGAGCTGCCTGATCAGCTTGTCGGTGTCGTGCGACACGGTTCCTATTCTTTCAACCTGATGGCTCGCGTGAATACGTCCGGCGGCTCGCCGGCGGTTGCAAACCTTCGCCATGCGTCGTCCTCAGTGGCGCGCAGGCGTTCCGGCCTGCGCGCTCGCTGCGTCCTAGCCTGACTCGGTTTTCGCAGTGAGCCACCACCGTACCCACCCGAACGATTGACGAAGATCGTCGCGCATCTGGACCTGGACGCGTTCTTCGCAGCCGTCGAGGAGCTCGAGAATCCCGAGCTCGCGATACAGCCGCTCGTCGTGGGTGGAGATCCCCGCGGCCGGGGCGTCGTCGCGACCGCCAACTACGTCGCCCGCACGTACGGTATCCGCTCGGCGATGAGCTGCGCCGAGGCGCTCCGGCGCTGCCCCCACGCGGTCTTCGTGACGCCGCGGCACCGGACGTACTCGGAGTATTCGCGCGCCGTCTGGACGGCGATCCGGGAGGTCGTCCCGACGGTGGAGCGGACCGGCCTGGACGAGGGCTACCTCGACGTCGGCGAGGTGGCGTCCGACTTCGGGCGCGCCCGTGTCGTCGCCGAGGCCGTGCAGGCTGCGGTCCGCGGCGCGACGAACCTCTCCTGCTCCCTGGGCGTCGCGAGCTGCAAGGTGGTCGCCAAGGTGGCAAGCGACCGCAAGAAGCCGGGCGGGATCACGGTCGTGCCGGCCGGCCGCGAGGCGGCGTTCCTCGCGCCGTTCCCGGTCCGGCTGCTGCCGGGGGTCGGGCCGCGCGCCGAGCAGCGGCTCGCCGCCGCCGGCATCGAGCTGATCGGCGAGGTAGCCGCCCTCTCCGACGGCGACCTGGCGCGGCTGCTTCCGGGCAAGATCGGCCGCCTCCTCCGCGACCGCGCGCAAGGGATCGACCCACGCCCCCTCGTGGAGCCGGTGGCGAGCGTCTCGATCGGGCACGAGGAGACCTTCCCGCGCGATGTCTCCGACCGCGACCAGCTCCACGACGAGCTGCGCCGCATGGCCCTGCGAGTCGCCGCCCACCTAGTCGAGTCCGGGCAGGTGGCGCGCACGGTCACGACGAAGCTCCGCTACCCGGATTTCTCCATTCGCAGCCGCTCGACGACCCTCGCGGCCGGGCTCGCAGACGGCGAGCGGATCGGCCAACTCGCCTGCGAGCTCCTGGATCGGGCGCTCGCAGACCGACCGGGTGCCCTACGGCTCGTCGGCGTCACGGTCTCGAAGATCGAGGACTTCGAGCAACTGGCGCTGGCGTAGGACAGTGCACGGACGGGCGGCCGCCAAGTAACACTGTGTTACTTGGAGAGAAGTCCCGCATGGCGGGCATCCATGCGGCCTAAGCCGGTCGCGCCTGCCTGAATCGGTCGGTCCTGGCCAAGTAACAGACTGTTACTTGCGCTCTTCCGGGGCGCGCCGAGATTCGTCGAGGTGGGCTAGAAGCTGGACCAGGAGGCGCACGCGCACCGCCGCCCAGGCACTCGGGCGCGGGGCGCACGTCGCCGTTGGTCGAAGCGAACGCGTTCTAGCGTCAACCGGGCACGGGTTCGATCCTAGTCGATCAGGGCGTCGAGCCCGCGCGTGAGGCCGACGCGATCCTGCACCGAGCGGATTGCGAGGAGCGTGCCGGCGAGATAGGGCGCAGGGGTCTCGCCCGCGTCGTGGCGCAGGATCAGGCGCTCGCCTGTGGCCGCGAAGACGATCTCCGTCGAGACGACGAAGCTCGGCAGGCGCACCGAGTGGATCTGCGTCCCGGCGACCGTCGCGCCGCGTGCTTCGACCGGGCCGTGCAGCGACTTGAGCGGATGTCCGAGCGTCGGGCCGCCCGTCTGGGCGAGTCGCTCCGCCAGCTCGCGGGAGGTTCCACTGGGAACGTCGGGCTTCGAGGCGCTCGCGTAGTCGAGGATCTCCCACGAGGGCACGTGACGGGCGATCTTCGCCGCTGAGCGGGTGAGCAGAGCGGCCAGGAGGGAGAAGTTGCCCGCCGCGATCACGCCCACGCCTGCCGCGCGCGCGCGTTCCTCGATCTCCTCGAAGTCGGCGGCGGTCAGACCGCTCGAGCCGACCACGACCGAGACCCCGCCGTCGAGAGCGGCCAGGACGTTCTCCCGAACGGCCGCCGCGGCCGTATAGTCGACGACGACGTCCGCCTGGGCCGCCGCCAACGCCTCGGGAACCGATGCGAGGACGGGAACGCCCAGGTCGGCATGCGTCGTCCCGGCGTCGGCCCGCGAGACGCCGGAGACGAGCTCCAGGTCGTCCGCTGCGGCAATTGCCCTGGCGATCGGGTCGCCCGTCCAGCCGGTGATGCCGGCGACGCAAACGCGGATCATCCGCGTGAGCCTACCGCGACCGCCGCTGGGCTACGGGACTACGCGGCTGCGGGACGCGTCTCGAGGTGCTGGTGCGACGGGCAGTACTCGCGGTCGGGGAGCGGCGTGCGCTGGCACGGCTTTCCCTTGCGCGTCGTCGCGCGGCAGCGGGCGACGCCTCCGTCGAAGGCGCCGGCCTCGATCTGCGCCTCGATGTAGCCGACCGCGGCGCCGATCCCTTCCGTCACCGCCCAGGCGACCTGCGCCTGGTACGTGATCGGGAAGTAGCGGCGGATGTCCTGGAAGAGGGTGCGGTCGGGATGTGCGAAGTAGCGCGGATCCTTCGCGAGCCGCTCGACACACTCCTCGCACGCCGCCAGGACCTCACGTCGGTACTCGAGCTGCTTCTCGGGCTCCGCCCACGGGTCGATGAGATCCTTGATCGAGCGGTAGATTGCCCGGGAATATTGATACATACGGGTGAGAATCCTCTCCTGTGCTTGCTCGCTCACACGTTATCCCCTGTCACGGCGAAATACCTGGAAATCAGCGTTAACATCGGGTTAAGAGCGCCCCCGCACCGCTCTCGCGCCGCGAGTCTAACACGCTCCGCGAGGGTGTTACAAAGTCAGTCCGCGACCCTGCGGACGTAGGCAGTCGCAAAGCCCTTGCTACGCGCGTTCGGGAGCGCGCTCGCGGCCTGCGACTGGGTGTCGTAGACGCCGCTGAAGGTGACGTAGTAGCCGGGGTTCAGGCTCGAGTAGTCGGAGGAGTTGAGAATGCCAACCTGGCTGAGCCCGGCGTCGATCGCATCGTTCGCCGCGGCCTCTGCCGGGCCCCGCCCCTGGCTCGTGGGCGTCGACCTGAGGACGACCGTGTAGCCGTCCTTCCCGGACGGCCACGAAATGATCGTATCTGGGTTCGTCGTCGTCGACCCGGTGGTCGTGGTCGATCCGGTGGTCGTCGTCGCCATCGTCGACGTCGGCAGCGTGAGGGTCGACGGCGTCGTGATCGTTTCGATCGTGATCGTGGACGTCGGCAGCGGACCGTCGGCGGTGGTCGTCTGGCTCGAGACCCCTCCGGCGGCGCCTTCGTCGTCGTCCGTCGCCGCGAGGGCGACGATCGCTCCCGCCGCCAGCGCGACGAGCAGCAGCGCGCCCAGCGCGAGCCAGAGCCAGACCGGCGACTCCCGCGACCAGAACGTGGTTCGGACGTAACGCTCGCGCGGAAGGGGGACGAGTCGAAGCCCGCACTCCAGGCAGTACTCCTGCAGCGGATCGTGCGGTGCGCCGCAGCGCGGGCAGCGGGGCTCCTCGACTGCCTGCTCTTTCGCGTCCGGATGCTCGTCGCCGGGAGGCGGTTCGCGCGGCGGCGTGCTCATGGCCGGCCCTGCGTCTCCTCCGCGTCCGGCGGCCGGCGCACCGCCGTCTCGTCGACGGGCTCGGGCGGGGCTGTGTACTCCTCGGCCGTGGCGGGATTGCCGCAGAACGAACAGAAGTTGACCTCGGCTGGGAGCGGCTGACCGCAGTGCGCGCACGTCAGCACGGGCGGCGTCGTTCGGGCGGGGCGGCCGCAGTGGCCGCAGAAGTGAACACCCGGGACGAGCGGCGAGCCGCACTTGCAGTGCGCGACGTTCGGGTAGCTCCGCACGGTGGCTTCTGCGACGAGCAGCGAGTCCACCTCGTGCATCCGCTGCTCGAGGGCGAGCACTTCGTGGGCACGGGAGACGAGCAGGTCCGGGTTCCACCGGTCGCGCCTGACCATCTCGACCGCAAGCCCGCCGACGTCACGCAACTCGACCTCGCGCAGCTCGGTCAGCTCTCGCCGCTCGCGCTGCAGCCGGGCAGGGTCGGGCTCCGCCGGGGGCGCAGGGCCCTTCACGACCTCCACGACCTCGACGACCTCCCCGCCGGGCTCGGGAGGCCCGGACGGGCGCGCGAAGGGGTCGTTCAGGCGTCCGGGCATCGCAGCCAGCAGTCGAGTCTAACGGACGCCCTGGACCCCAAACCCGCTTTCAGAGCCGTCAGCGGGAGACCACGACGAGCCGCTCCTCGGTCATCTCGCGCACCGAGTAGTGCGGCCCCTCCTTCGTGTTCCCGGATGCCTTCACGCCGCCGTAGGGCATCTGGTCCGCGCGGAAGGTCGGCGCCTCGTTCACCAGCACCCCGCCGAATTCGAGCGCGGACGCGGCCGCGAGGGCCGTCTTGACACTCGCGGTGAAGATCCCCGCCTGCAGGCCGTACTCGGTGCCGTTGGCCAGCTCGAAGGCCTCCTCGAGCGAGTCGTAGGGCGAGACGGTGCAGAGTGGGCCGAAGACCTCCAGGCAGGACACCTTCATCTCGGGCGTCACGTCGCCGAGGACGGTCGGCTTGATCAGGCCTTCCTCGTTCACCTCGCCGCCGGTCAGCACGGTCGCTCCCTGTCCTTTCGCCTCGTCGATCCAGGCGAGGATTCGCTCCTTTGCGCCCTCGTCGATGACGGGGCCGACGTCCGTCGCGTCGTCGGCTGGATCGCCGGCCGAAAGCGCCTCCACCTTCGGGAGGAAGCGGGCCACGAAATCGTCGTAGGCGCCTCGCGCCACGTAGAGACGCTGAATCGAGATGCAGCTTTGGCCGGCGAACGAGAAGGCGTTCGCGGCCGCCTTCGCCGCGGCCTCCTCGAGATCGGCGTCGGCTTCGACGATCACCGGGGTCGCGTTCCCCAGCTCCAGGAGCACCTTCTTGCGCGCTGCGCGCTCCCGAAGCTTCCAGCCGACCTCGGCCGAACCCGTGAAGCTGATGAGGCGGACACGCTCGTCCTCGACCAGCACGTCGCCGATCTCGGACGCGCGCCCGACGAGCACGTTGAGCCAGCCGGCCGGGAGGCCGGCCTCGGTCTCAAGTTCGGCGAGGAGGAGGGCGGAGAGGGGGGTCTGACTCGCCGGCTTGAGCACCACCGCGCAGCCTGCCGCCAGCGCGGGCGCGACCTTGTGCGCGACGAGGTTGAAGGGGAAGTTGAAGGGGGAGATCGCCCCCACGACGCCGATCGGGAGACGGGACGTGTAGGCGACCTTGCCCGTCCCCGCCGGGCTCGCGTCCATGGGAACGACGGCGCCGGCGAGCGTCCGAGCCTCGGCAGCCGCGGCGCGGAAGGTCGAGATCGCGCGCTCGGCCTCGACGCGCGCCGTCTTGATCGGCTTGCCGGCCTCGTCGCAGATCGTGCGGGCGATGTCGTCCTGGCGCTCGGCAACGAGATCCGCGGTCCGGTCGAGGATCCCGGCGCGCTCGTGCGCGGGGAGTGGTTCCGCCATCGCGCGGGCGGCCGCGTCGACGGCTCGGCGCGTCTCGTCCGCGCCCGCCCGCGCGACCCGCCCGACGACCTCCCCGGAGAAGGGCGACCGCACCTCGTGCCACTCGCCGGTCTCGACCCAGTCGCCGTCCAGGAGGAGCTTTCGCTCGCGGGCAGTGACCGCCATGCCGCTATTCAACCACGCCTCGCCGTGCGCCGCGGTACGGCAGTCTTTAAGAATCGTGCTCCGCCTCCTGCCGCTCCTCGTCATCCTGCTCGCGGCCTGCGGCGAGTCGGGCACCGGAACCGGCGGCGATCCCACCCAGGCGCCGGATGCGATCACGGCGCCCGACTCGGGCGCGACGTTCGAGCTTGCGCCGGGGTCGGAGACTAGCCTGAGGCTCTCGAGCGAGTACGACTGGAGCGAGCCCGTCGTCGAGGGCGCTGCGGTGGTGCTCACCCCCGTGGACTACTTCCAGGATCGGGGCTTCAGCGAATGGCTGGTGCGGGCGACCGGGGCGGGGACGGCGACGATCTCCTCGGTCGGGGAACCGGCGTGCGAGGGAGAGCACGGGTGCCCCGACGAGCCCTTCCGCTTCCAGGTGAGAATCACCGTCGGCGAATGAGCGGAGCCGACGTGCGCAGAGTCGGGGTGGTTGGTCTTGGCACGATGGGCGCCGGGATCGCGCAGGTCTGCGTGCAGGCCGGGATCGAGACGGTCGGCCGCGAGGTGAGCGAGGAGCTCTGCGACCGCGCCCGCGAGCGGATCGGGCATTACCTGGGCCGCGGTGTCGAAAAGGGGCGGCTCACGGCCGCGGAGCGCGACGTGGCGCTCGCGCGACTGACGACCACGACAGAGCTTGCCGACCTCGCCGCCTGCGACGTTGTCATCGAGGCGATCGTCGAGGAGCTCGAGGCGAAGCAGGACCTCTTCCGGGCACTCGAGGAAGTGGTCGGCGACGACGCCGTCCTGGCGACCAACACGTCCGCGCTCTCCGTCGCCCGGGTGGCCGGGGCGACGCGACATCCCGAGCGTGTCGTCGGGATGCACTTCTTCAACCCCGCTCCAGTCCTCCCGCTCGTGGAGGTCGTGCGCACGGAGCTCGCCTCGATCGAGGCGGTCGATACCGCGTTCGAGCTCGCCGAGCGGCTGGGGAAGGAGCCGATCCGCTGCAACGACACGCCCGGATTCGTCGTCAACCGCATCCTCATCCCGCTTCTCAATGACTGCGTTCGCGTGCTGGACGAGGCGGGGGTCTCCCCGGAGGACCTCGACAAGGCGATGACGCGAGGGGTCAACTGGCCGATCGGGCCCTGCGCCCTCATCGACCTGATTGGGGTGGACGTCCACGTGCACGCCTCCGAGGCGCTGCACGCGGCTCTGGGCGAGGCGCGGATGGCGCCGCCCAAGCGACTCGTGCTCATGCGCAACGAGGGCAAGCTCGGTCGCAAGAGCGGCGAAGGCTTCTTCGTCTACGAGGCCTAGGCGGGAGCGAGCTCGTCCTCGAGGCGGGCGGCCTCTGCCAGCATCATCTCGGCTTCCTCCGGCGTGAACGCACGATCCGTGAACTCCGCGTCGAGCACGAGCATCGTCTCGCCGTCGCCTGCGACGGGGATCGCGATCTCGGCGCGGACCCGCTCGTCGGTGGCCATGTAGTCCGGGTCGCGGCGGACGTCCTCCACGAGCTGGGCCTCGCCCGTCTCGAGCGCCCGCCAGCAGATCCCGCCCTGGTCGCGCCGCACCTCGTAGATGAGGCGGAGCCCGCCTTCGGACGCGATCACGCGGAGGGCCTCGCCCACCAAGAGGTGGCAGTAGACCTGGGCCCCCGGCAGCTTCGCGGCCAGTCGGTCGACCGCCTGGCGGCAGACCTCGGTGAGGCTTTGCTCTCGTTCGAGCGGCACGTGGGCGACCTGCCTCGGGCCGCGAAACTCCTCGCCCGTGGCCATGGCCCCGGGAGTATGCCGCAGCCGGCGGTCGTAGGCGGACCGCGTCGTCCGGGGCCGTCCCTACGATCGTGGGGCAGATGACGCTCTGCACGCTCTGCCGCCGAAACCTTCTCGCCGGAGAGCGCTTTCGCTACTGGGAACGCGCGGAGGAGCGGCACATCGCCCGGGCGGTCTGCCACCTGTGCGAGCCCGCCGCGACGCGTGACGGCTGGTCGCGCACGGGTCGGCACGAGCGCGAGAACGCCGTCGGGCTGCGCGGCACGGTCCGTCTCGTCGCTTGAAACGGGTTCTAAGGGGGCTCAAGCCGCAAGCCGCGGCCCGCTCCGGCACCAGCCGGCGTCGGGATGCCGGCCGGCGACGCGCCCCCAGACCGCGCCCGCCTCCTCCACCGAGATCAGGTCGAGGTCGATCGCGTGCTTCGTCGCGGCGGCGGCGGCTGCGATCTCGCGCTCGAGCCGAAGCTCGCCGCGCGGCTCGCGCTCCGAGATGCCTGCAAGAGCTTCCAGACGTGCCTCGAGAAGGCGGAGGGTGCGGTCGCGCCGGGTGCGCTCGTCCATCGGACTTCATTCGATGCTACGCCTCGGTTCGGACGGTTCCCTGCGGGCGTTTGCACGCCTTCACAGTTTCCTTACAAAGCCGTAATCGAAGTCTCACGGCGTGAGAAGATAGTTCGCAGCGAACATGCGGCGCGCGGTGCTCCTGGTCACGGTTGCGGCTCTGGCGACATGGGTCGGCGATGCCGCATTCGCCAGTACTCCTGTGCTCCTCAGGACTCCGGGAGCAGAGTTCATCGAGCTCGGACGCGGGAACGGCCGCGCCGTGATCACGCGACGCGGTTCGCTCAACGTGAACCTCCGGCGCCGGGGGCACATCCGCGTCGTCGACTTGCCCGGGGGCGGTCGTCCGAACGTCAGATGCAACAAGGCAGGCGTCCGCATCAGGCCGTCAACGGTGCAGTTCCGGGGCCCCGAGCTCCGGTGCCTGGTGTCCAGCGGCAGGCGCGGCGGCCCCTGGCAGACCGTGATACGCGGCCGGGGCATCTTCGCCTCGGGTGTCGTACGAGGCTCGCTCACCCTCGACGGCGCCGACCGCGGCCCCACCGGCGTGTTTCGGATCGGCGCCGAGGGCGGCTGGCGCGACTGGCCGAGGAACGCAAGGACGTATGGCCTCGACCGGACATAGGCGGGCTGCCGGCGCCGTGCAGCCGAAGCGTGTGCCACCATACGAGGCCGTGCCCGGGGCGAAACAGTCCATCCTCATCGTCGAGGACGAGTCGAGCATCGCGTCATTCGTCGGCATGTACCTGAAGCGCGCCGGGTTCACCGTGCGAGTGGCGGGGACCGGCAACGACGCGCTCGAGCAGGCGAGCTCCGACCCGCCGGCGCTCCTCATCCTCGACCTGATGCTTCCCGACCTCGACGGCATCGACGTCTGCCGCCGCATGCGCCAGCGCTCCGACGTCCCCATCCTCATGCTGAGCGCCCGAGACGAGGACATCGACAAGATCATCGGCCTCGAGGTCGGCGCCGACGACTACCTGACGAAGCCGTTCAACCCGGGGGAGCTGGTCGCGCGCGTGAAGTCGATCCTCCGCCGCTCCCGCCCCGAGCGCCGCGAGTTCGTGAGCTCCGTCCTCGAGCACGGTGACCTGCGCGTAGACGCCGGGCGCCGCGAGGTCACCGTCGCGGGCGAGGAGGCGCAGCTCGCGCCCAAGGAGTTCGACCTGCTGTGGGACCTGCTCGACCACCGCGGGCTCGTTCTCACCCGGGACCAGCTCCTGGAGCGCGTCTGGGGCTATACGTTCGCGGGCGACACGCGAACCGTCGACGTCCACGTGCGGCAGCTGCGCCGCAAGCTGGGCCAAGCTTGCCCGATCGTCACGGTGTGGGGCGTGGGCTACAAGGTCTCGACGGAGCCCAAGGCCGCCCGAGCGTCCTGAGATGCTCGACCGGCGGTCACCGCACTCGCGGATGGCGGCTGTGACACGGCGCCGGATCGTCGCGCTCGTCCCTACACGTACTAGTCAGTACGCGCTGCGGACGATCGCGGCGACCGGCTTGGTCGCAGCCGTCCCCGCGAGCACGCCGACCACCCGCCGAGCATCCTAGAGTTAAACCGTGCTGCGCTCGCTGCGCTTCCGGCTCCCCGCGATCTTCCTGCTGGGCGTGCTCGTGGCCGCGCTCGTCACTCTCGCGATCGCCGTCCGCTTCTTCCAAGAGGACACACGCTCGCGAACCCTGGCGGATCTGGAGCGACAGGCGGAGGGCCTCGCGGAGCTGTACACGCGCCAGGCGACGACGAGCGTGGACGAGAGCCGCCGCGCCCCGCAGTTCGCTCCGCCCTCCCTCGAGGAGGCGACCGGCTCGGAGCTGTACTACGCGGGCGTGGAGATCTTCCCGGGCCAGGACTCCGGCCTCGAGAAACTCCCGCTGAGCCTGCTGGACGAAGGCGCACTCGACGCCGGGCGCGTCCAGAGCTTCGACTTCGTCCCGCCCAACGCGAGTCGCACCTACCTGGCGGCGGCCTACCCGATCGAGCTCGGCGACGAGACCTTCGGCGCCATCATCGTGGCCAAGCCTCGAGCGGAGCTGCAGGAGCGCTGGATGGACCTGACCAAGCGTCTGGGCCTCGCCTTCCTGGCCGGCCTCGGGATCGCCATCCTCCTCGTCTGGTACCTGAGCCGCCGCGTCACCAAGCCTGTGCTCGCGCTCTCCCGCGCGGCCGACGAGGTCGCGGCGCGCCGGTACGCGACCGACCTGCCGCGGAGCGGCTCGGGCGACGAGATCGCGCAACTGACGGAGCGGTTCCGGGAGATGACCGAGCGCCTCGCCGAGGCGGAGGCGCACGAGCGGAACTTCCTCGTCCGGGTTTCGCACGAGCTGCGCACCCCGATCACCGCCATCCGCGGCCACGTCGCGGCGCTCCGAGAAGATGTGGTCGACGAGCCCGAGGCGCGCGAGGCTTCGCTCGAGGTCATCCAGGCGGCCACCGACAGGCTTGCCCGGCTGGTCGGCGACCTGGTCGACCTAGCCCGCCTGGAGGCGCACAGCTTCACCCTCGAGGAGGAGGAGGTCGAGCTGAAGCGCCTGGTCGAGCAGGGCTACCAGTCCTTCGCCGAGGAGGCGCGGCGGCGCGAGATCAGCTACGAGCTCGCCCTGCGCGCCGACCCCGTCGTCCACACCGACGGCGACCGGGTGCTCCAGATCGTCTCCAACCTCCTCTCCAACGCGTTCTCGTGGACGCCGGACGGCGGCTCCATCTCGCTGGCGCTGTCGAAGGACAACGGGTCGGTCTCCGTCGCGGTCACCGACTCGGGCCCCGGAATCGCGCCGCTCGACCGGGACCGCGTCTTTCGGCCGTTCGTCACCGAGAACGGCGAGGGGACCGGCCTCGGGCTTGCCATCTCCCGCGAGCTCGCCCAGGCGCTCGGGGGCGACCTCAAGCTCGACTCCGTCGTCGGCCGCGGCTCCCGGTTCGAGCTGCGCCTGCCGGCCCGCTAGGAACTCGCTCAGCTACCGGCCCTGGACGCCGTCGATGCGGTAGAGGGCGGCGCCCGGCCGCTCCTCGAGCGACCGCTCGATCCGGTCGAGGATCCGCTCGGACCGGTCGAGGCGGCGCTCGACACCGCGCCAGCCGGAGCCGATCAGCTCGACCAGGAGCCCCAGGTCCTCCAGGCGCTCACGCCGCTCGGCCGCTATCTCCGCCTGCAGGCTCTCGAGCCGGCGGACGACCAGGCCGGTGAGGCCGCGCACCTCGGCGATCTGGCGTGCGACGGGCAGGACCTCGATCCGCATCCCGTGCTCGATCGCGCTCCCGAGGCGCTCCGGCACCACGGCCTCCAGCTCGGCAGCGGTCCGCGCGAGCTGGTCGAGCGCGGTCTCGGCGCGCTCGACGGCCGCCTCGAGGTCGTTCCGGTTTGGCCGCTCCTCCCGGGCCTCGGCCAGCCGCGCTCGGGCCCGTTCCAGCGCTTCGCGATCCATGGAAGGAATCTACTCTTGGCGTCGGACCGCATGAGAACGGCCGAGCTCGACTACGACCTCCCGCCCGAGCTGATCGCGCAGCGCCCGCTCGAGCGGCGCGACGATTCGCGGCTCCTCGTCCACGAGCGCGCGACCGGGGAGGTCCGGCACCGCCGCTTCGCCGACGTGGGTGCCGAGCTTCCAGAGGGCTCGCTCGTCGTCGTCAACGAGACGCGGGTCGTGCCCGCCCGGCTGCGCCTGCAGCGGCCGTCCGGAGGGCAGGCCGAGGTCCTCCTGCTCGAGCCGGTGGAGGACGGGCTCTGGGAGGCGCTCGCGCGCCCGACCCGGCGGTTACGCGCCGGTATGCGCCTCGGGCCGGTCGAGCTGGTGGAGCACCGCGGCGAGGGACGCTGGCTCGTCCGGCTCGAGGGTGCTCCGGCAGGGGAGGCCCCGCTTCCGCCGTACATCGTGGAGCCGCTTGCCGATCCCGAGCGCTACCAAACGGTCTACGCCGAGGAGGAGGGCTCCGCGGCCGCGCCCACGGCCGGGCTCCACTTCACGCGGGAACTACTCGGAGGGCTGGACGTCGAGCGCATCACGCTCCACGTGGGCCTCGATACCTTCAGGCCGGTGTCGACCGAGACCCTCGAGGAACACGAGATGCACAGCGAGCGCTACCGCGTAGACGCACGCGCGTGGGAGCGGATCTCCGCCGCGGAGCGCGTGGTCGCCGTGGGCACGACAACCGTCCGCGTGCTCGAGTCCCTGGCGCGGGGAGCGCCGCTCGAGGGCCGAACGAGCCTGTTCGTCACGCCGGGGTTCAAGTTCCGGCGTGTGGACGCCCTCGTGACCAACTTCCATCTGCCGCGCTCCACGCTGCTCGCACTCGTGATGGCCTTCGCCGGCGTGGAGGAGACGCGTCGCCTCTATCGGATCGCGATCGAGGAGCGCTACCGCTTCTACTCCTTCGGCGACGCGATGCTGGTGCTGTGAGCTTCACGCTGACCGCGACCGACGGCACGGCGCGCGCAGGCGTGCTGCGGACAGCCCACGGCGACGTCCCGACGCCTGCGTTCATGCCCGTCGGCACGAAGGCGACCGTGAAGGGGCTCGATCCCGCTCGGCTGCGCGAGCTCGGCGCGGCGATCCTGCTGGGGAACACGTACCACCTCCATTTCCGGCCGGGCGACGAGGTCGTTGCCGAGCTCGGCGGCCTGCACCGGTTCATGGGGTGGGACGGGCCGATCTTGACCGACTCCGGAGGGTTCCAGGTCTTCTCGCTTCGCGACACGATCCTGCGGGCCGACGACGAGGGCGTGACCTTTCGCTCCGTCTACGACGGCCGGCAGGCGCGCTTCACTCCCGAGCTCGTGGCGGGCATCCAGCGGCGGCTCGGCTCCGACATCGCCATGTGCCTGGACATCTGCCTGCCCGCCGACGCCGCGCGGGAGGACCTCGTCGCCGCCGCGGCGCGCACGACGAGCTGGGCCCGGCGCCAGCTCGCCGCGCCGCGGGCGGACGGGCAGCTGCTCTTCGGCATCTCGCAGGGCGGGACCGACCCCGAGCTTCGCCGTCGGTCGCTCGAGGAGGTCGGCGCCCTCGACTTCGACGGCCACGCCCTCGGCGGGCTGAGCGTGGGGGAGGACCGTGAGCTCATGCTGGAGACGGTGGCCTGGACGGCGCCGCTCCTGCCGCCGGAGAAGCCGCGTTACTTCATGGGGATCGGCGACCCCGCCGGCATCCTCGAGGTGATCGAGCGCGGCGTCGACATGTTCGACTGCGTCCTGCCGACGCGGCTGGGGCGCACCGGCGCCGCTTTGACCTGGGAGGGTCGGCTCAACCTCCGCAACGCCCGCTACGCCCGCGACCCGGCGCCGCTGGCGGAGGACTGTCCCTGTCGGGCGTGCACCGGCTTCTCACGTGCCTACCTGCGGCACCTCGTGAACCAGCAGGAGCTCCTGGGCCTCATCCTGCTCTCCGAGCACAACGTGCGCTTCCTCCTCGACCTCACGGCCGGGGCGCGCTCCGCCATCGAGCGGGGCGAGCTGAGCGGGTTCAAGCAGGCCGCGCAGGTGCGTCTCCCGGCGTGACCGGCGCCCGCCTCCTGCTACCTTTCTCCCGCACCATGTGCGAAATTCCTGTGCCCTGCAATCGCGCGGACGAGCGGCTCGGGGCGATTGAGGCAGCCCGGTAGGAGGCTCTGTAAGTGGACCCGATCTTCATCTTCTTCCTCGTGATGCTCGTGTTCCTGTACCTGCTGCTGATCCGGCCGCAGCGTCAGCAGGCGAAGCGCCACCAGGAGATGCTCGAGAACCTCTCCGTCGGCGACGAGGTGATCACCGCGGGCGGCATCTACGGCGAGGTCACCGGCATGGACGACGAGCGCGTCCAGCTCGAGGTCGACGCCGACGTCCGCATCGCC
>Ga0081538_10002553_pt1 | contig 17707 bp, 15 predicted proteins | sample TabmetS5T2R1_FD_71022 | JGI IMG/M metagenome (GOLD analysis project Ga0081538, IMG submission 71022) | Tabebuia heterophylla rhizosphere microbial communities from the University of Puerto Rico - S5T2R1 | ecosystem: Host-associated > Plants > Roots > Rhizosphere ... | reverse complement strand
CCAACCACACGAGCACACCAACGGCCAAACCCCCACCACCCAACCCCACCAAAACCAACCAGAACAACACTGAAACCCAGTGCGGGGGCGCACTCAGTACAGCGGCGGCCGGCGCACGTCAAGGCGGTAGTGGAGTCCACCGGTGCGCTCGCCGAGGTGTCGCGCGGGCACGCCGCCGACGATCGTGAGGGGGGCGACGTCGCGGGTCGCGACCCCGCCCGCGGCGACGACCGCGCCGCGACCGACGGTCACCCCGGCGAGGACGATCGCGCGCGTGGCTATCCAGGCGTGATCGGCAATCACGATCGGCGCGACCTGACGCTCGAAGTCATCCGAGGCGATGTCGTGGTTGGCGGTCAGGAACTGGCTGTCCGACGAGAGCAGCACATCCTCCCCAACTGTCAGCCCCCCACGGGCATCGAGCACCACGCGGAAGCCGACCTGCACCCGTTCGCCAAGCACGAGGTGCTCGGCACCGATGACGGTCGTGCCCCGGAAGACGATCGTCCCGCTGCCTATCGTGGCCCCAAGGGCGCGCAGCCAGCCGAGGCGGAGCCGGTGGCCCGGCAGGTGGGTGATCAGCAGGTTGAACACCGCCTGGGCCAGAAACCGCGGCAGACGCGGCAAGACGTGGAGCGCCTGCGCCCGCTTTCCGCTCGTGTCGGTCGTCGCGCTCATGCCGATCGCCGTGGCCGGCTCACGGCTTCGCGGTAGAGGTCTTCCAGCCTGTCGACGATCCGGGACCAGGCATACCGCTCCTCGACAACCCTCCGGTTGTGCGCGCCCATCTCACGCCGAAGGGCAGGATTCGTGAGCACCTCCTCCAGGGCGGACGCCAGCCCCACGGGATCGCCCGGGCGCACCTTGCGGCCCCCATCGTCGGGTACGACGTACCGAAGGCCGCCGGCGTCAGTCGCTACCACCGGCCTGGCACACGCCATCGCCTCGAGCACGCTGAGCGGGTGCGGATCTCCGTAGGAGGGAAGGCAGTACACATCGCAGGCCTGCATAGTTGCCAGGGCCCGCTGGCGCTCGAGGTGACCGAGCAGCTCGACCCGTTCGAGTGCCGGCGAGGTCCGGACACGCCGACGCACCTCCTCGGCTTCGCGGCCCGCACCGGCGATCACCAGCCGCGCATCCGGCAGTCGCGACGCGAGGCGTGCAAAGGCATCGAGCGCATCGTAGATCCCCTTGCGAACGTCCAGGTTGGCCATGAAGAGGACATCCTGCCCGGCGCCGTCACCCGCGGCGGGCAGCCAGGCTCGCTCGTCGATGCCGAGTGGCAGCTCACGGACGTGAAGCCGACGGCCCGCCCACGAAGCGACCTTCGTCGCGGCGGCTGGATTCGAGACGAGAACCGTTGTCGCCCGCAGTTGCTGCGCGGCACGCAGCGCTTTCCTGGCGCGCCGCGCCACCGGGCTCTGGACGGTGGCGGCGTCCTCGCCCGCCACCCAGTCGGGGACGTACGGGCCGAGCACGACGGGAGCTGAGAGGTCCGCGAGGGCCAGGGTCACCCCGACCTCGACCGGGGTGAGCTGGTGGACGAGATCGAGGGGCGCCTCGGAAGCGAGCCGACGATATAGACGGCGCAGACGCGACATGAAGCGCAGACGCGCCACGATCGCGGAGTCTCCCCTGGGGCCGGCCAGCACGTGGATGTGCACGTTCGGATGGACACTCTCGCGCAGATCGACTCCCCCCGCGGCAACGTGCAGCTCGTGCCCGCGAGCGGCCAGCTCGCGGATGAATCCAAAGGCCACCAGGCCGTCGCCGTGCGGACGATGATCCGTCAGCAGGACCGAGGGCGGCACCATGAAGAGTCGGTACCCCATGGGCGCCCATGATGCTCGATTTCGGTTGTTGGGGGTGTTGGCGCTGGTTTGGCGGGGCTTCGCTAGCCTGGCCGGGTGGTTTCTGAGGGTAGTTCTGGGGCCGGCTATGGTGTCGAGCCGGGGACGCGTGAGCACGTGTCGCTGGCGGGGGTGTTGTGGCGTCGGGCGCCGATCATTGTGTTGGTGACGCTGTTGTCGGTGGGGGCGGCGGCGGCGTTTGCGTATACGAAGCGGGACAGCTACGAGTCGACGGCGAAGTTGTTGTTCCGGCAGACGATCGGTCCCGAGCAGAATGCCCAGGGGCTGCAGCCGGGGGCGCCGGATGCGGACAATCTGGCGCAGGACAACGTGGCGCGGGTCGATTCGCGGCGGGTGGCGGTGGCCACGGCGGACGAGTTGTCGCGGCGGGGGGCGGCGATGTCGGCGGACGAGGTCGACCGCGACGTCACGGTCGCCGGCCACAATGACAGCGAGGTCGTCGACGTGACGGCGGCGGCCGATTCGCCGCGCGAGGCGGCGCTGCTGGCGAACACCTACGCCGAGACGGCGGCGCGCCTGGCGGAGGCGGACCAGCGGGCGATCACGCTGCGCGCGCTGCGCAGCGTCAACGCGCAGCTGCGCGAGCTGCCGCGGGAGCTGCGGCTCGGGCCGGCCGGGGCCGGGCTGCGCTCGCAGCGCCAGCGGCTGAGGACGCTGGCCGAGGCCGGGACCGGCAGCCCGCAGATCATCCAGCCGGGCTATGTGCCCGACTCGAGGAGCGGCAGCCCGCTCGAGACGATCCTGCTGGGGGCGCTGTTCGGCGTCGTGCTGGGGGTCGGGCTGGCGCTGCTGAGGGAGCAGGTCGACCGTCGGCTGCACCACGCCGAGGAGGTGTCGGCCGCCTTCGACGCCCCCGTCCTGACCACCGTGCCGCGCAACCGCAGCCTCAAGCGCCACACGCCGCTGCCGGAGCTGCCGCCCGCGGTCGCGGAATCGTTCCGCATGCTGCAGATGAACCTCCGCTTCGGCCAGCGCCCGCCCGTGCGCAGCGTGCTGATCACCTCCTCGCGCAGCCGCGAGGGCAAGACGACCGTCGCCTGGAACCTGGCCAGCGCCGCCGCCCAGGCCGGGCTGGCGGTGGCCTTCGTCGAGGCCGACATGCGGCGCCCCAGCATCGCCCAGCGCTACGGCCTGCGGGCCGAGCCCGGGCTGTCCGAGACGCTGCGCGACGAGCTGCCCGTCATCGAGGCGCTCCAATCCGTCCCCGTCGCCGGAGACCCCAGCGGCAACGGCCGCGCCGGCAGGCTCGAGGTGCTGGCCGCCGGACAGCCGCCGCCCGACCCGTGGGCACTGATGCAGGCGCCCGCCATGGACCAGGTCCTGAGCCAGCTAAGGCAAAACCACGACCTCGTCGTGCTCGACACCCCGCCCATCCCCCACGTCGCCGACGCCATCTCGCTGCTGCGCAAGGTCGACGGCGTGATCGTCACCGCCTCCGTCAACTCCACCCGCAGCCCCGAAGCCGGACGCCTGCGCGACCGCCTACAGGCACTCGGCGCCCGCGTCCTCGGCGTCGTCGCCAACGGCGGCTCCACAGACGCCGGCTACGCCTACGCCCCCAACCCCCACCAACCACACGGGCACACCAACGGCCAAACCCCCACCACCCAACCCCACCAAAACCAACCAGAACAACACTGAAACCTTTCCGGGCGCGGCTCAGCGGGGCTGGTGGACCGGTCCGAGGAGGCCCACTAGCCGCAGCGGCGAGCGTTATCCGACTTTCGGCAGCCCTCGAACCGGGCGACGGTCCGCGTGTAAGTGCGAAGCAGTGGGAGCGGCGTGTAGTTCGCGCCGGCAACCTTGTTGAGCCCCGAGTACTGGAAGGTGAGCGCCCCGGGCCCCCCCGGCACGAACTGTGGCACGTACTCCGAGGCCCAGTTGTACCAGTACACGCGACCGATCCCGGCTCGCCTGCGATCGCGGGCGAGTCGCGAGAAGACCGTCCTGAGGCGCGCCGCCTGACCCTTCGGCGTCGTCTCGAAGCCCAGCAGGTGCTGCCTCCCGATCTTGCCCTTCGCTGCCGTCCAGGTCAGCTCGGTGAACCAGACCTTCTTGCGGCGATCGCGGGCGCGCCTCATCTCCCTCCTGATAAGCCTGGCGATCCTCACCGTCTGGCTCGTGGTGAGCCTCACCGAGGGCGCAGCCGAGAAGAAGTGGAGCGAGACGACGTCGAAGAATCGCTTTGCACCCGCCCGATAAAGCCGGCGGAGCTGCTCCCACGGGTCGGAGCGGGTGACGCCGGCCAGGGCGCCCAGCACGACGGTGGCCCCGCGGTCGGCGCCGTGGACTGCCCGGTAGGCGGCCTTCAGCAGCCGCACGTAAGACGGTGGCCAGGGACGAGTTGCCCAGAAGAAATCGGCTGCCTGCTCATTCCAGACCTGCCAGTTGCGGATCGGGACGCGCGGAGTGCCGGAAACCCCCCAAAAGGACCCCTGCGGGCCGTATCGGCCGATGAGCGTGCGCATGAAGCCCGCGTAGAGTTCCGGGTCGGTGGGCGCGTAGAGATAGTAGGTCTGACTCGCAGGCTGGGTCGATGCCCACCTCGGCGTGTGCAGGACGATGGGCAGCACGTCAAGCCCATGACGCGCCGCAGCCGCCACGACTCGGTCGCTCTCCGAGAAGTTGTAGGCGCCTTGCGCCGGCTCCATCGTCTGCCAGCTGAAGACGTAGCGCACCGACTCCACACCCGCCCTGGCCATCGCCGCCATCTGGGCGTCGAGCGTGCTGTCCGGGATACGGTCGACCTCCGACTGGGTGAGCACGGTTCCGAAGAACCCGAATGGCACCTTGCGTTTCGCAGCCTCCGCGGGCGTCGCCGCGGTCAGCAGCAGGGCGAGAATGACGAGTAGAAGGAGGCGGTGCATCCGGTTCATCGGCGGCAAGCTACCAATGTGCCGGCCCACGCTCGCCGGTCCCAGGCCCTTTAGTTCGTGACGTGCAGCACGACCGGATCGCCGGCCAGATCGAGCCCCACCCGGCCGGCCTGAACCGCCAGCCGACGCTCGTCCGTCGAGGTGACCGGGTTGATCTGGGTCACTCTGGATGCATCCGGCAGGCTCACCGTCAGCCGGACCGGAGCGACCGTGAGCGGCCGGCGGCGATCGCGATCCCACACGCTCGCCAGGCGCCACAGCAGCACGAGATAGGTGCCGTCGGCTTTCTGGAGCGTCAGGTGTCGCACGTCGGCCAGCGTCCCTGTGACGTCCATGCGAATCGGCTGCAGGCCGCCCGGCGGCTGCGTGCCGATCACGGCCAACAGGTTCTTCAGTGCCGAGAAGGCAGGCTTGGGGGTGAAGTCGTTGCGCAGCAGCCCAAAGTGCTGCTCGAACTGGGCGCCCGTTGGATCCGGCTTCTCGTCGATCAGCTCGTAGAGGAAGGTGCGCTGGATCCCGTCCGCGAAGTGCTCGAGGAACGTTCGGAGCACGTACACCGCCTGGGCCTGCTCGGACACCGGCGGAAATGCAAGGCCTGGGGGAAGCGCCATGGCCGTGTGGAATCCGGCTTCGGTCGCGAAGAAGGGCTTGTTTCCGGATGCCTTGGTTCCGCGCACCAGCTCGGATAGGAGGTGAGCCGGGTTCGGCGTGTCCGCGCCCGCGTACGGGTGAACGTTGCCGAAGTCGGCCCAGGGCCAGTAGGCCAGCGAGGATGGGTTGGCGGCAGCGTACTTGCCCGGGCCGTCGTTCGTCCCGAACGACGGCCCAATTACCGGGAGGCGGCGAACCTCCGGGCTGGGGTGCAGCTTGACCTTCCAGAAGAGCTCGCGCTGGAGCGCACCGAGCCGGGTCGGCCAGTCGTCGCCCCGGGCGAAGAGGTCGTATTCGTTCCAGCCCTCAACCGACGCGGCCGTGCCGCTGAGCCTGCCCGCGATGACGGTCAGGCGCTGGTCGACGGTTCCGAAGTTGTCACCGCTGAACCCGTAGTTGAAGCGGATCCCCTTCGAGGCGGCGAGTTCTACGGCCTGGTAGAAGCGCTCGTTCCAGCCGATCCAGCTCGGATTCGCGTAGACCCCCTCACGCAGGTGGCGTACGCCCAACTCCACGAGCCTGTCGGTTATCCGGGCCCAGTCGCCGTACGCCGTGTCGTAGTACACGATGTGCGTCACCACGCCGATGGAGTCCCTGAACGCGAAGGCGCTCTTCGGTGCAACGGGCGGCGGAGGGCGCGTAGTGAAGCGCGTGTAGTTACGCCCCCCGACGCTGCCGGCACCGTCGACCCATGCACTCGGGCCGCCCGGAGGGTCGAGGGCGACGACGGCCCGGAACTCGTAGGCGGTTTGCGGCACCAGGCGGCTGATCCGCGTGGACGGCATTGCGGCGGTCGGCCGGTCGGCGGTGCATGCAAAGCTCCGAGGAGGCCCCGCGACCAGCCAAGCCGAGGTGCCCACCTGGCGGTACTCGTACCAGAGCCGGCCAGACAGCCTCCTCTCGGGGCAGTACCCCAGGCCGTTCAAAAGGGCGGAGTTGTGTGTTACCTCGGTGGCCGGAGTGGTCCTGACCTCGCAGGCCTGGAGCCCGCAGGCCGAGAGCCCGAAGGCGGCCGCGGCGGTCACGCACATGGCCGCGAGCTTCCTCACGCGGAAGCTCGGTTCGGTCGCGGCGGGGCGAGTGGGGCGGCGCGCGGCGGCGAAGCGGTCGCAGGTTACCCGCTGGCGGGTCGCTCAGCTAGAGGTGCGCAGACTCCCCGCAGCTTCAGCGCTCGAAGCGCAGCACAAACGGGCCGCACGGCCTACCCGCATCCACCTGCGGCCTCCCGTCGATGCCCTTGGGCGTGATCGTCAGCCGGTTCGCGGTCACCCTGACCTCGCCGTAGCTGAACTGGTTGACGATCGAGCAGCGCATACCCACGCCGCCCGGCGGCTGGGGCGTAAAGAAGGCCGTGTCGACCAGGGCGCCGGTGCCCTCCCGACCGACGTCCCTGTCGATCTCAAGCGCGAAGTTCTCCGTCGCAGCCGAGCCGACGGTCACATCGAGGATCCCGCTGTCTCGTGGGCCGCCTGGCTCAAGCGTCTGGAAGCGCGCGTCGTTCACCAGCGTGGCGTGAACGTCGGTAGTCAGGAAGACGACGTTCTTCACCGACTGAAGCTCCCGTAGCACGCGCTGGCGCTCGGCCTCGTAGCCCTCCCAGCGGTCGTAGGGGAGCACGTAGTACTGCTGGATCGCGAGCTCGTTGACGATGACCTTGAAATGCGCGTCGGAGCGCTTGACCTCGCGGAGAAAGCGGCTCAGCTGTCGCCGGCCGAGGTAGGTGCGATTCGGGCTGCGGATCGCGTCGAGGCAGGCCTGCGACACGGGCTGCGCCAGCGAAGGAACCACCAGGGCGAACACGCCGCGGACGCTCTGCGGCCCGGTCGGAGCCAGATCCGGCTCGCCGGTCAGCGGGTTGTTGCAGACCCCGCCTTCGTCGGCCTTGGCGCTCCGGAACGAGCGCTGGTCCAGGAAGAACAGCTCGAGGTTGCGGCCCCAGCGGACCGTACGGTAGAGGCCGTTGCGCCTGGAGTAGGCGACCGGCGCGTAGTCGCGGAAGGCCTTGACTCCGCGACGGTAAAGCACGCGTCCGTTGATGTTCGTCTCGACGTCGAAGCTCGAGAAGGAGTTCTCGGGCGGCGCGAAGTCGTTGATGAACTCGTGGTCGTCCCAGTGCGAGTAGAACGCGCCCGAGCCGCGCAGCCTCCGGAGCGGCGTGTTCTCGAGGTTCGTCTTGTACTTGGCCCACTTGGCCGGGACGGTCAGCGCGATCGGCTCAAGCCGCCCCGGGATCTCGCTGTCCGAGTACATGGTGTCGCCCAAGTGGATGTTGAAGTCGTTCCGCTCGGCTCTCATCCGCCGGAAGACGCCGCCGTCGTTCCAGAAGGGCGCCGTCTCTCCGGGGGCCGCGTTGAAGTCGGTGTCGCCGGTCCAGCCGAACTCGATGGTCGCGTTCTGGTCCGCCCTCGGCGCGGTGACGAAGGTGCCCAGCTCACTCCTGCCGCGACCCTTGCGAAAGCGGTACCAGTAGCGCGTACCGGGCCTCAGCCCGGTCACCCTGCGCTGGACCGCGTTGTCGTTTGCGCGCCGGGCGAGCAGCGCATATCGCGTCAGTCCCCGGCTCAGGCTCCGATTGCGGGCGAGCTCGAGCACGACGGCCGTCTGTCGGTTTGCGCGGCCCCACAGAATCGCCGATGTCGCGGTTACGTCGCCGGCGGTGACTCCGAAGCTGAACCTGGCGCTGCCGCCGTTCGCCGCCGCCGCAGGAGCCGCCACGAGGACGAGCGCGAGAGCTGCGAGTACGGAACGGGAGCGCGTCACGGCGACGGCACGCTACCCGATGACCAGCCGCCCGCCAAGGCGGCCGTCGCTAGCCGCAGGACACGTTTCTGCACTGGAGCGGGTTGCCGTTCCCGCTCGCCGTATTGCCTCCCCGGTCCATCACACCCTGCACGGCGTCGATCCCGAAGTCGCCGTTGTCGTTTGCGGTGTTGTCCCTCAGCCGGGTGCCGGCGCTCCGGACGTCGATGCCGTCCTCGTCGTTCGAGATCGCGAGGTTGCCCCGCAGGAGCGTCCCTACGGCCTCGGGGAGGACGACGATGCCGTCGCCGCTCTCCGGAACGACGAAGAACGCGGTCGTGTCTCGAACCTCGTTCTCCGCGATCACGTTGCCCTCTCCATCGACCTGGATACCGAACGCCTGGCCGACGACCTGATTGCCGGCCACACGGTTGCCTGCGCCGGTGACGGCAATGCCGGCCCGGAACTCGTTGCGGAGAATGCGGGCCAGGTCACCGCGCACCTCTACGGCCGTTGCCGGGCCTCGCGATCCCATGGCCGCAAGTCCTGTGGACCCTTCCACGAGCAGCCGGCTTGAATCGGTTGCCAACAGCCCGATGCGTTCCGCCTCTACGCGACTGGCCCTGACCACGTTGTCCTCGCCGCCTGCGATGGAGATGCCGGTACTGCGCGGCGGCGGGACGCCCGGATGGGCGAGCCTCCCCGCGCGCACGTCGTGGATCCGGTTCCGGCTGGCGCCGTCGAGGCGAAGAGCGACTGAAAGCGCGAACAGGCTTCCGTTGCGGATCGTCACGTCGTCGAAGCCACCGTCGTTGCCGATGGCGAAGTCGATTCCCTCCACGCCGTGGCCCGCCAAGTTGATGTCGATGCCGTCGGCGCCGACCACCAGACCCTCCCTCCGGCTCAGTGCCCGGCAGCCGAGGTCGCCGGACAGGCGCAGGTCCGCCGTGATGGTCTCGCCGCAGTCAACGTTGACAGTGGTGAACTGCCTGTCCTCGCCGCAGCCCGGCCCGCCGGTCTGCTGGGAGTCCCGCGCGCATAGCCGGTAGTGGTAGGTGGTCGAGCGCTCCAGGTCCGCGATGTTCACCGCCACCGTGTGCCGCACGCCCGGGTCGACCGTGACCGTCTGATGCTGGGTCTCGGATCCGTACGTTGTCGTGCGTCCGTACTCCACCCAGTACTCGACCTCGCCCCCGACGTCACTGACCACGGTGCCGGTAGCTCGCGCCTCCGTGCCCGTTACATCCAGGTGTTCGCCGGTGGTCCCCGCGGCGCACCCCGAGAGCACGGCCGCGGTCAGTAGAACCAAGGCGATCGGAGCCCGTCCCGCGATGGCGGAGAGTTACTAGCTCCCCAACCGGGATTCAAGACCCAACCGTCGATCGCGTCCGCAACCGCCGGGAGGCCGCTTGCACCAAGTTGTGAATCATGATTCACTTCTTTACGCAGCATGCCCTATCGACCCACGGAGCGGACCGAGGCGCGCAAGCTCGCTACGCGCGAGGCGATAGTCGGCGCGGCCCTCGCCCAGGTATCCGCCGGCGGCTACGCGTCGGCGAGCGTCCAAGCTGTGGCCGAGCGCGCCGGCGTCGCGGTGGGCACCGTCTACCGGCACTTCCCGTCGAAGAGCGAGCTCTTCGCCGAGGTCTTCCGCAGGGCCTCCGAGCGCGAGCTCGCCGTGGTGGTCGAGGTCTCGGCCGCCGACGGCCGCCCGGCCGCCGAGCGAGTGACGGCCGCCGTCGAAGCCTTCTGCCGCCGGGCACTGGCCGGGCCGGTCATCGCCTACTCGCTGATCGCCGAGCCGGTCGATCCGGCGGTGGAGAGCGAGCGCCTGCGGCTGCGCGTCGGCTACCGCGACGCCTTCGCGCAGGTGCTTGATGACGGGGTCGCGGTCGGTGAGCTGTGGCCGCACGACACCCGCACCGTCGCGGCCGCGCTCGTCGGCGCCCTCGGCGAGGCGCTCGTCGGGCCGCTGTCTGCCCGCAGGAAGGGCTCGAAGGAGGCGCTCGTCGCCACGCTCGTACAGTTCTGCCAGGAGGCACTCCCCCATGCTCGAGACCGCGTCCACGCATGACGTCCTGAACCAGGCCCCGCCGCTTCCGCCCTATAACGTCTTCGAGGCCGACACCGCCCTCGGCGAGTCACTCGGGCGCGAGGGCGGCGCCTGGGGCGTCGACCGCCTGCGCGACGCCGGCGAGCTGGCCGGCACCCCCGAGGCGCTCGAGCATTCCCAGCGGGCGGAGCGCAACGAGCCGATCCTGCGCACGCACGACCGCTACGGCAACCGCATCGACCGCGTCGAGCTCGACCCGTCGTGGCACTGGTGTCTGCGACAGGCGATCGAGCGCGAGATCCACTCCCTCCCCTGGAGGGACCCCCAGCCGGGCGCCCACGTGGTGCGCGCCGCGCTGATGTTCGTCTGGAGCCAGGTGAACGCCGGCGTCATGTGCCCGGTGTCCATGACCTATTCGGTTATCCCGGCCCTACGCGTGAACGAGGAGCTGGCGGCCGAGTGGGAGCCGCGGCTCACCAGGCCGAGCTACGAGGACGGCGCGCTCGCCGGGATGGCGATGACCGAGAAGCAGGGCGGCTCGGACGTGCGGGCGAACACGACTCAGGCGGAGCCGGCGGGCGACGGCACGTACGAGATCACGGGCCACAAGTGGTTCTGCTCCTATCCGCCCTGCGACGTCTTCCTGACGCTGGCGCAGGCGCCGGGCGGGCTCTCCTGCCTGATGTTCGAGTCGAGCGACCCGGGTTTCCGAATCCAACGGCTCAAGGACAAGCTCGGCACGCGCTCACTCCCCTCCAGCGAGGTCGAGTTCCACGGCGCGCGCGGTCGGCTCGTCGGGGAGGAGGGCCGCGGCGTCCGGACGATCATCCGCATGGTCAACCACACCCGCCTGGACTGCCTGATCGGCTCGGCCGCGTCGATGCGCTGGGGGCTGGCGCAGGCGGTTCACCACGCCCGCCACCGCAGCGCGTTCGGCAAGCGGCTCGCCGAGCAGCCGTTGATGCAGAACGTGCTGGCCGACCTCGCGATCGAGTCCGAGGCCGCCACGGCCGCCGCGATCCGCATCGCGCGCTCGTACGATGAGGACGACTCCGCGTTCCGCCGTTTCGCGACTGCCGTGATGAAGTACTGGGTCTGCAAGCGGGCCCCGCAGCACGCCGGCGAGGCGCTCGAATGCCTGGGCGGGAACGGCTACGTGGAGGAGTCGGGCATGCCTCTCCTCTACCGCGACTCGCCGCTCAACTCGATCTGGGAGGGCTCCGGCAACGTGGCGGCGCTCGACGTGCTGCGCGCGATGGCCAGGGAGCCCGAGGGCCTGCCCGCGTTCCTCGCCGAATGCGAGCTCGCCCGCGGCGGGAACCGGCTGTTCGACGCCCACCTGGACCGCCTGCGAAACGGGGCGCCGCCGGCCGATCCGGAACCCGAGGCGCGCCGCGTCGTCGAGAACCTGGCGGTTGCGCTCCAAGCCAGCCTGCTGGTGCGCCATGCGCCGCCGCCGGTGGCGGACGCCTTCTGCGCGGGCCGCCTGGGCGAGGGCGGCCGGGTGTTCGGCACGCTACCGGCGTCGGTCGACGCCGAGCCGATCGTGGAGCGGGCACTGGCGGTGTGATCGCAGTTCGCGAGCGCCGCGAAGCCGACCGCTCCGCCGTGGAGGCCTTCCTGGCCGAGCGCCATTCGGCGCGAGTGGCCCGCCTGGGCCGCCTCGAGAACCCGCTCGACCATCCGGCGCTCGTCGCCGAGCGCAACGGCGCCCTCGCCGGGGTGCTCACCTACGTGGTCGGCGCCGACGAGTGCGAGATCCTCACGCTCCACGCCGCCGCGTGTCGGCGCGGCGTCGGCACCGCGCTGGTCGAGGCGGTGGAGCGCCTGGCCGCCGAGCGAGGCTGCCGGCGGCTATGGGTGCTCACCACGAACGACAACGTCGATGCCCTCCGCTTCTACCAGCGCCGCGGCTTCCGCCTCGCGCAGCTCCATCCAGGAGCGGTGGACCGCTCGCGCGAGCGGCTGAAGCCCGAGCTGCCGAAGGTGGGCGCCCACGGCATCCCACTGCGCGACGAGCTCGTACTGGAAAAGGAGCCACGATGAACACGATCGCCTACGAGGTCGACGGCCGGATCGCCCGGATCACGCTCGACCGGCCCGAGCGCGGCAACGGCATCACGCTCGAGATGCCGCGCGAGCTCGCCGGCTGCGTCGAGCGGGCGAACCTCGATCCCGCCGTGCACGTGATCGCCCTCGCCGGCAACGGCAAGGGCTTCTGCGGCGGCTACGACCTGGTGGAATCGGCCGAGGGCGCCCCGGGGGCCGCCGCCGGCCAGCCGGGATCGCCGATCGACCCGGCAACGATCGCGCGCAACCACGACCCGTCCGGCACCTGGGACCCGGTGGTGGACTGGCAGATGATGAGCCGCAACCTTCGCGGGTTCATGAGCCTCTTCCATTCGGATAAGCCGGTGGTCTGCAAGGTGCACGGCTTCTGTGTGGCCGGCGGGACCGACATGGCGCTGTGCGCCGACCTCCTCGTGATCGCCGACGATGCCCGAATCGGCTATCCACCCGCCCGCGTCTGGGGCGTTCCCACCTCGGCGCTCTGGGCCTTCCGGGCCGGCGACCAGCGTGCCAAGCGGCTGCTTTTCACGGGCGATCTGATCGACGGCCGCACCGCGCTCGACTGGGGTCTCGCGGTGGAGGCGCCGCCCGCCGCGGAGCTCGACGAGCGCTTCGAGGAGCTGCTCCGGCGGATCGCGCTGACTCCGATCAACCAGCTAGTGATGATGAAGCTGCTCGTGAACCAGGCGCTGTTCGCGCAGGGCCTGCAGGCCACCCAGGCGCTGGGGGTCTTCTTCGACGGCATCGCCCGCCACACCGAGGAAGGGTTCGCGTTCCAGCGCCGCGCGGCCGAGGCCGGCTGGCGGCAGGCCGTGCGGGAGCGGGACGAGCCCTACGAGCCCCAGGCTTAGGCGGCGCAGACACGACACCGAGCCGCGATACTCACGGTGGCGTGAGGCGCCTAACCCTCTTCGCCATGCTTGCCGCCCTCCTCGTGGCCGCCTGCGGCGGGGATGATGATGCGGAGACGGCGCCCGCCCCGCCGGAGCCTCTCCTGGGGGTGAACCTCGGCGCGCTGGACACCCGCCCTGAATTGCTCCGCCGTGAGATGCACGTGATGGCGGAGACCGGCGTGACGACCGCCCGTGCCCCGTTCTACTGGAACCAGGCGCAGCCGGTCCGAACCCTGGAGGGGGTGCCCCCCGGTTTCCGCCGGGTGTTCCGTTCCGTCGACGGCCGGCCAACGACGTTCGCGAAGACCGACCGGGTCGTAGCCTCCGCCGCACGGGCCCGGATCGCCGTCCTCCCCATCGTGCTCGGTACGCCGCCCTGGGCGGCTCGACATCCCCGCAAGTACAACTCCCCACCCGCCGACGGACGCGCGTACGCGGCGTTCCTTCGCGCGCTGATCGGCCGCTACGGTCCGGACGGGTCGTTCTGGCGGGAGCATCCGAACGTCCCGAAGCTGCCGCTGCGTGACTGGCAGCTGTGGAACGAACCCGATCACCTGCACTACTGGTCGGACCAGCCCTACGCACGGGACTACGTGCGCCTCGCCCGCGTCGCCCGGACGGCAATCAAGGACGCCGATCCCGGAGCGCGAGTCGTGACGGCCGGCTTCGCGGACCGCCTGTGGGACTCCATCGCCGAGCTCTACCGGGCGGGGGGCAAGGGAGTCTTCGACGTGGTCGCGATCCACCCGTACACCTTCGAGCCGCGGAACGTCGTGCGCGGCGTTCGCTATGCGCGCCGGGCGCTGCGCCGGGCGGGGGACGGGAAGCGACCGTTGTGGCTGACGGAGGTGACCTGGTCTTCCGGCCGCACGCCCGGACGTAGGCCCTCACCGTTCGAGACGACCCCCGGTGACCAGGCGGCTCGCCTGGCGCGTGTCTATCCGCTTCTCCTCCGTAACCGCGCCGAGCTCGGCGTTCAACGTATCTATTGGGAGAGCTGGCTCACCACCGACCGGGACCACGACAATCCCTTCAACTTCTCGGGCCTCCGAGCGCTCGAGCCGGACGGGACCGTGCGAGAGAAGCCGGCCTTCGCCGCCTTCAGGCGCGTGGCGCGACTGGCGCCATAGAGCACTCAGCTCAGGGGTCGTTCTCCCCCTCGAACAGCCCGAACGCCGCTCCCTCGGGATCAGCCATCTCCGCGAAGCGGCCGGTCGGCACCGGTGTGGGCGGGACGGTCACGGCGCCACCGTGATCGCCAACGAGTGTCGCCGCGGCATCGGCGCCCGTGACGCTGAACATGACAAGCCAATGCGGCGGCACGTCCTCCGCCGGCAGACCCATCACGCCGCCGTTCAGCCGGCCGTCGCGGCCCAGGATCTCCCAGTAGGGGTCGGAGCTGCCCTCGAGCGGCTCATAGCTCCAGCCGAAGAGGTCGGCGTAGAAGCGCTGCGCCGCGTCCACGTCGCTGGTTGCCAGCTGGTTCCAGACCATCGCGCCCGGATCGTTGACGAGGCTCGCGCCGATGTGCGCGCCCGGCTGCCAGACGCCGAACACCGATCCCTGCGGATCCTGGAGGAACGCGCCGCGGCCAACGCCCACGTCGTGCGGCTCCAGCAGCACCTCACCGCCGAGCTCCCGGACCCGGGCCGCGGTGCCGTCCGCATCCAAAACCGAGACGTAGTTCAGCCACCCGGGCGGCGGCTGGTCGGCAGGTGGCCGGTAGAGGCCGGCCACGTTCCGTCCGTCGAGCGTGAACATCGAATAGACGTCGTCCGGGCCGCGCTCGGTCTGCCAGCCGAACAACTCTCCGTAGAACGCCGCGGCGGCGCCGGGATCCGCAGTGCCGAGGTCCGCCCAGCAGAACGTGCCGGGGGTGTAGCTCGTCCGCTCGCCCATGAGGTCAGTCGTCGAACCGGCCGGCGAAGAGCCCGAAGGCCGCGCCCTGGGCATCCTGGGCGACCAGGATCTGGCCGCCGGGCACGTCCATGGTCGGCACGATCACCGTCCCGCCGGAGCCGCCGATCCGCTCCGCCGCCGCGTCGATGTCGTCGATGCCGAAGTACACCAGCCAATGCGACGGCGCGCCCATGTCGGCCGGCAGCTGCATCATGCCGCCGTTCAGGCGTTCACCGTTGTAGATCCCCCAGTAGGCCTGCTCGCCGCCCTGGACCTGCTCGATCCGCCAGCCGAAGAGCTGGGTGTAGAACTCCTGAGCGCGCTCCGGGTCGGTCGTGTTCAACTGATTCAGCGTCACCGCCCCGTGAGCGTTCACGATCTCCGCGCCGATGTTCTCGCGCGGCTGCCAGACCGCGAACACGGCTCCCGTCGGGTCCTGGAGCACCGCCATCCGGCCGGCGTCCATCACGTCGAACGGCTCCGCCAGAACGGTGCCGCCGAGCTCGCCGGAGCGGGACGCGACGGCGTCCACGTCGTCGACGGTGATGTACGACAGCCAGGCGGTCATCTGGCCCTCCCGCGCCGCCGACACCGCGGCGGCGCTCTTGCCGTCCAGCCGCAGCATCGTGTAGACGCCGCCACCCGCATCGTCGGGTATCGGAAGGTCCTCGGCCTCCCAGCCGAAGAGGCCGCCGTAGAAGCTTTTCGCCGCCTCCGGGTCCGGCGTCGAGAGGTCCGTCCAGCTGAAAGTGCCAGGTGAGTGACTCGTTCTTTCGCCCATGGCGATGACCCTACCGCGGCGTCGGCTGCGGCTTCTGCTCGGCGGCCGCGAGGCTCACGATGCCGGCGATCATCACCGCGAATCCCGCCAGCGCGGCGACGAGTCCGGCGGGGTCCTCGTGCACGGTCTCGTCGAAGGCGAAGATGCCGAGCAGCAGGCTCGCGATCGGATCGAGGCACATCTGCGTGGCCACCGAGGGAGCCAAGGCGCCGGTTTGAAGCGAGCTCTGGCTCAGGGCCGTGGCCACATAGCCCACGACGAGGAGCGCATAGAGGTGCCAATCGGTCAGCAGGGTGAGCAGGCCGTCGTCGACTTGCTCGACGGTCGCCTTGGTGAGCGCCGCGGTGAGTCCGAACAGAATGCCCGCGGCCGCGCCGACCAGGCCGGCGCGCCGCGCGGGCGGGCGACCACGCGCGGCCAGTGCGAGCACCGTGCAGACCGCGGCGGTCACGCCGAAGGAGACGATCCAGGCGGCCGTGGTGGCGTCCTCCCTGCCGCCGGTGGGGTCCGCCACCACGAGGAAGATCGCGAGCCCGGCCGTGACCGCCAACGCGGCAACCATGTCCCGCCGCACCACCCGGCGGCCGCCCAGCTTCGCGCCCAGCGGCAGCGAGAAGACGACCGTGGTCGCGAGCAGCGGCTGCACCACCACCAGCCGCCCTATCGCGAGCGCGACCGCCTGCGCCACGAACCCGAGAGCGTCCGCTGCGATCCCGGCAAGCCAGCGCGGCCGGCGCGCCAGCCGCAGAAGGAAGCCGGCGCGGCGCGCCTCCTCCTCCGAGGCGGTGGCCGCGACCTGCTGTTGGAGGACCGTGCCGAGCGAGAAGCAGAGCGCTGCGACCAGCGCAAGGACGACGTCCACTCCGCTATCCCGTCACGAGCCTCAGCGCCCGTACCCCGCAGTGAGCATGCCGCGCGCGAGCGCGTCCTCCCCGATCGCCTCGCGCACCTCGTCCACCGACGCGTCCTCGTCGATCCCGAGCGGGCGCCACAGCGCATAGAGGGCGAAGACGTAGCGGTGCCGCTCGTCGCCCTCGGGCGGGCAGGGGCCGCCGCAGCCGCGCCAGCTCGCGGGCGCGCGGCGGCACGTCGCGGAAGGCGAGCGGAGGCGAGACGTCGTCTTCGTCGCAGGTGAAGCGCTTCGGGATCGTCTGTCCCGGGTCGAACGCCGGGCTTGTGACCTGCACGCTCTCGCGGGCCGCTGGAAGCTCGCTCTCCGGAGTATCCCCGCCGCCGCAGCCCGCGAGGGCGAGCGCGGCCGCGGTCACAAGCACGGCGACCCGCATCGGCGGTGAGTATCGCGCGCCGGCAAGCTACGGCGCAGGCTTCACGCGGAACCCGTTGCGGCTCCGGCCCTCCGTGAACACCCCCGTGCGAGCGTTGAGCCGCCACGGACGGGGCAGAGCACCCGACGGATCATCGAGGAACTGCTCGAACTCATCGGAGGCCTCCGAGCAGGAGATGTTGCCGCCGCGAAGCGTGGTGATGATGTAGTTGCCCGCCGGCAGCCGCAGCCTGCCGATGCGGTCGCCCGACTCGACCTCGAAGAGGCCCGGGCAGCGGGTCCCGTCGGCCGGGTGCCTGCCGATCGGCGCCGGCCGGGGCGGCGGACCGGCCGCCTGCTTGACCCGGAAGCCGACGTGAGCGGACCCGCGCAGGAAGGTCCCGGTCTGCACGTCGAGCACCCACGGCCGGGGCAGCACCCCGTTGAAGTCCTGAAGGAAGCTCGAGAACGCCCGCGACGCGCTCGAGCAGGTGAAGCGGCCGACCGCAAGCAGCGTGATCCGGTACTGGCCGGCCGGCACCGGCAGCGAGCCGATGTGGTCGTCGTGGAGAACGCGGAAGAAGGCCGGGCAGGTGGTGCCGCTCACCGG
>Ga0081538_10002552_pt1 | contig 17707 bp, 20 predicted proteins | sample TabmetS5T2R1_FD_71022 | JGI IMG/M metagenome (GOLD analysis project Ga0081538, IMG submission 71022) | Tabebuia heterophylla rhizosphere microbial communities from the University of Puerto Rico - S5T2R1 | ecosystem: Host-associated > Plants > Roots > Rhizosphere ... | reverse complement strand
AGATCTCCCATCCCCATAGAGGGAGTAAGACTCCTGGTAGACCACCAGGTTGATAGGCCACAGGTGTAAGTGCAGCGATGTATGTAGCCGAGTGGTACTAATAAGTCGAGGGCTTGATGTACTTTTACGGTTCGCGCTGTGCGGTTTTCAAAGGGCAGGCGCCTTTACAATCGAATACGTGCCGCTTTTTAGCAAGGGTGACGACAGCGGCGGGGATACACCTCTTCCCATTCCGAACAGAGAAGTTAAGCCCGCCAGCGCCGATGGTACTGCGGGGTAGACTCCGTGGGAGAGTAGGTCGTCGCCCATTTTTCGTTCCTTAGAGGATCCTGTCCGCAGAGTTCCAAGGTCAGCGTTGGCTTTGGAAGAAGACCCACCCTTCCCCAGACCCCCAAGTAATGACACAAGGATTACGTATGGCTAGACTGTACGTGTGGGAAGCGGCACATAGGGAAGGCGGTGGATACAGGTGGCGGATCGCAAGGTGCTCCGGGTGACGCTGCGGTACGTGGACATCAACTCCCTCTTCGACAAACCCGATGTCTCCCCGTTTTCCGGGGACTTTCACGAATACAGCACGGTAGCGGGCATCGAACACATCTATGGTGAGTTGCAGGCCAACCCCTCGCTCAAGAGGGTCGAGACGACCATCCTGCTTCCGCCAGAGCGGATCACGCCGCACCTCGAGCAGCGGACTCGGGAAGCTATCCGACGCTACTGTCTCGCCCGCGGGCGGGAGGTGGGGCAGAGCGAGCGAGCGCTCAGGTGGAGGGCGCTGCGCGCGCTCGCGATCGCGCTCGTGCTCTTCGTCGGCTACGTATTCTTGGAGTGGAGATTGCAGGGCAGCGGGCTGCCGATTCTCAAATACGTATTCGAGGGACTGGACATCCTGATCTGGATCGCCCTTTGGTTTCCGCTCGATGCCCTTTTCTTCGGCCTGCTATCATACGACATCAACTCCGACAGCTACAAGCGCGCCTCGCAGATGCAACTGAAGATCGAGCCAGCCCAGGTTCCTAAGCACACGTAAGGAAGGACCATGACGCAGCGACCATCCGGTCAACCCAGGATCACCGATCTTGCTGGCGACCTCGAGCGCGGGTTCTCCCTCCCGGCCTTCTGGTACACCGACCCGGCGATCCTGGAGCTCGAGCGGGAGCGCATCTTCTTGCGCTCCTGGCAGTATGTGGGCAGGATCGCCCAGGTCGCGGAGGTGGGCGATTACTTTACCGCCACGCTCTTCGACCTGCCCGTCGTGGTCGTGCGGAGCGAGCACGGCCTGAGGGCGTTCGTAAACGTCTGCCGGCACCGCAGGCACCTGGTGATGAGCGGTGCCGGTAACAAGAAAGCCCTGCAGTGCCCTTACCACGCCTGGACCTACGGTCTCGACGGGCGCCTGAGGGCGGCCCCACGCTCGGAGCGCGAGAAGGGTTTCGACAAAGGGGATTTCCCCCTTCTCCCCCTCCGCCTCGATACCTGGGGTCCTTGGATCTTCGTGAACGCGGACCCGGAGGCGGAGTCTCTGGCCGGTATCCTCGGCGGGCTGCCGCGCATCATCGCCCAGAGCGGCCTGGATACCACCCAGCTTCGGTTCTGGCACCGGAAACAGTGGGCGCGCGACGCGAACTGGAAAGCGATGCTCGAGAATTACCTCGAGTGTTACCATTGCCCGACGCAGCATCCCGGTTTCAGCGCCATCATCGACGTCGATCCGGATACGTATTCGCTGCAGCCTCATGAATGGTTCCTCAGCCAGATCGGGCCGGTACGCTCGGCTGTCGTTGATGGAACCAGCAAGAAGAAGCTCGCCTACGACGCTCGCGGTCCGCTGGCCCAGTCCCAGTATCACTTCCTGTGGCCGAACATCACGATCAGCATCAACCCCGGCTTCCCGAACCTATCGGTCGAAGTCTGGTTACCGGATGGTCCGGAACGAACCCACGGGTTCTCGGAGCAATTCTTCGGCGCGGATGTCCCAGAGGACTTCGCCAGGGAGATGATGGCGTTCGACGACCAGGTAGGGGCTGAGGACGATGCGTTGACCGACTCCGTCCAACGCGGCTTGCGTGCCGGGATACCCGCCCAAGGCCGTTTCCTCCCCGAGAGCGAGCAGCTGGTCATCCGCTTCCAGAGGATGGTACTCTCGGCCCTTTCGTAAGACTGGAGTTTTTCCGCAAGACCGCTGTACTTTGCACTCTCGATCGGGGGGATGGTACAGCGGGGTAGACTCGTTGGAGGAGTGGACCATCGCCGATTCTCTCGCAGCCTAGACTGGGTAATGGTTGTCAGAGAGCCGGCGTTTGGGCTAGGCTTGGTGCATGTTGGAGCTGAGCGGCGACACCCTGGTGGTCTTTGTCTCCGATTCGCATATCGGTGGAGACCGGGGTTGCGACGGGTTCGAGTCGCCGGACGAGCTCGAGGCGCTTTTCGCGGAGCTTGCGGGCAGAGAAGGGCCGGTCGAGTTGATCCTGGCGGGAGACTTCTTCGATTTCTTGCAGATAGGCGAGGTAGGGGGTGGACAGAACCGGGCTTCGGTGACGATCGATCGTCCCGAGTATAGGGATCTCTTCGCAGCGCTCAAGCGGCTTAGAGAGGCGGAAGCGAAACGTGTTATCTACCTGCCGGGCAACCACGACGCAGAGTCGTTCTGGAACGAGGAGATCCAGAAGACTTTGCGCGAGCGGGGTCTCGTCGACGAGTTCGCCTACTACTATCTGGCCTCCATCGAGACGGGTACGGAGCGGCGTGTGGTGTACTGCGAGCACGGCAACCAGTTCGACCCCGAGAATCGCGTGGGGGATTATCACGATTCCCTGGATACCCCACTGGGTCATCACGTCGTGATGGACGGCACCAGGCGCATCGCACCGTACGGGGATGTCTCTCCTGGCCTGGACCTTTCAGAGATAAAGATGGTCTACCCGCTGGTGGCGATTCCGGCCTGGATCGTGAGCCGCTACTTCTACCACTGGGCCGGCAAGGTCGCCCGTTACCTGCTCGTGCCACTGCTCGTGGCTTTCGCGATCTACAAGGTTGTCGCGTTCTTGATCTCCCGCGCCACCAACGGTCAGGCGAGCCTGCTGTTCGGCAGTTACCGCGAGCTGCCCCAAATCCACCAGGTCTTTCTCGACACGGCGCTTTTCCTGCTCTTGCTACTCGGGATTTTCGCGATCTTCTTCCTGGGCGCGCGCCACGCCGTCCGTAAGACGTTGAGGGCGGTGAGCCCTGGCGGGACGCCGCACTACTCGCCAGCGGAGGCCTCCCAGAGGAGGATCCGGGCAGTCCTCGCTGGTGATGCCAGGCCGCCGATGGACCCCTCGTTCGATCCCACGACGGCCGACGTCTTTGTCTCTGGGCACACCCACCTACCTTCGCTCGCCGAGACCGAGAGGCCTGATGGTAGCAAGGCGGTGCTGGTGAACTCCGGATGCTTTTTGCGGCAGCTGCAGCCCATAACGCCCCGGCTAAAGGGACCGCCCATCTTCGTCTCGAAGTTCGTGCTGACCCATGTGCGGGTGTTTGCGCAGGAGGGACTGTTGCGCGTCGAGCTCTGGGAGCAACCGAAGCCGGCACAACAGACCCTGACCCGTATCGAGCGCCTCGTCTCCACCGGGCGGCGGCCGCCGCAGCCGCCCGTGGGGACCAAACCTCGCCTCGTGGCCTCGGCTACCTTGTAGTCGGCCGCGTAGCGTGTCTTTTCGGGAGTGGTAGGGTATACATGAACAGCATTATTTCTTATGGTCGACTGGAAGAGACCCGGAGGGACTAGTTGTCTGATCAGGAGTTGGACCAGCAGTTCGTAGAGAGCCAGCGAGAGAGGCTGGTAGGCCTGCGCGACGAACTGGTGCGCATAAGAGATGGCATGTCCGCTGACGAAAAAGACCTTGGCGAGACCGAGGGGGAGACTACGCTCGACTCTGGCGACCTGAGCCAGGATATGTTCACCCGCGAGATGGACGCCTCCATAGGGGAACAGGTCGAGCGCCGCCTCAGGGAGGTCGACCGGGCGCTGCGGAAGATAGAAGAGGGCACCTATGGGCTCTCCGACGACAGCGGGGAGTCCATACCCAGGGGAAGGCTCGAGGCCGTACCCGAAGCGGTAAGGACCGTCGAAGAGCAGCAGCGTTTCGAGCAGGAGCGACGCCCCCCGCTTTAGAGCTTTCAGCGATCAGCGGTCAGCTAAGACAGAGAGCTGAGAGCTGACAGCGCGAAAAGTGGTCTTGGACCACTTTGCGCGCTTCTCTGGCGGTATAATCTGTCTATGGATCATCGTTCGTCAGGCGGCGAGACAAGAGAGCCCATCTTCCGCAGCGACCTCGAAGGGCCGAGACCAGAACCCAGGTATGAGCCCCTGAGGCCAGAAGGCGGCCTGTGGAGCGTTATAAAGCGCTGGATCGCGCCGCTCGCCGCGGTAGGGCTCTTGCTCGCCAAGTTCAAGGGCCTGGCGCTTCTCCTTCTCAAGGTCAAGTTCCTGGGCACTGCGCTGACCATGCTCATCAGCATCGGGGCTTACGCCCTGCTGTTTCCCGTCTGGTTCGCGGTCGGGATAGTCGTCCTGATCTGGGTGCACGAGATGGGTCACGTCTTGCAGCTAAGACGCGAAGGAATCCCGGCTTCGGCCCCCATGTTCATACCTTTTCTCGGGGCCTTCGTAGCGATGAAGCAGATGCCCAAAGATGCCCTGGCCGAGGCACGCGTCGGGCTTGCCGGCCCCGTTCTCGGCACGCTGGGAGGACTCGCTACCCTCGGTCTCTACGCCGCCACGCGGGAGCCGCTGTTTTTGGGGCTCGCGTTCTTCAACTTCATCATAAACCTGTTCAACCTCGCGCCGCTGCTCCCGCTCGACGGTGGCAGGGCCGTTGGGGCGATGTCCCCGGTCTTCCAGTTGCTAGGTCTCGTCGTGATGGTCGCGTTGTTCTTCGTGGCCCCCATCATGGCCTTTATCGCGCTGCTCGGCCTGCCTGAACTCTGGCACCGTTGGAAGACACGCAACACGCCGGAAGGCAAGGCGTACTACGATATTCCACTGCGCCAGCGCGTCGGGGTTGGCATGGTCTACCTGGGTTTGATCGTGGTGCTTGGATTGCTGACGGGGGCCACGTTCGTGCCGGACCCGGCGGTGCTCCAGTAGCTTGCGTACGATCCTCTACACTGGAAAGGGCGGCGTCGGCAAGACGAGCGTCGCCGCGGCGACGGCCCTGAAAGCTTCTCTTGCGGGAAAGAAAGTGCTCGTGATGAGCACCGACCCTGCGCACTCGCTCGCCGACGTCTTCGACACGGAGATAGGATCTGATCCGAAGGAGATGGCACCCGGCCTGTGGGCCCAAGAGATGGATCACACCTCCATGATCGAGGAGAACTGGTCCGAGATACAGGGCTATATGACCACACTATTTGAGTGGCAGGGCGCGGATACGCTCGCGGCCGAGGAATTGGCGATGTTGCCCGGGATGGACGAGCTCTTCGGGCTCCTGATGGTTAGGCGACACAACCAGGAGGGCCGATACGACGCCCTGATCCTGGACGCTGCTCCAACGGGCGAGACGCTGAAGCTCCTGAGTCTTCCCGACCACATGAGCTGGTACGTCGAGAAGATCTTCCCCATACAGCGCCGCGCCGCGAAGCTGGTCAGGCCGTTTGCAAGCAGAGCCAGGTCTCTGCCCCCGCTGCCCGAAGACAGCGTCTTCGCCGCGGGGCAGAGGTTCTACCAGGCTATCGCGAGCGTCGAGGAGATCCTGACCGATCGCGATAGCGCATCCGTGCGCCTGGTGCTCAACGCGGAGAAGATGGTCATAGCGGAGGCGCGCCGCGCCTACACCTACCTCAACCTCTACGACTACGGTGTCGACGCCCTGGTGGTCAACCGGCTGTTACCCGAGACCGTGAGAGACCCTTACTTCGCGCGCTGGCACGAGGCCCAGACGCGGCACATGGAGACGATAAGAGAGTCTTTCGACCCCATCCCCATCCTGACCGCGCGGCTCTTCGACCGCGAGATGTTCGGCCTGGAGGCGCTCGGCGCGCTCGCCGAGGACGTCTTCGAGGACACGGAGCCTCTGGGGGTGCTATTCAGGGGTGCAACGCACGACATAGTAAGGAACGGCGATGGCTACGACGTCGTCTTCAATCTCCCGCTCGCCGAGAAACGGAACGTGGACCTGTCGAAGAAGGGGGCCGAGTTGCTCGTGAAGGTCGGCAACTACCGAAGGAGCATCCTGCTGCCGGATGCCCTCGCGCGTCTTCCTGCGGCCGGGGCTAGCTTCGAGGACGGGTCGCTGAAAGTGAGGTTGAAGGATGAGTGAAGAGAAGCGACGCAAGGGCGCGCTGCTGGGTGTGATCGCCTACGTCCTCGTGCCCGGTGAGCGACGCGTGCGGGCCGCTGCGCACTTCCGCAAAGCGGGCTTCGAGACGCTGAAGGGCGTCGGAGAGCTGGTGAGGCCCGAGAGGTCACAGGCATCATCCGGCCCTGCGAGCAGGGAACGTATCGAGATCGAGTAATGGGACGCCTGAGACGCCTGGCCAGACCACGGGAGGATGGGGCGGGAGCAAGAGTAGTCCAGAAAGTGGGCGAGTTCGCCCGCAAAGAATTCACCGTGGCCCTCCCCGCAGCCAAGCGGGCCGCAAGCCACGCCGCCCAGGCGTTCTTCAAGAAGTTCTCGGAGGAATACGCCAAGGAACGCAAGAAGCACTAGGTGTCTCCTGATCCCATAACCAGAAACCTACAACAGTTTGGATCACCGGGTCGCCGGTAGTAAGATATCCTTTACAAATTCTAGTAGATACCAAGGGGAGAATTGCATGGCCGAGAACGGACAGTTAACAGGGACCTTCAGGGTCAAGAGCGGGATGGCCCAGATGCTCAAGGGCGGGGTCATCATGGACGTGGTCGACGCCGAGCAGGCCAGGATCGCCGAGGAGGCGGGGGCCGTGGCCGTCATGGCCCTGGAGCGTGTCCCCGCTGACATTAGGGCTGACGGCGGGGTAGCGAGGATGAGCGATCCCGAGAAGATCGTGGAGATCCAGGAGGCCGTCACCATCCCCGTTATGGCCAAGGCCCGCATCGGGCACTTCGTGGAGGCCCAGATCCTGGAGGCCCTCGAAGTGGATTACATAGACGAGTCCGAGGTACTGACCCCCGCCGACGAGAAGCACCACATAGACAAGGCCGTCTTCGAGGTGCCTTTCGTCTGCGGCGCCACGAACCTTGGGGAGGCGCTTCGCCGAATCGGCGAGGGGGCGGCCATGATCCGTTCCAAGGGCGAGGCGGGCACCGGCAACGTGGTCGAGGCCGTGCGGCACATGCGCGCCATAGTCGGCGGCATTCGCAGGCTGGGGGCCCTGGATCACGAGGAGATGATGACGGAGGCCAAGAACCTCGGGGCACCTTACGAGCTCGTGCGGTGGGTCGCCGAGAACGGACGGCTCCCCGTAGTGCTGTTCACGGCCGGCGGCATAGCCACCCCGGCGGACGCGGCATTGATGATGCAGCTCGGGGCCGACGGTGTGTTCGTCGGTAGCGGGATCTTCAAGAGTGGGGATCCTGCCCTCAGGGCGCGGGCCATCGTGAAGGCGACGACCCACTTCAAGGATGCGAAGGCCGTGGCCGAGGCGAGCAGGGGTCTCGGCGTGGCGATGGTAGGCAGGGAGATGGGCGACCTGGCAGAAGGGGAGCGACTCGCGACCCGTGGTTGGTAACGGCGAGACGAACGGCGCGGGGCGCGGGGAAGAGGGTCCGAAGAAGATCGGGGTGCTCGCCCTGCAGGGAGACTTCAGGGAGCACGCCGAGATCCTGCGCGGGCTCGGGGTCGAGCCTGTCGAGGTGCGGGCCGTGGAGGACCTCGAAGGGCTGGCCGGGATCATCGTCCCCGGTGGGGAGTCGACGACGATAGGGAAGATGATGGTCTCCTCGGGCCTCCTCGACGGTATAAGGAGCTACTTCTACAAGGGCGGTCCCGTGTGGGGCACGTGCGCCGGGATGGTACTCGCGGCGTCGGCGACTACGGGCCCGCGCCAGCCGCTCCTCGGCCTGATGAACGCACTCGTCGAGCGCAACGGGTTCGGGCGGCAGGTCCATTCCTTCGAGAAGGACCTCGACGTAGATGGCTTCGACGAGCCGTTCACGGGGGTCTTCATTCGGGCGCCGTTCTTCGAAGACGTGGGGCCAGGGGTCGAGGTGCTCTCCAGGATCGGGGATCGGGTCGTGGCTGCCAGGGGAGAGAACATTCTGGTAACGGCGTTCCATCCCGAGCTTACGGACGACGTCAGGTTCCACGAGTACTTTTTGCGGGAGGTTTGTTCCATATGAGCGGTCACAGTAAATGGTCGACGATAAAGCGCAAGAAAGGCGCCGCCGACGCCAAGCGCGGGGCGCTCTTCGGCAAGTTGTCGAAGGCGATCACGGTCGCGGCGCGCGATGGTGGCGGGGACCCCGAGATGAACGCGGCCCTCGGCCTCGCGGTGCAGAAGGCGAAGGACGCCAACATGCCCAACGACAACATCCAGCGCGCCATAGACAAGGGAACCGGCGCGGGCTCCGATGCCGATACCTACGAGCGGATCACGTACGAGGGCTACGCGCCGGGCGGAGTCGCCGTCCTGGTCGATGTGCTCACCGACAACCGCAACAGGGCCGCCTCCGATGTGCGCTACCTCTTCTCCAAGAACGGCGGCAAGCTGGGCACGAGCGGCTCGGTCGCCTACCTCTTCGAGCGGAAGGGCATCATCCTGGTCCCGAAGGACTCTACAGACGAGGACGAGCTGATGGAGGTGGCACTCGAAGCCGGGGCCGAAGACGTCGAGGAGCAGGAGAACGACTACAGGGTCGTCACGACCCCGGAGGACTTCACGGCCGTCAGGGATGCTCTAGGTGAGGCGGAGATCGCGTATGACAACGCGGAGATCACCATGGAGCCCCAGAACAGCATCGACCTCGACGCCGGGACGGCGAGGCAGACGCTGCGCCTGATCGACGCCCTCGAAGAGAACGACGACGTGCAGGAAGTCTACGCGAACTTCGATATCTCTGAGGAAGTCATGGCGGAGGTGGTTTCGTAGGGGGTCCTGTTTACTCCGGCACCCTCTCTGGGAGGGTCGGAAGGGGGCCCGGCATCGCGAAGATTCTGGTGGTCGTGCTCGTGGCGTTGTTGGTGGGTTCGGCCTGCTCTGCTCCTGACGAGCGTCAGGGGGGGAAGGGGGATGTGATCGCCGGCGCCTCCAAGCAGCGCACCGTGGATCTTGCGCCAAGGCAAACGGAGACCGATGGAGGGATCGGCGAAGGTGTGGACGCCGGGAACCTGCGTTTACGGATCTTCGAGGTACGGGCCGATGACCGGGTATACGCCGCCTCGGGTCCCGGAAAGCGACCCGTAACGAGGGGGGACACCTCCGGCGAGTACGTGGCCGTAGACTACTTGGTCAAGAACATCTCCGGTTCGCCAATGACTACGGGGGCGAAGGCTACACTCCTCGACGACCAGGGTAATTCCTACAGGCAGGACAGATCTATCGAGCCTCCTTCCGGTGGCACCGACGGCATGGAGCTCGGAACTGACCAGACAAAGGCCTCCACGATGTTCTTCGAGGTGCCCAACGGCATCATCCCCGCGACGCTCGAGATAGAGACTCTTTCTGGCCGAAAGGCCCGCTTCGATCTGCTCGCCCGTGATATGGAGGGAGTGCCGCCCGAGGATTACCTGCGGGTGTACCACCTGTATTTCAACGAACGGGCCTACGAGGAAGCCTACGACATGTTCGACCCTGCCTCGGTCCAGAACATCACACTCGGCGAGTGGCTATCTTTCTACGAGCCTCTGTGGGGCAAAAGGTACGTGAGCCTCGACGACCTCAGGCCACTTTCGGAGGGCTCTGGTCGGGCGGTCTTCCAGATGACGCGTACGTTCTACGATGCGGACGGCGACATCGTGGCAGACCCGGAGGTCAACCCTTCCGTGATACAAGAAATGGTCGAGGTGGATGGCGAGTGGAAGCTCGTGATGCGCGACGATCTGGTCTTCGACATCATAGCCGTCATAGGACCCGACGAGACGCCCGAGCCGGAAGCCACCGAACCCGAGAAGACGGCTCCCGAACGCACCCAGCCACCTTCGACCGTTCTCGAGACCACGGAGCAGACAGAGGCTACCAGGTCAGCGGTCCCGGCACGCGACTACGAGTGCGATGATTTCGAGAGCCAGGAAGAGGCCCAGCTCTACCTCGCGCCAGGAGACCCCTACGAACTCGACGAGGATGGCAACGGCGTGGCTTGCGAGACCTTGCCGTAGAGGATTGTGAGGGTCCCCGGCCACGGGATCACGTTCCTTGGGTCTGCGTGGGAACCGATGAAGGGAAAGTCAGCGCTCACGGTTTGCAGATGTCGAATCACGGACCACCAGGCGGGTTGCCAGCAATTCGGCGCTTGGGGCGGCTTCTTCGCGAAGCTGCGCTACCAGAATCCGTCCGGCCAGTCTCCCCTTCTCGGCATGGTCCTGGTGGACGGAGGTGAGGGGAGGATCTGCACTCGCCGCCGCGGGGATGTCGTCGAAACCTACAACGGAGACGTCTTGGGGCACGGAGATCCGCCGCTCGGTCATCCATTGGATGGCGCCGAGTGCGAGTTGGTCGCTCGAGGCGAGGATAGCCGTCGGCTCCTGGTGCGAACGGAACAATGCCTCGACGGCCAGGTATCCGAGTTCTCTGGTACTGCCCTGACACTCGTAGACGGGCACCCCAGACCAGGGCAGACCGGCCTCTTCCAACGCGGCCCGGTAGCCTCGTAGCCTCATCCGGCTAACGCGGAACGTGGTCCGCTCCTGGCGGTCGGAGTCCGCGATCCCTTGGTGGCCATCCGGTGAGAGGCCGAACGACACGATGGCGAACCTTTCGTGCCCGAGGTCGAGGAGATGTTCGGCCGCAGTTCGGGCCGCCCCCTCGTCATCGACACCAACGAAGGGCACTCCTTCCCTACGTGGCTGATCCACAACCACGGCCGGCAACCATCTTTGTAAGGCCGCCGCCAGCAAAGGTTCTTCGTCGCTCATCGAGTAGATCACGAACCCGTCCACCGCGGCCTGTGCCGCCGCCCTGGGGTCGCGCTCTTTTGACGCTCCTCCGGCTGCCGGCACTAGCAGAAGGCCCAGATCTGCTTCCTCTGTGACCGAACTAAGACCGCCGAGGAACGAGACCGCGGCAGGATCGTCGAAGGCGTATGAGAGCGGATTCGAGTACAGCACCCCAACCACGTCCGTCCTCTGGCGCCTCAAGGAACGCCCCACGGGATCCGGACCCTGGTAGCCCAGCCTCTCGGCCGTCTCGAGGATCCGGTCCCTCAAAGCCTCCGAGAGCCGATCCGGGTGGTTGTAGGCGTTGGAGACCGTCATCGCCGATACTCCAACCTCCCCGGCGATCTTCGTGAGGGTCACCCGGTTCCTATCAGTACTCTTCGAAGTCACGCCCACCCTCGGCTTCTTGCGGCCCACGAATCAGATGGTACACTACTTTAACGTTAAAAGTATATCGTTAAAGTCTTGTTGTGGAGGAGCATCGTGGAAGTAGTAGGCCACGCCAAGGTCGAGCGCAAGGGTGCGGCGCTGATTGTTTTGTGCATGGCCCAGTTTGTGGACGTGTTGGACGTTAACGCGGTGATAGTGGCCCTGCATTCGATCGGGCAGGATCTCGGGTTCTCGCAGACGGGTCTGCAGTGGGTGGTCTCGGCCTACGTGTTGTTCTTTGCCGGCTTCTTGCTCCTATCGGGGAGGGTGGCGGATCTGTGGGGCAGGAGGAGGACCTTCGTTGCCGGGTTGGCCGTTTTCACGGCGGCTTCCCTATGTTGCGGACTCTCGGTCTCCCCGGGGATGCTCGTGGTCTCGCGCGCATTCCAGGGGCTTGGGGCGGCGATCACGGCACCGGCGGCGCTCTCGATAATCACCACGATCTTCGCCGAGGGCCGAGAGCGTGACCGCGCCGTGGCCGCCTGGACGGCGGTGGCCGCGGGGGGCGGGGCTGCGGGCTTGCTCCTGGGCGGCTTCATCACCGACGTCTTGGGCTGGGAGTGGATCTTCTTCGTCAACGTTCCCTTGGGAGCGGTTGGAATCGCGCTCTCCCACGTGCTTCTACCCGAGAGCCGGGATCCTGCGGCCTCCGGCAGGCTGGATTTACTCGGGGCCGGAACGGTAACCTCGGGGCTGGTGCTCTTGGTCCTGGGACTCACGAGGATCGAAGAGGCGGGCTTCGGCTCATCACGTACGCTGGCGACTCTTGGCCTCGCTGCCGCGTTCTTCGGGGCCTTCGTTTTCGTGGAACGTCATGCCGCCGATCCCCTGGTCCCCCTGGGACTCTTTCGCCTGCGCGGGTTGGTGGGGGCTGCCCTGGTCGCTTTCGCTCTCACCGCTGCGACCGCTCCGGTCGGTGTTCTGGTCACCCTCTACCTGCAGAATACTCTGGGTTATTCGGCGTCCATTGCGGGGCTGGCTGGCCTGCCCTTTAGCCTCTGCGTGATCGCCGGATCGATGATGGGAGGCCGGATCTCCGAGCGAATCGGCGGCAGGGTGACGATGTCCTCGGGGCTCACTGTGGTGGCGGCGTCGGCCCTCGTTACCGCGGGGATCACCGCCGAGGGTGGTGTGGCCTACGTGCTCGCTGGCGCCGCCCTTTGCGGATTGGGCTTGGGCTTCGCTTCGGTCGCTTCGACCGCCCGCGGAACCTCGGCGGTGGAGGGAGGGAAGCGCGGTCTGGCGTCGGGTCTCATGAACACCTCGGCGCAGGTGGGTACGGCGCTGGGGCTGGCCGTCCTCCTCACCCTCGCTGCTACCCGTACCGCCGCCCTCTCCGATGGCGCGGAGTCCGCAGCCGAGGCACTGGTGGCGGGCTACCGGTTAGCGTTCCTGGCCGCCGCGGGTGTCGCATCGCTTGGCGTGACCGCAGCGCTGTACTTCTTTCGCCGGGCCAAGAAATCTTGATACCCGAGACCCCATGCGAGCGGCCCTTGTAGGGTCGGTCATCCGATGCACAAGATGTAGAAGATGGTGCAAGCAGAGGCGCTAGCGAGTAATCTTAGGCCATGATCTCATCCGGTGGCAGGGGACACACCATACTAGGCATAGACCCTGGGACGGCGACGATGGGGTGGGGTGTGATCCGGCAGGAGGGAAACCGCTTGCGCTACGTGCAGCACGGTGCCATCACCACACCGCCTGACTGGGAGATGCCCCGCAGGCTCGGGCGGCTGTTCGACGGCGTGACCGAGCTGGTACGGGGTTACGGGCCCGAGACCATCGCTGTCGAGGAGCTCTTCTTCAACACCAACGTGACTACGGCGATCACGGTCGGGCAGGCGAGGGGTGTCGCGTTGCTTGCGGCTTACAAGGCCGGGATCGAGGTGACCGAGTACACGCCCTTGCAGGTCAAACAGGCGATCACATCGTACGGAAGGGCGGACAAGCGACAGGTGCAGGAGATGGTGAAGGCGCTGCTGAACCTTCCGGCCATACCTCGGCCCGACGACGCGGCCGACGGCCTGGCCATAGCCATCTGCCACGCTTTCTCCGGCAGCTTGCCAGGCAAGGTCGGGGTGGGGAAATAGAGGATCTTGCGCGATAATTAGCCCATGATCTACAGGTTGCGCGGTACTCTGGTCGAGAAAGATACGGAAGGTGTAGTAATCGATGTTGGAGGCGTCGGCTACAGGGCCTCGGCCTCGCTGGCGACGTTGCGGGCGTTACCCTCGCTGGGCGAGGAGTGCGTTATCCACACCAGGATGGTGGTGCGCGAGGACGCGATGCTCCTATTCGGGTTCGCGGAGCGTGAGGAGCGGGCCGCGTTCGACGCGCTGACGGCGGTGAGCAAGGTAGGGCCGAAGCTGGCCCTTTCCGTACTGTCTTCGATGTCGCCCCCGGAGATTTCCGAGACGGTGGCCAGGGGGGATGTGATCAAGTTTTCCTCCGTGCCGGGGCTTGGGAGGAAGACGGCGGAACGGCTCGTACTGGAGCTCAAAGGCAAGAGCCTCGCCGCCTTCGGCCCCGAGCCGGTCGTCACAGGCGGCGGTGGGGGTGGTCCTTACGTCGAGGCGCGGGATGCGCTAACGGCTCTCGGGTACAGGCTCGAGGAGGCCGAGAAGGCCCTCAACGACGTGCCACCGCAGGATTCCGTGGAGAAGTACATAAAGGAGGCGTTACGGCGGATAGGGAGCAGGCGTTGAGCGCGGAAGAGATGGACGACTTTACCGTGCGGGGCGAGAGAGAGACTGAGGAACTGCCCGAGGACATCACGGGGGCTGCGGGTTTCGAAGACTTCGGTGAGCATCCGCTCGACCCCGAGGCCCACGCCGGGGACGACGAGCCCACGCTGAGGCCCGGATCGTTCGACGAGTTCGTCGGACAGGAGGCGCTCAAGCAGAACCTCAAGATCTTCGTGCAGGCTGCTAAGCAGCGCGACGAGGCCCTGGACCACATACTGCTCGACGGCCCTCCCGGGCTTGGCAAGACCACGCTGTGCCGCATCCTCGCCGAAGAGATGGGGGTCGGGCTCAGGCCGACGAGCGGGCCAACGCTCGAGCGGGCCGGGGATATGGCGGCGATCCTGACCGCGCTGGAAGAACGTGACTTCCTTTTTATAGACGAGATCCACCGTCTCAACAGGCAGATCGAAGAGGTCCTCTACCCCGCGATGGAGGACTTCGCGATGGACATCGTCTTGGGCCAGGGGCCGTCGGCCCGCACCATCAGAATGGATTTGCCTCATTTCACGTTGGTCGGCGCGACCACCAGGAAGGGCCTGCTCACAAAGCCTCTGCTCGACCGTTTTGGAGTCGCCGAGAGGCTCGAATACTACGGGCCCGAAGACCTGGAGAAGATCGTGGTCCGCAACGCGAAGATACTGGGCGTTCCGATCACCGAGGGTGGCGCCAGGCAGCTCGCCCGACGCAGCCGCGGGACGCCCCGCATCGTCAACCGGCTCCTCAAGCGGGTGCGCGACTACGCCCAGGTCGTCGGCGACGGGAAGATCGACGAGGAGACGGCGAACGCGGCGCTCGACATGCAGGGTGTCGACCACCTCGGCCTCGATAGGGCCGATCGGGATTACCTCGGGCTTGTCATAGGCAAATTCGACGGGGGGCCGGTCGGCATCGGTACGATCTCCGTGGCCCTCGGCGAAGCGCGCGATACCGTGGAGGATGTCTACGAGCCCTACCTGCTGCAGAGCGGCCTGATCCAACGCACCCCCAGGGGCCGGATGGCCACCCGCAGGGCCTACAAGCACCTGGGTGTTCCCGTTCCCAACGGCGGCTAGGGTCGTCTGCTTGTAGGGGCGTTTCGCGAAACACCCTACGACGAACCACGGCAACTGGCCGCAGCACTCGATGTCGCGGCGCAGGAGACCAAATACCCGTTAAGGTCGAATTGCAGAGTGGCCGATACTGATAGCATGATGCGCTACGATGTAAAATCGGTCGACCCTTCGGGGGTTGAGACCACGGGCGAAAAAGACCTCACTTTCGCCGTCTTCAGCCTGGCTCATGCGTCTTGCGGGGACAATGTGGTCGAGGTGCGTATCGGCGAGCGCCTGTTGCTCGAGTGGTGCATGGGATGCGCCGTCATGGAGGTCTTCGGGCCGTACGAGAGATGATCTGAAACCAACAATCACTCCCGCTTGCTCGGGAATCCAATGCGCCGGACGCTCACCGCCCCAATCCGGATGCGACCGGATTACGTATCAAGTGGCCTTTCGCTGCTCGAATAGTGTCCGAAACCTTGTCCTAAAGCCGCCTGTCGTGTTAGTTTCGGTTCCACGGGATGTGTGGAGTCGGAAGGACTCTGGTTGATCGACATTAGGCGGACTGCAGTTGTGGTTGCGCGGGCCATCGAGGAGCGCTTCGATGCCTACAGGTTCGGGCTGAAGCGGCGATTGGGACTTCTCGACCCGTTCGAGATCCTACCTTACCGGGGATACGGCACAGCTCGGGAGCTGTTCCTGAAGGGACGCGTCCTCGAGGAATCTGGCATTACCCACGCGGGTCGGGACGATGCGGTGTGGAAGAACGTACTCAATATGGCGCGGCGCTTCGCGAGCGATGAAGTGGCCGGTGCACGGGTGAGGGCTTCTTTCGAGGGTTTGCACGTCGAGACCACCGCCGACGTGGAGGGTTTCTTCGAGGTGCGATTCCATCTTGCGGAGCCGCTCGACGGTCCTGGTGGGTGGCGCCAGGTCGGGTTGGAGCTACTCTCACCACCGTCGCCGGGTGGGGGAAGGGTGAGAGCGAACGGACACGTGCTCGTGCCGCACGGAGCCCGTTTCGGTGTGATCAGCGACCTCGACGATACGGTGGTGCGTTCCAGCGCGACCAGCGTGCTGAAAATGGCCTGGATAGTGGTGCGCAACAACGCCCACACGCGACTGCCTTTCGAGGGAGTCGCCGCGTTTTACAGGGCTTTGCAACTGGAGCCGAACAGCGGGTCTTCCAACCCGATCTTCTACGTGTCAAGCAGTCCCTGGAACATCTACGACATGCTCGTGGATTTCTTGAACGTGCACGGCGTTCCCCACGGGCCGCTCTTTCTCAAGGACTGGAGCCTGGGCGTTCTCGGGAAGCACAGAGACTACAAGCTAGGCGTGATCCGGCACCTCCTCAGCACATATAAGGACATGCCTTTCGTCCTGATCGGGGACTCGGGAGAGGAGGACCCGGAGATCTACCTGCAGGCCGTACGGGAGCACCCAGAACGCATCATAGCAGTCTACATCAGGGACGTTACGTCGGGCAAGCGTGACGCCGAGATCCGCGCGATGGCCGGCGAGGCGCGCAAGCTGGGGACGGAGATGGTTGCCGTGCCCGATACCACCGCGGCTGCCGAGCACGCGGCCTCCACCGGTCTCGTAGCGCCGAGTGCGATAGATACGGTCCGGGCCGGAAGTACTGCCAGTTACTAGCGCACTCTAGTCAAGAACCGATACCAAACAGGGTTTCTACCACGGCAATGTTCTCGTCGTGCCAGGTTATCCCGTAGCGCTCTCCGAGCTCGGCCCGGGCACTTCGGTGCTCCTCGCCGCTCAACTTCTGTGATGCGATCTCCTCGTACTCGTCGAAGTAGCCCTCGAACGCGGCGCCTGGCGTGAGGATCTCCATGACCCGTACGGTCTTTGCGCCAGAATTGTAGAAGGCGTGGGGTACGCCCCGCGGTTTGATGACGTAGGACCCTTTCTGGGCGAGCACGACCTCGCCGTCTACGTAGCACTTCATCTCGCCTTCCAACACGAACGAGCACTCGTCTTCGCGGGCGTGGGTGTGGGGTGGGATCATCTCGCCGGGAGGGAGGCCCCACTCCTCGATCTTTAGCGAACCACCTGAGGCCTCCGCCGTGACCTTGTGCACTATGTCCAGGACTGGAAGACAGGCGCCTTCGTCCGGGCCGATAAGGATCTCACTCTTTTCTATGGACACGCGCTTACCTCCTTCGAGTTAGTTGGTCAGTGTACCCACCTGACGCGGAAGAGTCGTTCTTTCTGTCCGGGAGGGCCTCCCGAGGAGTCTTTCGCGCCTTGCTCTCCTGGCGAGCCTTCTCGGCCTCTTGCAGGGCGATCAGGTACTCGCTCAACCCGTACACTCTCAGCCTCCTGTCTATCGGCTGCTCCGAGCACCTCTTCTAATTCCCTACCGCAGCGGCCGCCAATCGGGGGTGAAGTCTCCCGCCGGATCGTTGGTGAGGTTGATCGGCTC
>Ga0081538_10002551_pt1 | contig 17709 bp, 17 predicted proteins | sample TabmetS5T2R1_FD_71022 | JGI IMG/M metagenome (GOLD analysis project Ga0081538, IMG submission 71022) | Tabebuia heterophylla rhizosphere microbial communities from the University of Puerto Rico - S5T2R1 | ecosystem: Host-associated > Plants > Roots > Rhizosphere ... | reverse complement strand
AGCAGGCGGGCACCGACCCCGAGCGGGCACGGTCCTACCCCGAGCCGCTGGCCAGGCTGGGCCTGGAGCGCCTTGGCCTGCGGGTTGCCCTGCCGGTGGTCGGACCGGGCACTCCTATTGGCCGCCACTTCGCGGCGACGTTCCGGCGGGTCGCCCCGGAGGTGGTGGCCGCCGGGCTGGCCTCCGAGGAGGAAGTCGGCCAAGTCGTCGACGAGATGTTCCGGGACGGCTTCCAGGACCTCGCGGGCGCCAGCGTGGCGGCCTGGGGCCGGCGGCCGCTCTGACGGACACGCACCCACCTACGGGGCCGGCGGCGCCTGCCGCGACCGCCGGTACTCGTGGGGCGGCATCCCGTACGCCTCTTTGAACAGGCGATGGAAGTGCGTGGGGCTGCCGAAACCCCAGCGGCTGGCGATCCCGGCCACCGGGCGGGCGGCCAGCCCCGGGTCGGCCAGGTCCCGCAGGCAGCCCTCCAGCCGCCGCGCGCGGATCCAGCCGGCCACGGTCTCGCCTTGCTCGCTGAACAGCTTGTGCAGATACCGCAGGGAGACGTGGTGGGCGGCGGCGATCACGCCGGGAGACAGCTCCGGGTCGCCGAGGTGCTGCTGAATGAACGCGTAGATGCGCACCAGCAGCGCGCGCCGGTGGGTCTCGGGCGGCACCCAACGGTCGCCGTCCAGCTCGTGCGCCAGCCTGGTGGCCAGCACCTCCAGCGCGGCGGTGGACAGCCGCGCGGCCTCCGCGGGGGTGTAGTGGTCCATGCCGGCGGCCAACTGCACCAGCAGCCGGGAGGTCAGCGTCCCGATCCCCTGGCTGGCGGGCATGGTCACGGCGGTGAGCCGCGAGAGGTGGCCGGATGGCAACGGCAGCAATGTCCGCGGGAAGCTCAGGAGCAGCCCCTGGATCGAGCCACTCCTGACTCGTATGTCGTAGGGATGGCTGCTGTCGAAGATGCTGAAGCTCGCCTCCGGGACGTGGGCGTGCCGGTCATGGTGGTCAAGCGTGGCGTGGCCGCGAAAGGGCATCCCAAGCATGAGCTGTTCCGGGTCTGACCGGCGGATCAGCTTGGGGGTGCGCCACGTCCGGTACGGCAGGGCCGTGAACAGCACGACACGCACGGACCCCAGGTCGTGGTAGCGCAGCTTGAACCGGAAGTCGGCCTGGTTGTCGGCGCTGAAGTTCGCGGGCACCGGGGACCTCGCCACCCGGGACAGCACCTCACGCCAGCGCTCCAGCCGGTCGCCCGCCGGGAAGTCATCGGCCCGGATCAGGGTGCTCATCGCCGTGCCTATCGGTGAGATTGACAGTGCGGCCACCAGGGGGGGTTAGCGGGCAGGGTAGAGTCCCTCATCCTGCGTTGTCCGGGCACGACCTGCGCGTTCCCCGGTCCGGCGGAATCGTGCCGAACAAACCGCCCGGCGATGCGTCCCAGCAGCTCCTCCAGGGTGGCGTTGAGCTCGGCGGCGGCCACGGCCAGGCGGGCGAACAGGAACAGCGACACCAGCAGGACCAGGGCCACCCCCAGCGACCCGTAGACGGTCGAGGCCCGGGGCCGCCCGCGGGGCGAAGTAGAGGCCGACGGCCACCGTGTACCCCTGGAACCCGGCCGCGAACAGGCACGCCCCCGGCACCAGGGCCGTCCAGGGCACGCCCGGCGGCCGCGGCATGGCCAGGATCCCGACCGCGACCGGTCGCTCGCGCCGGACCACGCCGACCATCGTGTCCACGACCAGGCTTCGCGACCTGGCCCGCTCCAGCCTCGCCTGGCCGCCGGCCAGCATCGCCTCCAGCTGCTCGAGGCGCCGCCTCCGCCGGCTCGCCATGGCCCGGGCTCAGACCGCCGACAAAGCCAGCGAGACCGCGAACCCGACCACCACCAGCGGGCCGGTGAGCACGCCCTCGACGGCGTAGGCCTCGGGCAGCAGCGAGTTGGCCAGCATGGCCAGCAGCGCCCCGCCGGCGAACGCCTCCACCAGCGCGCCGGTGCGGCCGCTGGCCGGGTCGAGCAGGGCGTACCCGGCGGCCGAGGCCGTGGCCGACACGACCACCACCACCGACCACATGGTCAGCACTCGCCCCCTCGGCCAGCCGGCCGCCTTGAGGCCGCTGGAGGACGACATGCCCTCGGGCAGGTTGGACAGCGCCACCGCGACGAGCAGGGCCAGGCTCACCCCGCCCTGGAGGACGGTCAGGCCGAGCACGAACGACTCGGGGACGCCGTCCAGGACCGAGCCGAGCACGATGGCCAGGGCCCGCCCGCCGGCCTGGGCCCCGGTGGGGTCCTTGCGGTTGCCGCCGCCGCGGGCGTCCAGCCGCCAGTCGCCGACGCTGAAGGCGGCCGCCCCGAGCAGGACCAGCAGGGCCACCCAGGCGACGTCCTGGTGCTGGAGGGCGTCGTCGACGAGCTCGAAGGACACCGAGCCGATCAGCAGGCCGGTCCCGAGCGCCATCACCACGGCGATGACCGCGCGGCTCGGGGCCAGCAGATAGGCGATGAGCGCCCCGGCCAGCAGGGCGGCCGCCCCCAGCGCTCCCCATGCGAAAGCCTCAGCCACGGAGCGTCATCTCGCGGTCATGCTACTCGACGGGCCGATTCACCCCAAGCGGGTGATGTGCCCGTACCCGGTCCGGGAGGACAGTGGGGGCCGACCACGGAGGGCACCGATGTTCAGGCGACGAGCACGACGGGCCGAGGCCCCCGAGGGGGCGCCGGCGGGCAACCGCTACCTGCTGCGGGAGAAGCTGCTCACCTTCGGCGACGACTTCTGGATCGAGAACGACCGCGGCGAGCGGAGCTTCCTGGTCGACGACAAGGTGCTGCGGGTCCGCGACACCGTCGTCATCAAGGACGCCGGCGGCAACGAGCTCCTCAGGCTCCAGAAGCGGCTGCTGCGGGCCCGCGACACCATGGCCGTCGAGCGCGACGGCGACAAGGTGGCCACGGTCAGGAAGGCGCTGATCACGCCCCTGCGGGACCGGTTCACGGTCGAGCTGGAGGACGGGGGCCGGCTGGAGGTCGAGGGCGACATCCTCGACCACGAGTACCAGATCACCCGCGACGGCATCCCGGTGGCCAACATCTCCAAACGCTGGTTCCGGGTCCGCGACACCTACGGGGTGGCCATCGTCGGTGGCCAGAACGACGCCCTGGTGCTGGCCATCGCCGTCTGCATCGACCACCTCACCGAGCACGACCGCTAGGCGTTGGGGGGCCTGGGCGCCCAGAGCCGGTCGGCGTCGCCGGCGGCGAGCCGGCCCCGGTAGACGTCGAGCTTGTGGTCGATGAGCTCGAGGTGTTCCCGGAGCTCGGCGAGCCTGGCGGTCACGTCGGCGCGGTGGGCCTCCAGCAGGGCGAGGCGTTCCTGCTCGTTGCCGGGCCCGGCGGACACGAGCTGGGCGTAGCGCCGGATGGTCCTGATGGGCATGCCGGTGGCCCGCAGCCGGGTGCAGACGGTGATCCAGTCCAGGTCGAGCTGGCGGTAGCGCCGCCGGCCGCCGTCGGTGCGGTCGACGGTGGTGATGACCAGGCCGGCGCGTTCGTAGTAGCGCAGGGTGTGGACGCTGACCCCGGTGCGGCGGGCGGCCTCGGCGATGCTCAGGCCCACCTCCGGGTCGGAGCGGGCGGGCCCGGAGACCGGTTGCGGCTTGACTTCGAGCACGCTCTAAATCCTAGCCTCGTGGTCATGAGGACTTCAACGCTGCCCCAGACCACCCCCGGCCACCTCAGCCGACGCCGCCAGTTGCTGGTGCTCGCGATCTGCTGCGCCAGCGTGATCGCCGTGGTGATGGACATCTCGATCGTCAACGTGGCGCTGCCGACGATCCGTCGCGACCTGCACGCCTCGGTGTCCGGCCTCCAGTGGACGGTCGACGCCTACACCCTGGTGCTGGCCGGCTTCCTGGTGCTGGCCGGGTCCACCGCCGACCGGGTCGGCCGCCGGCGCATCTTCCAGGTCGGCCTGGCCACCTTCGGGCTCGGCTCGCTGCTGTGCGGCCTGGCCCCGAGCATCGGCTGGCTGATCGCGGCGCGTGCCCTGCAGGCCGTCGGCGGCACGATGCTCAACCCGGTGGCGATGGCGATCGTCGCCACCACCTTCCCCGACCCGGCCGAGCGGGCCAGGGCCATCGGCGTGTTCGGCTCGATGTCCGGCCTGTCGCTGGCCCTGGGCCCGATCCTCGGCGGCGCCCTGGTCGACGGCCTGGGCTGGCACGCCATCTTCTGGGTCAACGTGCCGATCGTGGTCGCGGCGATCGTGGGCACCGGGCTGTTCGTGCCCGAGTCCCGCGCCCCCCGGGTGCGCCGGTTCGACCCGGTGGGCCAGACCCTGGTGGTCCTGGTGCTGAGCGGCGTGGTGTACGCGATCATCGAATCCAGACGGCTGGGCTGGACCTCGCCGGTCATCCTCGGCCTGCTCGCCGCCGGCGGGCTCGGCGTGCTGGGCGTCCTCGGCTACGAACCGCGCCGGGCCGACCCGCTGCTCGAGCTGCGCCTGTTTCGCAGCGTGTCGTTCAGCTCGGCGATCCTGATGGCGCTGTTCGCCCTGTGCGGGTTCGGGGCGTTCCTGTTCGTGACCCCCCTGTACCTGCAGGACGTGCGGGGCCTGTCGGCGCTGACGGCCGGGCTGTGCCTGCTCCCGGTCGGGGCGCTGATCGTGGTCCTCTCCCCGGTCACCGGCCGGCTGGTCGGCGCCCGCGGTCCTCGGCTGCCGCTGGTCGTCTCCGGGGCCGCGCTGGCACTGGGCGGCGGGGCGTCGCTCTGGCTCGGACCGGCCACCCCGCTGCCGGCCGTGCTCGCCAGCTATCTGCTGTTCGGCGCCTTCCTGGGCACCGTCAACCCGCCGATCACCAACACGGCCGTCGCCGGGATGCCCCGCTCGATGGCCGGGGTGGCCACCTCGCTGGCCTCCGCCGGCCGGCAGACCGGCACCACCCTGGGCGTCGCCATCGCCGGAACGATCGTGGGATCGGCCCTGGCCGGCGGCGGGACGGCGTTCACCGGCGCGGCCCACGGCGTGTGGTGGATGGTGCTCGGGCTCGGCGTCGGCATCCTGGTCCTGGGGCTGGTCAGCACCGGGCCCTGGGCCCTGGCCACCGCCGGGCGGGCGGCGGCACTGTTCGAGGAGGTGGACCGGGGCCCGGAGCCTCGTACCGCCGCTCTCGCCCGCCGGTGACCGGCAGCGGCGGCTAGGGGGCCCGGCGGCGGGCGGCGCGGTCGGCCACGGCCGCGACCATGGCCGCCGTGCCCGCCCCGGTGACCGACCCGATGACCACGTCGCCCGGGTAGTGGACGCCGGTGTGGACCCGCGAGTAGGCGACGGCCGCGGCCAGCAGCCGGATCGGCACGGCCAGGGCCGGCAGGTGGCGGCCGACGGCGTAGGCGAAGGCGAACGCCGAGGCGGCGTGGCCGGAGGGGAACGACGCCGAGCGGGGCATGGGGACATGCCGGTCCTCGAACCGGGCCGGCCGGGCCCGGTCGGGGCGGCGGCGCCGGGCGATCGGCTTGACCCCCAGGTTGACCGTGGCCGAGGTCACGGCGATGGCGACCACGCCCTCCAGGGCCGCCCGCCGGCCGCGGCCGCCCTCGACCAGGGCGACCGCGGCGGCGATGGCGAGCCACAGGCGGGACTTGTCGGCCGCGCCCGAGAGCTGGCGCACCGGCCCGTCCAGGTTGGCGGTCGGGGTGCGGGCCACCGCCTCGTAGACCGCCCGGTCGACCGCGCCCAGCTCCCGCAGCGCCTCGACCAGCCAGTGGGCCGAGGGGGCCTGCGGGGCCGGGACCCGCCGGGCCAGGGCGTCGGCGACGGTCTCCTGGGGCCCTGGGGTCGTCGCCGGCTCGTCAGGCGTCGGCGGTCTCCTTCTCCATGGCCTCGGTGTAGCTGCCGGAGCGGGCGGCCCCGTTCAGCCGGGCCCGGTGGTGGTAGGCCCGCTGGGCCGCCGGGACGTTGGCCGCCTCGCCCTTCCAGGCCTTGAGGGCGGGGGCCTGGAGGGCCCGGCCGTAGGAGAAGCTCAGCTCCCAGGGGACGCCGCCGCGCCGGTTCATGGCGTTCAGGTGGGCGGTGGCCACCTCGTCGCTCTGGCCGCCGGAGAGGAACACGATCCCCGGTACCGAGGCGGGCACGCAGTCGGTCAGGGCGGCCACGGTCGCCTCGGCCACCTCCTCCACCCCGGCCTGGGTGGGGGAGTCGCTGCCGGAGAGGACCATGTTCGGCTTGAGCAGCATGCCGTCGAAGCGGACCCGGTGACGGCGCAGGGCGGCGAACACCTCGGCCAGGGTGTCCCGGGTCGCCTGGTCGCAACGCTCGATGCCGTGGTCGCCGTCCATCAGCACCTCGGGCTCGACGATCGGGACCAGCCCGGCCTCCTGGGAGCAGGCGGCGTAGCGGGCCAGGGCCTCGGCGTTGGCGGCGATGCAGCCGGGGGTGGGGATGCCCTCGCCGATGGTGATGACCGCCCGCCACTTGGTGAACCTGGCCCCCAGGTCGCGGTACTCGGCCAGCCGGCCGGCCAGGCCGTCCAGGCCCTCGGTGATCTTCTCGCCCGGGAAGCCGGCCAGGTCGGTGGTGCCCTTGTCGACCTTGATCCCGGGGATGATCCCCTGGCCGGACAGGACCTCGGCCAGCGGGGTGCCGTCGGCGGCCTGCTGGCGCAGCGTCTCGTCGTAGAGGATGACGCCGCTGATGTACTCGGCCGCCCCCTCGGTGGTGAACAGCAGCTCCCGGTAGGCGCGGCGGTTGTCCTCGGTGGACTCGACCTCGATGGAGTCGAACCGCTTCTTGATGGTGCCGCTGCTCTCGTCGGCGGCGAGGATGCCCTTGCCCGGGGCGACCAGCGCCTTCGCGGTCGCGGCAAGCTCCTGTGCAGTCATGGCGACCTCCCTGGGTGTCGGACCCCTACAGTAGCCGGCTCAGGCCGCTGGAGGCAGGGTGCCGTAGCCCCTGGGCCACCACCGTCGGCGCGCCGGAACCACACGTTGGCAGGCTGGAACCACACCCCGCGGTGGGTGGGGCCCCTACCGGGAGGGTAGCCGCTCCCGGGAAGCTGCGGGATCGGCTGTCCACAACCCCACCCGCCACCATCCCACCCGCCACCATCCCACGAGCCCCTGCCCGCCGGGTTATCCGGCGACCTCGTAGCCCTCTTCGGCGAGGGTGTGGCGGATGGTGGCGGGGTCGACGGTCGTCTGGTCGTAGGTGAGCTGGACGGTCCTGGCGGCCACGTCGACGGTGGCGGCGCGGACGCCGGGGAGGCGGCCGAGGGCGGACTCGATGGTCCGCTGGCAGTGGTCGCAGGAGATGTCGGGGACCGAGAGGGTCTCGGTGGTCATGGGCGCTCCAGGGTGACGGCGGGGGGCGGTGGGGTCGGGGTCGGCCGGTCCAGCCTTGGGGACAGCAGGAGGGCGGCGACCAGGGCGAGGACGGCGACCCCGGCCAGGGCCAGGCGGCGGGCCCTGGTGGCCAGGGGCCGGGACGGGGAGAAGGTTCGCAGCTGCAGGGAGCAGCCGACCACGAACACGCTGGACAGGCTCATGGCGGCCGCGGCCACCATCGGCTGGAGGCGGCCGGCGGCGGCCAGCGGGATGGCGGCCACGTTGTAGGCGAAGGCCCAGAACAGGTTCTGCTTGACGGTGGCGTAGGTCTCGCGGGACAGGGCGATGGCGTCGGCCACGCCGCCCGGGTCGCCGCCGACCAGGGTCAGGTCGCTGGCCTCGAGGGCCACGTCGGCGCCGGTGCCGATGGCCACGCCGACGTCGGCCTGGGCCAGGGCGGGGGCGTCGTTGACGCCGTCGCCGACCATGGCCACCACCTGGCCGGCCTGCTGGCGGCGGCGGACCTCGGCCACCTTGTCGCCGGGCAGCAGCTCGGCCGCGACCCCGTCCACGCCGAGCCGGTCGGCCACCGCCCGCGCGGTCGCCTGGTGGTCCCCGGTGAGCAGGACCGTCTCCAGCCCCAGGGCCCGCAGCCGCGCCACCGCGGCCGCGCTGGCCGGCTTGACCTGGTCGGCGACGGCCAGCATGCCCCTGGCCCGGCCGTCCCAGCCGGCCAGGACGGCGGTGCGGCCGGCCGCCCTGGCCGCCTCGACCGCGGCCGCCACCTCGGCGGGAACGCTCCAGCCGCGCCCGGCCAGCAGCCCGGCCCCGCCGACCAGCAGCTCATGGCCGCCGACCCGGCCGGCGACCCCCTGGCCGGGCAGGTTGGTGAACGCCTCGACCGGGGACAGGGCCAGGCCGCGGTCCCTGGCCCCCTCGGCCACCGCCCTGGCCACCGGGTGCTCGGAGGCGTCCTCCAGGCTGGCCGCCAGCCCCAGCAGCTCCTCGGGGTCGACGCCGTCGGCGGCGACCACCTCGACCAGGGCCATGCGGCCCTGGGTGACCGTGCCCGTCTTGTCGAGCAGGGCGGCGGTGACCCGGCCGGCCTGTTCCAGCACCGCGGCGTCGCGGATGACGATGCCGAGCTGGGCCCCGCGGCCGGTGCCGACCATGACCGCGGTCGGGGTGGCCAGCCCGAGGGCGCACGGGCAGGCCACGATGAGCACGGCCACGGCCGCGCCGACCGCCTCGGCGGCCGGGCGGCCGGTGACCAGCCAGCCCGCGAAGGTGGCGGCGGCCAGCCCCAGCACCACCGGCACGAACACCCCGGCGACCCGGTCGGCCAGCCGCTGCACCGGGGCCTTGGAGCCCTGGGCGGCCTCGACCAGCCGCACGACCTGGGCCAGGGTGGTGTCGGCCCCGACCCGGGTCGCCCGCACCACCAGCCGGCCCTCCAGGTTGACGGTGGCCCCGACGACCTCGTCGCCCGGCCCGACCGCGACCGGGACCGACTCGCCGGTCAGCAGCGACCGGTCGACCGAGGAGCGGCCCTCGGCGACCACCCCGTCGGTGGCCAGCTTCTGGCCGGGCCGGACCACGAACCGGTCGCCGGCGGCCACCGCCTCCATCGGCACCGGCACCTCGGCCCCGTCGCGCAGCACCATGGCCGTGCCCGCGCCCAGCTCCAGGAGCCGCCGCAGGGCCTGCCCGGAGCGGCTGCGGGCCCGCTGCTCCAGCCAGCGCCCGAACAGCACCAGGACGACGATGATGGCCGCGACCTCGAAGTACACGTGGGCGCCGGAGCCCATCCCGGTCGGGTCGCCGGCGCCGGCGAACAGCAGCGCCGCCACCGACCAGCCCCAGGCGGCCAGGGTCCCCAGCGACACCAGGGTGTCCATGGTCGCGGCGCGGTGGGCCAGCCCGGCCAGGGCGGCCCGGTGGAACCCGGCCCCGGCCCACAGGACCACCGGGGTGGCCAGGACCGCGGCCAGCCACTGCCAGCCCGGGTACTGCAGGGCCGGCACCATGGCCAGGGCCAGGACGGGCAGGGTGAGGGCGGCCGCGGCCACCAGCCGGCCCCGGAGCTGCTCGGCGGGGTCGGCGGCGGCCGGGGCGCGGCCGACGGCGTAGCCGAGGGCGGCCACCTTGCCGGCGAAGGCCGGCGGCCCGGTGACCGCCGGGTCGTACACCACCGTGGCCCGCTCGGCGGCCAGGTTGACGCTGGCCGAGGCGACCCCGTCGAGGCGGCTGAGCCCCCGCTCGATCCGGGCCGCGCAGGCGCCACAGGTCATGCCCTCGATGGGCAGGTCGACCCTGGCCGTCCCCGAACGCTCGGGCGCCGTCGCCGCCACCGCCACCTCCTCGCACCGTCCGGATACCCACCCAGGGTACCGTGTTTCGGATACTCTACCCGGGTGGGGCATGCAGATCCGAGGAGGTGTCGTGCCCGGCTACACCATGCAGAAGCAGCAGCTCCAGACCCGCCTGCGCCGCATCGAGGGTCAGGTCCGGGGCGTGGCCCGCATGATCGACGAGGACAAGTACTGCGTCGACGTGGTCACCCAGGTGGCGGCCATCCAGGCCGCCCTCGACAAGGTGTCGCTCGGGCTGCTCGACGGCCACATCCGCGGCTGCGTCCGCGAGGAGATCCGCTCGGGCGGCGGCGAGGACAAGGTCGACGAGCTGCTCCAGGTGATGGACCGGGTCCTGCGCCGCTGACCGCCCTGGGCCGGCCGCAGGCCGGCCCCGCCGGCGACCGGTCGCCCGACTGCCGGGCCGGCGCTGCCCTGGACGGGCGCCTGCCCGACGCCCCATGGCTTTGCGTGGCTGCCGGCCTGGATGTTCGCGCCCCCGGCGGCCCCTGGCCGCCCCGGCGACCTGCGTAGACGCGGATACGTCACGCTCCGGATTGGCGTGCTCTGCCCAAGTCGTGGATGCTTCTGCCGCCGACGGTGATTTGTGGTGATCATCGTGTGTTCCGGCACGGAGCAGGCCGTCGGGGGGGCAGGAGGAAGAGCCAATGCAGGTTCGAACCGTGCTGCGGGGGCTGGTCGTCACGACCGTCCTGGCCGTGCTGGCGGCGATGCTGCCGCAGTTGGCCTCGGCAGCCCCCGAGAAGGCCTCCGGGCGCTACCTGGTCAGGGCCCGGTCGGCGGCCGACTACGCCGGCCTGCGGGCCAAGGCCGTGCAGCACGGCGCCCGCATCGTGCGCGACCTCAAGCAGGTCAACACCATGGTGGTCAGCGCGCCGGCCGCCGCCCGCAGCAGCCTGGCCGCCGACCGGCGGACCCTGAGCGTCGCCCGCGGGCAGGTGCGGAAGCTGACCGTCGAGGACCCGGCCAGCGCGCCCAACCTGTCCAGGCCCGGCACGCTCGGCGCCACCCGGCTCCGGGCCAAGGCGCCGGCGGCGGCCAGGGCGGCCGGGATCAACCCGGACCCGGCCTGGGACTACAAGGGCCTGCTCTGGGACTACCGCCGCATCGGCCTGCCCAAGGGCTGGAAGACCACCGCCGGCAGCCGCCGGATCACCGTGGCCGTCGCCGACACCGGCCTGGACTTCACCCACAGCGAGCTGGCCCCCAAGGTCAAGCGGGTGATCGACTTCACCGGCCTGGAGGACCCGCCCATCTGCAAGACCGCCTTCGGCGTGTCCGACGAGGACCTGGCGGCCGAGTTCGGCGGCCCCGTGACCACCGACTGGAACGGCCACGGCTCCTGGATCGGCGGCCGCATCGCCGCCGCCCTCAACGGCAAGGGCATCAACGGCATCGCCCCCAAGGTCAACCTGGTCGCGCTCAAGATCTCCCAGTGGTGCGGCGCGGCCACCGACGAGGAGCTCCTGACCGCGTTCGTGACCGCCGCCGACCTGGGCGTCGACATCGTCAACATCTCCTTCGGGGGCTTCACCGACATCTCGACCCCCGAGGGCAGGGCCATCTACCGGGCCTACATCGACACCATCGCCTACGCCCGCGGCAAGGGCACGATCATCGTCGCCTCGGCCGGCAACGAGCACGTCCGGGTGGGCCGCGGCGGCGTGATCCTGAGCCACGGCCAGCTGTCCACCCCCGGCGACCCGGCCGAGAACTGGCCCGACCCGTTCGGCCAGGTCGAGCTGCCCGGTGGGGCGCCCGGCGCGGTCGACGTGGCCGCCACCAACCGGGTGGTCGTCCCGTCCTCGGCCAGCTGCCCGCCCGGCACCATCGGCGACCCGGGCGACCCGAACGCCGACCCGCCCGTCCCGCCCGACTTCAACGCCACCTGCAAGCCCCTGAGCGACCGCCACCACGCGGCCGGCCAGGGCAAGAAGGACCAGCTCAGCTACTACTCCAACTACGGGCCGCGGATCGACATCGCCGGGCCGGGCGGGGCCCGCAAGTTCAACCTGGCCAACTTCGACCGGGGCGGCACTCCCGGGTTCCCCTACACCCTGGACGACCTGACCAACGCCTGGCAGGTGTTCTCGACTACCTCCAACTGGGCGGTGGAGATCCCCTGCTTCACCTTCACCAGGGGCTCGGGGTTCCCCCAGGGCGAGTGCTACTCGACCATCCAGGGCACCTCGATGGCCGCCCCGCAGGTGGCGGGGTCGCTGGCCCTGATCGCCAGCGCCCATCCGTCGCTGCGCAAGCACCCGGGCGCGCTGATCGCCCGGATGAAGCGGCTGGCCAACGACGACCCGCGCAACCACACGCGGGCCCTGTCGGCCACCGACACCTCGCCCGGTGACCTGACCGGGCTGCCCTGCGACATCGGCTACTGCCACCTGGAGGGACCGAGGATCTCCGACCGCGAGGCCTACGGGGCCGGACTGGTCAACGTGTCCCGCCCATAGCCCCCCGCCTCCCAGGCAGCGAGGGGCCGGCCACCAGGCCGGCCCCTCAGCCTTGCACCGGCCAGGTGTGCACCGGCTCCCCGCCGGCCTGGAGCTCCAGGTAGCGCTGGAGCATGGCCACCAGGGCCCGCTCGCGACCGGGCTCGCCTTCTCGCTCCAGGGCGGCCAGGGTGCGCCGCTGCCAGACGGCGCCGGTCTGGCCGGCGGCGACCCGGTCGGCGATCACCCCGAGCAGCCGGTCGGCCTCGTCGGCGTCGACCCCGGCGGTGACCAGCCCGCGGCGGGCGGTCGGCAGCAGCCGCCCCACCAGCTCGGCGGCGCCGACCCGCTCCGGTGCGCCGTCCGGGCCCAGCCAGGTCAGCTCGGCCTCCAGGCCGAGCCGGGCCGCGTCGTAGAAGTTGGCATGGGCCCTGGCGAACAGGAGCCGGTCGGTCCAGTCCTCGGCCTCGGAGGCCAGGGCCAGGGTCAGCCCGAGCAGGAAGGCGGCGTTGGCCAGCATGTCGACCACGGTCGGCCCGGCGGGCAGGGGGCGCATCTCGATGCGTAGGTGGCCGCCGTAGCCGGCGTCGTAGATGGCCCGGTTCCAGCGCCACACCGTCCCCTGGTGCAGCCGCAGCTCGTCCAGGCGGGGCATGCCGCCGTCGGCCACCGCGGCCAGCGGGTCCTGGTCGCCACAGATCGGCAGCAGCGGCTCGTGGTGGCGCACGCTCTCCTCGAACAGCTCGAGCACGCTGCCCCGCAGCCAGTCGGTCCCGAAGGCGACCCGCGACACCAGCCGCTCCCGGGCCGGGGTGTCGCGGTCGTCGGCGGTCTGCTCGAACAGGGCGATGCGGGTCTCCTCCCACAGCACCCGGCCGAGGAACAGCGGCGAGTTGCCGGCCGCGGCAAGCACCGGGGCGGTGGCCAGTTGGGCGGCGTTGAAGCTGCGCACGTAGTCGGCCGGGTCGACCCGCAGGTGGACCTGGAAGGAGGTGTTGGCCCCCTCCATGACGATGTTGTCGCGGACCACCCGCAGCGGCTCGGGGTCGCGGCCGGCGATCTCGATCTGGAACGGCTCGGCCCGGACCCGGGACAGGCTCCAGTCGAGGGCCCGGTAGCGGGGGGCGTCGGTGATGGCGCCGCGGTGCAGGTCCTCCTCGCCCAGGGTGGGCAGGATGCCGACCATGGCCACCCGGCCGCCGTGGGCCCTGGCCGTGGCCCGGACCGAGGCGAGCGCCCCCTCCAGCTCCCCCCCGAGCGCGGTCAGGGGCCGGCCGGCCAGCGACGACGGCGACGGGTTGACCTCCAGGTTGAACCGGTCCAGCTCCAGGGTCAGGCGGGGGTCGCCGGCGTCCTCCAGGATGGCCTGGTTCCTGGCCAGGGGGCGGCCGTCCTCGTCGACCAGGAACAGCTCCAGCTCGGCCCCGATGGTCCGGGGGCCGACCCCGAACCCGGGCCGCTCCAGCAGCCGCCGGAGCGCCTCCAGGCAGCGCTCCAGCCGCTCGGTGAACCGGGGGTAGTCGGCCTCGTCGAACCGCTCGCGGTCGATCTCGATCCCCATCCGGTCTCCTCCATCAGATGATCGGCTGCAGGGTACCGGTGGTCGGGATCTCGGGATGGACGGTGTTGGAGACGATCGCCAGCTCGAACGGCCAGGTCCGGCCCTGGCGCCACTGGCCGCCGACCAGGGGGGTCCTGGCCACGTTGGGGAAGTCGGCCTGGTTGCCGGTCCAGTCGACCGGGCCGACGATGGTGTCGAGCTTGGTCGCCTTGACGGCGTCGGCCAGGGCCTGGCGGTCGCCGAGGTCGCCGGCCCGCCTGAGCACCGAGGCGGCCACCTCGAACAGGGCGTGGACGAAGCCGAGGGGCTGGATCCACTGGCGGCCGGTCCGGCGCTGGTAGTCGGCGGCCAGCTGGCCGGCGCTGGCCCCGGTGAGCGACGACCGGAACGGGTGGCTGGGGCTCCACCAGACCTCGGTGGAGACGCCCTCGGCGGAGCCCATGGCCTCGATGAACGCCGGGAACAGGGGCGCCTTGCCGACGGTGGCGATCTTGGGCCGGTAGCCCCGCTCGGTCGCCTGCCGCCAGAAGGTGGCGAAGTCCGAGGGGAGCGGCACCCCGGTGACGATGTCGGCCCCGCTGGCCTTGAACTGGTCGATCTCGGTGGCGAAGTTGTCCTTCTGGTCCTGGTAGCGGCCCGGGTCGACGATCTCGTAGCCCTGGGAGCCGAGGACCTTGGGGAAGTTGTCGCTCCAGGCCCGGCCGTCGCCGTCGTCCGGCCACAGGCCGCCCACCACCTGGTTGTGGTCGATCTGGGCCCACATCTCGGCGAACACCGCGACGATGTCCTCCAGGCCCCAGAAGAAGTGCCAGGTCCACTGGTAGGGCTTGGGGTCGCGGGGGTCGGGGGCGGGGTCGCGGTCCAGGTACCAGGGCTGGTAGGTGGTGGCGGTGGAGATGCAGGGCATCCCGGCCTGCTCGCAGGCGTCGGCCACCGGGTTGGTGGTCTCGGGGGTGGAGGAGACCAGCATCATGGTGACCTGGTCGTGGGTGATCAGGTCGCGGGCCACCTCGCCGGCCCGGTTCGGGCTGGACTGGCTGTCGCGGACCAGGATCTCCACCGGGTGGGCGCGCCCGCCGATCTGGAGGCCGTCCTTGAAGGCCCGCCTGGCGTCCTCGATGACGAAGGCGTCGGCCTGGCCGAAGGCGAACAGGGCGCCGCTCTGGGGGGAGACGTAGCCCAGCTTGACCGGCTGCCGGTCCCCGAGCGCCGTCGAGGTGCCGCAGCCGGCCAGCGCGGCCGCGCCGGACAGGGCGGTGACCTGCAGGAACCGGCGGCGGTCGAGGTTGCCGTTCACGTTGCACTCCCCTGGGGACTGACCTCCCGGTGGCCGTCAGGTCGGCGGCGGTCGGCGGCCCTGCCAGGCGGCGCCGAGCAGGGCCCGCAGCTCGCTGACCCCGGCCCGGCGTGGTGTCTGGACGACCGTGGCCACGGCCCGGGTGGCCGCCCGGTCCAGCTCGGCCTCGGCCAGGCCGAGCTCGGCCAGGCCGGCCGGCGTGCCCAGCCGCCGGCCCAGGTCCCAGATGGCGCCGGGGACGTCGTCGACCCCGAGGCGGTCGGCCAGGCGGGCCAGCTGGGGCCGGGCGGCCGGGGCGACGAAGCGGACCGCGTGGGGGAGCACGACCGCGTGCAGCTCGGCGTGGGGCAGCCGGTAGGCGCCGCCGAGGAGATGGCAGAGCTGATGGTGGATGCCGACCCCGGCGGCGGCCAGGGAGGCACCGCCGAGCCAGGCCCCGAGCAGGGCGTCGGAGCGGGCGGGCAGGCTGGCCGGGTCGGCCACCGCCCGGGGCAGGGCGTCGTGCAGGACCCTGGCCCCCTCCTCGGCCAGCAGCGAGGTGGCCGGGTTGGCGCCGGGGGCGTACAGGGCCTCGACGGCGTGGGCGAGGGCGTTCATGCCGCTCGGCCCGGTCACCTCGGGCGGCAGGCCGGTGGTCAGGGCCGGGTCGTACAGCACCGTCCGGGGCAGGGCCCGCAGGTCGCGGCCGGTGTGCTTGCCGTCGGGGCCGGTCAGCCCGTAGATCGGGGTGACCTCGGAGCCGGCGTAGGTGGTGGGCACGGCCAGGATCGGGGCCTGGTGCTCCAGGGCGACCGCCTTGGCCAGCCCGGTGGCCGACCCGCCGCCCATGGCGACCAGGCAGTCGGCGCCGGCGGCGGCGGCCGCGGCCACCGCCCGGGCGGCCGCCTCGACCGGGACGTGCTGCTGGACGTCGGTGAAGCTGGCCGCCCAGCGGCCGCCGAGCCGCTCCACCAGGCCGTCGATGGCCCGCTTGCCGGCGATGGCCAGCACCCGCCGGCCCCCCAGCCGGTCGACCTCCTCGCCCAGCTGCCCGACCGCGCCGACCCCGAACACCACCCGGCCGGGCAGCGCGTCGTAGGTGAAGGCCGGGAACGGGGGCACGGGCAGGTCGCCGCGGACGTTGACCCAAGCGGACCTGGTCGTGGATGGGGACAACCGGCGCACTCCCTCCGTGCGAACGTTGCAAGCGACCACACCGCGACCGCGACCCAGCATAAACGTACATCAGGGCAACGACCCGGGGGAATCGGAGCAGGTCAGCCGGCGGGGACCGCGGTGGTGGGCGTGGCCGCGCCCGCCGGGGTCTTGGCCGCGGTGGGCCGGACGGCGCCGATGAAGTCGCCGCGCAGGAAGGGGGTGATGCGGACGTTGGCGCCGGTGTAGGGGGCGTCGATCATGTTGCCGGCGCCGATGTAGATGCCGACGTGGTGGATGGTGGCCGGGTCGGCGGTGTTGTAGGCGTAGAAGACGAGGTCGCCGGGGAGCAGGTCAGCGGTGTTCCAGACCCGGGCGCCGGCGTACCACTGCTGGCGGGAGGTGCGCGGCAGGGTCAGCCCGCCCGCCTGGTAGGCCCGCAGCATCAGCCCCGAGCAGTCGTAGAAGCCCAGCTCGCCGGTGGCGCCCCACCTGTAGGGCTTGCCGAGCTGGTTGTAGGCGAACTGGACGGCGGCGGCGGCCACCTCCTCGGCCGGGGCGCCGGGGGGCAGGCCCTGGCTGGCGGCATAGGTCGAGGCGATGGCCAGGACCTTGGTCACGTACCAGTTGGCGTGGTTGTAGGCGAAGATGGCCCCGGCCACGTCGCGGCCCTGCACGGCCCCGTTGCGGCAGAGGTAGTTGGCCGCGGTGAAGATGGCGTCGGTCGGGCTGTAGACGCTGGCCCCGCCGCCGTCGGCGTCGATGGCGTAGGCGGCCCAGGTGTTGCCGGCCTTGCCGCCGATGCCGATCTGCATGGGCCCGGCGGCCCCGGCGAAGTTGGCCCCCGAGGTCACGCCGGGGGCGGTGGAGCGGCCGTGGTCGGTCTCGACCTTGCCGATGGCGGCCAGCACCGACCAGGGCAGCCCCGGGCAGCTGTCGGCCGCCGTCTGGTAGACGGGCAGCAGCTGGGGCGGGATGTCCTGCTGGGCGTTGGGGCTGGGCGCCCCGCCCCCGATCAGGGAGGTGGCGAGCCCCAGGGCCATGAGGCCCAGGACCAGGAAGACGACGGCGAAGACGCCGAACAGGAGCTTGACCATCACCTGGCCGATCGGTGGTATTTTAGGATAGTCGAGTAGCTTGACAGGATAGGCCGGAGGTGCTGTCTCGGTCCACGGGACGGGGAGGGCCGGCGACGGTCCGATTCCCGCTGGTCGACTGCCTTGGTGTCATTGCACATCAGTGTAATCTGTTGGTAATCACACGTGGACAGATCCTCCCAAATACGCATCCGAGCAGCACGAGATCTGGAGACCGACCGGGGGTCGTTGTGAGCCAGCAGCAGAGGCCCGCCTGGACCGGGGGTTCCGACGAGGCCCCGGTCCCGCTCGGCCGTGGCGACGAAGCGGCTCCGACCACCGAGGGCCAGCGCCCACCGGCCACCCCCACCGCGCCCGCCGACCAGGGCCCGCCGGCCGCACCGACCGCGCCCCCCGACCAGGCCGGGCCGGCCGACCAGGCCCGGCCGGCCGAGGGGCGGACCGCCGTCGACCAGCGCGAGCGGCCCGAGCCCCGCCCGCCGCCGGGCCGCCGCCCGCGCC
>Ga0081538_10002550_pt1 | contig 17709 bp, 18 predicted proteins | sample TabmetS5T2R1_FD_71022 | JGI IMG/M metagenome (GOLD analysis project Ga0081538, IMG submission 71022) | Tabebuia heterophylla rhizosphere microbial communities from the University of Puerto Rico - S5T2R1 | ecosystem: Host-associated > Plants > Roots > Rhizosphere ... | reverse complement strand
AGACCTGGGCACGGGGTGTCAAGGCGATGGAGAATATTTTGGAAGAAACGACACTGGCTGATCTGTGTAAACCGGAACCGGCCGCGCTGATGTACTACATTTAAGATAAGAAAATTTTTTGGCCATATTTCTGACCAACTCAATTTAAAAAGTCAGATTCAAGCAAACCTGAGCCAAGGAGACTGGCCGTGGAGAAAAACCTAACCTGGAAAGAAAAGCTCGCTGCGAAGATGCCGGCGGAATTAGCGCGGGAGATCGACGTCTTCGAACAACAAATGGAGCTGCGCAAGCAGGGAAAGATCGACGAGAAGGTCTTTGCCGAGACTCGGCTGCGGCGCGGCATTTACGGGCAGCGCTACGACAACGGGCAACGGCACGACGGCAAACGGGTCCAGAGACTCAAACTTCCTGGGGACACCATCAAGGGACCCGACACGTTGTGGGACGCGCCCGGGATGATGCGCATCAAGATTCCGTTTGGCGGGCTCAATCCAGAGCAGCTCGAACTGCTGGCGGAGCTGTCGGAGGAGTATGCGGATGGCGTCTCTCACGTGACGACGCGCCAGGATATTCAATTTCATTTCGTCCACATCGACGACACGCCTTCCTTGATGCGACGCCTCGCCGCCGTGGGAATCACGAGCCGCGAAGCCTGCGGCAACGTAGTCCGTAACGTGACGGCTTGCCCATTGGCGGGGATCTGCCGTGACGAGACCTTTGATACCACGGCCTATGCGAAAGCGTGCTCGAGGTTCTTGCTGGGGCACCCCGATACCCAGGATTTTGGCCGCAAGTTTAAAATCGCCTTCTCGGGTTGCCAGCAGCATCCCTGCGGTCTGGTGACGATGCATGACATGGGCGCGATCGCCAAAACGAAAGTTATCGACGGCAAGGAAAAACGCGGATTCGCATTTTACGTCGGCGGCGGGCTCGGGGCAGTTCCCTATAAGGCCAAGCTGTTTGACGAGTTTTTGCCCGAAGAAGAGCTCTTACCGATGGCGCAGGCCATCTCTCGGGTGTTTGCGCGTTTAGGTGAGAAGCGCAATCGCGCGCGGGCTCGGATTAAGTTTCTGATCGCCAATCTCGGCATCGAGGGGTTCCGCAAGCTGGTCCTGGAAGAGCGGCAAAAACTAGCTCCTGATCCGCGCTGGACGACGCATCTGGCGTCGGTCAACGACCCGTCCGAAGAGCCGCTTAAACCGGGCGCGAGTCTGAATGGCGGCGAACGGCCCGAGGGATTCGACGCCTGGTACGCCACCAATGTGTACAAGCAGAGACAGCCAGGATACGTTGCCGCGACCGTGACTTTGCCTCTGGGCGACGTCAGCGCCGATCAGTTACGTGCGCTGGCCGATATCGCGCGACGGTTCGTCAAAGACACGCTGCGCACCACGGTGGAACAAAATATTCTTTTCCGCTGGGTCAGCGAAGCGGATCTGCCGGAATTTTACCGAGCGATTAAAGCCATCGGCCTCGGCGCAGCCGACGCCGCGACCATCGTCGATGTGACGGCTTGCCCGGGGACCGATACCTGTAAATTGGGAATCGCGTCGTCCCGCGGTCTCGCCCGGGAGCTGCGTTACCAGTTGGGTGAGAAAAGCCTGCAGCTCGATGAAGCGGTTAAAAATCTGCGCATCAAAGTCAGCGGCTGCTTCAACTCCTGCGGCCAGCACCATATTGCCGACATCGGCTTTTATGGCATCAACCGCAACGTCAAAGGGTTCCAGGTGCCGCACTTCCAGGTGATCCTGGGCGGAAAGTTTCACGACAATGCAGGCGAATACGGCGTGCCCATCGGCGCCGTGCCGTCGAAGCGGATCCCGGAAGCCGTGCTGTCGATCACCGAGTTTTACGTGCGCAAGCGACTGAAGGACGAGCGCTTTCAGGATTTTGTCCGGCGTCTCGGCAAAAAAGAAATCAAGGATCTCCTAGAAGATTTGACCAAGATTCCCGACCACGACGTCGATCGTGTGTACTACAGCGACTGGGGCGATCCGCGCGAATTTACTCTTGCGGACATGGGAGTCGGAGAATGCGCCGGTGAGGTGGTCAGCCAAGCGGAGTTTGCGCTTGCGGCTAGCGAACGGGAGTTGTTCGAGGCGCAATTGTTGCTGGACGCCGGCCGCCCCCAAGACGCTGCGCAAACGGCTTATGCCTCTATGGTGCGGGCAGCCCAGGGGTTGGTCAAGGCGCAAGACCCCGGCATTGCGGAAGATGAGAATCAAATTCTTGCGGAGTTCATCACGCGTTTTTACGACACACAGCTCTTCTGGGATAAGTATGCCGGCGGAAAGTTTGCCGAATACATGTTCAAAGCCAGGGAGTTTATCGGCGCCGGCAAGATCGTCGATCCTGATCGCGCGGTGCAATTGCTGCAGGAAGCGCAGTTGTTTATCGATGCGGCTCATGATTGCCACAACAAGCTGCGCGGCGGAGGTGCGAGCGCAGTGAAGTTGGATGACGTTGTCCAGCCGACCGCTTAATTGATTCCGAAGACAATGGAACTGCAAAAGATCAACGTCAAGGTTTTTACCGAGGGGCCCGACCAGGTGCCATTGACGGAATTTATCGACGTTTTTCATGGCTGGATTCAGGCGACCGACGGGGTCTACCACGACGTTGCCGATTATAGTCACATGGTGGCGGGTCCGGGGATCGTGCTGGTCGCCGATGATGCCAACGTGAGTATCGACGAGACCGGCAATCGGCGCGGCCTACTCTACAGTCAAAAACGCAAACTTAGCGGGTCGAACCTGGAAAAACTAAGCACGGTATTGCGGTCCGCTCTGGAAAACTGTCAGCGGTTGGAGCAAGAGCCGGCGCTGCGCGGCAAATTGAGATTTGCCGGGAATCAAGTTGAGATTTTGGTGAATGATCGGCTGGTTGCGCCAAACACCGGAGAGGCTTTTGAGAAGATCAGGCCCGAAATTGATTTCTTGGCGCGGTGCCTCTATGCCAGCACGAATTTTACGTTGTCCTGGAACGAAACGGATCCAAAGCAACGGTTGCGCGTGACGATCAGCACGCCGTTGTTGGTTGAAACAAATACTCTGGTGAACAATCTACAAACAATTTAGCGAGGGGAGAAACACGAGGTGGATGCACCCATTCGGGGCTTAGAGGAGAGAAGTACGGATTTTGAAGGCTTGACAGCCCTTGAGATCGTCACCTGGGCCTTGGAAAGCTATCATCCGCGGCTTGCGCTTGCCTGCTCCTTTCAAGCCGAGGGGTCCGTGCTGATCGACATGATGTACCGCGTTCGCGGCCCGGCCTTCCGGATCTTTACGTTGGATACCGGTAGGCTCAATCAAGAGACCTATGATTGTATGGACGCGATTCGAGCCCGTTACGGTGTCGGCGTCGAAGTCTATTTTCCCGACTCGATGAAAGTGCAAGAGATGGTTCGCAGCCACGGGCTCAATCTGTTCTATAACTCGATCGATTTACGCAAATTATGCTGCGGCGTTCGCAAGGTGGAGCCGCTCAAACGGGGCGTTGAAAGGTCTTGACGCCTGGATGACGGGCCTGCGTCGCGAGCAGGGGGTGACGCGGGTAGATGTCCGTAAGATCGAGTTGGACCGGGATCACGACAACATCGTCAAGATCAATCCGTTGGCGGATTGGAGCTCCGACGAGGTGTGGAACTATATCCGGAGGCATGACCTGCCCTACAACCGGCTCCATAGACAAGGGTATCCAAGCATCGGCTGCGCCCCCTGCACTCGGGCGGTGAAACCGGGAGAGGACGCGCGCGCCGGTCGCTGGTGGTGGGAAAATCCGGATACCAGAGAGTGCGGGCTGCATGTCAGCTCGGAAGCGAAGGTCTGAAACATCGTGGGTTACTATCCGGTTTTCCTCGAGATGAAAGACCGGCGATGCGTCGTCATTGGCGGCGGCGTCGTTGCCGAGAGAAGAGTTGAAGGCCTCGTAGCCGTTCGAGCAAACGTTACGGTCATCAGCCCGGCTATCACGGAGCGGCTGCGAAACATGCGCACGCAGGGGGCGATCCGGCACGTGGCGCGGGAGTACCGGACGGGTGATCGAGCGGGATACGACCTGGTTTTCGTGGCGACGGATAATTCAGAGACCAATGCCGCGGTGGCCGCCGAGGCGCCATCGCTGCGGATTTGGGTCAACTCGGCGGACGATCCGGATCATTGCGATTTCATTTTGCCCGCGGTGATTCGGCGCGGCGAGCTTGCGGTGGCGGTTTCAACCGGCGGAGTGAGTCCGGCGGCGACTCGCGCCATCCGCGAAGAACTCGATGAATATTTCACCGCGGACTATGCGAGATTTGTCCAGATCGCAGGCGAGGCGCGCAGGGAGCTTCGGGAAAAATCCGGTTCACCGAGTGCCGACGTCTGGAAAAGAGCGCTCGGAAACGACTTCCGTCGTTTGATTAAAGAGGGGAAAGCGCTGCAGGCGAAAGAACTTCTGCTGGAAAAGCTAGGAGTCAAATCATGAGGACAGGCAAAGTTTATCTCGTCGGTGCAGGACCCGGGGACCCGGGCCTGTTAACGGTGAGAGGATTACAGCTTCTGCAGCGCGCCAAGGTCATCGTCTATGATCAGTTGGTGAACCCTTTGCTTCTGGAGGAAGCCTCACCGGTGGCCATCAGGATGTATGTCGGAAAGCAGGCGGGCCGTCACTGTGTCGCTCAGGAAGAAATCAACCGATTACTGATCGCCCACGCGCGTCTCGGTTACGAAGTTGTGCGATTGAAAGGGGGCGATCCCTTTGTTTTCGGCCGAGGCGGAGAAGAGGCGGAGGCGCTCGCCGACGCAGGGATACCCTTTGAGATCGTCCCCGGTGTCAGTTCTGCCGTGGCAGTGCCGGCCTATGCCGGTATTCCGGTGACGCACAGAAAGCTTGCCTCATCGTTCGCGGTTGTTACCGGCCATGAGTCCCCTAAAGCGCAAGACAAGGTGGACTGGAGCAAGCTGGCAAACGCTGTCGATACACTGGTGATCCTAATGGGGCTCAAAAACCTGCCGCGAATTGTCGCGCAACTGCTTGCCCATGGTCTATCTCGTGAAACTCCCGTCGCGGTGATTCGTTGGGGTACGACAAGCGAACAAGAAACTGTGACCGGAACGCTTGCCAACATCGTCGAGAAGACCGCTCACCTGAAATCTCCCGTCGTTATTGTTGTTGGAAGGGTCGTCGATCTCAGAGGCCAATTGGATTGGTTTGTACCTATGACCGAGAGTAGGGAAGAAACGAGGCTTCTACCGGAAGAAGGATTCATCAGCATCTAGGAGCGGGTTGAGGAATGGGGACAAACCTTGAAACGAACGGGTTGATACTCTCAGCGCGCATGATCGTTTAACACTTGCGCCGGTGCGTTGCCGTGGCTCCCGACTGCCCGCTATAATCCCGCTATGGAAGCAAGTTCGCGTCCCAGCCTGCAAGGACTTAGGATTGTTTCTTTTGAAAGCCGTCGCGGTAAAGAGATGGCGGAGTTGGTTCGCCGTCACGGCGGCGAGCCGATCGTTGCACCGTCGATGCGCGAAGTTCCGCTCTCTGAAAACAGCGCGCCGCTGGAACTCTTTCGAAAACTTGAGGCAGGGGAGATTGATCTGGTTATCCTGCTCACCGGGGTCGGCACGCGAACGATGGTGGATGCAGCGGCGGCCCGCTATTCGCGGCAGCGGATCGCGGCGCTGCTCGGCAGCGTGACCGTCCTCGCGCGCGGGCCCAAGCCGGTGGCCGCGCTGAAGGAATTGGGCTTACAGCCGGCGCTGACGGCGCCGGAGCCGAACACATGGAAAGAGACTCTCGCGATTCTCGATGCCAATGTAGAGCTGGCGGGAAAGCGCGTAGCGATTCAAGAATACGGCGTCACAAACCCCGAACTCCTCGCCGGCTTGGCGGCCCGTGGGGCAAAAATACTTCGCGTGCCGGTTTACCGCTGGGAGTTGCCGGAGAATATCGGACCGTTACAAGCCGCCATTCGTGGGATCGTCGAAGGGAAGGCCGACGTGGTGATCTTTACGAGCGCCAACCAGGTGGAAAACGTTTTTAAGGTGGCACATGAAGATGGAATCGGCATCGATTTACCGAGGGCATTAAGACGCGCCCTGATCGTCTCCATCGGGCCCGTCTGCAGCGAAGCGCTGGGCCGTTTCAGTCTCAAACCCGATTTCGAACCCGAACATCCGAAGATGGGTTTCATGGTCGGCGAATTGGCGGCGTCGGTGCAGACGCTCTTGAATGAAAAGCGCCAAAATTAGGCGCCCAATCTTCTCTCGCGAATGTTAGGCCCGAGTTGCCGCCACGGCAACAATTCCCTTCGTGAGAAGCGGCACCCGTCTCTGACACGAACGATAACCCAAAGCTGACCTGATCCGAATGGGTGGTCTACGCCGGATCATTCATGGGGGAGTCACCGTGGAGCAAGCCTCTCCGGTCGCGGGCAATGGGTCTGTACCTTGAGGAGACCTGCATACTTAAGTGGTGAAGCGTGGTACTGAGGAAAACAACGCGAGCTTATAGCCAAGCACCTACCACGTCAGCGGGCCTTTGCGCTCAGGTGCCCGCTCTCTCCGACGCTTGCTCCATGGTTTACAGGGTGTGACGTTTTCCTCGTAGGGCGAATCATCTGGTCTAGGGAGCGTGCCATCTCGTAATTGTCCAACTTTTCTTGCCCTAGCCGGTTGATTCTTGCGCGTGGCTTGATAAACATCCTCAGATCTAGTTTATTGCAACCACAAGAGGGGAGGGTGCTACGATGAGAGCGAGTATTCGATTAATCGGTGCAATTCTACTGACCGCATGCCTGTTTACCGCTGCCGCGCACGCTGACATGCAAGATGACATCAACCAGGCCGTTTCGATCCTTGAACGCTTCCAGGAGATACCTGAATCGGCAATTCCGGATGTGATCTTGCGCGACGCAAAAGGCCTGGCCATCCTCACCCTCACGAAAGGCGGATTCGTCTTCAGTGGCAGGGGCGGGACCGGCGTTGTCGTTGCGCGCACCGACAAGGGTTGGAGCGGCCCCTCGGCAATCGGCGCGGGAGGGATGGGATTCGGTTTTCAGGCTGGGGCTCAAGTCTCGGAGCTTGTGTTTGTCCTCAACACTCCTGATGCCGTCGTCGCATTCGCGAAAGGGGGCAACGTGACCCTCGGGGGCGCCATGAGCTTGGCGACGGGTCCCGTGGGACGTGACCTCGAGGGTGCCATGGCGGTGGGGGCGGTCATTTATACTTACAGCCGAAGCCAAGGATTTTACGCTGGAGTTTCCTTGGAGGGTACGGTAATCGGCACCCGGGACGAGGCCAACGCGGAATTTTACGGTAAGCCGGTGACGGCGAGGGAGATTCTGTCGGGCAGCGTAGTGCCCCCAGCCGGCGCCCAGAAGCTGCTAAAGTTTTTGTCGAAATATTGAGCGCGGTGAAGCAGAATTCCGGCTTAGAATCCCATCTTGGATTTGTGATTTTCATACAGAGTTTTCATCAACTCGGCGCATTCAGAGGTAGACATGAGCTTCTGCCATGAGGGGAGATTGTTGCCTGCCATATCGGTCAGAACCGCATAATCGTTGAGAACGCTCAGCAGGGTTTCTCTTACCGGGCCGGTTCTCAGTTCTGGCTCATTGAGAAGTTTTTTGTATAACGCCTCGTCGAGAACGTGAGCGTCAAAATATTTCCCTTTGCCGCTGCGGATCTGAAAACTATAGTGTGAAAGCAATTGCTCCAGTCCATTGACGTAGCCCAAGACAAAGATCTCTCGCACGTCCTTGTCTGATGCCATCCATTGCCGGCCGGTGATTTCTGTCATAATCTGAGCCGAAGCTGAGCTTGCGCAGGTCAATAGTACAGCAGAGAAAAACAGGCTTCTAATTTTCATGCGCTCCTCCGTCCGAAACGATAGAGCATCCCTGGTGCCATGATTCTGGAACCGCCAACGATGGAGCGTCAAGGATGGTTCAAGAACGCGGAGTAAACTCCGTGCCAAAGTGGTGGAGGTAGAACTGCCTTCCGGTAGTTATCGGGGTGCGTTTTAGCCCGACTGCTCGACGGGGTAGGAACCAACGAATCGACAGCAGAATGCCTCCAGCCAGCTGAAAAGGACAAGCTATGATTCACACACGCATTTGCGATCTACTTGGCATCGTTCATCCTATTATTTTGGGAGGGATGGGCACAGCGACAAAGGCGCCGCTGGTTGCCGCCGTATCCAACGCTGGCGGGTTCGGGACGCTCGGCACATCTGCGTTCAACGCCGCAACGCTTGATACCGAGATCGCCAACATCCGCGAGCGTACTGAAAAACCTTTCGGTATCAATCATTTGCTCTTTCAAATCCAGGAGGAAATGTTTGCCATCACCTTGCGCGCTCGACCGATGGTCGCCGCTTTTGCGTGGGCACGAAAAGATCAAGATCTGCGGGAATACTTTCAGCGCGCTCACGATGTCGGGTCCAAGGTCATGTACATGGCCGGAGAAGTTCCCGAAGCGCTCCGTGCCGCGGAAGCTAAGGCCGACGTAATCGTGGCGCAGGGAACGGAAGCCGGGGGCCATGTGGGTTGGATGGCCTCCTTGCCGCTGGTGCCGATGATGGTTAAAGCCGTAGCGCCGCTACCGGTCCTATCCGCGGGCGGCATCGCCGATGGTCGCGGCCTGGCGGCGGCGCTCGCTCTCGGTGCCGAGGGTGTGCTGCTCGGCACCCGTTTTATGGCAACACCGGAAGCCCCGATTCATGCTAATTTCAAGCAAGCGATCGTCAAGAGCGACGGTCATGATACCGTGCTGACGGAGATTCCGGATATCGCCACCCAACGTGTCTGGCCGGGCGCGATGTCGCGCGCGCAGCGCAATCAGTTCATCGAGCGCTGGTCGGGGCGGGAATGGGCGCTGCGGCAAAACGCGCGCGAGGTCGGCCAGCAGGCTTTGGCGGCCCGCGCCGCCGGCGATGTGAATAATGCCTCGCTTTCATTTGGTCAAGATGCCGGCTTGATCGATGCCATCAAGAGCGTCAGGGAGGTGATCCAAGACATAGTTAGGGAGGCGGAGGAGATCATCAAAGGCCGGCTGCCGGCTCTCTTACGGACGGGTCAATAAATAGCGACGCCGAAATACCACTGGACTGAGGCTAGAAAAACGCTGCGGTCCCAGCTGTCGTGTTGATTTTCCTGCGGGCGAGGCGATACTTGGCTTGCGTGGCCTTCTACAAGTCACTTCTTCGCAACTTCGCTTGCAGGATCTTCCTTATCGTCTTTTTGATCTATGCCTCTTCAAAGGCTGTCGCAGACATTCCGGTTCATGGAGAGGCTAAGAATGTCAGGAATGTTTTTATCGTTCATGACGCCTGGCATGCGGCCATAGTCATAAAGAAAGCGGATATCCCCACGGTTGTTTTGCCCGAGCTTAAGGATTTTCCTTCTGCTGACTATTTAGAGTTCAGCTGGGGTGACAGGGAGTATTTTCCAGCTCCGGACGGAGGGGTAGGTTTGGCGTTGAAGGCCGCCTTTTGGTCGAGCGGCAGCATTCTTCACGTTGTGGGTTTCAAAGACGCTGTGGAAAACGCTTATCCCGGCGCCGAGATCATTGGGATTAACCTATCGGAGGAAGGTTTCCAGCGATTGATCAAATTCATATCCGACACTTTTTCAAGACCGCATCCGCCGGCGCCGGGTGAGGCTCGGCCGGGGCTTTTTTCGAATAGCAGGTTTTACGCTGCAGAAGGCAAATTCAGCCTCTTGAGGACATGCAACACCTGGGTAGCGGAGGCATTAAGCGCCGCTGGTCTACCCATCAGTTCAGGCTATGTGATCACGGCGGGGAACCTAAGTAACCAGGTGCGATCTTTCGCTGCTGGCAAATAACGGCCCGCAGCTTTTGTGTAGTCAAATCGGCTTAATCTGATAGTATTTCTCGGGGCAGCTGAAAACAAAAATCCAATTGAAAGGCGGTCTAACCATGGCGACCATTCACGATATTATGCAGGTGGGCGTTGGCATGCCAGAGCGCGACAGATTCGAAAATTTTGCGCATGACATACTGGGATTTCCAGTAAGCAGATCACTCGATGGAAAGGTCACGTACGTCAGGCCGGATCAGTATCAGCATCGCATCGCAGTGCGTACGGCTACGAAGCCGGTTCTCCGCTACGTGGGGTTCGACGTTGGACGGGCTGAAGAGCTTGCCGAGTGGAAGACGAGGCTTACAGCCGAAGCGATTGATTGGCGCGCCGGTAGCAAGGAGGAATGTCTTGAACGACATGTGGCTGATTTCATCGAGTTCACAGACCCGGATGGGCACCCTCTAGCTTTGTCCTACGGCTTTGAGATCGACAAAGAGCCGGTGCGCTATACCCGTGACCTCAACGTCGTCGGCTTGGGCCATGTGCTGCTCACGGTCAAGGACACCCAGCGGTCGCATGATTTCTATACGGGCCTGCTGGGCTTCCGTTTGAGCGATTGGGTATGCATCGACGACAATATTCGTTTGTGCTTCCTGCGTTGCAACCCGCGCCATCACAGCATGGCTTTCGCTCCATGCATGCCGGGCAAGCCTCCCAGGTTGCAACACGTCATGCTGGAGGTGGAATCACTCGATGACGTGATGCGTTCGTATCACTTTCTGCGTATGCACAAGGCGCCCATCGGAATGGGACCCGGCCGGCATCCCAATTGTCAGACCCTACATGTTTACGTGCAAACGCCGGGAGGATTTGCCGTAGAGTTTGGTTGGGGCCACCGCCGTCTCGACGACGCCGCACATCAACCGATCATCTATCCGCCGGGCACTCCCGTCGACGTCTGGGGCGGCGACATCCAGAGCCCGGAATTCGAGCTTGGATAGCACCGGTACTGCCTTTCTCACGGATGGCTCTCGAATCAACGGCCTTTAACTTCAGCCTGGCGGTCTGAAATGCCGCCCTTCGAGGGCTGTTTAGCTGTCATCCAACCGGATTCGCGCGTTGGTAGGCCTCGATAATTTCGCTCCCGGTGGCGAACCAGACGCGATCGTGCTTCTTCATGTGAACGAGGGCGCGCTGTAGATATTTGATGCGCAGCGGCTGCCCGACGATCATCGGATGAAGCGGGATGCCCATGACTCTCGGCTGCTTCGCGCTATCGGCATAAAGGGTGTCGAACTGATCGACCACGGACCGAAAATATTGTTCGCCGGTGTAACCTTTTCTGATGAATAGCGGGATGTCGTTGATCTCCATGCAGTAGGGGATCGAAAACATTCTGCCCTTCTTGACTTTCATCGGGTAAGGCTGGTCGTCGTTATTCCAGTCGCCGCAATAGATGACGCCCTCTTCCGCAAGGATATCGAGCGTGTTGTAAGTTTCAGCCAGTCCGGAGCCCAACCAGCCGCGCGGTCGTTGGCCAGTCGCCTGTTCGATTGTCTTCAGAACGGTTTGGATTAACTCCCGCTCTTTTTCCAGATTCAAGCCGGCCAGATTTTCACTGTTGGTAATTCCGTGGCCCATGAATTCCCAGCCACGTTTCTTCATTTCTTGCAGCGCTTTCGGATGGGCTTCCGTCACGGCGGAATTCAACGCGACAGTTGCTTTGACTCCTGCGGCGTCCAGGGTATCCGCGATGCGCCACAGACCCACTCTCATGCCATATTCTCGCCAGGCATAATTGATCACGTCCGGCACGATGTTTCGGACGTTTGGTGAAACGCCCGTTCCTGCCGGCGAATCGTAGTGCCAGATCTCGACGTTAGGGGCGATCCAAACGGCGAGGGTTTTGTTCCCTGGCCATTTGAATGGTTTTCTCTCGAAGATGAACGAGTCCTCATAGCGGTCCGCTCGTCGCACCGAATTGCCCTGCGTTTGGGCGAAGGCGGCCTTTGGTACCAGACCCGAAGCAAGCACGCCTGCGGTTCCGGCTAAAAGAAGACCTTGCTTAAGAAAATCCCGCCGCTTGATATCACGTTCCATCTCTACGCCCTCCTTTTATGCAGCTTGTGCTTATCCTGGAGCCGATTACACCTTTCCACTCGTCGAAGTCAAAGGAAAAGATGACGGCGGTTCTCAGCGATTCTCTTTATGTTCGCGTTAGAGTCTTGTTTATGCTTGACTGCCGGGAGGCTCAAGGAATCACTAAAGTAAAAATCATTACGTTATCATAAAGCAGAAAGGATAACCTATGGGACGCTTGCTGGATGTTGACGAAGCCGAACTCTCTTCTGAACAGCGACAGATCTATGATCAAATAATGGCGGTGCGCGGCCACGTGCGCGGCCCCTTCGGGGTTTGGCTGCACAATGCTGAGCTGTGCGAAAACACGCTCAAGTTGCAGGAAATGTTTGCTTCACGAGTCCAGCTTGAACGACGATTGGTCCAGTTGATGATCCTGGTTGCGGCGCGTTTGGCCACGGCGCAATATGCCTGGTTTATACACGAACCCCACGCGCTCAAGGCCGGGATCTCGCCCGGGATCATCGAGGCTATCCGCGAGCGGCGCACTCCGGAGTTCACTCGAGAGGACGAACGCCTCGTCTACGACATCACGATGGAACTCAACACCACCCGGTCGTTATCGGAGACAAACTACCAGCGAGGCATGGCGATCTTGGGAGAACAGCCAATGGTCGAGCTGGTCAGCGCGATTGGCTTCTACGTGATGGTCGCCATGACGCTCAATGCATTCGCGGTTTCGGTGCCAGGCGGCAAGGAGCCACTGGCTTAGAACAGCGAACGGGACAGGCCGAAATTATTCCTGATCTTTTCGTTCGTGTTGGGCTTGTCCAGGCATGTCATTGGTTTCTGTCGCGGGCTTGGCTTCCTCCGCTGGTATTGAGGCCGTCCGGGCTTTGGCAGCGCCCAGCTCGAGCAGTTGGGAGTTCATGCCCTTCCGATCCGGCCGCAACAAACCCTCCGGCTGCTCCCTTGGCAGTTCGATTTTGGTCAGTTGATCTCCGATAGCAGCTAATTTTCCGTCACGTTGCGTCACCAGCCTCTCCATCTCGCTTCGCGCATCGGCTAAAGCCTGAGCGGTCGTGTTCAACCGTTCCTCTAATTCTTTCACGATCGCGTCTTTCGCCTGCAAGAGCTCCGCTCGATTCTGTAGCTCCTGCAGCAGGAGACTTTTCGCCCGCTCCCGCGCTGGATCTGATTCGGTTAGACCTTTCGCTTCAGGTTCAAGGGCCGCCGATTCCGCGTCACGTTCTTTCAAAAGCTGCTCTTTCTCCCTGAGCTGTGTTTCTAAAGCGTGGACCCTTGTACTCAAGCTTTCCTGCAGTTCTTTCATGGCAACATCCTTGGACTGCAGAAGCTCTGTTTTGTTATGAAGTTGCTGTTGCAGCACCGTCTCGGTCTGTTTCTTAGCCGATCCCAAGGTGACTAGTCGCTCCCTCAGAGTGTTGACTTTCGACCGAGATGCCTTCAGCTCTCGATTACGGCTCTGCAAAAGCTCTTGTTTCTCTCTTAACTGACTTTCCAGAACAACGATTTTCCTGCTTAAGCTGCTGTCCTGCTCCATGATGATGGAGTCTGCCTGTAAAATTTTGGTTTTCTCAACTTCCCGTTCCAGGATATTCTCCGCTCGCTCTTTAGCTAACCTCAAATCGGCAAGTTGTTCCGTGAGACTGTTCACTTTAGACTTGAGCGCGTCCAACTCTTCGCTCTGGCGCCGCAAATGTTCCTGTGTCGCAGTCAAGTTGTTCTCCAGCTCGTTGATGATGGAATCTTTTGCTCGGAGAACCTTTATTTTTTTAAGCTCCTGTTGCAGGACGTTCTCTGATCGCTCTTTGGCTAGTTTCGTATCAGCGAGTTGATCGGTGAGCATATTCACTTTCGACTTGACCGCGTCCAACTCTTCGTTTCGCCGCTGCAAAAGTTGCTGTTTCGCACTCAAGGTCTCCTCAAGCTCGGTAATGATAGAATCTTTTGCTCGTAGGAAGTCCGTCATTGCCTTAAGCTCTTCCCGTAACCCACTTTCGACCTCCGTCTTAACCGGCAGTGTTGTTTTCGTTTGTAACTGCGCCGTTTGTGCCTTGAACCATTTCCGTTGGGTGAATCGCCTCCTGAGTCCCTGTGAGCCATCACGACGGGCGGCTTTAATTGCGAGCACGATCATGATGATTGCGAGCAGCGAAATACCGCCGTACCAGAGACTAGTCCCGTCTGTCGTAAGCGTCAGGTTAGGCTTGAGATTGTAAAACGTGCGGTTGGCAAAGAGCGCCCTGAAATGAAGTAAGGCATCATTATCATGGGTGGAGTGCAAGAGTGCTAGCGTTCCCACCGCCAGAGTCACGATGAACAGCAGGATCAGAATCTTGTAGCGGCTAGGCATACCTCAGGATTCGCTCGGAGCATGCTAAGGTTTCTTGAACAGCAATATCTTACGCTGAAATCGATCGATTGCCAAAGAAGTCCCGCGCGACAGTTGACAGCCCATCGCAAGGGGTCCTATCATCCTTGCCGCAGGAGCCTGTTCGACGTCAGGAAACCTGCGGCTTGCCAAGGTTGTGGTAAATCTGTAAGTCCCTTGTGCGAAAGGTGAAAAAGGCGCTGACTCATTTCCGCGCTCGAGTGGCGCAGCGGTCTGGAGCACGGATAAGATCCATGTGAGACAAGGAGTTCATGATGTTTACTGCATTGTGGTTCACGATCTTTTTAATCTTTAGCGCAGGCCCGGCAACTCTCGTTGCCCAGGAGCGCTATTTGGTCAGCTATAACGGCTTTGGCGTAGGCCAGGCACCCGTATGGGCAACGAAGGACTTCGGTCTCTTTGCGAAATATGGACTGAATACCGATCTTGTCATGATTTCTGGTTCCGCTCCAGGGACTCAAGCCTTGGTGGGGGGAAGCACTCACTTTGCGCAGACGGACGGGACAGCGCTGATCGCGGCGATCAGCCAGGGCGCGGACCTCGTGCTCGTGGCCGCCTCCGCCAACAAGTTTCCCTTTAGTCTCGTGGCGCAAAAAAATATCCGTCAGCCCGCGGACCTGATCGGGAAAAAAGTCGGCATCGTAGCCTTTGGCGGCGCCCACGAGCTGTCCATGGCGCTGGCTCTCAAAGAATGGAACATTCCCAGGCAATCGGTAACTTTGCTCGCGGGCGGTCCGGCAGCCAATCGGCTCATCGCCCTTTCCAAAGGAGCCTTTGACGCAACTCTGCTCGCTCCACCAGACACGGGCGAGGCCTCCCGCATGGGGATGCATATCCTCTCCAATCTGAGCGACCTTAAACACGCCGCCTTTCCCATCAATGTGATTGCCACCCGGCGCTCCTTTCTGGAAAAGAACCGCGAGGTGGTCAAACGCTTCTTGCAGGCTTACAGCGAGGGCATCTATCAGTTCACCACGAATAAAGAGAAAGCGCTGGCGATTACCAATCAAAGACTAAAGCAGAGAAATACCGCGCTGGTGGAGGAGGCCTATCAGTTCTACGGACCGATCTTCTCCTTCCCTCCGCGGGTATCCCACGAGGGCTTGCGTGTTGTTTTGGAAATGCTTGCCCAGCGAACTCCCGCAGCCAAGTTGGAGATGAGCGTGGACAAGTACGTCGACGAAAGAGCGCTCGACGAGTTGGAAAGAGAGGGGTTGTTTCGAAAGATCAGCGGAAAAGGCTAAAACCTCGCGCCCGCGGCGAGCCGACCCGCCCAACTGGACGGGTATCGCGGTTTTCAGTAGGGCGTGGCTCGGCTCGTCGTTGGACCTCGGTTTTTCCCTTCGGTCCGCAGGCAAGTTATTTATTTCTCTTATTGCTCTGAAACGTCGACGTAGTTTCCCTCTGGGTCTGCTACCTGATATTGGCCGTAGCGGCAGGACTGCAGCAGCCCCAACACGACCTTGTGCTCAGGAAGATTACTGGCTGCGCGGGGCGCCAAATTCGCCGGATCGATGGTGCTCACCACTTCCAAATCTTTTTTGAAAGTTTCGACTTTTTCAACTTTAAAACCGACGTGGTCAAATCCCGGGCCTCGGTGTTCCGCCTCGTGATAGTGTTGAATTTTCCAAGGCGTGAGCACCAGAGATACTTTGCCGTCCGTGAGGTAAAAGTTGGGATCCTCCAGAGCCTTTTCCTCTTCTTTAAACTCGAAGACATCGACATAAAAGCGAGCCAGAGCTTCCGGATCAATGGCCCGAATGGTTATATGCTTGATGTATCGATCCTGCTCCCGCTGGCCTTCGCTCCAAACGCCTCTAATGTTCTGCTCACCGGGCTGTGTCAGGTCAAACAAATGGCCTTCCGGGTCATGAGAGCTGTAAGTCGCAAAGGGTCGATTGGCGGGTCGTTTTACCCACCCGACCTTGGGATAACGCTCCTTCATGCGCGCGAACAACGTATCCAGGTCATCGACCTCGATACCGAAATGATCGATGCCTCCCGGATACCCCGGCGGTCTTCGCAGAAAAGCAAAACCGATGTTGCCGTCACTGACGATAATGGTTCTCTCGTAGGGTCGGACGACCCGTTTCGATCCGAGGACCGGGGCGCCGAACATTTTGGCGCTGATCTCGTCCGAGGTTTGCGCCTTGGCCGTAAGGGCAAATAACAGCTCGTAAAATCTCGCGACTCGAGGCGCATCCTGGCACATCACCGCCACATGTCTGATCTTCGCTTGCATGATTTCGACCTCCTTTTTTGATATTCGTTTCAGTTGCCGAGTTATCTCCCTGTATATTCCAGCTCTAATCTTTTGAAAAACCCTTCCTTCTCCAGCTCATCGATGACGCTCTCGTCGAGAAACCGGTTTAGCTCAAATTCCGCTTTCGGCCGTCCCGTTTCCTCCTGGATGATTTCCATAACCGCGGCCATCCCTTTGCGTCCGACACGTGGCGGAAAAGAAAAAGCGTTTTCATAGAGATCATAGAACTCCCTGGCCGACGTTGGATTCACCCTCAGGTGTTTGGCGACTATGGTGATCAGTTCTTCCCGTTTTCGACCATCAGCGGTCCTGAGCCGATAAATTCCTTCGCTGACTCCTTGAATAAATCGCTTAACATTTTCTCGTTCCTTTTTCAGAAAAGACCGGCGCGTAATAATCGTCCGGTCCGGGAATTCCGGTACGGGTTGGGCGAGGTCGGCCAAGATGGTCATCCCCTTGCGAACCGCCTCGGGGGTCACGCCATAGGTGAGCACCGTCGCGTCGATCGTACCTGCTTCCAGAGCCGCCAGTTGCAGCGGGCTACCACCCGCCACGATCAAGGTTACCGCCTCCATCGGAATCTTCCATTCTTTGAATACCAAACGAATTGCCACTGCGTTGGTTCCCGCCAAACTGGCGACGCCAATTTTTTTACCTACCAGATCTGCTGGCTTGCGGATCTCCTTTCTCGCGACAAGGTTAAACATTTGCCGGTTAAGGTAACCCCCTACGATGACAATGTCGCCACCCCCGAGAATTGTTCTGATTGGCGTCATGGCGGCGATATTCCCCGAATGAGTACCGCCGCTTAACAAGACTTGCATTCCAAGCGGCCCGCCGGGAATGACGAGCAGGTCAACGTCTAAACCATACTTTTCAAAAATCCCGGTGCTTTTCGCGACATAGAGCGGTAGGCCTGAACCACCAAGGCCGGCACTGCTATGGATGTGACGTTCTCTGGCAAATAAGCTCAGCGGTAAGGTCAAACTCAATAGAATGAAAACGAGCTGAATTTGCTTCGACATGTTCTTAGTGCTCAATGGTCAGGTTCTATCGCTCCGGAACGAAATTTGTCAAGTTTGAAGTCGTGATATCCAGTCAACGACCAAATGTATGACTCCCCAGAAAGACGCGAAGCGCGTCA
>Ga0081538_10002549_pt1 | contig 17713 bp, 17 predicted proteins | sample TabmetS5T2R1_FD_71022 | JGI IMG/M metagenome (GOLD analysis project Ga0081538, IMG submission 71022) | Tabebuia heterophylla rhizosphere microbial communities from the University of Puerto Rico - S5T2R1 | ecosystem: Host-associated > Plants > Roots > Rhizosphere ... | reverse complement strand
ACCACGTGTTCCTGGCCCTGCACTCGCCCGAGCTGGGCAAGGGCGGCCACGTCCACCACCTGGAGCTCGACCAGTTCGTGGGGCCCGGCTACCTGGTCACGGTGCACGGGCCCCTCGACCCGGCGGTGATCCCCGAGCTGGCCTTCCGCGAGACCAGCGCCGTGCGCAAGCGGATCGAGGCCGGGCGCTTCCGTCCCACCAGGTCGTTCGAGCTGTCCCACGCCGTCGTCTCGGCCATGACCCGCCACCAGGAGGAGTTCCTGGGGATCCTGGCCCTCGAGGTCGGGCTGCTGGAGCAGCGGGTGATCGACGAGGAGAAGGAGGACCCGGAGGAGTTCCTGGAGGAGCTGTTCCGGGCCCGCCACGGACTGATCGCGGTCCGCACCATGGCCGCCCTCAGCCGCGAGATCTACGCCCGGCTGGCCAGCCTCACCCGGTTCGTGCCGGCCGAGGGCCAGCCGCTGATCGCCGACATCACCGACCAGTTCGAGCGGATCAAGGCCATGGCCGACGGCGAGACCGAGTTCCTCCAGGCGGTGATCGAGTTCCACCAGGCCATGACCAACACCAAGATGACCATCGCCGCCGAGCGGCTGGCCGTGATCGCCGCCGTCACCCTGCCGATCACCGCCCTCTCGTCGATCTACGGGATGAACATCATCGCCAACGACCGCACCGACTTCTGGCACCTGGCCGCCGTGCTGGTGGTGATGGCCACCATCTCGGGCACGCTGCTGCGGTGGGCGAAGCGCCAGGGGTGGTGGTGAGCATCAGCTCACCGGGCCGGAGGCGGCCGCCGAGGTGCCGGTGAGGTCGTAGACGGTGGCCCCGCCGACACTGGTGGCGGTGAAGCGCTGCTGCACCCAGGCGCTGATCTGCCTGGCCGCGTCGCTGCCGCCCATCGAGCCGCCCATGCGCCCGCCAGCGAGGAAGTAGTGGATCCGGCCCTCGGCCACGAACCGCTGGAACTGCTCGAGGGTGGGCGCGGGGTCGCTGCCGTTGAACCCGCCGATGGCCATGACCGGCTCCCCGGTGGCCAGCTGCGCGCCGGCGGCCGAGTTCGACCCCACCGCGGCCGCCACCCAGATGTAGCTGCCCGCGTCCTGCTGCAGCAGGGCGACCAGCTCGGGGTCGGGGGTCCCGCCGTCCAGCAGCCCACCCAGGCCCCCCGGCCCGCCGCCCGGCCCCTGGCCGAACCCGGGACCGGGCCGAACCCCGGGCCGCCCCGCATGAGCCCAGGGCCGCCACGGCGTCCCATGCCGGGAGCACCGCCGGGCCCGCCGCGGAAGGGGCCGCCGCCGGGCCCGCCGCGGGCGCCCGGCACCACCGGGCCGGCCGAGGGAATGGCCCCGCCATGCGGGGTGGCCGCCGTGTCCAGCGAGTACGCGGCCGGCCCGGCCAGCGCGACCAGCAGCCCACCCCCGGCAACCGCCACCGCCAGCGGCCGCCCGCCACGACCCGGCCAGCTCCCGACCGCCAGGGCGGCCGCCACGGCCAGCCCGCCGACCAGCACCAGCGGCGCCAGCCCCGGATGCCACTCCGGCGTCCGCCGAAGCAGCGCCCAGGCCAACACGGCCGTGACCGCCATCGTCCCGGCCAGCGCCAGCCGCGCCTCCACCCGGTCCCGCGCCCGCCACAGGCTGGTGACGCCCATGCCCACCAGCGCCCCCACCGCCGGCGCGAGGGCGACCGCGTAGTAGGCGTGGAAGCTCCCCTGCATGAAGCTGAACACCAGGCCGGTCACCACCAGCCAGCCACCCCAGAGCGCGAACGCGGCCCTGCGCAGCCTGACGATGTCGAGCCCGGCCCTGTGGACAGCCGCCGGCACCCAACGTCGCCCTGCGCTACGCTCCCCCTCCGGGGGCCCCGGCGCCGAGCCGGTTGGTTGCGGGCCGGCCGTATCCGGGATCAGCGCCGAGCCGGATCGTTGCCGGCTGGCCGTGCCCTGGGTCAGCCACAGGCCGGCGGCCAGGAGGATCAGGGCGGCCGGGAGGAGCCAGGCGATCTGGCCGCCGACCTCGGGGCCGAACATGCGGGTCCAGCCGGTCTGGCCCCAACCGCCGCCGGGGGCGCCGCCGACGCTGCCGGTCTCGTTGCCGGTGAGGCGGCCGAAGCCGTTGTAGCCGAAGGTGAGCTCCAGGATGCTGTTGGTCTGGGAGCCGCCGACGTACGGCCGGGCCGACGCCGGCAGCAGCTCGACGATCGCGACCCACCAGCCGGCCGAGGCGATCATCGCGACCCCGGCCAGGACGAGCTGGCCGAGCCGGCGGGCCAGCGACCCTGGGGCCGCGGCCAGGTAGACGAGGGCGAAGGCGGGCACGACCAGCAGCGCCTGCAACTGCTTGGCCAGGAAGCCGAAGCCGACGCAGGCCCCGGCCAGGACCAGCCAGCCGGTGGCGCCGCCCTCCAGCGCCCGGATCATGGCGTAGGCGCCGGCGACCAGGAGCAGCGCCAGCAGGGCGTCGGGGTTGTTGAACCGGAACATCAGCGTCGCCACCGGCGTCACGGCGAGCACCGCCCCGGCGAGCAGCCCGGCCGCCGGCCCGAACCACCGGCGCGCGGCCGCGTGCAGGAGCGCGACCGTGGCCACGCCCATCAGCGCCTGGGGCACCAGCAGGCTCCAGGAGTTGACCCCGAACAGCCGGGCCGACAGCCCCATCACCCAGAGCGCGGCCGGCGGCTTGTCGATGGTGATGAAGTTGGAGGCGTCCGAGGACCCGAAGAAGAACGCCTTCCAGCTCTGGCTGGCCGCCTGGGCGGCGGCCGAGTAGTAGTCGTTGGCCCAGCCGGAGGCGCCCAGGCCCCACAGGTACAGCACGGCGGTGGCGGCCAGCAGGCCGAGCAGCGAGGGCCGGGCCCAGGCCGGGTCGCCCTCGCGGCCGCGCAGCAGCCGGGCCAGCGGGCCGGGAGCCGGCGTCGCCGGCCGCGGCCGCTCGAAGGTGGTGGTGGTCATCGGGTTCGGCTCTCCTTTGCTCGGATCGGCGCGAAGCTGGGCAGCTGCCGGCGGGCCACCCGGGCCATGCCGCGCAGGTCGTCGAGGGCGGTGCGGACGAGGTCGACCCGGCTGTCGGTGTCCTCGACCCAGTCGACCGGGACCTCGTGGATGCGCAGGCCGCCGCGCTGGGCGGCCAGCAGCAGCTCGGTGTCGAAGAACCAGGCCTGGTCCTCGACGGTCGGGAGCAGGGCCCGCACGACCTCGGCCCGGCCCGCCTTGAAGCCGCACTGGGCGTCGCTGAAGCGGGCCCGCAGCGTCGCCCGCAGCAGCAGGTTGTAGCAGCGCGAGACCAGCTCCCGCTTGGGCCCTCGGACGACCGCGGCCCCGTTGGCCAGCCGGGTGCCGATGGCCAGGTCGCTGTGGCCCGACAGCAGGGGCGCGACCAGCGGCAGCAGCGCCTCCAGGCCGGTGGACAGGTCGACGTCCATGTAGGCGACCACGTCGGCGTCGCTGGCCTCCCAGACCTGGCGCAGGGCCCGCCCCCGGCCCTTCTGGGGGACGTGGACGGCCCGCACCCGCGGCAGCCCCTCGCCCAGCCGCTTGGCCAGCGGCCAGGTGGCGTCGGTGGAGGCGTTGTCGGCGATGGTGATCCGGTAGGGGAACGGGAAGCTGGTCGCCAGGTAGCCGTGGAGCCGGCGGATGCTGGCCTCAAGGACCCGCCGCTCGTTGTGCACGGGGACGACGATCTCGACCAGCGGCCGGTCGGCCCGGTCGGCCGGCTCGGCCGCGGGCGACTGCCTCTCGAGGAGCGGTTGCATGCCCCGATCGTCGGCCCCGCTCCTTGGGGCAACGTGGGCGGCGCCTGAGAGGTTGCTGGGAGCTCAGGCGTCAGGTCGTCGCGCCGCTGCGGCCACGAGCGCGGCGTCGGCCAGCGCCCGCAGGTCGTCGGCGTCCACCTCGACCACCGCGGCGCCCTCGACGAGGAACAGCAGCTGCCCGGCCAGCCGAGGCGGGTCGACCGCCTCCGCCCGTCCCGCCAGGTCCTCCTCGAGCAGCTGCCGCATGGCCGTGCGATGCGCCTCGACCGCCTTGTGGGCGGGGTGGTCGACCTGGCTCCGCAGCTCGCTCGCCACGCTCGTCAGGAGCGAGGCATGGAGCTCGTCGGCGGCCAGCCATTCCTGCAGCACCTCCCACAGTCCCTCGAGGCTGGCCTGCCGACCCTCGCCAGGCGGGTCGAGCCGCTCGGCCAGCCATCGCAGCGACCGGGAGCTCCGGTCCTCGATCACCACCGCGACCAGCCGCTCCTTGTTGTGGAAGTGCCGGTAGATCGTCATCGGCGCGACCCCGGCCTCGGAGGCGACCCGGTTCATGCCGACGCTCTGGATCCCTTCTTCCCGGAAGAGCCGGGCCGCCGTGGCCAGGACCCGGTCACGCGGCGTGAGGGCCATGTCGCCTCGCCAGTCCTTGACGGTCAGGGACCTCCGCGTCGCGGGGATCTCAGGCATCGGCCTCTCCTCCCGCGCGAGCGCTCGGTGGGTTCTGGTCGTGGCTGCTGGCGGGAGCGCTGTCGTTCCAGACGCGGCAGATGAACCGCAGCAACCAGACACCGATCGCCAGCAGGCCGAGCATGAGGACGAGGAGCAGCAGGATCCCGACGCTGGTGGCGAGCGTCCATTCGATGGCTTCCATGGCGCATCCCCTACGAGCACCGCGATGACGCGGGATGGATCAATTGCGCGAGCAGGGGACGCGAGTCGGCCTTGCGATTCGGCCTGGCCGCTGGTCTTGCCTTGGGCCAACTGGGACGTCGTCAATTCTAGAGATGGGAGACAACGCTCTCTCTACGAAAATGCTATCAGAAGGGAGATGCCAGACGCAAGATGCAAATGCGAACTTGCGCCTAGAGGTGCTGGGCCAGCCGGGTGATGAACGCGGCCGAGTCGTCGGGCCCGAGCGCCGACGCGCGGAGGAGGTCGAAGACCTGCGAGTACCGGCGGACGTCTTCGGGCCGCTCCAGGTAGAGCTGGCTGGCGAAGCCCTCGATGTGGACCACGTCGGGGTCGCCCGGCTCGTCGAAGCCCAGGATGTCGAACGGCCCATCCAGGGCCGGGTGGGCGCCGGCGGTGTACGGCAGCACCTGGAGCGTGACGTTCGGCAGCTGAGCCTGCTCGACCAGATGGTGGAGCTGCTCGCGCATGACCTTCGGGCCGCCGACCAGGCGGTGCAGCGCCGCCTCGTCGAGGACCGCCCAGAGCGCTGGCGGGCTCTCCTCGGCGAGGATCGGCTGCCGGGCCATGCGGAGCTCGAGACGGCGCCCCAGCTCCTCGGGCGAGTCGCCGGGATAGAGCGCCCGGATGACCGCCCGAGCGTATTCGGGGGTCTGCAGGAGCCCCGGGACGAGCAGCGGCTTGTAGATCCGGATCGAGTCGGCGGCGACCTCCAGGCCGACGTAGCTCGCCTGGTCGGCGAGGTGGTCACGGTACTTGAACCACCAGCCCTTCTGGCGCGCCTCCCGGGCCATCTGCACGAGCTCGTCCCGCCGGGAGCCAGTCACCCCGTAGAGCTCCAGCATGTCGCGCACGTCTCGAGGCGTCGCGGTGACATGGGCCGTCTCCAGCCGCGACACCTTGGACTCGGAGCACTCCAGGGCCCGAGCGACCCGCTCGATGGTCAGCCCCGCCTCCTCCCGGAGATGGCGCAGCTCGATCGCCAGTCGGCGTCGTCGGACGGTCGGGCTCGGTCGGGCTGGCACGGCTCCTCCCTGGACCGAGATGGTGGCGATCTGCAACTTGCATATATTCTACTACCTCTCGCCAGATGCACGAGCGGGGCTCCGCCAAGAAAGCCTCTGGGAGAAAGAACGGGATGTGTAGATCGAAGGGGTTCGGCCCGGTGTCGGTAATTCCTGACACTATTTAGCCGCGCATGTCGAGGCCCATCGGCTGTTTGCTTCTGATAAGCAAATGTGCAAGGCTCCTGCCGCCCCGATGCCGAGGTCTGGGAGGAGCCGGCCTTCGATGGACGAATCGAGCCATTTCGAGCATGCTGCGTGGCGCGTCAGCACGTTCTGTGACAGCGGCAGCTGCGTGGAGATCGCGCTCGGCCAGAACCTGGTTGGGATGCGGGACTCCAAGAACAGCGTCGGCTCCCCGCTCGTCTTTGAGGCGAAAGAATGGCTTGAGTTTGTATCCGGTGTTCGCAACGGAGAGTTCGACCCGCCTGACTGAGCAATACGGCTCGATATTCTGAGCAGCAACGCATCGGGAAGCCCCGCATCGGGCTCCCCGATTTCTTGCCGACGGCTTGGCGCGGGTCAGCCGGTGGCGTCGGGGGGCAGGGGGAGGACGACCCGGAAGCGGGCGCCGTGGCCGGGGAGGCTGTCGACCCGGACCTGTCCGTCGTGGGCGGCGACCAGGGCGGCCACGATCGCCAGCCCCAGCCCGGTGCCGCCGGCGGCGCGGGAGCGGGCCGGGTCGGCCCGGTAGAAGCGCTCGAACACCCGCTCGGTCTGCTCGGGGGTGAGGCCTTGGCCGTGGTCGACGACCTCGACGGCGGCGCCGGGCCGGCCGTCCAGGGCCGCGCCGCCCACCCGGACCTCGACCGGGCTGCCGGCCGGGGTGTGGGTGAGGGCGTTGTCGACCAGGTTGGCCAGGACCTGGCGCAGCCGCTCGGCGTCGCCGAGGACAACCAGGGCGTCGCCGCGGTCGCCGTCGTCGCCCAGGACCAGCTCGATCCGGCGGTCGGGGGCGACCGCCCGGGCGTCGGAGACGGCGTCGGCGGCCAGGGCGAGCAGGTCCACCGGCAGGCGCTCCAGCGGGCGCTGCTGGTCGAGGCGGGCCAGCAGGAGGAGATCTTCGACCAGCAGTCCCATCCGGGCCGCCTGGTCCTCGATCCGCCGCATCAGCCGGTCCAGCTCGGCCGGCTCGCGCGTCGCCCCCTGCCGGTACAGCTCGGCGAAGCCCCGGATGGTGGTCAGGGGGGTGCGCAGCTCGTGGCTGGCGTCGGCCACGAAGCGCCGCATGCGATCCTCCGAGCGCCGGGCCGCCTCCTCCGAGCGGCGGGCGCTGGCCTCGGAGGCGGCCCTGGCCCCGAACGCCGCCTCGATCTGGGCCAGCATCGTGTTGAGGGCCCGGCCGAGCCGGCCGACCTCGGTGCGCGGGTCGCGGTCGGGCACCCGGCGGGTCAGGTCGCCGGCGGCGATCGACCTGGCCGTCTGCTCCATCTCGACCAGCGGGCGCAAGGACGCCCGGACCACGGCCGCCCCCACCCCGGCCAGCACGCCCAGCACGACCAGGCTCACCCCCAGGTCGATGGCCCGGAGCTGGCGGATGGTGCTGTCGATCCCGTCCAGGCTGGCCGCCACCACCACGCTGCCGCCGGAGCCGTCGCGCAGCGGCTGCACGGCCACCCGCCAGCGGCCGTTGCCGCCGGTGGCGGGCACGGTCACCGACCGGCCGGCGCTCTCCTCCAGCCAGGCCGGGTCGTCCGGCACCCGCGGCGGCCGCTGGCCCTTCTGGAGCAGCTCGTTGCTCAGCTCCTGCTCGAGGTGGCCGTCGGCGTCCCGGTACTGGACCAGGTAGGGGCTGCGCGGCCCCCGCCCCGGCCCCGGCCCGCCCCGCATGGCCGGCGGCGGCCCGCCGGCGGACCGCCGCGCCTCCTGCTGGAGCTCGCCGTCGAGGCGGCCGACCAGCAGCCCGTCCACGGCGGCCAGGCTGGCCAGCCCGATCAGCGCCAGGGCCACGGCGACAAGGGCGAGCACGGCCACGATCAGCTTGACCTGGAGCGGGGTGCGGGCGGCCAGGCGCCGGCCCGCGGCCAGCGGCCGCGGGGTCATGGGTCGGGCAGCCGCAGGACGTAGCCGACGCTCCGGATGGTGTGGATCAGCCGCGGCTCGACCGCGTCGACCTTGCGGCGCAGGTAGGAGACGTAGGACTCGACGATGCCGGAGTCACCGCGGAAGTCGTAGTTCCAGACGTAGTCCAGGATCTGACTCTTGGACAGCACCCGGCCGGCGTTGGTCATCAGGTAGCGCAGCAGCTTGAACTCGGTCGGCGACAGCTGCACCCGGCGGCCGGACCGCCAGACCTCGTGGCTCTCCTCGTCCAGCTCCAGGTCGGCCACCCGCAGCCGGGTCGGGGGCGGGGGCGGGCCGCCGGAGCGGGTCCGGCGGAGCACGGCCCGGATGCGGGCGATCACCTCCTCGAGGCTGAACGGCTTGGTCACGTAGTCGTCGCCGCCGACAGTCAGCCCCCGGATCTTGTCCTCGGTGGCGTCCCTGGCCGTCAGGAACAGCACGGGGGTGCGGGCGCCGCCCGAGCGCAGCCGCCGGGCCACGTCGAAGCCGTCCAGGTCGGGCAGCATCACGTCCAGCACCACCAGGTCGGGGCGGTGCCGCTGGGCGGCCGTGAGCGCCTCCAGCCCGCCGGTGGCGGTGGCCACCTCGAACCCGGCCAGGCGCAGGCTGGCCGAGAGCAGCTCCAGGATGTTGGGCTCGTCCTCGACCACCAGCAGCCGGGCCTCCGGCTCCGCCTCGCGCATGGGCGCCATTCTGCCCGCTGTTCCTGGGCGGCGGCTGACGCTTTCCTGAGAGGTTGCTGGGAGCGCGGCGGAGGATAATGCCCCTCGACGTCGACACCGCCTGACCCCGGGGGTGCCCATGGCCTCAAGCGACCGCTCCGCGGACTTCGCCCCGCTCGAAGGCTCGACCACGGCCCTGCTGACCACCTACCGGCGCGGCGGCGAGGCGGTCGGCACCCCGCTCAGCATCGTCGTGACCGGCGGCAAGGCCTACTTCGTCACCGCCGGCGACAGCGGCAAGGCCAAGCGGCTGGCCCACAACGACCGGGTCACCCTGGCCCCCTGCACCCTCAGCGGCAAGGTCACCGGCGAGACCGTCGAGGGCAGGGCGCGGCGGCTGCCACCCGACGAGCGCCGCCAGACCGCCAAGGGCCTGCTCAAGCCGACCAGGTCGCTGTTCTGGAGCCTGGTCACCTACCGGCTCGTCCACGGCAAGAAGATGGAGCTGTTCGAGGTCGTGCCGGCTACGAGCACACGATGACCTCGAGGGTCCGGGGGCCGTGGACGCCCTCGACCCGGTCGAGCTCGATGTCGCTGGTCGCGCTGGGGCCGCTGATCCAGGTCTGCGGCCGGGTGGGGTCGAGGCGGGCCACGGCCTCGGGGACGCCCGCCACCACCTGGGCCGCGGTCACCACCACCAGGTGGTAGTCGGGGACCAGGCTGAGGGCCCGCCGGCCCTGGCCAGGCCCGCCGTCGAGCACGATCGTGCCGGTCTCGGCGATGGCCACCGCGCAGCCGGTGAGGACCCCGTCGAGGTCGTCCAGTTGGGCCGGGGTCAGCGGCGGGTCGTCGCCGACCAGCTCGATGCCGGCCCCCAGGTGGTCGAGGCCGGCCGGGAGGATGCCCTCGGGGACCACCACCCGCCGGGCCCCGCGCTCGCGGAGGGCGGCCATCACCGCGGCCGCCACCTCGGCGGTGGCGCTGCGCCGGACCAGGGCGCGGTAGTCGACCAGGCGCTCGACCAGCAGCTCCAGCAGCGCCTCGCCGGCCAGGTCGGGGGGCCGGTCGGTGGTCCGGTAGCCGCGGGACACCGGCGGCGGGGCGGTCCCGTCGGCCAGCGCCGCCCGCACCCGGGCCAGCACCTCCTCGCGGGCGCTCACCTCGATCTCCTCCGGTCCCGCTCGCGCCGGGACCACCAGTCGCGGAACGGCCGGGTCGGGGGCAGGGGGGCGTCCCTGGTGCCGGTCCAGGCCGACAGCGGCGGCGGCAGGGCCGAGATGCGGCGGCGCCGGCCGCCCAGGAGCCGGCCCAGGCGGGCCGCCCGCAGCGCCGCCGTCCAGCGGGCCGGGCTCTCCATGGCGTAGGCCGCCGAGGCCATCACCGCCTGCTCGGCCGACGGCACCGGCCCGCGCTGCCGCTTGGCTTCCACCACCCGCGAGCGCAGGTGGACCAGCATCTGGGGGATGTCGATGGCCACCGGGCAGACGTCGTAGCAGGCCCCGCAGAGGGTCGAGGCGTACGGCAGCGAGGCGTTGTCCTTGACCCCCGTGAGCTGGGGGGAGAGCACCGCCCCGATCGGCCCCGGGTAGACCGACCCGTAGGCGTGGCCGCCCGCCCGCTCGTACACCGGGCAGACGTTGAGGCAGGCCGAGCAGCGGATGCAGCGCAGGGCGCTGCGCCCCTGGGGGTCGGCCAGGGTGGCGGTGCGGCCGTTGTCCAGCAGGACGAGATGGAACTCCTGCGGGCCGTCGCCCGGGTGCACCCCGGTCCACATGCTGGTGTAGGGGTTCATCCGCTCGCCGGTGGAGGAGCGCGGCAGCAGCTGGAGGAACACCTCCAGGTCGCGCCAGGTCGGGACCAGCTTCTCGATCCCCATGACGGTGATCAGCACCCGGGGCAGGGTCAGGCACATGCGGCCGTTGCCCTCGGACTCGACCACGGCCAGGGTGCCGGTCTCGGCCACGGCGAAGTTGGCCCCGGACACGGCCACCTCGGCCTCCAGGAACTTGCGCCGCAGGTGCAGCCGGGCCGCCTCGGCCAGGGCCCGCGGCTCGTCGGTCAGGTCGGGCGGCGCCGGCAGGCCGACCCCGCCCATCTCACGGAGGAAGATCTCGCGGATCTCGGCCCGGTTGCGGTGGATCGCCGGGACCAGGATGTGGCTGGGGCTGTCGTGGCCCAGCTGGACGATCAGCTCGGCCAGGTCGGTCTCCCAGGCGGCGATCCCGGCCGCGGCCAGGGCCTCGTTGAGGCCGATCTCCTGGGTGGCCATCGACTTGACCTTGACCACCTCGCGGGCGCCGGTCGCCTCGACCAGGCCGGCGACGATCCGGTTGGCCTCGGTGGCGTCGCCGGCCCAGTGGACGACCCCGCCCCGGGCCGTCACCTGCTCCTCCAGCTGGACCAGGTAGCCGTCCAGGTTGGCCAGCACTTGGTCCTTGAGGGCGGCCCCGGCGGCCCGCAGCTCGGCCCAGTCGGGCAGCTCGCCGACGACCTGGGCGCGCTTGGCCCGGATGGTCCCGGTGGCCTTGGCCAGGTTGCGCCGCAGCTGGGCGTCGCCAAGGGTCGCCCGGGCCGCCTCCGGGAACGACCGCCGCCCGCGCAGGTGCCCGACCCCTTCGGGGGCGGTCGGCATGCCGAGGAAGACGGGCTGGCTCATCGGGGCGGCACCTCCGGCTGCTCGGTCCGGGTCGAGGCCAGGATCTCGGCCAGGTGGACGGTGCGGACCCCGGCCCGCAGCCGCGACAGGCCGCCGCCGATGTGCAGCAGGCAGGAGCTGTCCGAGGCCGAGCAGACCTCGGCCCGGGTGGAGAGGACGTGGTGCATCTTGTCGGCCAGCATGGCCGCCGAGGTGTCGGGGTTCTTGACCGCGAAGGTGCCGCCGAAGCCGCAGCAGGCCTCGGCCTGGGGCAGCTCGACCAGGTCGATCCCGCCCACCTCGCGCAGCAGCCGCAGCGGCTTGTCCCCGACCCGCAGCACCCGCAGGCTGTGGCAGGTCGGGTGGTAGGTCACCCGGTGCGGGAAGTAGGCGCCGACGTCGGTGACCCCGAGGGCGTCGACCAGGAACTCCGACAGCTCGTAGGTCCGGGAGGCCAGCTCGCGGGCGGCCGCGGCCAGCTCGGGGTCGCCGGCCTCCGAGGCCACCCAGGCGTGCTGGTGGCGGACCGACCCGGCGCACGACCCGCTCGGCGCCACCACCGCCTCGTAACCATCGAACGCGGCCACATGCCGCCGCACCAGCGGCAGCGCCTCCGGCAGGTAGCCGGTGTTGATGTGCATCTGGCCGCAGCAGGTCTGGGCCATCGGCACCTCGACCTGGCAGCCGAGGCGCTCCAGCAGCCGCACCGTCGCCTTGCCCACGTCCGGGAAGAGCCCGTCCACCAGGCAGGTCACGAACAAGGCGACGCGCACGCTCCACCCTCCCGACTGCCCGTCCGTCCGCTTCCGCCAGGGAGCACCCAGACGCTACGCCATCCGCTCACCAGACGTCGCCCGCCCGCCAGTCGCAGACGAGCGGGTCGCCAAGGTCCAGCTCCGGGCTGGCCGGCGTCCGCAGCACCAGGACGCTCCCGTCCTCCTCGGCCGTCCGCACCTGCCCCTCGGGCGCGGCCACGAACGTCGGCCCCCGCCAGGTCTCCCACCCCAGCCGCTGGTAGAACCCGGGGATCCGGCTGCCGTCGGCCAGCGCCCCCAGCTCGTACTCCTCGGCGACGACCCGCCCCACCTCCCGCATCACCAGGGTGGCCAGCCCCGACCCTCGCCGGTCCTCCCGGGTCGCCACCCCTTCCACGTACCCGCTCCGCAACCCCCGCTCCCCGGCCACCAACCACCGCGGCACCACCGCCCCATGCGCCACCACCTCGTCGCCCTCGAGGGCCAGCACATGTGTTCCTCCGAGGGTGTGCTCCCAATCGTGCTCGTCGAACCGCCCCCCGAACGCCCCGAACAGCAGCCGCCGCAGCGCCGCCAGCTCCTCGTCGCGCAGCTCGGCCGTGGTCGCTCTCCGCAGCCGTGTCATCCCCGGAGGATGCCAGGTTTGCGGGCTCGTTGGCGGCCATCCGGGAGGCGGACGCCGAGGTCGCCGCCCGCCGCACGACCCGGCTGTCGAAACAGGAGGCCCCCGGCCGAGATCGAGCGGTGACCGGCGAGCCCGGCGCACCGTTCGAGATCTTCTGGGCGGCGCCGGCGAAGCGCGCGCTACGACGTCTGCCGGAGAAGGTGGCCGCCGCGGCCGTCGAGTTCACCTACGGCCCCTGGCCAGCAGCCCGAGTCGGGTCGGGCGGGCCCTGCGCTTCGAGCTCGAGGGCCTGCACAGCGCCCACCGGGGCGACTACCGGGTCGTGTGCGGCATCGACGAGGGACGCCGGCGGGTCGAGGTTTTGGTGATCGACCACCGGGCCGACGTCTACCGGCGCGGTTGACGGTCGGGGACCCGGCGGCACCGAGGCTCGAAGGTCGTGGCGCGACGGCGACGGGCCTAGCCGGCCTGGCCGATGCCGTTGAGGACGGTCTCGACCAGGTCGGCCACGAACCCCGGCGGCACCTGCAGCTCGCCGGGGGCCGCCCCGCTGAACAGGTGGGGCAGGACCAGCTCGTGGCAGGCGCCGTTGAGCATCGTGGCGGCGGCGTCGACGTTGGCGGTGGCGGGCAGGCGGGCCAGCCGCTGCTCGGCGCGGAGGTACTCGGCCAGCTCGTCCCGCAGCTCCCGCCCACCGGCCGCCGGGGAGGACAGGGTGGTGACCTGGGCCAGGACCCCCGGCTGGCCGAGCAGGCCGGCGAAGGCGGGCAGGACGGCCGCGTGCAGCGCCAGGTTCCGGTCGAGGTGGGCGGCCAGGTTGGCGGCGACGGTGCCGCTGCCCGGCGGGGGCGGCGGACCGAGCCCGGCGTCCACGGCGCGGACGTGCGCGAGCACGGCCAGGGCGAGCAGCTCGTCCTTGTCGGTGAAGTGGTTGTAGAGCACCCCGTCGGCGACTCGGGCCTCCCCGGCGATCTCCCGGACGGTCAGCCCGACGGTGCCGCGCCGGGCGATGAGGCGCTCGGCCGTGGCGATCAGGTGCTCGCGCAGGCTCTGGTCGCCACGACCGTCGCGCAGGGCGGCCGCTCGTCTGGGTGCCATGTCAGCCGTGACGCTAGCGCCGGTTGCGGTACAGCTGCATGGTGAGCGGCGCGAACACGGCGGTGAGGGCGGCCGACGCCGCCACCACCCAGCCGACCTGCCCGGCGGTGACCGTGCCGGCGAGCAGGCCGCGGGCGGCGGTGACCACGTGGGTGATCGGGTTGACGTCGATGAAGGCCCGCAGCCAGCCCGGCATGGTCTGAGGATCGACGAAGATGTTGCTGGCCAGGGTCAGGGGGAACAGCACCAGCAGGCTCAGGTTGTTGACCGCGGTGGGGGTGCGCAGGACCAGGCCCAGGGCGGTCCAGACCCAGGACAGGCCGAAGGCGAACCCGAGCACCAGCGCCACCGCTGCCAGCGCGCCGACCAGGCCGCCGTCGGGTCGGTAGCCGAGGGCCAGCCCGAGGGCGAGGACGAGGGTCGATGCCAGCAGGTAGCGGCCGATGTCGCCCAGCAGGGGGCCGACGATGGGGGCGGGCCGCCAGATGGGCAGGGAGCGGAAGCGGTCGAAGACGCCGGCGGTGATGTCGGTGTTGAGGGTGACGCCGCTGAAGGTGGTGACCAGGACCACGGTCATGACCAGCGTCCCCGGGAGCAGGAACTGCAGGTAGGCCTGGGTGGAGCCGGCCAGGGCGCCGCCGAACAGGTAGGTGAACCCGAGCGTGAAGATGACCGGGATCCCGATCACGTCGGTGAGCTGCTCGGGAACATGCTTGAGCTTCAGCAGGGCCCGCCACCCGAAGGCCCGCGACGCGGCCAGGGCGCTGGGACGCGCGGGCCGGGCACCGGCCGACAGGACCACCTGCAGGGGCTCGCGACTGCCGGTCGTCGGCGCTGTGGTTGGGATCGCGCTCATGCGGCATCCTCCTCGGAGCTGTCATCGGCGCCGGTCGGGTGACCGGTCAGGGCCAGGAAGACCTCGTCCAGGCTGGGCTGGCCGAGGGCGAAGTCGGCGACCGCGATCCCGGCGCGCGACAGCTCCGCCAGGGCGCCGACGACGCGGTCGGGGTCGGTGACCCGAGCCGACAGGGCCGCCGGGTCCGCTTCCGGGTGCACGGGGACGCCGAGCGCGTGGCCCAGGAGCCGTTCGGCGGAGGCCCGCTGGGCCGGGTCGGGCAGCCGGACGTGGAGGGCGCCGGCGCCGACCGTGGCCTTGAGCTGGCCGGGGCTGCCTTCGGCGATGACCTGGCCGCGGTCGATGACCGCGATCCGGTCGGCCAGCTGGTCGGCCTCGTCCAGGTACTGGGTGGTGAGCAGGACCGTGGCGCCGTCGGCGACCAGCGCCCGGACGATCGTCCAGACCTGGTTGCGGCTGTGGGGGTCGAGTCCGGTGGTCGGCTCGTCGAGCACCAGCAGCTGGGGGGTGACGATCAGGCTGGCCGTGATGTCCAGCCGCCGCCGCATGCCCCCGGAGTAGGTGCCGACGAGCCGGTCGGCCGCCTCGGCCAAGCCGAAGGCGTCCAGCAGCTCCCCGGCCCGGGTCTTCGCCTGTCGCCGTGAGAGGCCGAGCAGCCGGGCCAGCAGCGCCAGGTTCTCCCGGCCAGTCAGATCCTTGTCGACCGAGGCGTACTGACCGGTCAGGCTCACCCGGCCGCGGACCGCGTCGGCGTCGGCCACGACGTCGTGGCCGAAGACCCGGGCGGTGCCGGCGTCGGGCCGCAGCAGGGTCGCCAGGATGCGGATGATGGTGGTCTTGCCGGCGCCGTTGGGTCCCAGGACGCCGTACACCGACCCCGTGGGCACCTGAAGGTCCACGCCGTCGACGGCCCGGGTCGTCCCGAAGGTCTTGACCAGACCGGACGTCTCCACGGCGAGGGCGGATGGTGTCGTCATGCTGCCTCCTCGTCACGGCGCCGCTATGAACAACTGTTCATGAACGTTCGTTCATACTAGAGGCGCCGGCAGCGCGATGTCAACCCTCGCGTGCCGGGAGGCGCCTCTGCGGCGCCGGCCTACCGGCGCGGTTGGCGGTCGGGGGATCCGGCGAGCCGCGGCTCGGCCAGGAGGGACCCGGCCAGGACCAGGACCAGGACGGCCAGCTGGGCGACGGCCGGAACGACCAGGCCGAGGGGGACGGTGGCCAGGGCGAGGCCGGCGGCGGTGGCGCGGAGGTGGCCGGGGCCGATGGCCAGGGTGCGGCGGAAGAGGACGTCGCCGGCGAGGAACAGGGCGGTCCCGCCCGACAGCATCAGGGCGTGGGCCAGGTCGAGGGGGTCGTGGGCGTGGCCGATGGCGTCCTTGAGGCCGGCGGCCAGGGTGATGATGCCCAGCAGCATGAGCAGGTGCCAGTAGCCGAACGACTGGATGGCGACCCAGCCGCGCCGGTCGTCGGGGATGGCGGCCAGGGCCCGCTCGGCGCGGGTGTCGTCGCCGCCGAAATACGCCCACCACAGGCAGGCGGCGAGCAGCAGGCCGAGCACGGCCACGGCGGCCAGGGACAGGTCGACCGGGAGGTCGGCGGCGCCGATGCCGATGGCCACGATCGACTCGCCCAGGGCGACGATCACCACCAGGCCGTGGCGCTCCACGAAGTGGGCCGGGGCGATCCGGAAGCCGCCCGTGTCGGCGAGCAGGGGCGTTAACCACGCCAGGGCGAAGGCCGCTGCCCACAGCAGGTAGGCGGCCGTGCCCTCGACGACCACGGCCGCCAGGACCAGCAGGGCCGAGCCGAGGTTGAGCGGGGCCAGGCGGGCCAGGGCCCGGAGGGTGTGGGCCTCCGGGGAGCGGGTGTAGAGCCCGGCGTGGATGCCGACGATCACCAGGTAGGCGACCCCGAAGGCGATGTCGCCCTCTGAGAACGCCCGCGGGATGGCCAGGGCCAGGACCAGGTAGGCGGCCATGCCGCCGAGCAGCAGCAGCCGCCGGGCCGCCCGGTCCGCCGCCACGGCGTTGGTCAGCCAGGCGTAGCCGCCGTACATGTAGTAGATCACGCCCAGCATCAGCACCACCCGCAGCAGCCCGCGCCAGGTGGGGTCGTCGCTCAGCACCGCGGTCAGCTGGGTGATGGTGAACACGAACACCAGGTCGAAGAAGAGCTCCAGGGTGGAGACCCGCTCGACCCGCTCCGCCTGGCCGCCCGGCTGGGCCACCTCAGATCCCCGGCTCGGCCGGGAGGCGGCCGGCGGCCACGGCCTTGCGCAGGGCCTCGTGGTCGACCTCGGTCTGGTCGGCGTAGGCCCTGGCGAAGCGGGCGAAGGCCCGGTCGGCGCTGTCACCCTTGCCCAGGTAGGCCGACAGCTGGGTCGCCCCGGTGGAGCGGGCGTGGCCCTTGGCCAGCAGGGTGCCGCAGACCCGGGCGTAGTCGAGCAGCGACGACCCGTCCATGCCGTCGACGGTGATCGCCCCCTTCATGTCGCGGAACTGGCGCACGTAGTAGTCGTGCTCGCCCACGCTGGTCCAGCCGAGCAGCGGGTCGCTGACGGTCTGCAGGGTCTGCTGGTACTCGACCACCCGCTGGCCCTGGTGGGCGTGCCAGGCCGTGTCGCCGTGCACGAAGCGGGCCACGCACGACCGCCGGGCCTGCTTGAGCTGGAGGAACACGACGTCGCCGGGGTCGTTGCCCTGGAGCAGGGCCACATACGCGCGCAGGCCCACGCTGCCCACCCCGACCACCTTGTGGGCCAGGTCGACGACCATGTAGTAGCCGAGCAGGCGGCGCCAGTGGGGCGGCAGGGTGTCCAGGTAGCCCTCCAGGCCCTCGATGAGCCGATTCGTCTCCCGCTCGGACACGTGGGTGATCAGGGGCGGCTGGTCGACGATGTGGCGGACCCCGCCGCGGTCGCGGGTCAGCTTGGGCAGGGCCCGGTCGCTGGTCCGGGTGCGGGCCTGGCGGGCGGCCCGCTCGATCTCGCCCCGCAGCGACCAGTCGGCCAGCTCGGCCCGCATCCGGTCGATGTCCAGGCGGTCGAAGGACCGGGCCAGCAGCGGCTGGCCGGCCAGCTGCCGCAGCTGCCGCCGGTAGGCGTAGGCACAGCGCAGGGCCGCGTCCTCGCAGGTGTCCTCGGACAGGCCGTTCTGGCGGCCGGCCACCCAGACGCTGGTGGCCAGCCGGTACAGGTCCCACTCCCAGGGGCCGGGGTGGGCCTCGTCGAAGTCGTTGAGGTCGAAGACCAGGTCCCGCTCGGGGGAGGCGTAGAAGCCGAAGTTGC
>Ga0081538_10002548_pt1 | contig 17715 bp, 13 predicted proteins | sample TabmetS5T2R1_FD_71022 | JGI IMG/M metagenome (GOLD analysis project Ga0081538, IMG submission 71022) | Tabebuia heterophylla rhizosphere microbial communities from the University of Puerto Rico - S5T2R1 | ecosystem: Host-associated > Plants > Roots > Rhizosphere ... | reverse complement strand
CTACTACGACCAGGTCGGCGCGCTCAAGGACATGGTGCAGAACCACCTCCTGCAGCTGCTGTGCCTGGTGGCGATGGAGCCGCCCATCAGTCTCGGGGAACGCGATCTGCGCGATCGCAAGGTCGACGTCCTGCGCTCGGTGCGCCCCTTGGAGGAAGATGACGTCGCCACGCGCACACGTCGCGCCCGATACCGGGCCGGACGAGTGGGCGACAGGGACATCCCCGCCTACGTCGACGAAGACGGAGTCACGCCAGAGCACGGGACCGAGACGTTTGCCGAGGTGGTCTTGGAGCTCGACAGCTGGCGTTGGTCGGGCACCCGCTTCCGGCTGCGCACGGGCAAGGCGCTGGGACGGGATCGCAAGGAGGTCGTCGTGCGCTTCCGCCCGGTGCCTCATCGCCCGTTCGATCCACCCCGGGGTCCGCCCTCCAACCAGCTGCGCTTCGGGCTCGAGCCGGAAGGCCTCAGCCTCGAGCTGACCGGAACCGGCCCCGGCGCGGCGATGAGCCTCGTGCCGCTGACGCTCAGTGCCGAGCTGGAGCCCCCGGAGCTCCCCGCCTACGGCCGGATCCTGCTCGACGTGCTGTCCGCCAACAGCGCCCTGTCGATCCGCGGCGACGAGGCCGAGGAGGCATGGCGCGTCGTCACGCCCATCCTCGAGGGGTGGTCGCGCGACGTCGCGCCGCTGGAGGAGTACGACGCCGGGTCCGACGGTCCGTCTCGACGTCCGGAGGAACTGCGCTGATCTCGTGTCAGTGCTGAAGCGGCACCCGGCCGCGGTACGGAGCGCACCCAGGCCCACGCGGGCCCAAGCCAGTGACCGAGAACACCCGGCCGGCATCCGGCTGCCGCTGCAGCGCCGCTTGCTCGAGACGTTCGCGGCCTGTCGTGACAAACAAGGTGCGGCCGTCGCGTCCACCAAACGCGCACGACGTCGCCTGCGCCACCGGAATGTGCACGGTGGCGCGCAGCGAGCCTTCAGGCCCGTAGCAATTGACCGCCCAGCCGCCGTAAATGGCGACCCAGACGTCGCCCTGCTCGTCGACGGTCAGCCCGTCAGGCGCCATGCCGGGTTGATCGATGTGCACCAGCGTGCGGCGCCCGCCGATCGCGCCAGTGACGTCGTCGAAGTCGAAGGCCTCGACCAAGCCGGTGCCGCTGTCGCTGAGGTACATCGTCCCTCCGTCCGGGCTCCAGCCGATGCCGTTTGAGATCGTCAAGCCGCTCAGCACGGTGCGGCAGCGTCCATCGAGCTCGAGGCGATAGAGCGTGCCGGCTCCCGGCGACTCGTCGTACGCCATCGTGCCGGCCCAGAAGCGGCCCTGCAGGTCACATGCGCCGTCGTTCATGCGCACATTGACGTGACCGGCCTCCGGCTGGGCGAGCTCGCGGACGGAGCCGCCCTCGTCGACGAAAATGAAGCCCTGACCCGCGGCCAGCACGTAGCCGCCTCCCGCGACCGGGGCGACTGCGCCCACGTGCCGGTCGAGCGCCATCGTGCGGACATGGTCGGGGCCGCCGCCGGCCGTCAGCGTGGCACGGTGAAAGCGCCGGCCGAGGATGTCGACCCACAGCAGCTCCTGACGCTCCTCATGCCACACCGGGCCCTCGCTGAGCAGCCCGGGCTCGAGCGACCACGCGGTGACCTGGGGCGTCGTCACGCTCCAGGGCCTACCGTGATCGCGACCAGCGCGCGTCGACCAGCTCGCCGGCGTTGACCGGCGACAGCGGAGGCTGCCCGGTAAGGACGCGCACCACCTCTTCGGCGGCGAAGTGCCTCACCGTGTCGAGCGCTTCCTCGGAGTAGTAGGCGGCGTGCGGCGTGATGACCACGTTCTCCAGGCCGAACAGCGGGTTGTCCGCTTGCCAGTCCCTGACCTTGGCCGGCTCTTCCTCGATGTCGTCGAGGCCGGCGCCCGCGATCCAGCCCTCGCTGAGCGCCCGGTGGAGGGCGCGATCCTCGATGATCGGCCCCCGGGCGGTGTTGATCAGGATCGCGGTCGGCTTCATGCGCCGCAGCTGGGGCTCGAGGAACAGGTGGTGCGTCTGCGGCGTGAGCGGCGCCTGGATCACCAGGCAGTCCGACTCGGTGACCAGCTCGTCGAACGACACCGCCGTGGCGCCGGCGGCGGCTATCTCCTCGGCCGGCAGGTACGGATCGTGGGCGGTGATCCGCATGCCGAAGCCGGCGGCGCGGGCGGCGATCGCCCGGGCGATGGCGCCAAACGACAGCAGCCCGAGGATGCTCCCGCGCAGGCGGTGGATCGGTTCACCGGATTGCCATTGCCAGATGCCGCCGCGCGTCGCCCGGTCGTAGACGGTGACCTTGCGCCCAACCGCGAGCAGCAGAGCCATCGCATGATCGGCGACCTCGTCCTCGCACCAGTCGTTGGGAACGTTGGTTACCAGGATGTTGTGCCTTGTCGCCGCGTCGACGTCGACAATGTCGACGCCGGTGCCGTAGCGCGCGATGACGCGACAGTCGGGCAGCTCGGCGATCACGCGGGCGCTGATCGTGGCGTACTGGGCCACGACAGCGGCGGCGTCGTGCGCCACCTCGATCACTTCCTCCTCGGTCTTGCACTGGGCGGCGATCAGCTCGAAGCCCGCCTTCTCGATGATCGCCCGCTCGATGTCGACGTCGCCGTAGTCGTAGTCGGCGATCACGACCGTTTCCCGTGTTGCCGCCACTGGCAGTCTCCCGTTGCGTTACGTGCGCGTTGCCGGGGAGTAGGCAGCCGCAGAAGCGCCGTTGGCGACGAGCGAGGCGCCGTGCGACGCGCTCGTCGCCACCTGCTCGTACAGCGACAGGATGCCCCGGCTGTGGCGAGGGGGTCGCGGTGACCACCGTTCTCGGCGCCCCGCGAGGATCTCGGTCACCTCGGCTTCCGGCCGCGGCTGCCCGTCGATTCCGACGATTGCCAGGCGCCGCTCGGGCACGTTCACCTCGATCAGGTCGTTCTCCTCGACCAGCGCGATCGGACCTCCATCCAGTGCCTCTGGGGCCACATGCCCGATGCACGGGCCCTGCATCGCGCCCGAGTAGCGTCCGTCCGTCACGATCGCGGTGGTGCTGTTCAGCTCAGGGTCCGAGGACAGGATCGCGGCGGCGAAGTACAGCTCGGGCATCCCGCGGGCGCGCGGCCCCTCGTACAGGATGACCAGGACGTCGCCTGGCCTTATCTTCCGCTCGACGAGGGCGTCGATGGCGTCGTCCTCGTCCTCGAAGACCCTCGCCGGACCGGTGTGCACGTGCATCTCCTTGGGCACCGAGAAGGTCTTCACCATCGCGCCGTCGGGAGCGATGTTGCCCCGCAGGATCGCGAGCCCGCCATCGGGACCGAACGGATCGTCGCGGGGCCGGATGATCTCGTCCGTGTCGATCCTGAAGTTCTTGAGGTAGCCGAGCCGTTCGCGCATGAAGAACTTGCTCTGCTCGATCTCCTCGAGGTTCTCACCGAGGGTCTTGCCGGTGACGGTGACGCAGTCGAGGTGCAGCATGTCGCGCAGCTCGAGCATCAGCGCCGGGACGCCGCCGGCGTACCAGAAGTACTCGACCGGGTAGCGGCCGGTCGATTTCACGTTGGCCAGCACCGGGACCTGCCGGTGGATGCGATCGAAATCGTCGATCGTGATCTCCACGCCGGCCTCCTGGGCGATCGCGGGCAGGTGGAGCAGGGCGTTCGTCGAGCCGCCGATGGCGGCGTGGACGACGATCGCGTTCTCGAACGCCTCGCGGGTCAGGATCCGTCGCGGCGTGAGGTCCTCGGCGATCAGGCGCAGTACTTGCTTGCCGGCGGCGCGGGCGTAGCGCAGCAACTTGGTCAGCGGCTGGGGCACCAGTGCCGATCCCGGAAGGGCGAGACCGAGCGCCTCGGCCAGCACCTGCCCGGTGGCGGCGCTGCCCATGAATTGGCACGCTCCGCACGTGGGGCACGCTCCGCGCTGGGCCAGCTCGAGCTCGTCCCCTGTCAACTCGCCGCGCTTGAACGACGCCCCCATCTCCCACAGCTTGTTGGAGGTGACGTAGTCAGGCGCGTTCAGCTGGGTCCCGCCGGGCACGTGCACGGCCGGCAGATCGCAGCGAGCGATCGCCAGCAGATGTGCCGGGACGGACTTGTCGTTGCCGGAGATCAGCACCATCCCGTCGTGCGGATGGCCGAGCGCGTGGATCTCGACCATCGCCGCCATGACGTCCCGCGAGACCAGGGAATAGTTCATGCCCTCGGTGGCCTGGACGACGCCGTCGCAGATGTCGGAGACCACGAAGTCAGCCGGCTTTCCGCCCATCTCGAACACGCCGTTCGAGACCTCCTCGATGAGGTCGCGGAAGTGGAACGTGCCGGGATGACCCATCCCGTACGCGCTCTCCACGAGCACCTGCGGCTTCCGAAGGTCGTCCTCGGTCCAGTTCATGCCCAGCCGAAGCGCGTCCCCCTGGAAGTTGACCTCACGGAGGCGCTGGCTGCGAAGCCGCTTTCGATCGATCGGAGCAGGTCTCTGTTCAGTCGCCATCCGCGTGCTCCTCCCTGTGCTGTTTAGTTAGGTCGCAGCCGCGGACACGTCCCCGACCGTCAGCACGTCGCGTCAAGCCAAACTCAGCACATGCATGCCGCGGGCGCGCCAGCGAGCATACCCTTGCTCGGCCGCGGGAGGGGGAGCCGAGCCTGTCATGTGCTTGCTCGATCGATGCGCTCGACCGCCAGCTGGGCCCTCGCTCGAGCGCGACATCCGCGCGCTGGCCCGCCGCCAGCAGGGCTGCCACGGGCTGATGCGCCACAACCGCGTGGGCCCGTTAATGGCGACAGCATCGTCGCCGAACTGGGCGACATGTCGCGGGCGGTCGGCGTCGCGCAAGGCGGTCCGCTGCGCCGGCCTCGACGCCGGCGGACGCCGCTCTACCAGTACTCGGGCCTGGGGAAGCTGACCTGGCACGGCTCCTGAGTCGGGGCGTACGCCGACGGTAGCCCGGAGCTTCAAGCCGACTGCCGCTGGCCCGCAGGCACAATCAGCACCGGTCTGTCGGCAAGTGCCGCAAGTTCACGGGACACCGAGCCGAGCACGATCGCGCGCACCGGTCCACGCCCGCGCGAGCCTACGACCAGCATCTCTGCCGCCTCGCGCTCGGCGACCTCGAGCAGGCTGCTGACCGGATCGGCGATCTCGAGCGCGGCGTCAACCCTTACCCCGGCGCCCACGGCCTCGGCTGCGCGGCGAAGCCTCGCCTGAGCCTCGCGCTTCTCGGGACCCACCAGCGGGTAGCCACTCCGCGGCAGCTGCCCGCCGCCGGCCGTCGTCATCGCGTGCATGGGCTCCGAGGGTGGCGATGCGTGCAAGAGCAACACACGCCTGCCCAGGCGCCGGGCAAGCTCCCCGGACACACGGGCGGCGTCGAGCGCGTTGTCGGAGCCGTCGATTCCGCAGGCGATCACTGGCCGCCGCATGAGCTCCCCATACCCCTCGGCTGCGCCTGGCGGGACGACCACCACCGGGCATCGCGCTCGCCGGGCGACCTCCTCCGACACACTGCCGAGCAACCGGGCACGCACCAGCCCGCGACCGCGGGAGCCCACCACGAGCAGCTCGGCTCGCTCGCTGCTAGCGATCGTCAGCAGGCCCTTCGCGGCCCACGGAGACTCGACGCGAGCGAAGCGGTAGTCGGTGACGTCCGCATCCCGGGCCACGCGCCCGATCAGCTCAGGCTCCGACGCACGGATCCGCTCCGCCGCCAGCGCCCTGCCGGTCGGAGGATGGCCGCGCTCGCTCGCATGGGCCAACACCAGCTGAACGCCGAGTCCTCGGGCGAGGCGGGCGGCGAATGCGAGGGCCGCACGGGACCCGTCGGAATCATCGACCCCGCAGACGATCGGTCGCCGATCGGTCCCGGTGGCGTGCGTGGGCATCTCCGCAAGGTTCGCACGCCGGCCGGGCGCGGGTCGAACTGAGAGACTGGCCGCCCGTTTGTCACGCGCAATCGGTCGCGTCCCGTAGGTTGGTGGAGGACGGCGGTGGACGGAAGGTGTTCCGACCTGCGTGCCGCTCATGATCGTTGGACCTCTCAGGGTTCGACGACTAGGTGTAATTCCTGACCACGTTGCTCATCCGGACCTCCCTTGGGGCTGGAGTGTCGCCTCTGGCCTCGATCGGGTGCGCCCGCGCCCACGCTCGTGCTGCGCCGATCCACGACACTCAGCCCCTTGCAGGCGACCTCCGATCCGCCGGGCGCAGCCGTACGATTTCTCCGGCCGACGAAAGGAGCTCCGAGGTGGCAACCGCGCCAGAGTCGAGACAGCCCGAGGAGCCACCGGTCTCCGGGTGGGTCATAGGCGGCATGGTGTTCGCCGCGACGATGTTGGTGATGATCGGGATCTTCCACGCCATCGACGGGCTGGTGGCCATCATCGACGACGACTTCTACAGGGTGAGGAGCAACTACACCTTCGATCTCGACACGACGGGATGGGGCTGGATCCACCTGATCCTCGGGATAGTCCTCGTCGTCGTAGGGCTCGCACTCTACGCGCGCCAGGAGTGGGCCGCGATCTCGGCGGTCGTGCTCGCCGGGCTGAGCGCCGTCGCGAACTTCTTCTTCATCCCGTACTACCCGCTCTGGTCGATCGTCGGGATCGCGCTGGACGTTTGGGTGATCTGGGCTCTAACGAGGCCGGGCGTGATCAGAACCTGAAGCCCGGACGCATCGGGAGCAGTTCGAGGAGAGGCCGGCGAGCCGCCCGCCTCGCAGGGAGCCCGAGCGGGGCCTCCGGCCAGCTCGACACGTTCCTTGCCGATGACGAATACGCTGCCGCGTAAGCTCGGCGTCGTGGTGATCACAATCCCGTGACGTTCTGACTACCCGCGACGCGACGACGGCACCGGGCTGGGATGCACGTCCCCTTTTTTAGGCCAGACCGCGTGGCCCTAAACGACGCGAAAGCGCTGCAAAGAAGCAACTTCAGCGGAGGGGGAGGGATTCAAACCCTCGGCGGACGGTAAGGCCCGCAACGGTTTTTCGAGACTGGGGCCGGCCTTGACGGCGCTGGCGGCATGGCGCCGGTCCGCGCGACAATCGCCGGTGCATCGAGGGCCTCCTCGGTGCCCGGTCCCGGCGTAGCCGCGCCGCCGGGGCCGCCTATGTACGTGGTCGGCGACCATAGCTCCGGCGGCGCGGCGAAGCGAGCAGGAATCGGTGCGAATCCGCGGCGATCGGCGGCTATCGCCGCGCCCAGGCACTAGTGCCTGAAACGGAGCGCCGATCGGCTCCATCGCGGCGATCCCCAAACGAAAAGGCACCGCTGTGCAGCACCTTTCCGACATGGAGCTAGCCGGACTCGAACCGGCGACCTCCTGGGTGCGATCCAGGCTCCCGCCTTTCCATTTCAGCCCAAGAAGGTCCCGATTTGCAGGAGTCTTCGCGCGCTCGGGTGCTGCTCCACTCGGAGCGGATAGCTGCGGATGTCCGCGAATTACCCTTGCATTCAGGCACTCTTCGCGATGAGTGCCTGAACCGACGCCGACCGCACAAGCCCCCGTCCGAGCCATCCGCGTAGGGCCACGCTGGCGCCGCCGCTGGCATATCCGAGGCGCCCGCATTGCTGCGAAAGGAGGCGTGTCGGGGTGATGTCCGAGCGCTTGGTCCTCATCCAACTCACTAGCGCGACGGCGTCAGGCATGGCGCCGATGAGCGCTGCCTTCGTCGAGGAGCAGCACTGCTGACTCGCGCTCCCGGTCCTCGCCCGGATTAGCGGTCTCGACAATGTGGACCGATATGCCTCCTCGTCTGGAGAGGAGGAGAAGGATGGAGGACGGGGCGCTCGAAGATACGGGTCGCGTCGACGCCGCTCACGGACTGTGTCGAGCTGCTCGCCAGTGCCTGCCGTGGAACGTCGCCCACTGAGTGCCCGGCGCGAGGCTCTGGGCAGCGCTGGAAGGGGATCGGCCATCCGAACGGCGATGACGGCAGTCGGCGACCACCGCGAGGCGGCAACGCTGAGTCCGGTGCCGAGGCCGGTCGTGTTCGATATGGGCGGCGTGCTGGTCGACTCCGAACCGCTCTATGAAGCGGCCTTTCGCGCCTGTATGGAGTCGGTGGGCCGGCCGGAGCTCGGCGAGCTGTTCTCGATGACGCTAGGTGGCGACCGGTCGAATTCGTGCCCGAGCTTGCCGAGCCGCTGGGGCTCTCGCTCGCGGAGATCTGCGACGGCCTCGACGCGGCCGCGGAGGCACTGATGGAGGCCGAGCTGGTGGGCATGGCGCACGCCCGTGCAGCGGTGGAACGCGTGGCTGCCGGCGATCGGCGCGTCGGGCTGGCCAGTTCCAGCCCCGAGCATTCATCGACTGGGTACTGCAGACACTGCGCATCGCCGAGCGATTTGACACGATCGTCTCCGGCGACGAGGTGGCTCGCGGCAAGCCTTGCCTCGAGATCTATAGGGCGAGCTGCGTCTCGCCTCGAGGTAGCCCCGCAGCATTGCGTGGCGATCGAGGACACCAGACTGGCGTCAGCGCCGCCGCGTTGGCTGGCATCACCACGATCGCCGTCCCCTCCCGCTACAGCATTGCCACCGAGCTTGCGCAGGGCCGACGCGATCGTCTCCGATCTCGACGAAGCCGCCGCACTAATCCTGACGCTCGACACCAGCTGACCATCCGGGCCCCACCGGCCGATCCTTAATCGGAGAACCCCTGGAGCTCAGACGCCGTCTGCTGCTCGACTAGGTTTGGCGCGGATCGAGCGAGGCGTGAATGGAGCGGACCACCAGCGCGCCGTCCCCAACGGCCGCCGCAACGCGCTTTGTCGAGCCTCTGCGGACGTCGCCGATGGCAAAGACGCCACGCCGCGTGCACTCGAGCATCAGCGGGCCTCGGTCCGCCCCGTCCCAGTGTCGGGAGAAGTGCGGGTGGCGGCCCGCCTCCTCGCCGGTGACCACGAATCCCTTGTCGTCCTGGCCGACGTAGTCGACCAGCCCTTCGGACCTCGGAGAGGCGCCGATCATCGCGAACACCGCCGAGGTTTGGACCCGTCGATCGGGCCCCGCACCCGAGATCACGACAGCCTCTAGCTCCTCGTCGCCCTCGAGGGCCCGGAGCTCACAGCCGGACCAGACGCGGACGTTCGACTTGGCCTCGATCTGAGCGACCAGGTAGCGCGACATCGCCAGCTCGAGCCGTCGCCGGGCGACGACGTGGACCTGGCCCGCGTGGTCGGCGAGCTTGACGACCGCCTGGCCGGCCGAGTTTCCTCCGCCGACGACTACAACGTCCTCGTCCGGCGAGCATTGCTGGGCCTCGATGTGGGTCGCCGCGTAATAGAGGCCCTCCCCCTCGAATCGATCTGCATTCTCGGCCGGCAGTCGGCGGTAGTCCGCACCCGGTGCCAGGATCACGGACCGGCCCCGCACGCGCTGACCGTCGGCAAGCCGGATCTCGCGCAAGCCTCCGGGCTCTGGCTCCGAGACCTGGGATGCCTCGTGGACGCTGGAGATCACGGCGCCGAACTTGCGCGCCTGCAGCGTCGCGCGTCGGGTGAGTTCGGAGCCGGTAAGGCCGGTGGGGAAGCCGAGGTAGTTCTCGATTCGAGCGCTTGTGCCCGCCTGGCCGCCAGGGGCGAAGCGTTCGATCACCAGCGTGCTGAGTCCCTCGGAGGCGGCGTAGACGGCAGCGGCCAACCCGGCGGGACCACCGCCAAGCACGACGACGTCGAAGCTCTGGCCGTCAACCTGCGCTCGCAGGCCCAGCTCATCGGCAACCGAGGTCACTGTGGCTCGCCGGATGACGCTGTCGGATCGAACCAGGACCGGGCAGTCGGCATCCCCGATGCCGAGCCCGTCGAGCAAGACCCGGCTCTCCTCGTCGGTGGCGAGGTCGTGCCAGGTGAAGGGAACGAGGTTGCGCTCCAGCAACTCCCTTACGGCGAACGCCTCACCCGACCGTCGTGAGCCGATCAGCCGCTGCTGGCCCAAGCCCCGACCCTGCAGCCACTCCCGGCGCGTGACCATCGTTCGCAGGAGGAGGTCGCCGAGCTCGGCCGCGATCGCAACGACCCGGCGCACGTCCTCCGGCGGGAGCGCTAGGAGCGATGTCGGTTCGGCCGCGAACCCGGCTGCCAGGGTCGGCTCGCCGGTGAACATGGAGATATCGGCGGCGAAGGTCCCCTCCCTGCACTGGGTGAAGTAGCGGTCGCCCTCCGGCGCTTGGTCGATTATGTCCAAGGCACCGCTGAGGACGACGTACAGCGGGGTCTCGCGCTGGCCGTGCTCCCAAACGAGCTCCCCGCGTGCAAATGACACCTGGGTGCCGATCTCCGCCAGGTACTCGACCTGCTCCGGCGTGAGCCGGGGAAAGAGCGTCGGATCGTCGGGGTCGAGGAAGTCCTCTACCGGGGTCGGCGCGTAGTCACTCGCCATCGCTCGCGCCCGACTCTACGGCGCCGAGCCGGCGCACCCGCCGCAGCCGATCGTGACCCCCATGCCGGCCTCCTCGCACGGGTTGGCCACGGAGGCGGGCAGCGGGCGGGCCGTGAACGCCGGTCGCTCGGCCGTCGCGGCCACGACCGCAGGGGCGGGCTCGCCCACGCCCGCTGGGACAGGTTCGGTCACCGGCTCGGGAGCGAGCTCCGGCATCCGCGCCCGCAGGGCGGTGAAGGCGATGGCGATCGCGACCAGCACCAGCCCGGCGCCGATGAGGTAGGCGAGGTGATAGCCAGAGTTGAGCGCCTCCGCTGCCGGCTCGCCGTCGGCAAGCAGCCCCTCGGTGCGCTCGGTCGCAAACGTGGCGAGTATCGCCAGCCCGATCGCGCCACCCACCTGGACGCTGGTGTTGACCAGCCCAGAGGCCAGTCCCGAGTCGCTCTCGCTGACGCCTGACATGGCGAGGGTCATCAGCGACGGGAAGCCGAGCCCGGCCCCGAGGCCGATCAGGATCATCGAGGGCAGGAGATCAAGGACGTAATTCGCATCGATGGGCGTGCGAGCCAGCCAGAGGAGCCCGGCGACGACGAAGATCATTGCGGGGACGAGCGTCGCCTCAGGCCCGTACTTTAGGTTGAGCTGCCCGGTAAAGCGGAACGACATGGTGCCCATGACGATCGTCAGCGGCAGGTATGCGAGGCCGACCTGCAGCGCGTCGTAGCCGAGGATGCGCTGCATGTAGAGGGCGCCGAGGAAGAACATCGCGAACATCCCGACCACCAGCAGGGCCTGGACCAGGTTCGCCCCGGAGACCTGCCGCGAGCGAAACAGGCGCAGCGGCAACAACGGGTTCGCCACCCGCGCCTGGCGGGCGACGAACGCGATCAGCAAGACGATTGAGATCGCTCCCAAGAGGAGTGTCTGGCCCGACCCCCAGCCCTCCTCGGCCACGCCGAGAATCGTGTAGACGAACAGCATCAGGCCGCCGGTCAACAGCAGCGCCCCCGGGAGGTCGGCGCCCGCGGTGAGCCCGATGCCCTCGCGGTCGGGAACCAGCCTTATCGCCGCCAGCGCGGTCGCTACGCCGATCGGGATGTTGACGAAGAAGATCCAGTGCCAGTTGATCGCCTCCGTCAGCACGCCGCCGAGCAGCAGCCCGATCGAGCCGCCCGCAACCGCGACGAAGGTGTAGGCCCCGATCGCCTTCGCCTGCTCACGGGGCTCCGGGAACATGGTCACAATCATCCCCAGGATCACCGCGGAGGTCAGCGCCCCGCCGACCCCCTGAACGAACCGGGCGCCGATCAGCACACCCTGGCTCTGGGCGAGCGCGCAGAGCAGCGAGGCGCCGGTGAACACTCCAAGACCGATCAGGAAGATGCGCCGCTGGCCGATCAGGTCACCGATCCGACCCGAAAGCAGGAGCAGGCCGCCGAACGCGATCAGGTACGCGTTGACCACCCACGCGAGGTCGTTCTGCGAGAAACCAAGGTCCTCCTGGATCGTCGGGAGGGCGACGTTGACGATCGTGGCGTCGAGGACGATCATCAGCATCCCGACGCACAGCACGTAGAGAGCCAGCCAGCGTCGCCGTTCGGAAATCTCAGAGCGTTGCTGCATCTACCTCCTTTGAGATGATTGCCGTTGCCCCTAAGAGACCGGCTCGCGACACGGGAATCATCGGCGGACAGTTTGGTTGGCGTCGTGATCGCACGGTTACCCACCCGGCGCTTAGGCGGGGACACTGCCGGCTTCGCGGGACAGCGCTCATCTTGCTCCGCACCACGACACGCCCGCTCGGCACGATACGACTCGCGCTCGACCTGGTAGTAGAGGGGGTGACGTGCGTGCCCGCCACCACTTCGGCTGCGCGAGCCTCACCGGAGTCGCCCCCAGCCCGGCGAACTAGGGGACCCCTCGCCGATCAGGTAGGGGACGAGGCTGACCCGGACCGCGTCGAGGATGCCGGCGTTCAGGCACTGCCGGACGACGCTCGCACCGGCGACCCCGACGACCCCGTCGATCGCTTGCCCACTCGCCTACTCGACCGCCGCCTCGACGCCTTCGGTAACGAAGGTGAACGGGCGTCGTCCCAACCGTCCGTGGGGGCCCGCAATCGTCGACAACCAGCACTGCCAGGGTGACCCGAGTCGGTGCTACCGGACCGCGTCGTAGCTCTTCATCGCGAGCGGCGAAACGACAACGGCTGGCCTCCGCGGCCGCCAACTGGCCGCTACAACGGACCGCCCTCACCTACCGGGAGCACACTGACCCTGCCCCGGTGAGCAGCAGGGCGGCAGGGCCCCAACCGTGCGGAACCGGACGCGGCCGTTGCTGGTGGCGGACGCGAGGGAGCGCCCGGCGCGAAGGGACTAGGAGCACCCCGACCCCGTGGATCGCTACGAATCGACTATCGGCCGGGGAGGTACGCGATGGCGTCGATGTTGGGCGACGCCAGGAGGCTGCCGACGCCGCGCCGGGCGCGCGAGAACTGCAGCTCGATCGGGCGCCCGTTGAGGCTTGCCTTCAGCGCGCCCTCGCCGCTCTCCGCCCGTACGCGCAGCCACACCGAAGCGGCCGCGAGCCGCCGCGGCGCCTTGGCGCGGACGACGGCCGAGGGCTCGCCGCCGGCGCCTGAGCGGACATGGTGGCCAACAGCAGCCCAATGGTCCCGGTCGCGAGCAGGGGCGCAAGACGTCGGAGGTCGGTCCGTGACATGGTCGACGGGCTCATCGAGCGGGCGGGCACGCGCGACGCGGACGCTCAGCGCTCCGCTACGGCCACGTCGGCCGGGGCCGGAGCGTCCGCAGGTGCCACCGCTCTCGCCGCGCGCTCGTAGGCTGCGTAGAGCGCCAAACCGACGGTGCGGACGATGACGTCGAGGCACAGCGGGGGGCCGATGTTGCCGTGCTCGGTCTTGTCGTTCTCGATCTACTGGTAGACGTGTCCGTAGGCGTCGCCGTAGTACTGGATAGCCGTTACCAACAGACCGCGAGCCAGAAACCGGGGTTTCGGAATTGAACGCACAGCAGCCCGGTGACCCCGATCGCGAGATCGCCCATCACGTTCTCGAACTGAAACCCTCCCATCACCCCTCGTCAAGCCGATGTCCTCGGCGGTGGCGACCGCGTTGAACACATGAGACGCTGTCTGCAGGACCCCCGACACGCCGACGGCGACCGCCAGCCACCACAAAAGGAACGTCCTCAGCGTGCGTTCCCGCGACCAGGTGGATCCAGGCTCCGATCGGAGCGATAAGAGTCAGAATCAGCGTCGGCATACGTATGCTCGTTCTCGGTTGGGTTCGGGACCGCCGGTTGTCGCCCGGCTCGCGCCGTGACGTCTCGATCGGCCCAGCGACGGCTACGTCGTCATCAGCAGGTGTTGGTCCTGATCCCCGGCGGGTCGGTCTCGGAGATCCAGCGGGTCTGCGAGGTTGTTTCGGGGAACTGTTGGAAGCGGGAGACGTTCTCGAACGAGCGCTGGAAGAAGGTCTCGGGGTGGGCCCCCAGGGTGTTGAACAGCGGATCGGTTACCTGCGCGTCGGGGAGCTCCATCTGGTAGTGCTTGCCGAAGAAGGTGACCTCTTCCGTCCGGTTGCCCAGCGCGGCGACCTGCCACCTGTCCCCGTCGCCGCCGAATCCCTCGAGATCCCTCCTCACGGGATACGCGTATTGCGCGGTCGAGGGCGACTTGTGGAACGGGCACCACCAGCCACCGATGGTCTGCCCCGCGGGCTGGTGGATCTGCCCGTCGACCCCGCGAAATGTCGTCGAGCGATTCGGGCTCTCGTCGAACGCCCAAAGCTGGTACTTGGCCGGGAGCAGGGCGCTGTAGGTGGCGACCTGCGCGCCGTCGGTCGCCGACTTCTCGGCGCGAGTCTGCTCGAGCTGGCTCACGTCCCAGGCGGCCGCCGGCGGATCCGGGCACTGCGCGGGCAGCGAGCTGCAGAGGCCGACGGTGCGCAGTTTGCGGTAATCCGCCGCGATCACGTCGAACATCTGCTTGGTGATGGTGTCCTGCGCGAGCTTCATCCTGTTCGTGAGCTGGACGCCCAGGTTTCCGGCGGTCACCGAGAAGGGCTCGCCGATGTCGTCGCCCCCGGCGCTCAGCTTCCCCCACTCGTCGACGGCGTCGTAGATCGCGCTAACCAAGCCGACCCCCACGCCCAGGGGCTCGAGGAGCTCGCCGGCGCCCTCCACCGAGGCCTTCAGGACCAGGCCGATCTCGGAGACGACCCTGTTCTCCGCCGGGATCGTGACCAGGCCGTTGATGTCCCCCTGGATCTTGTTGAACACGGCCCACTGTTGGAGCTGGGTATTGGTGATGGGCTCCGCGAGCGTCGCGATGAACCCGTGCGCCGCCTTGAACCAGTCGATCTCGTTGCCGAGCTCCGTCTTCGCCCAGTTCAGGTCGGCTTCCGCGAACTGCTGCTGGAACGAGGGGGGGACGGCCTTGTAGTCGAGCGCGGCGATCGCCTTCGACTTGAGGTCCAAGGCTCCGGGGTTGTAGGCCTGGGTCCAGAAGTAGGAGCGACTGCTGTCGATCCCGACCTGTTCTCCGACCCAGCGGATCGCCGCCGTGCGGGTCGCGTTTCCCTGCTCCGGCCAGTCCCCGGGATCGCTGAGCGCGAGGTCGCGGAGCTTCGCGCTCGGCCCGGCGAAGGAATCGAGGTCCTCGCCGACGCCGCTGGGCTCGAGCTCAAACCCGTAGTCGGAGTCCGAGCGCGTCAACGAGCCGACCACGGGGACGCCGTTCAGGCCATTGCGCATGGGCCCCTCGGCCTCGACGCCTTCCGCTCGCGGGGTCCCCAACTCGGCGACGAGGCTGTAGGAATGGTTCGGCGCCGACAGCAACGGGTCGAGCGTTCGGTAGGCGCGGGTGCGGGTCCCCCCCACGCGGTCGCTCAGCAGATCGACGAGCTGTTTCGGCGTCTCTCCGAGCGCTTGAATGTCGTCGGCGAACCTGGTCGCCTGCACATGCGCATCACCGACGGTCGCGATGAACACGAGCGCGCCGTGGCGGTGGTCGTCCGCTCTCGAGATCGTGTCGATCATCCGTTGCAGCTCGGGCCGCGCCTGATAACCGAGCACGTGTTGCTCGAAGAAGTAGGAGTGGCCCTCGAACGTCCGTCGGTCGAGGATCACGACGTGGAAGCCACCGAAGTCACCGCGCTCGCGGTCGGCGGTGAAGGTCTGGTCGCCGATCCGCATAACGTTGCGCGTCGCGGTCGATCCCGGTGCCTGCGTGTCGAACGGCACGTGCTCACCCGAGGCGAAGGAGGAGTAAAGGCCCCAGTTGTCGCGGAGGAGATAGCCGCGGACGCCCGCCGTGCGGTGTTCGGCCAGGTCGAGGTTGAGGTGGTTGGTGCCCTCCGCGACCTTCGAGCCGAGGAACCCGACCACCGACATCTGTCCTCGCAGCATCGGCTGGTCCCTGTTCGCCCACTGGTCCGGGGCGATCGCCCGGCCACCGATCGGGGCCAGGGCGTTGGGCAGCCCCACCGGGGGCTGGACGGTCCACCCCGGCTCGACTTCCGGGACGATCTGGCCGTCGAGCCGCTGCGAGACGCCGATCACGACGAGTCGCTCATTCGGATAGTCCTTCTTGAGCTGGGCGAGGTCGGAGCTGACCGCTTGAATGCAGCGGTTGACGGCGTTCCCCCTCTCCACGTGGGGGTTCCGCGTCGCCTCCGGGCAGTCGTAGGCCTTGTTCGCCATCGGACCCGGTATCGGCTCCAGTGTCTCCGGCTTGAGGACGACGAGCTGGAGCCACTTCTGTGAGTCGCCGGGATCCGGGTAGAAGTGCTCGCCGACGAGGACGCCCCAGCTGTCCTGTCTCGGCGGCTTCGCCATCGTGTTGATCGGGACCAGCGGTCCCGAGATGACCTGCAGGAGGACATCGTCGACGCCCGTGGCGCCGTCCGGCGCCGTCACCGTGAGGCGGAACCTGTACCGGCCGGGATAGTCTGGACGGAAGCGCGGCGTTCTCGAGCCTCGCTTGCTGAACAGCGCATCCGGCCCGAGGTTCTTCACCCGCTTCTTCACCCGCGGCCCGGCGGCGGAGTTCGGGTTCCGGCGGTGCGTCCGGAGCTCGCTGGCGGGCGGTGCCCGCAGCAGCCGCCAGCGGTAGTCGAGTCGAGCGCCGCGTCTCCTGGCGGGCGGGTGCAGGCGCGAGCGGCCCCCGTCGAAGCCGAGCCGCGCGTGCACCGCCACCGTCCGCTTGAGGCCCGCGGCGGCGAGCGGCCGGTTCGTCGCGACGCGGAAGTGCACGGTCGCGACCCGAGCGCGGCGCGCGCCCGGCCGCCGCAGCCTGACCCTCAGCACGTTTCGCCGATGGCGCAGGCCGTGGCTTGCCGACACGCGGAGCCGGCGTACGCCACGGCGCGTGCGGTGCGAGAAGTAGCGTCCTATCGCCTTGCCGTTGAGACGCGCTCTGAGCACAGCCTTGCGACCCGCCCGGACCTTGATCGTCAGCGGGCGAGCGGGAAGCTTCGCGCCCTCTCGCGGAGCGACGACCAAGCGCTTGCCCGAGCTCGCGCCCTCGGCCGGTGCCGCCAACGCGAGCCAGCACCATCCAGCGACGAGCAGCGCCGCAATCGATGCCCCTCCGCGGAATGTTCTTCCCCGCGAAATTCCAGCCGTCCTGGTGCCTGTCAACGAGCCTACGCACATCGCGCCCTCAGTCCCCCAACCCCGATCGCCGTCCCCGCGGGGTTGGTCGCGGTGTCGATCGGGGTGACGGTGGTGGACAGTCCGTTGGCGACGTAGGCGTGCGCGCGAGCGCGGTGGCCAGACATGCCAGGCCACTCTCCACGCTCAGCGCCCGGAGGTCAAGAGTGGTGACCACTCATCTTTACCGGCTACCAGAAGTTGAGTGGTCACCACTCATGACGCGGGGGCCACCCGGCCGACACTGCGGTGATGAACGCCGATGCTCGCCGCATCCTGACGCTCGCGATCGATCCGGGTAGCGACCCGATCAGCGGCCGCCTCGACGACGAACGGGACTCCGGGGAGGGGCAGGAGTTCGTCGGCTGGCTCGAGCTCGCCAGGGCGCTCGAGAACGCGCTCGGGCTCGCCCCCCGGCTGGATTCGGCCGACCCTCCCGGGTCCTAGGGCGAGGCCTCGGTCCCGCCGGCCTGCGCCGGGGCGCCGAGGCCCTCGGGCAGCTCGGCGCGCGAGCCGACCGGCTTGAGAAGAAGGCCAAGAAAGACGCCCGGAAGCGGGCGGCGGCACAGGATCCGGGCCGGCTCGGCGGCCCGCTGATCGGAGACGAGCGCTGAATCCCGCCGGAGACGGTCTCG
>Ga0081538_10002547_pt1 | contig 17723 bp, 22 predicted proteins | sample TabmetS5T2R1_FD_71022 | JGI IMG/M metagenome (GOLD analysis project Ga0081538, IMG submission 71022) | Tabebuia heterophylla rhizosphere microbial communities from the University of Puerto Rico - S5T2R1 | ecosystem: Host-associated > Plants > Roots > Rhizosphere ... | reverse complement strand
GCCCGCGGACCACGCCGACGTAGAAGGCGCGCGAGCGCGCCACGTCCGCCGACACGATGAAGTGGGTGAGCACGAACCCCTCGCTGGGGGCAGGGAAGTCCTCGCCTGCCATGTCGCCTCCTTCGAACGGGTCCCGCCGGCCGCCAGGAACCGGTGGGACAACCACGATCCAGGCCATGTACCATGCCACCTTGTTGCGGGTCCGGGATGCCAGTCCAACGCCCCCCTAGCTCAGTCGGCAGAGCACATCCATGGTAAGGATGGGGTCGCCGGTTCGATTCCGGCGGGGGGCTCCACCACAAACCACGAGCCCAGGCCGGGTCCAACACCCGGCCTGCCGCATCGGCAGGGATGGGCTCTCGGCCCGGCGTGCCATCCCCGTGCCAGTAAGTACGTGCCCACTGCTGTGCCGATCAGCACTCAGCAGCTCGATCGCGATCGGCAGGGGACCCAAGCCGAGAGGCGTGAAGCACCAGACCGAAATCCGGTGCTTCACACGGCCTGTCGGGTCGAGCAGCCAGGTCGGGATCGCTCGCTCCACCCGCTCTGCTTCAGATAGATCGGCTGGATCGTGCATCGACTCGATGCCTCTGAGCGCGATGCTCCAGCAGAGAGCCGTGTCCTAGCCGCCCTGGGCGGCGATCTCGTTGAGCTTCTGGGTGAGGTCGTTGATCGCCTGATCAGGCGCCTTCTGGCCCTGCAGCGCCGCGTAGGCGTCCTCCTGGATGGCGGTGGTCACCTCCTGGTAGTAGGGGGTGACGGGCCGCGGCCTGGCCGCCAGCAGGCCCTCCTTCAGCACCGGCAGGTAGGGGAACTTCTTGACCATGTCGGAGTCCTGGTACAGGTCGGCCCACGCCGGCGGTTCGGCGCTCACCATGGACATGTTCTTCATCTGCTCCTCGGTGCTGGCCAGCTTGAGGAACTCCACCGCCGACTGCTGCTTCTTGGAGAAGGCGCTGACGGCCAGGTTGAGGCCACCCAGCGAGCTGGACCCGGGGCCGGTGAAGCCGGGCAGCGGCACCACGCCAAACTTGCCGCGGACCTTGTTGCCCGGGTCAGGCTCGCTGGCCAGCCCGTACACGTAGGGCCAGTTGCGCATGAACAGCAGCTCGCCCGACATGAAGGCGCGCCGGCCCTCCTCCTCCTTGTAGGTGATGGCCGGCTTGGGGATGTCGCCGTTCTTGAACCCGTCCGCCAGGAAGCTCAGCCCCTGGGTCGCCGGGGCGCCGAGCGCGACCTTGGTGCCGTTGTCGGTCATGATCTCCCCGCCGGCCGCCTGCACGGCCTCGGCGAAGTTCACCGTCAGCCCCTCGTACTTGGCGAACTGGCCCGAATAGCAGCCCATGTTGTTCTGCTGGGCCAGCGGGCACAGCGCCTTGAGCTCATCGAACGTCTTGGGCGGCTGCTTGCCCGCCTTGTCGAGGATGTCCTTGCGGTAGAACAGCAGCCCACCGTTGGTGCGGAACGGCGCCGCCCACAGCTTGCCCTCGAACATCGCGGTGTCGACCGCCGGCTTCAGCTCCCTGTCCAGTGGGAACTGGCTCTGATCGAGTTCGAGCAGCCAGCCGGACTTGGCGAACTCGCCCGTCCAGATCACATCGATGGCCAGCACGTCGTAGCGGTCACTCTTGGCCTGCAGGTTGGTGACGAACTGGGAGCGCTGCGCGTCGGCCGCCTCCGGCAGCTCGATCAGCGAGGCCTTCTGGTCGGGGTGCGCGGTGTTCCAGTCGGTGAGCAGCTTCTTGGTCCAGCCGCTGGTGTCCTTGCCGGTCACGAAGGTGATCGGCCCGGTCCCCTGGGCGCCACCTCCAGCCTCCTCGGGGCCGCCGCACGCGGCAAGGACCAGCGCGGCGACGAGGCTGATGAGTCCGAAGTGGACTCGCATACGCGACATGGGAATTCCCTCCCGACACCTGAGGTTCCCTATGGGCTTGTTACCCTTAGCTGACCGCTCTAACCAGCTGGCTGAGGTGTCAACCTCTAGCGCCAATGGGCGCGCCACACGGAACGGCGCCCACGAACCAAGACCGGCGTTTTCGCTGGTCATCAGCGGCTCAGCCGCCCTCGATCAGCCGGTTCAGCTCCCGAGCGATGGCGGCGTCCCGGTCGGCCATGACGTGCTGGTAGCGCACGGCCGCGACCGTGGTCGAGTGCCCCAGCCGGTCCATCACCTCACGCAGCGCGCCGCCGGCAGCGGTCGCCAGGGTACCGGCGGTGTGGCGCAGGTCATGCACACGGAGCCCCTCGACGCCGGCCGCTCGGATGGCGGGCTGCCAGACCCGGCGGTTGAAGTTGCTGCGCCGAAGGTGCCGGCCCTGGCTGCTGAGGAACACGAACGCATCGGGTGACTCCTCGGTGTAGTCGGCCAGGTGCTCGGACAGCGAGGCAACCACCGCGGCCGGGAGCGTGACGGTGCGGCGGCCAGCGGCGCTCTTGGGTGGGCCGACCGAGAACGCGCCGTTGACCTCCACCAGCTGCTCGGCCACCGTCACCGTGCCGGCCTCCAGGTCGACGCGCTTGCGGCGCAGCCCGGCCAGCTCGCCCCAGCGCAGCCCACCGAACGCGGCGACCAGGACCAGCGACCGGTAGCGGGGTGGCAGCTGCTCGGCGATGGCGGCGACCTGCTCGACGGTGGCGATCCGCATCTCTGAGGTGCCGTCGCTGGCGGCCCCGCGGATGCTGCACGGGTTCATCGCGAGGTAGCGGGCCTCGACTGCGGCGCCGAGGATGCGGGCCAGCAGCCGGTAGGCCTTGGCGCGGGTGGCCTGGCCGACGCCCTGGGCCTCCAGCCTGGCCAGCCACGTCCGCACGGCCAGCACGTCGATGCGGACTAGCGGGTAGGACCCGAATGCCGGCCGCAGGTACTGGCGCAGGGTGGTGTGGTAGCCGGCCTTGGTGTTGGCGCGCAGGTTGACCGTGCTCGCCAGCCAGCGGTCGGTCCACTCCCCGAAGGTGGTGCGGCCAAGGCGGGGGTCGGCCCACTCGCCCCGCAGCAGGTCGGCCTCGACCTTGGCCAGGTAGCGGCCGGCGTCGGCCTTGGTCGCGAACGTCATCGGGGCGGTGACGTCGCGGCCGTCGGCGGTGCGGTAGCGGACCTGGTAGCGGCCGGACGGCAGCCGGCGGATGGCGCCGAAGCGGCGGCGGCCCTGGCGGCCAGCCATCAGGCGCTGGCGTCCACCCGGCCGGCCGCCACGAAGCTTGCCAGGTCGGCTTCGGCGATGCGGACGTGGCGGCCGACCCTGACGTAGGCGATCCGCCGCTCAGCGATCAGCCGGCGGACAAAGCGCACTGAGGTACCCAGCTGGTCGGCGGCCTCCTGGACGGTCAACAGCTTGGTCATGAACACCTCCTCCCTATGGTCGCGTGTGGGGATCGCGGGCATGGGACGCGGGCGGTGGGCGGTCGCCGTTGCGTCGGTCGGCCTCCTGGGCGCGGAACTCGGCCAGCAGCCGGCGGCCGTGTCGCTCGGAGATTCCCGCGTGGCGGGCCAGGGCGGCGCCGGACAGGCGGGTGCCGGCGGCCTGGTGCTGCTGGTAGATGCGCCGCGCCTTGACCTCCGGGTCAGGCTCTTGCCCGGCTGCCCCGACTGTCGCAACCCGCCCGGCCGGCTCGTGGCCGGCCATGGCCGCTCCCATGTCCGGCTGCGATAGGCCCATGGCCGGCTGTTGGCCGGTCATGGCCGCCGTGTCCGGGGCGGCTGGCGGGCGGCGGCCTGAGGCGGCCAGGGTCGGCACCTGGCCGCCCATGGCCGGCCGCTGGGGCCGCCAGCTTGCCTGCTGCATGAGCAGGTGGGTGGTGAGCACCAGCGCGACCGGGGCCATGGCGAACACCAGCTGGGCGACGGGGCGCTCGGGGGCGTGGGCGATGTTGAAGGCCACCGAGGCGGCCGAGAACAGCCCGGCCAGCGCCCACGGGTAGCCGGTGCGGGCGTTGGCGCGCTTGGCGGCCAGCACCGTCAGTAGGGCGACCACGATGGTGCCGTCGATCACCACCGGCCACACCCACGCCAGGCCGGGCCGCACCTGGCTGTCGAGCGCGAGCTGGTGCAGCGCGTCATACGACAGGGTAAAGGCTGCGGCGGCCAGCACCAGCACGCCGGCCGCACTCACCCGGTAGGTCCAGCGGCCGGTCATGACCTATCCTCGTCGGGTCTGGCCGGCATGCCTCTGGGGTTGGCCCGGCCGGCGGTGCGGGCGGAGGCCAGGGTGCGGGCGACCTCGGCTGGGCTCAGGCCGATCGCCAGGGCGGCCTGGGTGAACGCGGCCGTCACCTCGTCGTCTTGGAGGATGCCGCTGGCGACGTAGCGGTAGACCTTGAACGCCGTGCGGTTGAGGGTGTGGTTGCGTTGGCCGGCGGTGGCCCGGTATAGGGCGGCCAGCTCGGCGGCCAGCACCCGACGGCCGTACACGTGGCCGGGGGCCGCCGCACCGGGCGTGCGGGTTGGCCGGGTCATGGCCGGCGGGTCCGGGTCGAGCCGGCTGCGTAGGGCGGCGGGGACCTCGGGCAGCGGCGCCTGGTCGAGGCAGCGTAGCCAGCGGTAGCTGCCGCCGGAGATGTGCCGGCTGGGGGGCGCGAGCACGGCGCCACCGCGGCCGCGCCAGTCGACGTGGGCCAGGCCGCGGGGTGGGCGGTTGCCCAGCCCGGTCGGGGCGAACCAGGCGTGCCAGCCACCGCCCCCCGTGGCCACCACCGGGCCGGGGAGCTGCAGGCCCGCCGCTCCTGCGAGCTGGCGGAGGGCGGCCAGGCCGGCGGGGCCGTCCACGTCCAGGGCGTCGAAGACGACGCCAGTGGCCAGGCCCAGGTTGGCCTGGGGCCACCGTGACCACCAGCGGCCGAGCTGGTCGGGCTGGGTGGTGGCGTCGTTGCGGCCGTGGCGGACCAGCGGATGCTTCGCCGGCCGGTCGCACGAGCGGCCGCGGGGGCAGGAGCAGGCCAGGCTGGCCCCGTCCGGGGTGGGGCGGGGCCAGTGCGCCGGGTAGACGGGGATGCCGCGGGCGGCATACCCCAGGGCGGCCTGCAGCAACGCGCTCATGCCACCCGTCCTCGCTTGGCAGCCGCCGTAGCACTGCGGGCCTGCCAGGCGGCTTCCTCCTCGGCCTGGATGGCGGCCTGGATGGCGAGCGCAGCCAGCCGGCGCATGGCAGCCGGGGTGCCCCACAGCGCGCCGTCACCCAGCCTGGCGGGGTTGGGGAGGCCCCAGCGGACCTCGGCGAACAGCCGGCCGTCGATGACGTAGCCCTCGGCATGCAGCTGGGTGGTGTCGGTCAGGTGCAGGTTGATGTTCACGATGCCTCCTCAAGCAGGACCGCCTGCCCGTCGCCCGGGTCGCGGCGGCGCCGGCGCGGCGTCGTGGGGCTGGCGGGTTGGTGGTCGAGCGGGGCGGGCACGGTGTCGAAGCGCAGCCGGTCCACGGCCTGGTGGAGCTCCTGGATGGGGCCGTCCAGCCGCAGGCCCCGGTAGCGCGGGTGGCTGGGCATTAAGTGACCTCGTGGCAGACGGGACAGGTCCTATGGGCGGCGCGCCGCTCGCAGCGGGCCTGGCTTGCGGCGCTGGCGAGCTGGTAGCCGCAGGTGGGGCAGGAGGCCACCCAGCGGCCGGCCAGCAGGTGCAGCACCGGCGGCTCGCCATCCAGCACGGGGCCGTGGTCCTCGGAGGGGGCGATGGCCGCGTCGGGGTCGCAGCGGTGGTGGGTGATCGCCGCCGCGGCCGCCCACGGGTTCGGGCAGCTCACCGCCACATAGCAGCGGTCGCAGGTGACCGCGATGGCGCCCTCGTCGGTTGGGGTGGTGTAGAACACGGGGTGCCACCTCCTCAGGTGGTGTGGGGGAGGGGGCGCGTCCGGCTTGCCCAGCGGGGTTCGCGCCCCCCTCCCGGGCTCGGCCGCCTAGAACGGCGGCTCCTCGTTGAACTGGCCGCTGCTCGCCTTCCGGCCGCTGCCGTTGGTGCGGGTGAGCTTGGCGGTGGCCCAGCGCAGCGAGGGGCCGAGCTCCTCGGCGTCCACCTCGGTGACCTGGTGCTCGGTGCCGTCGGCGTCGGTCCAGGTCCGCTGCTTGGGCCGGCCGACCACGATCACCCGGGCCCCCTTGGCCAGGCTCTCAGCAGCGTGTTCGGCTTGGTCGCGCCAGACGGTGACGCCGTGGAAGCTGGTCTCGCCCTGGGTCCAGGTGCCGTCCTCCTGGCGGGTGCGGGGGGTGACCGCGATCCGCAGGTTGGCGACCTGGAGGCCGGAGGGGGTGTAGCGCAGCTCGGGGTCGGCGGTCAGGTTGCCGACCAGGGTCACGCGCTCGCTCTCGGACATGTGTCCCTCCTTGGGACTCGATGGGCCCGGCTGGGCCCTGGTGGGTTGTGGTGGGCGGTCAGGGCGTCGGCTACGGGGTTGTGGGCATCACCTCCTCGGGCTCGTGGCTTGCTGGCAGGCGGGGCAGAAGCGCGAGGCGTGCTTGCGGTTCTTGAGCTGGCGCTCCAGGGCCCTGCTGCCGGGCCAGGTGGCGGCGACGACGAAGCCGATGCCCCGGGCTTGGACGTGGCGGACGATGGCGGCGCCGTTACCGGTGGTGTGGGTGGCGACCCGCTCGGCGGCGACCAGCGCCCAGCCGATGTAGTGCTGGGCCATCGCGCGGGGGTTGGTGGGGTTGCCGATCGGTTCCAGGAAGTGCAGCAGGTAGACCGTCCCGTCCATGGCTCCTCCTTGCAGCTGGCCTGCCTGGGGCTCCTCGGTTGGGGGCCGGGGACCCCGCGGCGGGTCAAGCGCGGGTTGGCCCAAAGAAGCCGGCCGTGGGTGGATCGCCGCCGCAGGCGGCACAGGGGGGCGGGTTGTTTGGGCGTGCGCTTGAGGCGGCGCGGGGTGGCCCACACTGGGAGGACCAGGCAGGCGGTAGGAACGGTGGGTTCCGGCAGGTGCGGCCGCAGGCCGGGCTGGTGACCGACCCGCCTGCTCGCGCGGGTCGGTGCCGCCTGGGTGGATTGGCCTGGCGGGCGGTGGCAGGCGCAGACTGACCGGCGGCCTCCCCCGACCACAAGCAGGAGCGGTCCGCGTGTACACCCTCGCCGCGTTGCTGGCACTGCTCGCCCACCTCGACCGGCTGGGCCGGCTGCGTCGTGGCCGCCGCCCCGCCGCCACGGCCCGGTCCTCAGCCACGGCGCAGCCGCCGCAGGTGGGCGCCCCTGGGTAGGGCGCGCAGGAAGCCGGGCCGGCGGCGCCAGCGCCGCCAGCGGCCAACCGCGCGACCGCCGGCCAACTCCCCGGTGGGGTCCCAGCCGGGGGCCTCGCGGCGGCCCGCCTGCACGATGGCGGCGATGCTGGCCTCCTCGCGCTGGGCGACCGCGCGGCGCAGGGCCAGCAGCAGGCGCGGGCGCGGGGTGGCTGGCAACGCCGGCGCCCCCGCCTGGTCGGTGGCCTGGCCGTCGTCGCTAGGCGCTTCCAGGGCCGGCAGCGGCGCCGTCTCGTCAGGCTGGCCCAGCAGCGGCGCAGTGCGGCGCCAGCGTTCGACCTGGGGTGGCGCCCCGGCGATCCCCTCGGCCACATAGATCGGCGCAGCGGCGGTCATCGCGGCGGCGCGCAGGGCGCTGGCCTCCTCCTGGATGCTGGCGGCCACCGGGGCCTGCAGCACGGAGAGTTTGACGGCGCGGCCGGCGTGGACCAGGAAGGCTTCGCCGGGGTGCAGCTGGCGGACCTGGTTGGGGTCCACCCGCGGCCGCTCGGTCATCTGCACGCGGGCCTGGCCGGCCGGGCCCCAGGGGTCCAGCTGCCAGGCCTGCTCCGGCACCCGGATGGTCCCGGCGAGCTGCACGAGGGGCTCGGGGTCGGGGGTCTGGTGCAGCACCAGCCCGCCGCCGATGGTGTGCAGCAGCCGCCACTGCTGGCGCTCGTCGCCGAGGCCCTCGGGGGACTGGGCGCCGAAGATCACGGGCACGCCGACGTCGCGGAGGCGTTCGGCGAGGTGGATGGCCTGCTCGGTGCCGCCCTGCACGGCGGAGAACTCGTCCAGCACCAGCAGCACGTCGTCGCCGAGGCGGGCCTTCCGCTTGGTGGCGAAGTGCCCGAGGTCCTCCAGCACCAGGCGCACGGCGGCGTCGGCGTCGCTGCGGCTGGCGATCGTCGGAATCGTGAGGACGGCCAGGTCGACGTCCTCCAGGCCCCAGCAGCCATCCGCCTTGCCCTGGAGGGCGCGGAAGAAGGCCGAGTAGCGGCCCCGCAGCCCGGCCAGCACCTGGGGGTCGGCGGCGAGCTGCTCCAGGTCGGCCTGGGCGGTGGGGTCGCCGCGCCACAGCTGCTGCAGCTTGCGCAGGTCGAGGCGGCGCAGGAAGTCACCGCTGGAGCGGGGTGGGCCCGAGGGGGCGGTGCAGGCCAGCTGGATGGCCAGGGTGGCCATGCGCCGGTAGTAGACGCCGCCGCCTTCTGCGGCCCAGTCCTCGACGGCCAGCAAGCGGTTGGCGATCGCCATCCCGTCGCCGCGCCAGCAGTCCAGCGGCTGGGTGGGCCAGTAGCCGACGACCGCGGCGGGGTTGGCGAGCCGGTAGGCGCAGGTGACCTGCCAGGCGAGGCCGGGGTCGGTGCCCTTGCAGTCCACGAAGACCACCCGCATGCCGGCGCAGGCGGCGATCCACACCCGGCGGAGCAAGGTGACGGTCTTGCCGGAGCCGGGGATGCCCAGCACCGCCATCGCCAGCCGCTGCTCCCGGGCGGGGATCACCACCTCGATGCTGCGACCGCGCTTCCGGAGCCACGGGTACAGGTCCCCGCCGGGGTAGGCGAGGCCGAGCGCCGGGGTGGTGGCCGGGTCGCTGGGTTCGTGGTGGCGGCGGGTCGCCCGGGCGACCTGGCGGGCGGCGTGGACCTCGGCCACCATGGCGGCGCGTTGGCTGTAGGGGCTCCATTCGGCGCCGGCGGCCAGCCGCTCCCCACGGGCCACTCCCAGCGCGCCCACCATGACGCCGGTGGGGACACCAAGTGGCGCCTGGCAGGCGAAGATGGTCAGCGGCCAGTTCAGCAGCGAGCCAATGCCGTAGCCGTGGACCAGCAGCCACCAGGGGTGGATGTGCAGGCGTAGCAGGTCGACCAGGCCGTCGCCGGTCGCCTCGAACACGGCCACCTCGGCAGCCAGTAGGGCCGCGCCGGCGAGGAAGGCCGCCCACCAGGCGAACCGGATCTGCCGCTGGATGAGCGAGCGGGTGACCAGGTAGGTGGCCAGCGCCACCACGCTGAACGACCACAGCCCCAGCACCAGCAGGAAGGTGCCCAGGCAGCTGGTGCGCCGCGCCGCCCGCGGATAACCCGTTGTGGGGGCGGCGTTCACGCGGCCCCCTCGTAGCTGATGCCGGGCAGCTGCGGGAGGGGCACGACGTTCACGCGGGACCAGGGCTCGTTGCGTGCCCGGGTCGCCTGCTCCAGCACCGCCAGCCGCCGCCGTAGCCCGTCGATGTGCCCGGGTGGGGTGAAGTAGGTGGTCTGGACCTCGCCGGGGTAGCGGTCCTCGAACAGCTGCTGGAGTTTGGCGAGGTGCTTGGGGGTCAGCTCGACCTCGATGGTGTGCAGCGGCGGGCAGGCGCCGCTGACGGCGGCGTCGGCGACCACCAGGCCGCCGTCCGGCAGCCACCAGCCGGCCCGCTGCTGGGTGCGCACCCTGGCCAGCGCCCGCTCGCTGACCCATTCGGCCTGGGGGTTGGCGGCCTCGATCGCCAGCCGCACTAGCCCTACGGCATGCACGTGGGCCAGCCGGCTGGGCACCAGGGTCCAGGGGCGCCAGTCCACCCCGGCAAGGGCGAGGCCGCGTTGGGTCGGCACGATCCACGTGCGCCCCAGCGCCCGCTCCACGCTGACCCACCGTGCTTGGAGCCAGCGGCGCAACTGGTAGCGGACGGTGGCGTCGGCGAGGGTGGGCAGCACGGCGCGCTGCCCGTGGGCGTACTGCCAGGCATGCACGGTCCTGGGGGCCTCGGGGGACAACCGCCCGAGCAGCAGCCTAAGCGTGTCGGCGCGGACTGCGTACTGGTCGGCCAGCCAGCGCAACGCGGTAGCGTCGCGGGCGGTCAGCTCTACCCCGACGCCCCACCGCCGTGGCCGGCGGACCTCGGCCCGGCTAGCCATCCGACCACCCTGCGTAGCCAGGGTGAGGGCGGTTGCCCGGCGGGAGGCCCCCCACGGGGTTGGTGGGGGGCCGACCAGCCACGACCGCGCCAGCGTGCAGCCTCGATCGAGTGGCCCGCCGCTGCGCCAGCTTCCCCCCAGACCCCGGCCAGTCGCGCGCGGGGTTTGCGCGCGACTGGCCGGGGTCGGGACCCCCCACCAGCACAAACAGCACTCCGGCGGGAGAGCACACCCCCACGGTGGCTGATGGGGGGATCAGCAGGGGGATAAGCAAGGGGATAGACAAGGGGTGAAGCAGGGGGGGCCGAGCGCAGGGGAGGGCCGCCACGGGGTTGGTGGCGGCCCGTTCCTGCGCGTCCCCGCCACTACTGCCGAGGCCGGTGAGCCGGGCCGGCTCGACACGGAGCGTGGCCGCCGTCACGGTGCCTCCCGGTGCTCGGGCGGCGGCAGCATGGGTGCCCCTGGGTGCTGGGCCGGCGGCAGGGCACGCGGGCGCCGGCCGGCGGGCGTGGCTGGTGGCCTGGGAGCACGTGGCGGCTGGTGCAGCCACCACGCCAGCACCCCAAGGGCCAGCGGCGTGGCGAGGATCCCGGCCAGGGTGGCGTACATGCCCAGCGGGCTGGGCAAGAGGCCGCGGACGTTGGCCGGCCACGCTGCCGCTGGATTACCCGCGTGGTCGCGGAGGCGGGAGAGGATGCCGGGCAGCTCAGCCAGTGGCACGTCCAGCCAGGCACCGGAGGTCAGCACGCCGGCGACCTGGCCTGTCAGCCAGACCAGCCCGCCGACTACCACGACGGTGCCGATGGCGACCAGCAGCGGGGTGTCGTTGGCCTGGTGGTGCTGGAGTTGGGCGCAGGCCAGGCACTGGCACTCGGGCCGCTCAGGCCGCATCCCCACCACCCCCAGCTGGGGTGTGCTGGGCGAGCAGGGCGCGGTAGCTGGCCTCGGCGCGGCGCGCGAGCTGGCGCAGGGTCCGCTGCCGGTGGCGGCGGGCGACCGTAGTGCTGCGGCGCCGGCAGGACCCGCAACAGCCGGCGGGCGCGTCGGCGCGGGTGGGGAAGTCGTCGAGCGGCTTGACCGCACGGCAGGAGGGGCAGCGCCGGTCGGCGGTCGGTTGGATCGGGGGGCAGGAGTCGCTAGGCTCGTGGGGCATCACGAGGTTCCTTTCTTCGTGGCAGAGGGGGGGTTCGCTCGGGGTGCCGGCCCCGGTGGTGTGGCGCACTACCGGGGCCGCCGCTCACCCAGGCGGGCTGCGGGAGCCGCGTGCTAGCAGCACGAAGGGTGCGATCAGGCCGGACGTCGCTGGGTCGATGACCTGGACCCACGAGCCCTTTGGGCCGCGGGAGCGGACTGCGAGGATCTCGCTGGCAAGCTCGCGTTGGGTCATCTGCCTGTGTCCCTCATGCGGTACTGCCTGTGAAACGGGCTTGTTGCCTGCTTTGAGCTGTAGGTTGTCGATGGGCTGATCTACCATGGCTGCCGTTGGTCGCCGGTTAGCAGGCAGCGTGGACCATGGGCGCCGTGAGCGGAATGAACCGGGCATGCACCCAAGGTGCACTCAAGCTGCACCGCCCGGCTCCACCGCTGCCGTGGACCGCCCCCACGGGGAGGCGCGTGCGGTGATCGTGGTTGGCAAGTGGACTGGGCAGGAGGCCAGCGCGCTGCGCCAGGCGCTGCGGCTGACCATCCGCGACTTCGCCGAGCACCTCGGGGTTGCCGAGCGGACGGTCGCCAAGTGGGAAGCCGGCGGGTCGGCCATGGTTCCGGTGCTGGTGATGCAAGCCGCGTTGGACACCGTGCTGGAGCGCGCCTCCGACGAGGCCAAGGGCAGATTCGGGATGCTCCTGGCCGCAACCTGGAACCCTGCTGGGTCTGCGGGGAGCACCGTGACGCTTGGCGGCAGCCGACGGGCGGAGCGGATGCTTCGCCTCAGTGAGGAGACCGCGAGCGATCTTGCGGCCGTGACCGCCTCGTACCGGCGCATGTACCACACCGTCGACGCCCACGACCTCATCGACGGCGTCGCGCAGCACGTGCGCACCACAAGGGCCTATTGGCGCCGCACCAAGGACCCCGACCTTCGGCCGCCCCTTGCGGCCACCACCAGCCAGACCGCGATGCTGGCTGGCCGGATGTCCTTCTTCGACCTGGGACGCCCCTCGCAGGCCGAGCCGTACTACCAGACCGCGCTGGAGGCCGCAGAGGGAGCAGGCGACCGGGCGTTGCAGGCGGTGGCGCTGGGGACCAAGAGCTTCATTCACCGCGACCGTGGGGACTTCGACGGCGCGCTGCACCTGCTCAGGCGAGCGCAGGACCTGACCGCAGACGAGCCGACGATTCGCTCGTGGGCGACCGCGCTGGAGGCCATGACCCACAGCTGGGCGCACCAGCCCAACCAGAGCCTTGCCGCCATGGAGCAGGCCGAGGCGCTGCTGGACCAAGCACGAGCCGACGCCCGACCAATGTGGTTCGACTACTACGACCCTGCGCGGCTGGCCGGCTTCAAGGGGCTGGTGCGGATCCGGCTTGGCGACCCCGAGACCGCGCAGGCCCTCCTTGATGCGGCCATCGTGGCGCTTCCGCCCCAGGCCGCCAAGCAGCGCGCCTGCTACCTGGCCGACCAGGCGACGGTCTACGCCAACGCTGGCGAGGTGGAAGCGGCCTGCCAGCTCGGCTGTCAGGCGCTTGGCATCCTTGATGAGGTGGAGTACGCCACCGGCGTCCGGCGGGTCCGTGACCTTCACAGCAAGCTCCGGCCCCACTGGAACCATCCCGCGGTCGCGGAGCTGACTGAGCAGCTGCTGCTGGTGTCGTAGCATCCCAGCCATGACCGCTGAGGAGCCCAAGCAGGAACCGCCGATCCTGGTCAGCGGCGAACGGGTCGGCCTTGGCCCGCTGCGCCGCGAGCTCATCCCGGCCTATGCCCGCTGGCAGGGCGACCTGGAGGTGCTGCGCGGGGTCGGGCTCCGGGGCCAGGTGCCAGGGATCGAGACCACCCAGGCCTGGTACGAGCAGGCCACCAGGCCGGAGTCCACCGACGTGCACTTCACAATCTACGACCTTGACGACCTGGCGCCCGTGGGCACCGCGCTGCTGGTCCGGGTCGACCGGCACGCCGGCACGGCCGAGTTTGGCATCACTATCGGCGAGCGGCGCAGCCAAGGACTGGGCACTGAGGCCACCAGGCTGGTGCTTGACTGGGCGTTCACGGTGATGGGCCTGCACAACGTCCTGCTGGTGACCTTCTCCTGGAACCTGGCTGCCATCCGGGCCTACACCAAGGCGGGGTTCCGGGAGATCGGCAGGCGGCGAGGGGCGGTGGTGACGCTGGGTCGGCGTTACGACCAGGTGCTGATGGATGCGGTGGCCGAGGAGTTCACCGACTCGGTCTTGGCCAGGCAGTCCCCGCCGGAAGGCGACTCGCCTGGTGAGCCCTAGTTGGCGATGAGATGGCCGTAAGGACCTTCTCTGCACCCTCAAGGCCGGCCCTGCGGGCGGCCGCCCTCGGCCGGCTAGGCCAATTCCCGACACGAGCGTCTACGCCAGTGGGCCTTAGACACCCAAATCCGCTCGCGCTCTTTTTACAAACTCGCTTAATTCCCTGTTCAGATCTTTAGTCACGGTCACGCGTTGCTCTTCATCTTGGACTTGCAGGGCAGTCAAGGCCACATCCCATACTTTGCTCGCTGCCTCGTATACTGGCTCTACGCCACGAAACGTGGGGAGCAGCCTCGCAGCCTCGCGGTGCGGTGAGTCTGCCACGTTACGCCGCAGTGCTGTAGCAGCGCAGCCGGTAGTGACGAAGTTACGGAAGCCATGCCCGACGCGGTTGACCTTCTTGCGGAGCAAGTTGACGGCCTTGGTGGGTCCGCAGGATTTGGCCTGCCGGGCTCGCACAGTGCGGCAAGGCGCGACCGCTCCGCCATGCCAACGCCGCCTGCCCAACCGGAGAAGCGCTCCCCGGGCGGCGCGGGCCGCCGGCCCGGCCCCGTGCCGGTGGCGAGTCGCCCGTACGCCCGCCGGGTCCGCCTCCGAGCCGAGCTGGTCGACCCGCTCTCCCTTCACCCGCGCATGATGGGTGCGGAGGCGCCTTCCAGGCGCCCCCGCCACCGCGAACCTAGCCTCCCTCTGGGAAGAAGAAGGCGATCAGCTCCTCGCAGTTGCTCCAAGGAAGCGGCTCCTCGAACGGCGCTGGGAACGGCGCTCCGGGCACCACGAGATTGCCCGCCTTGGTGAACAACATCTCGCCGGCCGTCCCGAAGTGCACATTTTGGTGGTGCGCGCCGAGCGGAAGCGCTTGATTCGCCGCCAGGTCGACACACTTGCGGAACGCGACCGGGTTCCCGGCTTCATCAAGCTCAAGGCCGAGCACGAGCATGTGCGGGTGCTCTTCGAACTCGGGCTCCTGCGCCGACGCGGGAACCGCCAAGGCCAGCATGCCAACAACCAGGACAATGAGTGGCAATCGCCTCATCGCGTCTCCTTTCTGTCTCCGCGTTCGGGCGTCCATCGCAGCATCGTCATGCTGGATGGTCGCCGAGCGGCGGTGACCGGGCAGACGGAGGCGCCGGTCGTGGCGGTCGCGGGCGAGCGTGGTAGGAAAGACCGCTCAGGGTAGGTCGTTGCATGCTCGCCCCCCTTGCGAACACCGACCCAATATTGCGCCGCTGCTCGCACAAGACGCGCGTGATCCTCCCTCCGCCCTTTGCTGACGTCAAGATCGTTCCGGGAGGAGTTCACGTTTAGTCCAATTGCAGTACACGTTAGGTCGTGAGCGGCCTCGCAGTCTCGCGGTCCGGTGCGTCTGCCACCTGACGCCGCAGTGCAACAGCAGCCGCAGCCGGTAGTTGGCGAAGTTACGGAAGCCGTGCCCGACCCGCTTCACGTTCTTGATGAGCAGGTTGATCGCCTCGGTGGGCCCGTTGGAGCAGCCGCCGGTGGCATGCCAGGCCAGGATCTCGGCCTCCCAGGCCCTGACGGTACGGGCAAGCCGCGACAGCTCCGCCACCCCGACGCCGTCCGCCCAGCGGTAGAAGCGCCCCAGCGCGGCCTGGGCGTGAGCCAGCTCGCTGGCGGCATAGACCGCCCGCAGCAGCTCCTTGCCCTGCCAGGCGACCGCCACCTCGCCGGTCGGATCCCCGACAGCCAGCCCGGCCCGCAGCCGCACCCGTCCCCGGCTGGTGAGCTGCTCGGCGGCGGCCAGCAGCAGCTTGCGGATCCGGTACAGCGGGTCACGCTTGCGGCCCCGATGCCCGAGGGTGGCCTGCTGGGTTCGCCGGCGGACCTGATCGACCACCGCGTTGGCCAGCTTGATGGCGTGGAAGTGGTCCACGACCACGGTCGCGTGGCCAAGCGGGACGACCAGCGCGCTGGCATAGCCGCGCCATGGGTCCAGGGCGACCGTGGTGATGCGGGCCAGCCAGTCGTGGGTCCGAGCATGCAGCCAGCGGTCTACCGCGGCCCTGGTGCGGTCGGCCACCACCTCCAGCAGGCGACCCTGCTCCAGGTCGACGAGGCCGGTCACATAGCGGGTGGGCGCCCGGCGGGTGGCTTTGAGGAAGCTGGTCTCGTCCAGCCCAAGCGCGGTGACATCCTCCAGCCGCGTGGGGTCGTCCACCAGCGGGGTGCCGTGGTCGTGCACCGCCCGCATGATGGTCGCCCAACCGACTCCCAGGTCACGGGCGACCGCGGCGACCGTATGGGCGTCCTTGCCGACCCGCCGGCAGGCCTCGGCCCGAGCCCGCTCGGTCAGCACCGCCCGCGGCCGGATGGCGGCTGCTCGCTCGGTCCAGGTCCGCACTCCGCAGGCTGGCTCGACACAGCGCCAGATCCGCTTGCGCCAGGCCAGGACCACCGGCCGGCCACCGATCGGCAGGTCCCGCACCCGCACCGTGCGGCGAGCATGCAGCCGGGCCTGGGTGCCGCAGGCCGCACAGCCCACCGTGGTGGCGGTGGTCTGGACCACCAGCCGCCACTCGTCGTCGGTGACCTCGGCGGCGGTGACCTCGAATTGGTCCAGGCCGAGCAGGATCGACCCTGACGGGTTACCGTGTTGACCCACCTGGGGCCTCCTTCTTGCAGACGTCACGCATCCGCAAGCTATGCGAGGTCCCAGGTCCTCTGGGCTCCTACCTCACCATCGGCAGTACGCCCCACCACGCTTCATGACGAAGAGCCCGCAGACTAGCGGCATGTTCCCTCTACTAGAGAATTTGGCATCGTTCATGCCACCTATCGCACCTGTAGCGGGGTTCCTCACCGCCTGGCGTCAGCATTACTACCACTTCTCAGCCCTGCGGCAGGGAACACAGCCGAGCTACCACCTGCGTTCCGACGAAGTTCTGACTCCGACAGGCGAAAACCTGCCAGCCGTACTCATAGACCTGCAACACAATCGCTTCGATACGTGGCAACAAGTCCGACAACTCATAGAACAGATCGTGCCAGATGTCGGGCGGTTGGACACTCCCACCCAAGCCGCTCAGATGTTCGTCGCCTTTGCCGATCCTCACGTCCCAGGCTATCGCCCAAACATCAAGAACCTCGGGACGGGAGTTGAGCAACTCCTTATGACCATCATTGTTGGGGTCACCCAACCAGCCACGTCGATAGTGGTCATAGAGGAACCGGAGACAAATCTGCATCCAGGCGCACAACGTGCTCTACTGACCCAGCTACGCGAGTGGGCATCGGATCGGCTCTTTGTTCTCTCCACCCATTCGCCGGTCTTTCTCGACCGCGCGCCGGTGGCATCGTCGGTCTACCTAGTCGAACGTGCACAAGGTACTTCTACAGTTCGGCCACTCACGACTGAGCAATCGGATGCGCTGACAGCGCTGGGCGTTCGGCTGAGCGATGTGCTCAGCGCCGACCGGTTGCTCATCGTCGAGGGTGAGCCGGATCGCGAAATATTGACAACCTGGTTTCCCACCCTCATGGGAGATCCGAGGATGGAGGTGGTTCTCGGAGGTGGTGGTGACTAGCGCGATTCGCGGATGTCTTTGCGTCCTGGCTCCAAGGAATCGATCGCATAGATGGACGCCGAGTGCTTTTCCTTCGCGATCGAGATGAGGTCCCTACTGGCATCCTAAGCAAGCTTGAGGCGGCCCCGGCAGTCTATGTTCTCCAGCGGCGAGAACTGGAGAACTACTTGCTTCAGCCGGAGGCCATCGTTGCGGCGCTCGTAGCGCGCAAGGTCGTTGGCCGTGGTGACACCGACTCGACGGCGGTCCGCAGGTTACTACGGGAAGGCGCCGATAACTTAAAGCCAGCTGTCGTCCTCAAACGGGTCGCCGGCGAGTTCGTCTCGCGGCGCCTGGTTGACCGTCAACTCGTCGCCGATATCATCGAGCAAGGTCCAACCCTTGATAGGTTGCAACAAGCGGTCGCCGCGCGCGTTCCCTCCGGCCTTCTCGAGGAAATGGCTACGCGGTGGAGGTCAATTGAAGGCGAGCTAGAGGCTGTCTGGGAAGAACACTGGCAGGAATTGGCTCCAGGTTACGAAATCCTCACATATCACTGCGGCAGGCAAATGGTGTGATTCATGAGGCAGCGGCACACCGAGTCGCCGGGTGATCAAAGAAGCGGACCAGGACCTGCGGCTGATGCTGCCGACGCCGCAGATAGCCGTGCAGCT
>Ga0081538_10002546_pt1 | contig 17728 bp, 20 predicted proteins | sample TabmetS5T2R1_FD_71022 | JGI IMG/M metagenome (GOLD analysis project Ga0081538, IMG submission 71022) | Tabebuia heterophylla rhizosphere microbial communities from the University of Puerto Rico - S5T2R1 | ecosystem: Host-associated > Plants > Roots > Rhizosphere ... | reverse complement strand
CCTCCTCAGGGACGCCCTCGGCGTCGCCCTGGCGGCCCGCCACGAGCCCGCGCAGGAGATCGACCTGATCCGGGTCCTCGAGGTCGATTAGGAGCCGCTGGTCGCCCTGGCCGGCGAAAACGTGGCGAGGCAGCAGCCACTCGGTGCCCCAGGAACGGAGCGCCTCGGCAAAGCGCGCACGATCGTCGGCGTCCAGCCCGGCCTCACCGAAGGGCGGGTGCCAGCTCGCCGGCGCGAGCACCACGCGCCCGCTCTCGACGCGCGGAAGCCGGGGCAGGGCCCGCGCGGACCCCCACATGAAGGGAGCCAGGACGGGCCGCCCGGCGTTGCGCATGAGCGCGAGGAAGGCCGCGACGGCGGGTGCGGCCTTGGGGTTGAGCATGTGGCCCTCGCACACGTCGACATAGGTGCCGCCGGCGGGCCAACGCAGGCGAAAGCTGTCACCGCTCACACCGACGAGCAGCTCCTCCGCCGGGATCACCCGGTCCCGGCCGACCCCGGGCGCGGCGCCGACCGGGATCTCGTGCGCCCGCACACCCGGGCGCACCATCACGTTGTTGAGCCACGGGCGCTCCGGCTGGTACACGAGCTCGGCCGGCAGGCCACGCTGGTGGTCATCGCGCGCGGCCGCCTCTCGGAGCGCGCGCTCGGCAGGCTCGCCGAACAGGTAGGCGAAGCGGCCGAGAATGCGTCCGGCCGCGTACGAGCCGAGCATGGGCGAGACGACGACGTGGAAGCGGCCCTCATCGAGTTCGTCGCGTGAGGCGGCCGCCACGTAGACCGCCAGCTCGAGTGTCGGATTCAGCTCGTCCTCGTCCGCCCCGGTCTCGAGCTCGGCGATCGTATCCGCGTCGAGCTCCACCGAGAACGCGCCGTCCTTGAGCGCCCCGCTGGCGAGCGCCAGCAGACGGCGGTCGCGGAGGCGCGCGTCGTCGTCGACCGGCCCGGCGCTCCGGTAGTCGGGAAGCAAGTCGACCAGCCCAAGGCCGGTCTCCGGGTCGACGAGCTCGAGCAGCGGCACCTCGGTGTCGGGGCCGTAACGCTCGATGAAGCGGTCCCGGTACTTGTTCAAGGAGGCCGCCCCCGTGGCCAGCGGCGACAGCCGGAGCAGCAACTCGGCGGCACGGGCCGTCTCCTCGGCGACAGCTCTGTGTATTGCGTCGCCGGCGAGCTCGCGGCGCATGTCGACGCGCACGGGCGGGATGCGATCTGGCGGTGTTGCCACGGCGCGCGCCTTCTCCAGCACCGCCGCAAAGCGCTCCGCGCCCTCCTCGTATCCCAGCTCGTTCCAGCGCTCGCAGGCCGCGAGCGCATCCGCGAGCCGCTCGCACTCGGGACGGGCCGGGTCGATCGGCTCGAGCACGTCCAGCAGCCGCCGGATCGGGTCGCCGTTCGTGAGCGGCGGCCGCAGCTCGGTGAGTATCAGCCCCTCACGCACCAGCGTGTGCAGCAGCTCCTCGACGCGCCGTCGGCCCGCCTTCGGGAATTCCGCCTCGAGCGTCTCGGCAACCTCCGCGAACCGCACCGGTTCTCCATCCGCGAGCAATAGCGCGCGCACCGCCGGCCGGGTAGCTCGAACCGACACCACGACCGCGCCGCCCTCCTCGTCGAAGCGCTCCGGTAGAAACGCACGCCCGGCCCGGATCGCGACCAGCGGATGCGTCTCGAGCCTGAGCTCGCGCACCACCTCGATGCGGCCCTCGAGTGCCGTGATGAGGTTCGCGACCAGACCCATGTCGAGCCGCGCCCGCACCGCGTCGCCACCCGCCAGCTCGAGATCGGTGCGCTCGCCCCAGCGGCCGAGAGCCACACCGGCGTTGAGCCCGTACGGCGTTGGCCGAGTTGCCATCCGGATCAGGTAGCGAAGCGCCCCGAGCCGTCGGCGCCTCCCCGAGCTCGTGCTCGACGGCTCACTCCCCAGGCGCTCAAAGAGCGCCGGTGAGGAGACCGAGAGCGCGCGCCGCACGCGCGGCTCCTCCAACGCCGTGGGGAGCTCCGCTGCCCTGTCGTCCTCGAGCTCCAGGTAGCGCCGGAACGGGAGCAGCGGTGAGCGCACGAGCACCCAATCGAGCGGCTCGTACCAAGCGGCACGCGACTCGCGCTGCTCCGGCGTGGCCCGCCGGCGGGCACTCAGCGTCAAGTGCGCCTCCTTGCCACGGGCGGAGTGTTACCGACTGAAGCCCCCAGACGGGTTGCCGATGTCTCTTCAGGGTCATTCCACGAGTCTCACCTCGAACCCTCCGACGATCGGGATCTCCCCCGCCCCACCGAGCAGACCCAGGATCTTGGTCACGTAAGCGCGTGTCTCGGCGTATGGAGGGATGCCGCCGTAGCGCTCGACCGCTCCCGCTCCCGCGTTGTAGCCGGCTAGCGCGAGCGCCACCTTGCCTTCGAACTGCCTGAGCAGGTCGCTCATCAGGTGCGCCTGGGCGTCGATCGCCTCGACCGGGTCGAACGGATTCTCGAGACCGTATGCATCTGCCGTACCCGGCATGAACTGGGCGATGCCCTCGGCCCCGGCCGGGCTCTGTGCAAACGGGTTGAAGCCGGACTCGGCGTACAGCTGCGCCGCGAGCACGTTCATCGGCACGTTCCAACGGAGCGCCGCCCTCGCGATCGGGTCGTGGAAGCGCGGCGGGACGAACGACGGCAGCCCGTGCTTGACCCGGCCGTGATCGCCGCCCGGCGGCTCCCACGAACCCTGGTCGAAGCGCGCGGGATGCTGGCGGTCGCGCGGGTTTGGGCCAAAGCCGTAGTGCCAGGGTTCCCACGCGTACCTGTGGATGAAGCCGAACCTGCGCGCGTTGGCGGCGAGCCAGGCGTACGCGGCCGGCGGGCCGAGGTCGAGCTCGGTGCCGTAGCGGTGAAGCGACGTCCCCGGGGGTGCGACCCACTTCGGGTTGGGGTTCGCGGCAAACAGCCTGGCCTGCTCGGCGTCCGAGCGGAAGGCGCTGTTGATCGACAGGAACAGCCCGGCTTCCTGGCGGGCGGCGGCGGCCATGCGGTCGAATGCCTCGGCCACATCGGGGCGCATCGGCTTGCCCATCCGGTAGGCAAGCGGGCCGTCGTAGCCGCCGCCCGACCCGAACGCCGGCATGCCGAGCGGTACCCCGAGGTCGGGCATGATCTCGGCCGCCGCACGCGCGCGCACCGGCACCGCCTCCCGTCGGCCGCCGCTCTGCTTCACGCGGACCCGCGCGACCCCGCGGACGACGACCGCGACCCGCGTCGGCGCGAACCCGCCGCCAGGGAAGCTGACGTCCGCCCCGCTCACCTCCACCCCATTCCGACGCGCGCCCCGCAGGGCCGCCTGCCGCGCCAACGCGAGATACACCGGCAACGGCAGATGCCGCGGGTTCGGTAACCCATTCGCCAACACGGGGGGCTCGAACAGCCGCGGGTACAGGTCGCGCATCACCTGCGCAGACGAGACTGCCGCCAGATCCGCCGCGCGCTGATGCTTGCCCTTCGCCCCTAGCGCCGACCCGAACGCGAACAGCACCGCCGCCAACCCGAGCAGCAGCGTGACAACCCCCAGCAGCAGCAACGATGCCTGACCGGCCTGCTCGCCTCGGCTCCGGGGGTGCCTCGCGGACATGCCACCACGCTGGCGCGTGGCGCGTAACGGCTCAACAGCCGCGCGCAACAACCGCGCAAAAACCGCGTGACGCGACCGGATCGTCCGGCACCGCTGCCGATCAGTGCGCTCACCAAGCTCGGGTCGGCTTGCGGCTCAGCGGTCCTCCTGCCACCCGGGTTAGGCTCGTCTCTGCGTGGCAATCAGAGCGATCCTGCTGCCCGGCGGAGTGTTGCCGGCCAAGCTTGCCTACGGCGCGCTGCTCGATGGGCTCGGCGAGGAAGCGGCTGCTGAGCCTCGCCTTGCTCGAGCCCGCCTGGATGGGAAACGAGGGCCTGAGCGCCAAGGAGTGGGCGATCCGGACTGAGCTCGATCGGATTGCGACGCTACCGCCTGAGGAGATGATGCCGGCGTTCGTCGCGAGCCAGCTCGCGCCAGGGGTGGAGCCTCCACCACCGCCACCTGGTCCGCCGCCTCCATGGATGGCGAAGCGCCCACCCGGACTTCGCACGGTCACCGGCGTGTTCAACGCATCGACCATCGACCTCGCCAAACTCCGAGAGTTCGACCGACCCGTCTACTTCGCGCTCGGGGGCCAGAGCAACCGCGACTACTACGGTCGGATGGCCGAGCGAGCGGCCGACATATTCTCTGACTTCACACTCGACGTGTTCGAGCAGCGTCACCACTTCGACCCGCCGCACCGTGCCGAGCCGGAGCGAACCGCAAGCGCGCTGCTCGCTCTATGGACACGGGCCGAGCGCTGACGGTCGAACTGCCTTCGAGCGTGCTTCCGCTGTGCGAAGCGCGATGTCGGGCTCACGATCAGATGCTTGGAGCTACGGCATTGCCCCGGGCCCATCTTCCATCCGCATCGGTCTCGCCGGCTCCATCGAGTCGGTCCCCATGCGCTCCATCGCCTCCATCGCAGCGGGCGAGCCGGGAATCGTCAGGCCGGGGACCTTCTCGGGCGCGAACGCAACGGCGGCCGCGAGCACGGCGAGCAGCACGACGATGCCGCGGCTCGCCACCTCCTTCCATGGCAGGAGCTTCTCCGCTGCGATCAGCGCGGCGACGAGGATCATCCAGCTGACGCTCATAACCCCGAGTGCGAACAGCGTCGCCATCAGCGCCCAGCTCGAGCCCACGCACACTCGACCGTGCTCGATCCCGGTCCGCAGTGCGCCAACGCGCCCCGGCCGCCAGTGCTCGGAAACGAACGCGCGCGCGTTGCGGCAGCGACCCAGGCTGCGCTTCTTCAGCGGGCTGAGCTGATAGATCGCCGCGGCGAGGATCGTCCCGGCCGCGACGTACGGTCCCGCCTCGTCCCAGGCGAGGACGCCCAGGTCCAGCGACCGCACCCCCTCGATGAACGCCCAGCCGAGCATGCCGACCGCCGCCCAGGTGAGGAGGTACCCGGCGACGAAGGCGGGGGTCGCCCCGACCTGAACCCGCGCGTGCGCGAGGACCATCGGGGCGATCGACGGGAGCATCATTGCCGCCATCATCGTCACCCACACGACGGCGAACCAGCCGAGGCCGCCGAGCTCGCTTCCCGGGCCCGCATCCATCCCGCCCATGCGATCGCCGGTCACCGCCCACGCCACTCCCGCGACCGCGAGCAGGGAGACGACCAGGCCGACCTGGACCGGCCCGGGCCGCCGCGGCGTGCCACCGAGGGCTGCAGCCTCCATCAGTACTCGTCGTGACGCCGGATCCAGCCCTGGGGCGACTCACCCTCGTCGCGTCCCCTCGCCGCCCGGTCGAGGATCGGGTAGTAGCCCATCAGGAACTCCACTCCGCGGGCGTGGGTCGAGTAGGTGTGGTAGACCGCGCCGTCGTCAAGCACGAACGCGCTGGATGCCGGCCCCTCCGATACATATCCGGCCACGTCCGTCCCGGCCGCGCCCGCCAGATGGCGAACAATCGGCGGCGGCTCGTCGAGGAGCGCTCCCAGTTGCTCGCGCACGGAGAGCCCGAAGTCGGAGTCGAAGTCGCTCTCCGCCGACGACGCCCACGGGATGCTCCATCCCATGCGCTGCTTGTAGGCCTGGAGCCTCTCGAGTGGCGCGCGTGACACCAAGAGCATCGTCACGTCGCGCGCTCGCAGGTGCGGAAGCAGGCCGTTGAAGCCATCGGCCATCGACGAGCAGGTTACGCAGCCTGCCGCGTAGCTCGGCCCGAACATGAAGTGGTAGACGAGCAGCTGCGAGCGACCGTCGAAGAGCTCCGCCAGCGTCCGCGTGCCCTCGTCGGTATCGAACCGGTATTCCTTCTCGACCCGAACCCACGGCAGCTCGCGGCGCTCCTGGGCGAGCTCGTCCCCCATCCGCGTGTGCTCCCTCTCGCGTCGCAGCAGCCCCTCGCGGGCCGCCTGCCACTCCTCGCGGCTCACGATCCTGTGATTCGTCATCGCCTCTGCCTCCTATCGTGCGCCTGTCAGGTGCAACTTCGGGTGCCTACTCGTAAAGACACCGCCGTCGGCCAAAACTGAACGGCTTCTTTCTCGCTCGCTGCCCTCTAGGCGCCTTCCCCGATGGCCGCCCGGTTGTGAGCGGCCCCGCGCTTGTCCTGAGGGCCGGGGCCGTCCGACACCGGCTCTGGGTCTCGGACGGGCTCGTAGGTCAGGAAGGCGATGCCGCCCCCGATGGTCTGGGCCTCGATGAGGCGCATCGGTTTCTTGTCGCTGGTGTCGCCGAAGAGGCGCTCGCCGGCCCCGAGCACGACCGGAAAAATCTTCAGGCGCAGCTCGTCGACCAGGTCGTGCTCCATCAGCGTGCGCACGAGCCGGAAGCTGGCGGGGACGACGATTTCCCCGTCGAGCTCCCGCTTCAGCTTCGAGACGTCGTCGACCACATCGCCCTTCAGTACCGTCGAGTTGTTCCAGTCGGGATCCTCGAGGGTCGAGGAGACGATGTACTTGGGCAGGCCGTTCAACCTGTCCGCCAACTCGCCACTCCGGGATGGCCACCGCGCGGCGAGCCACTCGTAGGTGCGCCGACCCAGCAGCAGGGCCTCGGCGCCCAGCGCCTCGTCGAGCGCCAACTGGTTGAGCTCCGGGAGGTCCTTGATCAGGCCAACCCAGCCGCCGCGCTTAAAGCCCTCGTCACCAGCTGGGTCCTGGATCACACCGTCGAGCGAGACGTTGTCGCTGATAACGATCTTCCCCATTTCTCTCTCCTTCTCGTTGTGTTCACCGCGACTTCGGGCCCTTACTCCTTCAGACGCCGCCAAACGCGAGAACGGAACGCCCGATCCATTCCGGTGGGTCCGCCGTTCTCCCGGATTAGGTCGTCCGTGGTCTGGAGAAGATCGTTAGGAGCACGCCGTAACCCTGTGGAGGTGATGGCGATTAAAGGCGGAGTGAGAGCCCGCCAGCGGGCGCCACAGCGCGAGGTTGAGCGGCATGACGCGATGGCACATATCGCGTGGACCGCGGGATATCTCTACGGGATGGGGAAGGCGCAAATCGCCCACGCGCTTGCCCGCAAGCGGATCATGGACAACGTCCGGCGCCGGCGGGCCGCGCATGACGTCGCCGGGGCGCTTGACCGCCACCGAAAGCGATTCCTGGAGAACGCCCGCTAACTCCGCGCGCGGGGTCGCCAGCCTGCTCGCCTACACCGTCGGCCCGAGTAGCGCGGAGCCAATGCGAACAGCACTTGGGTGAACGTGCTGCCCCTGTGTGAAGCGCGTAAGAGGGCTGGAAGGCATCAAGGCTGCGCGTCTTTAACCGATGTAACCCCTATGGGTGAAGCCGATCCCTGCACACTCCCGACGTGGGTGCGCGTCTGGGACGAGCCGACAGTGAACTACGGCCGCACCGGCGGCCTGCTTCGCCCGCCCTTCTACGAGCGTGACCGCGAGATAGCCGAGCTGGAGATGTGGCTGATGTTCAGCGACCTCGAGCATCACGCGAACTGGGGTGTGTGACTGCCGAGTTGCATGGAACGCGAGTAGCGGTACGCCTCGATGCGATTGTCTGCAACGATCTCAGCAGAGTCATGATACGCTCGTAACATGACTTGCGCCGAGAAACCTAATGGGGGTGAATCCTGGCTGCTGGTGACCGCATCGACGGCTGGCGCGGCCGACTCGCTGCGAGTTGCGATCTGGCGAAAGCTGCGCTCGCTGGGCGCGCTCTACCTGCAGCAGTCGGTCTGCGTGCTCCCGGCCCGCCCGGACGTCGAGCGCGAGATCCGCCGGCTGGTCGATCGCGCTCGGGCCAACGGAGGTGCGGCCCGGATGCTCCGCATCACGTTGGAGGACGCAAACGAACAGGCGCAACTCGTGGCCGAACTGCAGGCTGCACGCGACGACGAGTACGGCGAAGTGCTCGAACGCGTTCCAGCCTTCCTCGACGAACTCCGTAGTGAGCGCGACCGGGATCGCGCTACCTACGAAGAAGTCGAGGAATCGGAAGCCGACTTGGAGCGCTTTCGTGCGTGGCTCGCCAAGATCGACCGCCGTGACTACTTCGGGGCGCCCCGTCGGGCTGAGGCTCATGCCGCGGTCGAGCGCTGCGTCCGGGCGCTTGAGATCTTCGAGTCGGAGGCGTTCGCCCGCGACTCTCAACCGGCTGCCGAGCGTCCACCGCTGCGTGCCCTCGAGGACAGCGCATGAAGCTGATGTGGACCGTCTTGATCGGTCTGGCCCTCACCTATGTCGGCCTGCTCGCAGCGCTGCTGGCGGCCCGGCCTAAGGGCAACCTGGTCGGCGAGGCAGTGCGCCTTCTGCCCGACCTCCTCCGCCTGCAGCGGCGCCTGGCGGTTGACTCCACCGTGCCCCGGGCCGCTCGCGTCCGGCTCTGGCTGCTGCTCGCCTACCTAGCGATTCCCTTCGACGTCGTGCCCGACTTCATCCCGGTACTCGGCTACGCCGACGACGCCATCATCGCGAGCCTCGTGCTGCGATCGGTCGTGCGCCGCGCCGGCACCCCCGTGGTCCGCCGCCACTGGCCCGGCACCGACGACGGTCTCGCCGCCCTCGCACGCCTGACTGGGCTCCGGCTCGGCGAAACGTAAGCGCCCCCTCCCCCGGGCACCGAGCACGCCCGCCGGGCCCAGTCACCTGATTTCCACTCACGGTTTCAACCGTTCGCGCGGAACCTTGACTCGGCCCAGAGACGCATCGCGTAGCGAAACCATCCGTGCCCATAGGGCGTGTAAATCCTGACCGGTACTCCTCGCGCGGCGACGGCCGTCGCCTCCGCGCTTCGCACCCCGAGCAGCATTTCGACTCCCATTCCCGGCAGTGATCGAAGTAGCGCCTCACGCAGGACGGCGTCGTGGGTGGCGAGGGCGACCTCTGCGCCGTCTGCATGCAGCTCATGGGCGAGTTCCAGAAAAGCCAGGTCGGTAGGTTCGCCTCGGGGCCGGGCGACCTCCGGCCCCTCCTCGTAGGCGCCCTTGACCAGTCGGATCGGCACCGTCGCTTCGGCATACACCAGGGCGTCCGCCCGGCTGCGCTTGAGGTTCGCCTGGATCGTGGCCGACACCGCACCGCCTCGGCGGGCCACAGCCAGGACCGCCGCCAGGATGCGATCGGCGCGGCGCTCCTGCTCTGCCCCCACCTGGATGCGCCGGCCCGCTGGAAGCGTCGAGGCGATCCGCTCGAGGCGCCGCTGCACGGAGCCGCGGGGCTGATCGAGGCCGATGTGCGAGAGATCGATCGAAAGGAACGTATTCTGTGGAGCTCGGTCGAGAGTTCGGGCGAGCGCGACGTACTGGTCGGTGACGCGGTCCGCCTCGATCGGATCGCAGACGTTCTCGCCGAAGAAGTCGATCGAGCTCGCGAGCCCTACCGCGGCGAGACGATGCGCGCATGCGAGCGCCTCCTCCGAATGGGTCCCGGCGACGTAGCCGCTGGCCAGCCGGTAGACGACCCGCTCCCCACCGGGAACGGCGCGCACTGCGCGCTCCCATCCGGAGCTCATGGCGAGCCCGAACAGGGCGCGCCGAGCGGTCACTCGCCTCCGTACCCCTCGAAGGGCTCGCTCAGCAGGCGAGCCTGCTGAGGCCCGTATGTGAAGACGTGAACCAAGCGGACGGTGGAGTCGCTGCGCTCGACGCGGGTCTCGACCAGCTCCAGGTCCGCTGCATCACCGAGCCCGAGCTGGTTGAGGCGCTCGGCCTCGGCCCGGCAGACGTCACCCGGTGTTGGGCGGCTCTCCGGATAGGCATCCTCGTGATGCCGGATCAGCGCCTGCCAGTGCTCGTCCCCAGCCCGTTCCACGGCTTCCCGGATCTGCTCCCTGGTGTAGGCCACGATGCTCCTTTCTACTCCAGCCGGTCCGCAACCAGGACCTCAGTGTCCTGAGGAATCCTGACGCCGCCTCCTCCGGCGAGGATGCGTGCGGCCTGAACCACCTTGGTCCGCTCGGTCTCGTCGAGCTTGGCAATGAAGTTGACCGAGGCGATGCGGTCGGCCAGGCCGTCGGCGTCCAGCGATTGATCGTTCGGAAACACGCGCCCCGCGAGCGGCCCAAAGAACTTGGTGTTCTCGAAGGCGACGTGCCACGAGCCGGTTTGCATTGCGGACATGTGGCCGCGGTACGGGGCGAGCAGCTCCTCGATCGCTTGGTTCAACGGGTCGTCCATCCGCCGCCGATTCCAGACGAGGGCGAGCGACGAGCCGGGGCGCAGCACGCGATGGATCTCGGCCAGTGCTGCGTTGCCGTCGAACCAGTGGAAGGCCTGTGCGACCGTGACCGCGTGGGCGCTCGCGCTTCCGAGCGGGATCTCCTCAGCCGTCCCGTCGACCGCCCGCGCACCCGGCGGCAGCGCCGCCCGCATCTCCGGCACCGGCTCCACCGCGATCACCTCGGCGCCGGTGGCGAGCAGCGGACGCGTGAGCTTGCCGGTGCCGGCAGCGAGGTCGATCACCGTCCGGCCAGGCCCGAGGCGCAGGGTCGCGGCCAGGAAGTCGACCGCAGCCGGCGGGTAGCCCGGTCGGCCCCGCTCGTACGCCGCGGCCGAGCGGGAGTAACCAACGAGATTCGCGCTAGGCCTGCTCCGGCCCGGAGACATCCTCGAGCCACTCGCGCTTCGTCACGTGGTGGCGCACCCGCTCACCGAACTCGACCTCGCGGCGCAGCTCGCCGAGCAGGCCGTGGCGCTCGGCCATCACGTTGTGCTTGTGGATCGTCTCCAGGTTCTCCTGGCGCGCGAAGACGAAGGCGTTCTCGTCGAGATGGCCGAAGCGCTCGATGGACATGCGGACCATCTCGCGGACGCAGTCCTCGACGAAGCGGGGCCGGAGGTGCGCCTTCTCCACCACCTCGACCTCGTCCGAGCGCTTCATCAGCTCGTAGATCTCGGAGCTCATCGCCGCCTCGACGATCTCAAGCAGGACCTCCGCCTCGAACGTCTCCGTTGAGCCCTCGGTACAGCCGATGTGAAGCGTGCCGATGCCGCGCTGGTTATGCGAGGCGACCGGCACGGCCTCGACGACGCGCGCAATCTCATCAGGGGTGAAGCCGCTCTCGCGCAGCCGCTCCTGCGAGCGCTCCATGACCAGCTCCTGCGCGCAGGGGCATGCGGTCATCCCCTGAGCTTCCACGCCTACTAGCCGCCGGGTACCGCGCGCCGAGGCTACTGCCGAGCCAAACAGGGTGTAGATCTCCTGGGTAGGCAGGCCCGACGCCGGGGAGCGCTTGTGCTCCGGATAGCGCGCCGCAATGGTGACCTCCGCCCGGCGCCCATCCTGGCGGTCGCGTATGCGCTCGGCGATGTGCGACGCCAGCGTTTCCGCCTTGAAGGCGGCCTCCCCGATGATCACCTCGTCGATCGTCTCGTTCACGACCTCCTCGAAGCGCGACATGTGCGCCCCCTTCTGCTGAGGCCCCAAGTCGACGAAGCACTCGAGCTCCGCATAGAACAATCGCTCGGCGCCGTTCGCGCGGACGCGGACCACTTTCTCGACCCCGGTCACCCCGACGCGCGAGAGGCTCAGCTGGGTCGACGGGCGCCGCGCCTGGACGTCACCGCCGAGAAGCGCGCTTGGCTCGATCATGCGCCTGACCCACGATATCGAGCAGGCCATGCCGCCATCTCATGAGCGTTTACCCGACCAGCGGGTGGATACCCTTTTCGAGGCTATGGCTGACCAGCAGTTCTGGGAGCGCACGGTGGGCGGGCATTTCGTCCTCCCGCCGCGCACCTTCTGGCCGAAGTTCTTCTCCAAGGTCGTGGCTCGGCTGCAGTGGAACCCGGCGGCCATCGACCTCACCGAGGACGCGCGCGCGTGGCCGGAGCTCTCGGATGAGCGTCGCCACCGTCTCATGACCGTTCTCTCCGGCTTCCGCGTGGCCGAGGACGCGGTCTCCGAGCACATCACGCCGTTCGCGGACGTGGCCAGGCAGGCGACCTTGGCCTCGCACGAGAGCCTCGTGGCCTGGGTCTTCTTCCTGCAGCGCCGCGACGAAGACCGCCACGCGCTGTGGTTCGACCGAGTGGCTGCCGAGGTACTCGGGCTGCCCGGAGAGACCCGCGCCGAGCGGCGCGAAGCGGCCCGAGCCTATGTCCCGCCTGGGGTGCTCGAGCTCTTCGAGGTGAAGCTGCCGGAGATGGCTGCGGAGCTCGCGGCGGGCCGCGCGGGGTTGGGCGAGGGAGTCGCCCTCTACCACATGGTGCTCGAGGGAGTCATCTTCGACGCCGCGCACCACGTGCTGCGCAACGACTTGGCCGACGGCGCCTTGCCGGGGGTACGCGAGGGCGTCGAGCGTGTCGAGCTCGACGAGCGCTGGCACATCGGCTTCGGCCTGCGATGCCTGGTCGAGGCCCAGCCATCCCGGGATCTCCTCGACGAGCTGCTGACGCACGCCGAGGACGCCGCCGCGGCCTGGGGTGACGTCCTCCCAGAAGACACTCGCGAGCACCTCGCGGACGCGTGTCACCATCGGCTGGTGGCCGCGGGGCTCATCGAGCCGCATGCGGCGACCGAGCGAGCAGTCAGGCGCGCACCGGCCGCTTGATTGCGCGGTAGACGAACTCGTCCGTTTGCGCCGACTCGCGTGCCGCGACCACGCGCTCGTGATGCGGCGAGAAGCGGCAAACCGGGTCCGTGGCCGCGGCGTCGCCCGTGAGACGCAGCGCCTGGCAGCGGCAGCCGCCGAAATCCAGCTCCTGGCGCCCCAGCGGGCACGTGCGGCACGGCTCCTGCATCCAGTCCGTGCCCCTAAAGCGCATGAACGCGTCGGACTCGTTCCAGATCCATTCGAGCGGATGCTCGCGGACGTTCGCGAACTCGAGCGCAGGGATCGTCGACGCCGCCTGGCAGGGCAGCACGTCGCCGTTCGGAGCGACCACGATCGCCGTTCGCCCCCACCCCCCCATGCACGGCTTGGGTAGGTCCTCGTAGAAGTCGGGGAGCACCCAGAGGACGTCGACGCTCGGGCCAACTTGCTCGCGGAAGCGTTGGACCGCCTGCTCCGCTCGCTGGAGCTGCTCCCAGGACGGCATGAGCGCATCCTGATTCGGTACCGCCCAGCCGTAGTACTGCGTGTTCGCAAGCTCGACACGCTGCGCTCCAAGGTCGAGGGCGAGATCGAGCAGCTCCTCGATGCGGTCGAGATTCTGCCGGTGAAGCACGCAGTTGATCGTGAGCGGGAAGTCGAGCTCCTTGACGACCCGAGCCGCCGCGACCTTCTTCTCGAAAGACCTGTTCCCAGCGATCCGATCGTTGTCCTCCTGGTCGGGACTCTGGATCGAGATCTGCACGTGGTCGAGCCCCGCCGACTTCAGCGCCTCGGCACGCTCGCGCGTGAAGTTGACCCCGGCGGTGATGAGCGAGGAGTAGAGGCCAGCGGCGCGGGCACCCGCACACAGCTCGTCCAGATCGCGGCGCAGCATCGGCTCGCCGCCCGTGAGCGCGAGCTGCAGCACGCCGAGCGCGCGAGCCTCCCGGAAGGTTCGGATCCAGTGCTCGGTCTCGAGCTCCTGGCGGTACTTCTCGTGTCCGATGTCGAGCGGGTTCGAGCAGTACGGACAGTGCAGCGGGCACTGGTAGGAAAGCTCGGCGATGAGCGTTGCGGGCCTAGGCTGCAGCATCGACCACCAGTCCCCTTTGGGTCAGGCCATCGACCAGCCCCTGCACGTCGTCGCGTAGATCGGCCCCCTCGTAGCGTGCCGAGAGGGTGCTGACGATCTCGTCGACGGAGCGTTCCCCGTCGCACAGCTCGAGCACCTCCGCCGCGGTCGGGTTCAGCCGGACGGCGCCCTCCGGCACCAGCAGCACGTGCTCCTCGCGCACGTCGTCGTACTGGAGTCGCGCCCCGGTGACCAGGCGCGGCCGAGTCACGCTTCCTGTCCCGGCGGCTGGGTGTGTCCGCGCTCGATGGCCTCGAGCTGCGCCCACAGCATCTCGGTCTTGAAGCGAAGCGCCGCGACCGCGGCCTCCTGCTGCTCGAGCGTCCGGCAGCGCTCGACGGTGACGTCGAGCGCGTACTGCGCGTCGCGTGGCGCCTGTACGAGGCGGGCGCGGAAGTACTCGAGCCCGGCGGGATCGATCCACTCGTAGTGACGCTCGAGCGCCTCGAGCCGCACACGGATCGCGGCCGGGCCGAAGAGCTCGGTAAGCGAAGACGCCACCGCCTCGATCCACGGCTTCTGGCGCGCGAAGTTCACGTAGGCGTCGACCGCGTAGCGGACCGCCGGCAATACGTGCTGCTCCGACAGCAGTTCCTCTCGCGAGACGCCGAGCGCCTCGCCGAGCCGCAGCCACGACTCGATCCCCCCGGTCCCATCGGCCGTTCCGTCGTGGTCGATGATGCGCCCGATCCACTCGCGACGGACCTCGATCTCGGGGCAGTTCGACAGGATCGCCGCATCCTTCAGCGGGATGCACCGCTGGTAGTAGAAGCGGTTCGCGACCCAGCGCTGCAGCTCTTCGCGCGTGAGCTCGCCGGCGTCCATCCGCCTGTGGAACGGGTGCAGGTTGTGGTAGCGGCTCCCCTGTGCCCGCAGCCGTGCGACGAACTCCTCGGACGGCCACGGCGCGCGGTCGCCCTTCTTGGGTCGCGTTGCGGTCTCGGTCATAGCGCTATCTCGAGGCCATCGTAGGCAACTTCAACGCCCGCGCCTTCGACTGCCTTCCGTTCGGGAGAGTCCTCGAGCAGGATCGGATTGGTGTTGTTGATGTGGACGAGCACCGTCCGTGGCCGCTCGAGCCGTGCAAGCGTCTCGAGCGAGCCGCCGGGACCCGAGAGCGGCAGATGTCCCATGTCGCGCGCACCCCGGTCCGAGATGCCCATCCGCGGGAGTTCGTCGTCCCGCCAGAAGGTCCCGTCGACGAGCGCGACGTCGCTCGTGGCCAGGCGGCCGAGCACGCCATCGTCCAGTCGGGCGAGGCCGGGCGCGTACGTCACGACTCCGCCGGTCGCGCTGTCGCCGAAGACAAAGCCACTGGCTTGTAGCTCCACGCCGGAGCCGTCCAGGTAGCGCGGGGCGTCTCCGCCTGCCTCGAAGGGCTCGACCGTGAGGCTCGACCCCTCGAGCGCCTCCGACCGCCCTCGCTCGAGCGTTTGCCACTCGGCGCCGCAATAGCGCTCCAAGATCTCCAACACCGGGTACCCGCGCCGCAGCGCCTGCTCGACCCCCTGATCGCCGAAGACACGCACCGGCGCCTGCGACTCACGCAGAAGCAGGAGCCCGGCCGTATGGTCGATCTCCGCGTCGGTCAGCAGCACGCCCGCGACCGGCGGCGCCCGAACGCCGTCAGCCTGCTCGGGTGCGAGTGCCTCGAGTTGCTGGCGTGCGTCGGGCGAGGCGTTCACGAGGAACCACGGCCCTTCTCCCCCACGGATCGCCAGCGACGACTGCGTACGGGGGCGCGCTCGCACCCCCGCCCGTGCCGCCTCGCAGGTCTCGCAGTGGCAATTCCACTGCGGGAATCCCCCGCCGGCAGCCGAGCCGAGGACGCGGATGAGCACGAGACGGACGATCAGGTCGCAGCCTCAGGCAGGGTGCCTGAGGCCGCGCCGGACCGTTGCACTACTCGTGATACAGGTAGAGCGTGACCTCGCAGCAGAGGTCGACGAACTCGAACTCCGGCTTGGTCCACTGCGGACGCGTCGGGCCGCTTGTCGCCTCGGAACCAAGGTCGGCGAGCTTGATCTCCGGCTTACTCCAAATCATGAAATCACTCCCTTTTGGGGTATAGAAGCGCACCTTAGCCGATCAGTAGGAACACGCCGGTCGCCAGAAGCAGGGCGGCTCCGGCGAACCTGACCGCGACAACCCGGCGCTCCAGCGCGGGCACCAGGCGCGGAAGCAGGCTGGCCGCATACAGACCCGCGACGGCAAGCAGCGCACTCGCCGCGGCCTGCTCCACCGCATGTCCCAGGAGCGAGCCTGAATAGTCGCTCGCCACGCCGTAGGCGATGTTGTCCATGGTCAACGCCAGCGGCAGGACCCACAGCGGCCATAGATCGGCCACGCGTCGCGTCCCGACCGTCACAACCATCAGCCAGAGGCCCAAGGCGGCCAGAGTGCCGACCTCGAGGAAGGCGATCGCGCCCTCGGAGATCGTCCAACCGAGGCCGGCCCCGATCAGGAACGCTGCTCCGTCGGCGACGCCGAACGCCGCAGCCAGCGGCAGCCGCCACCGTTTGTCGATGATCGCCCCGATGGCCATGCAGGCGATGAAGCTGTCAATACCTAGAAGCAAGAAACCCATGTCAACTCCAGACCCCCATCAGTGAGCTTGCCATTGCGCACCTACTCCGGCAGAGCGAAGGCGAACAGGGAGCTGCCCTGGCCCGCTCCGAGCATCCCGGGCAGGAACCCCTCGGTCCAGGCGCCCCAGCCGGTGGGCACGGCGAGGTACTGCCTCCCGTCCACCATGTACGTGGACGGGCTGCTGTGGTGGCCGCTGCCGCACTGGAACTGGAAGAGCAGGTCGCCGCTCTCGGCGTCGAGCCCGTTGAACTCGCCGGTCGGCTCGCCTCCGAACACCAGGCCGCCGCCGGTGGTCAGGAGAGACGAGCACATCGGGATGTCATTCGCCCAGCGCCAGCGCTCCTCGCCGGTGCGCGGGTCGAACGCGCTGATGGACCCCGCCATGTCCTCGAGGTCCACTGCGACGCCCGCGCCCCAGTAGGGGATGCTCTCCTTGAACTCCCTCCGCCGCCGCGTGGCCGTCGCACCCACGTCCTGCACCGGGCAGTACAGGAGCTCGGTGTTCGGGTTGTAGCACGCGTGCGTCCACTCCTTGGCGCCGGCCGGGCCGGGCCAGAAGTGGACCGGGTCGCCCTCCTTGTCCGGGAAGACCTTCGGCGTCGCGTTGCCCTTCTCGTCGACCTCACCCCAGTCGATGCGGTCGACGAACGGGGCCACTCGGACCGGTGACATGTCCGTGCGGTCGAGGATGTACAGGAACCCGTTCTTGTCGAAGTGGGCCGCGAGCTTCTGGCCGTCGAGGTCGAACAGGATGTGCTCCATCGTGGAGTCGTAGTCCCATACGTCGTGCGGCGTGTACTGGAAGTGCGCCTTGATCTCGCCGCTGTCGACGTCGACTGCGACGCCGGAATCGGTGAACAGGTTGTCGCCCGGACGCACATCTCCGTCGAAGTCGGGACACGGGTTGCCGGTCCCGAAATACAGGAGATTCAGATCGGGGTCGAACGTGCTGGTGACCCAGCAGTTCGCGCCACCTCGCTGCCAGGCCTCCTGGGAGTCGTCCCCCCAGGTCTCTGAGCCCGGCTCTCCGGGCTTGGGGACCATGTAGCAGCGCCAGACGTGCTCGCCGGTCTCGCGCTTGAACGCGTCGGCGTGGCCGCGCACCCCGAACTCGCCGCCGGAGCTCCCGACGATGACCATGTCCTTCACGGCGAGCGGCGCGACCGTGGCGCTCTCGCCCGCCCGCACATCGCCGTAGGTCTTGTCCCAGATCTTCTTGCCGGTCTCGCAGTCGAGCGCGATCACGTGCGCGTTCAGGGTGGTGACGAAGACCATCCCATCCGCCACGGCGCAGCCGCGATTGACGTTGCCGCAGCAGAGCGACACGTCGTACGGGATCGCATGCCTGTACTGCCACAGCAGCGATCCCGTCTGGGCGTCGAGGGCCCAGACCCAGCCGTCCCAGCCCGTGACGTACATGATTCCATCCACGACGAGCGGGGAGGCCTCGAACGAGTAGGTCGATTTGCCGGAG
>Ga0081538_10002545_pt1 | contig 17730 bp, 20 predicted proteins | sample TabmetS5T2R1_FD_71022 | JGI IMG/M metagenome (GOLD analysis project Ga0081538, IMG submission 71022) | Tabebuia heterophylla rhizosphere microbial communities from the University of Puerto Rico - S5T2R1 | ecosystem: Host-associated > Plants > Roots > Rhizosphere ... | reverse complement strand
GATGCGGACGTAGAGCAGGGCGGCGTTCAGTAGCGAGAAGACGACCGCTGTTATCCAGGCGCCGAAGATTAGCGGGAAGGTCAGGATCTCTACGGCTACGACAACGTAGTTGGGATGGGGGAAGTAGCGGTACGGTCCCCTCCTGACGAGCTTCCCGCCGGGCACGACGAGTACCCTCGTGTTCCAGTTCTCTCCCAGAGACAGAATGGCCCAGTACCGCAACGGCTGGACGAGCAGGAACGCCGCCAGCGGCAAAGGCCACCACACAGGAGGCTCAGGCCCGCGCAGAAGACCCTCCACGAGCGTCGAGACCAACCACAGAGCATGGACCGCTACTATCACAGGATAGTGACCGCCCCCCCGCTCGACAGCGCCACGAGCTCGTTGCCGACGCTCGTTCCGCCGCGAGAGAGCGAGCTCCAGGATGCGCTGAACCCCAACGAGCATCACCCCCATGACCAACAACACGACGTTCAACAAACCTCACGCCCCACCACAAAAAGCTGACTAGCTGAAATGCTGACAAGCGCCCGACAGGGCGCGTGCTGACCGCTCAGATACTTACTGCCCCAGGCAGTCAGCATCTGAAAAACACATGCTCCGCAGAGAATCCGGGGCCCAAGGCCGAAATCACACCCAGGTCGCCCTCCACGAACTCGCCGCCATCGAGGAAGCGTTCCAGGATAAAGAGTACTGTGACGCTCGACATATTGCCGCAGTCGCGCAGCAGGTCCCGGCTCGTGGCCAGCCCGCCGGCTTGAAGTCCGAGGGCCTCTTCGAAGGCGTCGAGGACTCTAGAGCCGCCGGGATGGAGCACGAAGTGTTGCAGCTCTTCGAAGTCGAGGTCCAGAGAATTACATGCCTCCTCCAGGTTGCCCCGGAACTTCTCGCGCACGATGTTCGGGATACTCTTGGAGAGTTGCACTTGCAGGCCTGTCTCGACGAGATCCCAGCCCATGACATCCTCTGTATCGGGCCAGGTGGTGCTGTAGGCTCCGAGTACCTCGGGTCCTGTGGTAACCCCGAGCAGCACGGCGGCGGCGCCGTCGGCGAACAGGCTGGTGGAGATCAGGTTGCTCTTCGAACGGTCGCCCCGCTGGAAGGTCAGGCCACAGAGCTCGACGGCGACGAGGAGGACCAGTTGGTCGGGATAGAGGCGGGCGTGTTCGGCGGCGCGCGCGAGACCGGCCGCCCCCGCAGAGCAGCCGAGACCCCAGATCGGGACGCGCCGCGTGTGCTCCGAGAGGCCGAGGCGGAAGAGCAGCTTCGAGTCGATGGAAGGCGTCGAGACCCCGGTCGTCGAGACGAAGTAGATCGCACCGACCTCACCAGGCCCCGCCCCTACCCTGTCCAGTGCCCGCCTCGCGGCCTTCTCGGAGAGATCGAGGGCGTGCTCGACGTAGAGGGCGTTCTTCTCGGGGAAGGAGTGGTCTCGCTCGAACCACTCTGCGGGTACGCAGAAGCACCGGTTCTCTATGTGGACGTTGTCGAATATCGGGAGCAGCCGCTCGATGTCACCGTGTCCGTGCGAGAACATGCCCCTGGCGAACGTCTTCGCTTCCTCCTGCCCGACCCGGTGGGGCGGCAGGGCGCTGGCGACGGAGAGGATCCTGGGTACCGTCAACGTTCTTCCTGCGGTGTGAAGTCGGGCTCTGGCTTCTCGCAGGTGTCGCGGAAGACGTACTGCGAGATACGCTTGCGCTGGCGGCTCGACCAGTCGATCGTCGGCCTTCGCTGCCCATCCGGGACGTACCCGAGCCGGTAGACGGCCATCAGTTCCAGGTCGTCGGGAACCTTCAGCAGCCGCTTCAGCCGCTCCCAGTTCTCGGGTATCTCCATCGGCGTCGAGACGAACTGGATGCCCATGCCAAGCTCCGTCGTGGTTAGCCAGATGTTCTCGACGGCGGCCCCCATCCCGAAGATGGAGTAGAAACCCGAGAGCTCGCCGGGACGGTACTCCGTCTTGTCCAGTAGGACCGCCAGGAGGAGTGGTGAGCCTGCCACGAGCTTCCTGTTGTCCTCGCCCAGGGTCCTTGGGACGCCGAAGCGATTCATCACGGCCTGGCCCGTGTTGGAGAAGATCTGGCGCGAGAAAGGCTTGAGGACGCTCGGCATCTGGTCTATGTGGATACCGTCGCGTTTCTCCTCCATCTCGGCCTCAGAGAAACGGAAGTAGGGCCTGTAGCGCTTCCAGAACGTCCCCTCCTCCAGAAGGCGCGTCATGCTCTCGCCGCTTATCCTCGCAACCTCGTCTATGGTCTCGCGGTCGTCGACCAGCACGAAGCGCCAGGGCTGGCTGTTGAAGTGCGAAGGCGCCATGGCGGCGACCTCGACGAGCAGACGCTGGTGCTCGGGCTTCACAGGATCCGGCAGGAAGGGGCCGTTCGTAGTCTTGCGTCCCTTGAGGACCTCCAGGAAATCCAATCTCAGCCTCCTAAAGCATCCATACGAATCCCGTAACGTAGAGGATCATTGCCCCGCTGGCCAGCGCGGCGTGCCCCGGCGTTCCGGCCCGTACCCGCGGCAGGAAAGCGAAGAGAACGAGGACGGGCAACAAGATCCAACGGTAGGGCGCGCCCTGCAGAAATCCGAAGCCGACCGCGACGGCGGCGGAGGCGAAAACCGCGAAAAACAGGGCGTGGTGGAGCCAGCGGAAAGGTTTCGTATCCACGATACGAAACTGCACGAGTATGCCGAGCGCGAAGTTCGCAACAAAGAGGACCATCGCGATGTAGAAGATCAATTCTCCCTCCGCCTACTCATCTTGCAGGGTTATAGCACAGGGCGAGTTACGCCGGAGGCGTGTAATGCTAAGATTCGTAGTTCGATGGATCTTGGATTCAGCTAGGGGGCGAGATGGCAGACAGGCGCCCGGAGGCTTACATTACGGGGATCGGTGCGGTCACCCCCATAGGAGTAGGGCGCAAGAAGCTCTGGAGTTCGCTCCTGGCCAACGAGAGCGGGGCCGGCCCCATAACGCTCTTCGATCCCGAGGGCTTCGAGGTGCGCATCGCCGCCGAGTGTACGGACTTCGACCCCGAGAGCTTTATGGACCGCAAAGTGGCGGCCAGGACCGACCGGTTCGGGCAGATGGGCCTCGCCTCGGCCAAGCTGGCCCTCGAAGATGCGGACGCCTGGGACGTGCTCAATAACAACCCGGAACGGGTCGGCCTCATCCTCGGCAGCGGTATAGGGGGCGTGACCAGCATGGAGACGACCCAGGCGACCATAGATAGCAAAGGACCCTCCCGCGTAAACCCCTTCGCCGTGACCAAGATCATGCCCAACTCCGCCGCGGCGCACGTAGGCATACAGCTCGGCGTCCAGGGACCCTCGATCACCGGCGCGCTCGCCTGCACCTGCGGCACGGACATGATGGGGTTGGGCTACGACCTGATCCGGCGCGGTGACGCCGACGTCGTGCTCTGCGGCGCCTCGGAGGCCGGCCTGGCACCCGTCATCGTCGCCGGATTCATAGCCATGCGGGCGATGAGCCGCCGCAACGACGACCCCGAGGGGGCGTGCAGGCCCTACGATGTCGACCACTCGGGGTTCCTGATCGGCGAAGCGTCGGCCGTGATGGTCCTGGAGAGCGCCGAGTCCGTAGAGCGCCGCGGATCCGAACCGTACGCGAAGATCACCGGCGTGGGCCGCACCACCGACGCGTACAATCTCACCGACCCGGATCCGAAGGGCTTCGGCATCATGCGGGCCATGCAGCTCGCCGTCGCCGACGCCGGACTCGAAGGGGAGCAGATCGGCTACATAAACCCGCACGGCACGGGTACGGTGGCCGGTGACGGACCCGAGTCACAAGCGATGGCCAAGATCAATAAAGACGTCAAGGTTTCGGCCACGAAATCCACCCTGGGCCACTCCTTGGGCGCGAGCGGCGCCGTGGAGACCGCGATCTGCGCCCTGGCCATAAAGGAGAGGAAGATCCCCCCGATGAGGAACCTTACGCAAGTAGCGGAAGGCTGCGCCGACCTCGACTACGTCGTGGACGAGCCGCGCGAAGCACCCGACCTGGAAGCCGCTCTCTGCGCCAACCTCGGCGTCGGCGGCCACAACGCAGCGGTCGTCCTGGAACGAGCCTGATGAGCAGCATGGACCGTCCAGAGAACGTATACGAGGTGCCACAGGGCCGACCCGAGCCGGAAGACGACGGCGCCTGCGACCACCTGCCAGGCATGAGGATGCCTTCCGTATCCTTGATGTCCACGGAGGGATACCCCGTGGATCTCTCGACCCTGACGGGCACGACCGTCGTCTACTGCTACCCGCTTACGGGAAAGCCCGACCAGGACCTACCACCCGGGTGGGACGACATCCCCGGCGCCCGTGGCTGCACCCCCCAGTCGTGCGCGTTCCGCGACCACCACGCTGAGCTAAAGGAGCTTGGCGCAAGGGTCTTCGGGCTCAGTACGCAGGACACCGCTTACCAGCGCGAGGCAGCAGGGCGGCTTCACCTTCCTTTCCCGTTGCTGAGTGACGAGAATCTAGAGTTCGCGAGGGCGCTAGGCCTGCCGACGTTCGAGGCCGAGGGAATGATCCTCATAAAGCGCCTGACCCTCGTTATCGAGAGAGGGGAGATCGAGCACGTCTTCTACCCGGTGTTTCCGCCGGGCAGGAACGCCGAGGAGGTCGTGCGCTGGCTCTCCGAACGTACCGCAAGCTAGAGAGGACGTACAGATGAACCCCGTCACGACCGACGTTATGCACAACAGGCTAAGGGAGCTCGAACAGATACTCGCCCCCCGAGGGAGCGCGCTCGTCGCCTTCTCTGGTGGGGTCGACTCCTCGCTAGCCCTTGCCGTCGCGGCGCGGGCGCTTCCGAGACACAGGGTTCTCGCCGTCACGTCCAACAACGAGACCTATCTTCCGTCGGAGTTGGATCTCGCGCGGGAGTTCGCCGAGTCTCTGGGTGTAGAACACCTCGTCGTAAACACCCGCGAGCTCGACAACCCGAACTACGCGAGCAATCCCACGAATCGCTGCTACTTCTGCAAGAGCACGCTCTACTCTGACCTGGCGACGCTCGCGGAGCAGAGAGGTTATGCCTGTGTCGTCGACGGGGCGAACAAAGACGACGAGGGTGACTACCGTCCTGGCAGGAAGGCCGCGAGGGAGCTCGGGGTCGTCTCCGTGCTCTCGGAGGCGGGGATGACCAAGGCAGAGGTGCGGGAGCTGGCGAAGCATCTGGACCTGCCGACCTGGGACAAGCCGGCGCTGGCGTGCCTGTCGAGCCGCTTCCCATACGGGCAGGAGATCACACCCGAGAAGCTCTCCCAGGTCGCCCGCGCCGAGGAGTTTATGCGCAGGGAGGGCTTCTCGCAGGTCCGTGTCAGGCACCACGGGCAGATAGCCCGCCTCGAAGTCGGTCCCGAGGAGCTCGAAAGAGCCTTCGCCATGAGGGAGGAGATCTCCGCCGAACTCCTCGACGCAGGCTTCCTCTACGTCACCCTCGACCTCGCTGGTTACAAGTCGGGAAGCCTGAACGCCGCCTTGAAGAAGGGCAAGAAGGCCCTTCCCGTCATCTCTTCGTAGAGCATGGACGGTGTAGAGGGCCCGCTGCTCGCCCTCACCCTCGTCTTGATGTTCGTGGGCCTGCTCGGAAGCGTCTTGCCCGGTCTTCCTGGCGTTACACTCATCTTCCTGTCGGCCCTCGTATACGCCTTGCTCACAGACTTTCGCACCATCGGCGCCGCAGTCCTCGTAGCCCTCTTCATATTCGCCGCGCTCGCCCTCGTCATCGACTTCGTCGCTACCTCTTACGGCGCCCGCCGCTTTGGGGCTAGCAACTGGGGCACCTTGGGCGGTGCCATCGGCGGCATCGCGGGCGCCCTGATCGGGCTCCTTTTCCTCGGTATAGGCTCCCTGTTCGGCCTCATCCTCGGCACCATAGCGGGCGTCTTTCTCGGCGAATACCTCAAGCGGACGCGCCAGGACCAACAAGAGCCGGGCTCCACACGATCCGACTGGCGCCGCGCCTCGCACGCGGCAGGCGGCGTCCTCGTTGGCTACCTGGCCTCCGCCGTTATACAGGGCCTGCTAGGACTCGCCAGCATCGTTGCCTTCGTGCTAGGGGTGTTGTATTAGAGGTTTCAGGAAAGTGGGAAGCCTGCAGCCCGAAGACAACGATACCCGCTTCGCATTACGGGAACGCCTTACGCCTGAGACCTACTTATTCTTCTTCGCGCCGATGTTCGCGGAGGAAACCTTCGAGTTCCTGGGCGAGCTCTTCACCGGAGGGCAGGTTGCGCGGACCCTGATCCGCCTGGGAGTCAAAGCGATCTTCGAGCATCCTTACGTAGGAGGAGAGATCCGAGTCCTGGGAGACGGCCACTGAGACCTGTTCCTGGTAGGTCTCGGCGGTGCTTTCGAGGTCGGCGGTGTCCACCTCCATGCCAAGCAGGCCGGAGAGCTTGTCCAGGAGCGAGAGGGCCGCGGGGGCGGAAGGGACGGCGGGCAGGTAGTGCGGGACGGAGGCCCAGAAGCTCACCGAGGGCAGACCGCCGTCGGCGCACGCCCGGTGCAGGACGCCTGTTATACCCGTCGGACCCTCGTAGCGCGAGGCGGAGAGGCCTAAAGAGTCGACCAGGGAGGCGTCCTGGGAGTTGGCGGAGACCGAGACGGGACGCGAATGCGGCACGTCGGCGAGCAGGGCTCCCATCGTGACCACGAGTTCCACGTTCAATGCTTTGGCCAACTCGACGACAGCCGTGGAGAAGGCCCGCCACCTGAAGTTCGGCTCCGGTCCCGTTAGCAAGACGGCTCCCCGGCCGCCGGCGGCCTCCAGCATCGGCTCCGTCGCCGAGAGCATGTTTTCGGGCCATTGGATCTCGCGCGTCACGCCGTCGACCAGCTTGACCTGCGGCCGCGTGGTCTGGAAGTCGAAGAACTCTTCGCCGTCGAAGCCGCCGAAACGCCGCGCCTCCCAGGAGCTGGCCAGGGCCCCGACGGCGACGCTCGCCGCGTCAGCGGCGTCGTTCCAGCCCGTGAAGCCGGCGATGAGAACAGGTCTCTCCAGCTCGGGCGTCCAATCGATGTCGATGTGTCGTATATCCATGGAGCAAGCTTACCACGCGGCAAGCGACGAGCAGAAAGAACATTCCTCTATGCAAAGGAGCACTCCAGGGTCAGGGCGTGCTGCAGCCGCCTGAGGTACTCCTGTTCGGGGATCTCACGCGCCCCCAGCCTGGCGAGATGGGGGTTCTGGATCTGGCAGTCCAGCAGTTCGTAACCGCGCTCTTGCAGCCGGTTCACCAGGTAGACCAGGCAGACTTTGGAGGCGTCTCTAATGCGGGTGAACATCGATTCACCCATGAAAGCCCCGCCAATGGTGACCCCGTAGAGTCCGCCTGCGAGCTCCCCATCCGCGTACGCCTCGACGCTGTGGGCCTTGCCCGCGTGGTGTAGCCTGACGTAAGCGTCGATGATCTCCGGGCTGATCCAGGTCTCCTCCCTGTCGGCGCACGCCCTTATGACGCCGTCGAAGTCCTCGTCCACGCGCAACTCGAAGGTTCCCTTGCGGATTACACGCTCCAGCGAGCGGGGGACGTGCAGGTCTTCGAACTCGAGCACGCTTCGCGGGTCCGAACGGTAGAACTCGATGCGCCCGTAGGCATCGGCCATCGGGAAGGCTCCCGCCCTGTAGCATGCTTCGAGAATCTCCGTGGTCAGCTTCATGGGGATGGTAACGGTGCCACGGTCCTACGCAGACGACCCCGGCCAGTCGGACCATGAGTAGTACATGTAGTTCAACCGGGAGCCTGGATCAAGGGCCGGATCTCTCCGACTTTCTCACCGTGTAGGGCGCTCACGCTGGAGATCTCCTCGGGAACCTCGACACCCATGCCACCGAGCGCGGTGAGCGCCGCGGGACGCACGGCCCTGACCGCTCCGTCGGAGATCTTCAGCGCCATCCCCCAGCCTTCCTGGCTCCCGACCACGAGCACGGCCTCGGCCCCGCCCTTGACGAGAAGGTCCGTCGAATCCATGAGCTCCGTGTCGAATCTTCCCGTGCCCGCGACCATAAAGGGATGCTCCCGCATCGCGTCCCTGATGCGCAGGGCCGCGATGGCGAGGTCATCGGAGAGGGCTTTGCCCGTGGCGATGCGGGCGAGGCCTGTCGCAAAGCTCCGAAGCGGCAGGGCGAAGGCCGGCACGCCACAGTTATCTCCGGCGACGAGCACCTCATCATCCCGCAGGCCGCAGACCTCGGCGATGAGACCGAGTATGCGGCGTTGGAGCGGGTGGGCGGGGTCGCGGTAGGTGGCTGTATCGTAGCCTTCGTGGACGCAGACAGCGAGCATCCCCGCGTGCTTGCCAGAGCAGTTGCCGTGGATCGGACGCGGTTCTTCGCTACTGCGGATCAGCCTGTCTGCCTCTGGTTCGTACAGCGGCAGATGGGCGCCGCTCTGCAGGTCGTCCTCGGTCAGGCCGGCTTTCTCCAAAATGGTCGTGACGGCGGTGAGGTGAGGCTCCTCGGCGTTGTGCGAAGCGCAGACTACGGCAAGCTCATCATCCGTCAGCCCCAAGGCGTCGGCCGCGCCCGAGCGTACGAGCGGGAGCGCCTGGAACGGTTTGGCCGAGGAGCGGGCGTAGATGTAGGCTTCGGGGTCGCCAGCAGCCTCGAGTACCTTGCCATCGGGATCGCAGATGACGAGACGCCCGCGGTGGACGCTCTCGAGAAGCGCGCCACGAGTGACGGCAGCGAGCGGGGCGTCCTCCGGAAGACCGGCCTCGCCAGGGACCTGGCTACTCATCCGAGAGACGGATGATGTGTAGGGAAAGCAGGTCGTGGGCCACCCGCATCCGGCCCATCGCGACGGAGAAGTCGCCACCTGCCAGGTACTCGCGCCCCTCCCTGACGAGGGCGCGGAGCTTCTCGATCAGTTCGTCGTCTTTACCGCCGGGACTCCCACCCCTCAGGCTCGCTTCGGCCATGCCGAGCATGGCGTCGACCCTCGGGCTCGCTGTCCACATCGCGAGGATCGCGATGTCCATGTAGCTGTCGATCCTGAGCAGATGAGCAGTCCTCAGCGCCGCGCCGGCCCTCTCCCCCGCCCTCAAGGAAACCACCGCCTTATGTTCTCCGAGAGTATCCCAGGCAGGGCCTCCTCAGGCACGCCCGCGGCCTCGGCCGCCGCGAGGATGGAATGCAACGTCGACGGCAGGTCGCCGTAGGGTATGTCCGACCCAAAGCAGATCCGGGAAGGGTCGACGGAGCAGCAGAGTTCGTACAGATCTTTGGCCTGAACAACGGAGGTTTCGAACAGCACGTTCGGGTGGCCCTCGAAGGCGCGGGTAGCCGAGAGCACCTCGACCATTGCGCAGTGGCCGAGGATCAGGCGCAGTCCGGGGTGCGCCTCGACCGTGGGGAGGAGCGGCTCGACGATGCGCTGCATGGCGAAGCCGGTGTGGATCAGGATCGGAAGATCTGTCTCCGCCGCCATCCCGAAAAGGCGCACGACCCTCGGATCGTCCAGTTCGAACTCCTGCGAGACGGGATGGAGCTTGAGCCCCATAAAGCCGCGCTCGACGCAGCGAGAGAACTCCCTGTCGTAATCGAGGTGCGGGTTGAGGCGGAAAAAAGGCACAAAGCTGGAAGGGTACTCCTCGTATGCTCTCCAGACAACGTCGTTCGGGCCCGAGAAGTCGTCGCGGGCGTTCGGGTCGTTCAGGGGAAACACGATGCTCTTCTTCACCCCTGCGGCCTCCATGCGCTCCCGCATACCGTCTCCGGTCATCGTCCTGCCGTCGACGTCCGTACCGATGTGGGCGTGGGCGTCGAAGACCTCGACACCGGCGGGGATCTTCGCCCTGACCCAGGACCAGATAGAGGCCATAGCCCCGCCCGTCAGCGCCTCGATGTCGTGCTCCATCCTCAATGTAACCGCCGTCCTAAGACCAACGACCGTGCAATGGTACCAGGGGGCATTTTCTTGTGCTTGGTGAGACTGTCCCTGCTAACATTCCTTTTCCAGGCGGAAGGAGAGGAGCCAGAGTGGAGATACCCAAAGCCATGATCGTGGAACGCATTCGTGCCCAACAGGGCGCCGAGAAGGCCAACGAGGCCGACGGCGAACTCCCTGACAAGGTGGACACCGAAGAAGACGCCGACCTGCTCGAGAAGTACGGCCTGGATCCAGCCCAGTTGACCGATATAGCGGGCGGCAACCCGGCCGTGGGGTAGAGACCGAAGGCAGGTCTGGCGCAACCGGCTACCAGGAATCGACTAGCTGCCTTGCTTGCAAACTGGTTCGTCCTCTTTGCAAACGCTACGGCACACCGTTCATCAAACCTCGTCGCGCTACCTCGTGCATGACTTCGCCCACGTTTATCGTTAGCGGGCCGTTCGGCTCGAGGCGCACCTTCACCTCGTTGTGTGATCCGATCTCTATCTCGCGTTCACCGTCGAGCGCCAGGCTCCCGACCTTCGGTTCCAACTCGACCGACTCGCCCGGCTCGACGCGTCTCGACTCGACGACGCCCACAGGAGCAATGAGACCAGGAGCGAGCGGTACAGTTAGGACCGTATCGGCCTCCCCTGGAGGGGCGAGCCGGACATAAAGACCGTGGGGCGTCGAGCGGTCTACCGGGTCCAGGAGACCCGCTATGGAAGAGAGTCCCACGGCTTCGGGCGAGGCGGAGGAGGCTACTATCTCCGAGATGTCCGCGGCCCGCCACAGGGCGCGCGCCCCGACGAACCGTTCCGAGTTTAGGGCTACTTCCACGAGGGCGCAGTCGCGGTCGGGCTCGCCGTCGATGGTGACGTACAGGATCTTCTCCCGCCGCACCGCCGCGTCCCCCACTCGCCCGGTCGCGACCAGCCCGGTCGCCAGTCCTGCGACCGTCGCCTCCTGCATCTTGGGGAAGGTGTTGTTGGTGCCGGTGGAGAGCGTGGAGAGGGGGATGTCGGGATCGCAGTGGCGGGCGACGACACGGTTGGTCCCGTCGCCGCCCAGCACGACAATGGCCGAGACGCCCCGCTCGCACATCTCGCCGACGGCGTACGCCGTGTCTCGCGCGCCGTGCCGGATCTTCATCTCTACCAGCTCGAGTTTGGGCAAGTCCTGCTTGCGCTCGCTGGCGGCATTGGCGCGCCGGTTGCGGTCCAGTCCGTCGAAGAGCCCCGAGGCGGCGGGCATCATCAGAACACGCTCGACGCCAACCGCCGCGAGCCCCACCATCAGCCGAAAGACCATGTTGCCCTTCTCGGCGTTGTCGAAGACCGAAGCTCCCGCTACCAGGCGCCGGATGTCCCGGCCCGAAGCGGGGTTCGCGACGATGCCGACCGTCGTCATAGGGTGGGAGTCTTACTCAAGGCCGTCCAGAAATCCCCCGATGAGGCGATTCGTCCGTCCCGCCGACTCCATCTGCGGCATGTGGCCTGTGTCTTCCAGGATCTCGATTCTGGCACCGTCGGACAGGTTCTCGGTGTGGGAGGCCGGGATGATCTGGTCGTCTTGGCCCCAGATCACTAGTACGGGCGTCTCGAGGCCGGAGAGATCGGGCCCTTCGGCCTGGCTGCCGTCCGGGAACATCTTGTCGGCAACCGCGCGCAAGGCTTCGTCCACCCCGTCCATGCGCTTGAAGCGCAGTTCGTCGTTGACGAGCCGGCGTGTGACGAGGTCGGGGTCCGCAAACAGGAGCCCCAGAACTCTCTTCATCTCCCTGCGGCGGTTCGCGGCGATAAAACCCTCGATGTAGTCTTCGTTGATCTCCTCCCCGAGCCCGGCGCTGGCGATGAGGACGAGAGACGCGACCCTCTCGCGGTGTGCGAGCGCGAACGAGCCGGCTACTGCACCACCCATCGAATGCCCGACCAGGTGCGCCTTCTCCACACCCACCTCGTCCATAAAGCCAGCCAAGATCTCGACGAAGGTGTCGAGGTCGCCCTCGCCCACATCCTTGGAGGACTGGCCGTGGCCGGGCAGGTCGAGGGCGTAAACGGTGCGTCCCGCCTCGGAGAGGGCCTCCTGGTTGAAGACCCAGATGTTTATGTCGCCGCCGAAGCCGTGCAGAAGGATAAGGGGAGGACCTTCGCCCTCCCCGATCTTCAGGTACTGTACGTTCCTGCCGCCGATCTCGACCGTCTGCGGTTCGGGACCGCCGGCCTCCGCCGCCGCCTCTTCGGGGTCGAAGCTCTCCAGGAACTCCTCGACGTACGCATCTATCTCCTCGTCGGGGACGTCGGACGGCGCGATCACGCCGAGCAGAGAGCCCACGGGCAGAACCTCCCCCTCCCCGGCGACGCGGCGGCGAAGGACGCCCTCGGCGGGAGACTCGATGGCGTTGTTGATCTTCTCGCTCTCGACCTCGACGACCTCGTCGCCCTTGGAAATCTCGGTCCCCTCCTCGATGAGCCACTCGACGACCGTTCCTTCCGTCATCGAGAGGCCCCATTTGGGCATCCCCAGCTTGGAGATCTGTTGCGTCTCGCTCACGCCCGCGCCCCCGCACCGGCGACCTCGCGCGCCGCCTCAGCGATCCGGTCGGGATCGGGCACGTACAGGTCCTCCAGCGAGGGGCTGAACGGCGGCGGCGTGTGCGGCGCCGTTACCATCTTCGGCGCCGCCTTCAGGTCCTCGAAGCAGTTCTCGGCCACGCGCGCCGCGATGTCGGTCGCCATGCTGCAACGCGGGTTCGACTCGTCGACCACGACCAGCCGCCCGGTGTTCTCGACGCTCTCGAAGATCGTCTCTTCGTCCAGCGGCGAAGTCGTCCTCGGGTCGACGATCTCGCACTCGATACCTTCGTCCGCGAGCGACGCGGCGGCCTGCTCGGCCATCGAGACCATACGGCCTATGGCGACTATCGTCACGTCCTCGCCCTCGCGCACGTACTCGGCCTCGCCCAGGGGTATCGCGTAGGGCTCCTCCGGCACCTCGCCTTCCACAGCGTAGAGAACCTTGTTCTCGAAGAACATAACGGGGTCGTCGTCCCGGATCGAAGCTATAAGGAGCCCCTTGGCGTCGTACGGGTTGGAAGGGATCACGACCTTGAGGCCGGGGATGTGGGTGAAGATCGGGTACAAAGACTGTGAGTGCTGGCTGGCGGCCCGGATACCGGCCCCGAACATGGTCCTTATGACCATCGGGGTCTTGGCCTTACCGCCGAACATGTAGCGAAACTTCGCGGCCTGGTTGTAGATCTGGTCCATGCAGACGCCGAAGAAGTCGACGAACATGAGCTCCGCCACGGGGCGTAGCCCCGAGCAGGCCGCCCCGGCCGCCGCGCCGATAAAGGCGGATTCGCTGATCGGGGTGTCCAGGATACGTTCCGGGTACTTGGCGTAGAGCCCCTTGGTAACGCCCATGACACCGCCCCAGGCGTCCATCTCCCCCGGTGAGCCGGCCCCGCCGACGTTGTCCTCGCCGAAGACCACCACGGTCTCGTCGCGCTCCATCTCCTGCGCGAGCGCCTCGTTGATCGCCTGCATGTAGCTGATCGTGCGCGCCACTGTTCCTCCCTTCGGTCGGAAGGCTACAGGCCTCAGGCATCAAGTGTTCCTGAAACCTGTAGCCTGAAACCTAGTAAGAGACGTAAACGTCCGTGAGCAATCTGTCCTCGGACGGGTCCGCGCCGGCCTTGGCCTCGTCCACGGACTCGTCTATAAGCCGCTCGACTTCTTCGTCTATCTTGTCGAGGTCGTCCTCGTCCACCAGACCCGCCGAGGTCACGCGCTGGCGGAACAGGGTCAGGCAGTCCTTCTCGTTGCGGATCTCCTCTACCTCGTTCTCGCCGCGGTAGGTCTGGGCGTCGCCTTCGAAGTGGCCGTGGTAGCGGTTGACCTTGCACTCGATGAGCGAAGGGCCGCCGCCCTCGCGGGCGCGCCGGATCGCCTCACCCGCCGCCTCGTACACCGCGAAGAAGTCGTGGCCGTCGACGGTGACGCCGGGCATGGAGAAGCCATCTGCTCTCTTGGCGATGTCTATGCCCTTGCTGTGGAACGCCTGCGCCGTAGCCTCCGCGTAGCCGTTGTTCTCGACGACGAAGATGCAAGGCAGGTCCCACGCGCTCGCCAGGTTGAGGCTTTCGAGGAACGTGCCCTGGTTGGCGCCTCCGTCGCCGGTGAACGAGACGCCCACCTGCCTGGTGCCGCGTATCTTGGCCGAGAGGCCGACGCCGCAGACCAACGGTGGACCGCCGCCGACGATGCCGTTCGCACCGAGCATGCCCTTGTCGAGGTCGGCGATGTGCATCGAGCCGCCCTTGCCCCGACAGATGCCCTCATCCTTGCCGTAGATCTCCAGCATCATACCCTTGACGTCGCACCCCTTGGCGATGGAGTGGCCGTGCCCCCGGTGTGTGCTTGCCACGTAGTCGTTCTCGTCGAGGTGGGCCATAAACCCCGCCGCGATGGCCTCCTCTCCGGCGTAGAGGTGCACGAAGCCCGGAATCTCACCCGTGGCGAATTCGGTGTGCAGCCTATCCTCGAACTCCCTGATGGTCTTCATGATCCGATACGCTTCGAGCAACTGTTCCTTGCTCAACTCGCGCGCCCCCGCGACCTCCGTCATTGGGCCTCCTCTCTTCGACGCTTCCCCAAGCAACAGTCCACAATATACGGGCCGAATTTCCGCGTCAAGCGCGGGATGGTACTCGGTGCCAGGGGGAGAATCGTGCGGGCGTGGCCGGCCGCGATCAGGGTCCCGCACGTGACATCTTGGTTGGGACAGAGCCTTCGTATCGCAGCGAGGACGTGGATTCTTTGTCAGGTTCAGACATGCGCTGGAGAACCCTGTTGCGGATTCTAGGAAGGGCCGTTGCGTTGGAGGGTGAGCATGGAGACGCGGGGGCCGTCGACGCTCTTGACTTGCATGGTGACGCCGTCGGCCTCCACGGTGTCGCCGGTCTCGGGGGGGCGTCCCAGGGAGCCCAGGATGTAGCCGCCAATGGTATCGAAGTCCTCGTGGGGCAGGTCGATCTCGAAACGCTCGTTCACGTCGATTATGGGGATGCGGCCGTCGACCGCGTAGAGGTGGTCGCTGATCTTCTCTATGACAGGCTCACCCTCGTCGAACTCGTCCTGGATCTCACCGACTATCTCTTCGACGATGTCCTCTATCGTGATAAGCCCCTCGACGCTCCCCCACTCGTCGATAACAATAGCCATCTGCAGCGTGCGGGTCTGGAACTCTTTGAGGATCTCCTCGATGCGCTTGTTCTCGGGTACGACCAGGCACTCCCTGATAACGGACCTTATGTCGAAGTCCTCATCGTTCGTGCGGGCGGCCCGAAACAGATCCTTCACGTGGACCGCGCCGAGGATGTGGTCGAGGTCCTCTTCGTAGACCGGATATCGCGTATAGCGCCCGTAGACGGCGGCGTCGACCAGCTCGGGGAGCGGGGCGTCGCTCGCGATCGCCTCGATGTCGGGCCTGGGGACCATGATCTCTCTTGCCACCCGGTCGCCGAAGTCGAAGACCTTGTTCAGATAGTCGCGCTCCTCTGGCTCCAGCACGCCAGAGGCGGTGGAGGAGGAGATCATGATCCTCAGTTCCTCCTCTGAGTGGGCCTCCATCTCTTCCCCCAGCCTTATGCCCCAGGGCCTCAAGACGAAGTTGGTCGAAGCGTTCACCACCCAGACCACGGGGTTGAAGAGTATCTTGAACAGGTTCAAAGGACGGCTGATCCAGAGCGACACCTTCTCGGCCTTCTGGATCGAAAAGTACTTGGGCGCCTGCTCCCCGAAGACCAGGTGGGCGTAGGTTATGGCCGAGAAGCCCAAGACGATGGCGATAATGGAGACTACCCCCTCGTTTGTAATCCCTACGGCCTCGAGCACGGGACGGATGAGGTGCGAGACGGCAGGCTCGCCGACCCAACCAAGCGCCAGGGAGGCTACCGTAATCCCCACCTGGCAAACGGAGAGGTAGGCATCGAGGTCGCGCAGCGTCTCGCGTACGACCGCAGCCCGCGTGTTGCCTTCCTGCTCCAGTTGCAAGATGCGCGACTCCCGCACGCGCACCAGCGCGAACTCGGCCGCAACGAAGAAACCGTTCAGGCCCACCAGGACGAGGGCCACAAAGAGATTAAACCAGGATAAGAGGGGTTCCGGCACTTCTACGCGTGCCCACCAGCGGTCGGACCGCTGGGTTTTCGTCGGTGGTGTCTAGAGTGAGGTTCGTCCATCGCGTTACGGGGCGAATTATACCGCAGCCGGGTGCCCGCACAAATCCCGCGGCACGAAAAGAGGCCCGGCCTCGATGGCCGGACCCCTCCGTGTTGTGTTGATTGAAGGCTATCTCTACGCGAGGCCCTCCGCTTCGTACTCGCGCAGGAAGCCTTCGAAGAGGCGCTTGTGGCCCTGTTCGTCGTGCAGGATCTCTATGACCATATCCTGCGTAACGGGATCCACCTCCTCGGTCTCCTCCACCATGCGCGTGTAGTGCTGGATGGCGCCCTCTTCCGCGTCTATGACACCCTTTATGACGTGTACGATGTCTACCTGGTCATCGGGCGGCTGCAGCGTGTCCTGCGACGCCTTGAACTCCATCGAACCAGGCACGACACCATAGAGCTCCTTGATGCGGGCCGCGAACTGCTGGGCGTGGGTGAGCTCTTCCTGTATGTCTTCCTCTATGCTCTCCTTGACCTCCTGGGCGCGGACACCATCAGGGTTTATGGAGTTCGTTACGTAGTTCATGACGGTCTCGAGCTCCATAAAGTAAGCTGTCTTCAACAGCTCGACGATCTCTCCGCGCTTCTCTGACATCTCTTCAGAGAGAATGCCTTCGCTGCCGCGATTGGTCTCCATGCTCTGTGACCTCCTTCAAGATCGCATGAGATACACAGAGAATGTACCCTCGCACCCCCCACTTAAACGTGAACTGGGAAACACGAAGACGCGCCCGGAGAGTCTGCCCCCGGTTCCACGCATGCGGGACCGCTCTAGCTCTACTGCAACTTAGGTTCCGTGCGGGCTTCCATCGCGGCCTCCAAGCACTCTTCGGCGTCCGCGCCGGTCGAGGCCGTGACCCCGGCCGCGAAGGCCCCTTCGACGAATGGGGCGTCGACGAGCGTGACCTTCTCCCTCTTTTGCGGGGGCAGCATCTCCAGGACGGTCTCTGCGGAGAGGACGGCGCTGCCGAGGTCCATGAACACGAGCACCTCGTCGGTTTCGAGGCCGCGAATGGAGGCTTCGATCCTCTCCGGGTCCGTGCCGAAAGAGCCGTCGGCGTCACCCCCGACGGCCGAGATCTCGACCTCTCCTGCCATCTGCAAGACCAGATCCGCCGTGCCATCGGCGATCTCCTTGCTGTGCGAGACGAGCACGATCCCGACCATCAGGAGGACCCTTCCAGCACCCGCGCCGCGGCGTCCAGGAGCATGTACGTGGAGGTCGCGCCGGGGTCCTGATGACCCGCGGCCCTGGCCCCCAGATAGCTCGCCCTCCCCCTCTTCGCCGTGAGCGGAATCGTCGATTCGGCCCCCTCCTTCGCGGCATCCGCCGCGCTCCTGAACACCCCTGCCACGCTCCCTTCGCCGGCGGCTTCCTTCGCGGCTCCGACGGCGGGTTCGAGGGCGTCCACGATAGTCTTGTCCCCCACCTCGGCCTTACCGCGCTGCTTTATGCCGCCGAGTGCGGCTTCCAGGGCCTCGGCAGCATCCTCGGCGGAGACCTCTTCCTTGTCTCCAAGCGCCGAGGACGCGCGCAGGAAGGCTGTGCCGTAGAGCGGGCCGGCAGCACCGCCGACCTTGCTGATCAGGGCCATAGAG
>Ga0081538_10002544_pt1 | contig 17736 bp, 13 predicted proteins | sample TabmetS5T2R1_FD_71022 | JGI IMG/M metagenome (GOLD analysis project Ga0081538, IMG submission 71022) | Tabebuia heterophylla rhizosphere microbial communities from the University of Puerto Rico - S5T2R1 | ecosystem: Host-associated > Plants > Roots > Rhizosphere ... | reverse complement strand
CTTCGCGCCCAGGCGGTCCTTGATCATCTGGACGCAGCGGTAGAAGTCGGCGCCGGTGCGGTCCATCTTGTTGACGAAGCAGATGCGTGGCACGCCGTACTTGTCGGCCTGGCGCCACACCGTCTCGGACTGCGGCTCCACGCCCGCGACCGAGTCGAACACGGTCACGGCGCCGTCGAGCACGCGCAAGCTGCGCTCGACTTCGATGGTGAAGTCGACGTGGCCCGGGGTGTCGATGATGTTGATGCGATGGTCGCGCCACTGGCAGGTGGTCGCGGCCGACGTGATGGTGATCCCGCGCTCCTGCTCCTGCTCCATCCAGTCCATCGTCGCGGTGCCTTCGTGCACCTCGCCGATCTTATGGGAGCGGCCGGTATAATAGAGGATGCGCTCGGTCACGCTGGTCTTGCCGGCGTCGATTTGCGCCATGATGCCGATATTGCGATATCGCTCGAGCGGGACACTGCGGGCCATGACACTAACGGAATGGTTTAGTCGGAGGTCGAGAACACTACTGAACTCTCCGCAGCGGCGCCAGACGCGACTTCTGCGCCGCTGATGGCCCTCAATCCTGGATGATGTAGACCTTGCCCGGCTTGCCGTTGGTGCCGGCGGCGCCGGGTTTGCCGCGGTCGCCGGATTCGCCTTTCTCGCCGAGCTCGAAGCGCGATTGCTGCTCGCAGCCTTTCAGGCCGCCGGGGCCGCCGAGCCCGCCTTCGCCGCCGTCGCCGGGCCGGCCCGGCTTGCCGCCGACGCCGCCGGAGACCGAGGTGACGATCTGGCCGCGATCGAACGCGGCTTGCAGGGCAGGCACGTAAGCCACGTTGCCGCCGGTGCCGCCGTTGCCGCCGGCGCCGCCATTGCCGCCGGCGCCGCCCTTGGTGCCCTGCTCGCCGTTGGAGCCGGTCGTGGTCGGCGTGCAGATCTGGAAGGATTGCAGCCACGGCTCGGTCTTGCTCTCGCGGCCCGGCTGGCTTTGCAGGATCTTGGCGTCCCGCATCAGCTTCAGATAGCCGGCCATGGACTGCGCGACCACCGGATCGTCGACGCCGGCGGCGCCGGTCTCCGGCAGGATCGAGCCGAGGCACGAGGAGACCGCGCAGCTCGACGCCTCGCACTTGCATTGCGTGTCGGTGCCGGGACCGCCGGCGGCGCCGGGTCCGCCGGGACCGCCATGTCCGCCGGCGCCGCCATCCATCCCGTCATTGAGGATGATGAGGCGCCCCGATCCTTCGATCGAGGTGGCGCGGATGAGAACGGTGCCGGCCGCCATGCCGGGATAGCCAGGCCCGCCATTGCCGCCGTTGGCGCTGGGCACACCCGGCGCGCCGTCGCTCGAAAGGTCGGCGACGGTGCCACGCGGAAATGCCTGGATGATGGTGTCGGCGTTGACCTGGACGCGGCCGGCGTGGATCTCGAGGTTGCGTCCCCACAGGATGTAGGTGCCGCCGTTAAACACCAGCACGTCGTCGCTGGGATCGAGCTCGATGCGGATGCCTTGATCGTTGCCGAGATTGAACACCTGCTCGAACGGCACGGCGGTTTCGGCAAGCACCGCCTTCGACGCCGCCACCGCGATCAGCAGCGCGCCCAACCTCGTGCCCAGGCGAAGCAGCGATGTCATGGCGCCGCCTCCTGCAATGAGGTGCCGGTGGTGCCGGGCGATCCTGCCTTGCCGGGCTGTGCGCCGGTTGTGCGGCTGCCTTGCGCGCCATCGCTGCCACCAGCGCCGCATCCGATCGCGCCGGCACCGCCGAGGCCGCCATTGCCCGGATTGCCGGGCAGGCCGGGATTGCCACCGGCGCCGGGCGCGCCCGCTGCGGCCGTGACGACGAAATGCTTGCTCTCGATCAGCGGCGTCAGCGCCGCGGAATAGACCACGATGCCACCGTTGCCGCCGCGGCCGCCTTGGCCGCCCTGGCCGCCGATGCCGCCCCAGCCGCCGTCACCGCCATTCTGCGGCGCGTCGCCGCCGCACACCCGCGCACGACCGTTGCGGCCGTTGCCGCCGTCGCCGCCTTGGCCGCCATTCTGGCCCTTGCCGCCGCCTTGCCCCGACATGTCGACGATCAAGCGGCCGTTGCCGGAGATGTCGCCGATGCGCAGCACGACCTTGCCGGCGGCGGCGCCTTCGTCGCCCGTGACGCCAGCGCCACCCGGCGCGCCGTTGCCGCCGTTGTCGCCTTCCTTCATGCCGTCGACGCCGCGCGCCGCCTGGTTGGGATATCCCGGCTTCGGCAGACGCGTGTCCAGGGTGAAGGCGCGGATGACGGTGTCGCCATCGAAGCGCGCGCGGCGCGCGACCACGATCAGGTTGCCGCCTTCCAGCGCCAGATCGCCGCCGCTGAACACCAGGATCTCGCTCTCCGGATTGGACTGCACGATGATCATATTGCCGACGCGGGTCTTGGCGAGATCGTGGAAATAGACCTCGCGCAGCACCTCTTCCGCCGACGCCATGCCGGCGGTGCCCGCCAGCACGCAGGCGGCTGCCAGGATCGCTCTCGATGTCGTGCGCGGCGTCATTGCAGCTGGGTCCCGGTCTTGACGAACAGGATCTCGATCGCGTCGATCACCGGCGGCTCGCGCCAGGCGCTCGGCTGCGCCACCTCGACATAGGCATAATAGGGCGCATCGAGCGGGAAGGCATTGTCGAGGATGTTGGCGAAGGCCTGGTCGGTCGCCACCGTTTCCTTCCAGTCCAGCTTCACGTCGCGCGGCAGGGAGATGACCTTGGAGAAGCCGGTCTCGATGCCCTCGGGATTGTCGGCTCGGTCGATCACGCGATGGCAGTTGCCGTCGATCGTCACCGTGCCCCAGCGCGGATGCTCAATGCGCAGGTCGATGCGGCTGCCCATCTTCGGCTCGCCTTCGAATTGCACGTTGGTGACGGCGACGCCGAGCAGGAACTGCGCGCCGCCGCTGGGGCCCGGCGGCGTGATGGAGATCGGAACCAGGATCGGCTGCTCGGCGAAGCCGGCGCCGGCGCGCCCTTGCGAGATTTGCGCGGCGATCGAGCGGTTGAGCGCCTCCAGGAAGCGCGTGCGCAGGAACGACGGCTCCAGATTGTGGGTCATGTCCTCTTCATAGGCGGCGCGGAAGAACTCGACGCTCGGCGGAATGGCGGGGCGCTTGTCGACGAAAGCGCCGGCCCGTTCGGCCAGGCGGCCTGCGAAGCCTTCGTAATACTTCTTCAGTTCGCCTCGGTCGGCCGCCAGCGCCAGCGTCATCTGCGCGGGATCGTAAAACTCCGGACGGCGCTGGTCGACGACGCTGGCGTGCAGCACATCGTCGGTGGGATAGCGCGCTTCGTCCGGCAGGTCGATCCGCCGGCCGGTCACGTAGTAGAAGCCGGTGCGCAGCAGCGAGGCGGAGCGCGCCACGTCGCCCAGCAGGCGCGCGCCCATCAGGCTGGCGACCGCCACCTGGCGCTGCACGGCGTCCTCCTTGGGCAGCGACTTCAGCGCCAGCAGGTCGTCGCGCACCGCGCCCAGCCAGGCGAGGTCGGCATCGAGCGCGCGCACCCGGCGGGTATCGGCGAGGATCTGCGCCTGCAGATCGCCGGCGGTCGCCATCGTGGCTTCGGCGTCCAGCAGCAGGCCGGTCCATTTCTTCTGCTGCTCCTCATCGACCGGCGCGTAGTCGTTGAAGCCGAGGGTGAATTCCGCCGGTCCGTTCCGCAATCCGGCGCGCAAGACCTCCGCCTTCTCGTAGACCGTCGCCATCGAGGTCCTGAAGGCGGCGAACTCGGCATCGTTCTTCTGCTTGCCGGCGAGGTGGCCGAGCGCCGGCGCGAAGTGCGGCTCGACCGCCTTCCAGGCGGCATCGAAATCGGCGATCAGCAAAGCATAGCTCTGATAGCGCCCGGCGATCTCGCGCAGGTCGTTGGGCGCGCCGGGCGGCGGCACGCCGTCCTTGTCGCCATAAAAAGAGAACGGTGTGGCGGCGTTGGGAGTCCAGACCAGCGAATATGGCGCGGCGGCGGGCCGGCCGATGCCGATGGTGGTGTCGTTGACGATCAGGTCCTCGACGATGCGGCCGAAGGTCGCCGCCTGTTCCTTCTCCGCGGTGTATTGCGCCAGGAGCGCCGCATCGATGGTGGCGGCCTCGGCGATCTTGGCCTGGCCGTCCTGGATCATCTTCAGCAGCTTGGCGGCGTTGGCGCCAATGCGCTGCGCCGTGGCGGCGCGATCGGCGCTTTGCGCCTTCAGGATCCGGTCGAGCTGGCTCACCTGCTTCGCAGGATCGGCTGGTGCGCCGGTGCCGAGGGCGCTCAGCTTCACGTCGTCCCAGAAATCGAGGGTGCCCGCCTTCTTGTCGGTGCCGAAGGTATCATCGAGCGACTTCTGGAATGCCTTCAGCTGCGCCGAGAGGCCGGTCATCGGCACCTCGTTCGGCCCGTAGCCGAAGGGATCGACGCGCAGCGCCATCTGCTCCGTGATCTGGTTCAGCGTGGCCATCGCCTGCTGGCTGGCGCGGCGCGACAGGCGCGGCGCCAGCTCGTCGATCTTGGCGCGCACGAACGCGCCGACCACCAGGTCGAACGGCGCGCGCGCATGCAGCCGCGACAGCTTGGCGACGGCGAGGTCGGGCCACACCAGCGTCGCGCCGAACAGGCCGTCATAGATGGTGCCCGCCTGGTCGCCGATCGCGATGTCGTAGCCGGCGGACCACAGCTGCTTCGGCAGGCCGGAATCGAAGCCCTGGTCGGCGGTCTTGTTGTGGAACCAGCGCAGCGGGTCGTTCTTCAGCTGCACCAGCGATCCTTCGCTCGCGCCGGTCGGCGGAACGACCGTTCGCACCTTGATGCGCAGAGTGCGTTTGGGCGCGCCGGCGGCGGGCCATTGCGGCTGCGCATTCAGCACCCAGCCCTGGGTCGGGAACATGAAGGGCATGTCCGGCGCGCGCGACAGGTCGAGCGTGCCGGCAATGATCTCAGCGGCCTGCTCGCGTTCGGCCGGCGGATCGGCCAGCGTGATGGTGCCGGCGCCGGTGAAGCGCACGTTATCCCCATAGAGCTTGATCGTGCCGTCAGTGAGGCGCAGCGGCATCGCCACGATGATCTCGCGCGCCTCGATGGCGATCTCGGACACGTCGCGCAGGGACTGGCCGGGCGCGGTGGCGAATGCGGAGAACAGCTGCGGCGTCAGCTCGACGATGTCGCCGGCGATGCGATAGGCGAAGCGGTCGCCGTCGGCGCGGCGCCACACCATGACCTCACGGTCCTCGTTCCAGAAGAAGGATGGATCGACCAGCTCGGATTCCGCCAGGATCGGCGCGACGCAACGGTCCGTCAGGCTCTGCGCGACCGCGGGCGCCGTGCCCAAGGCGATCCAAAGCGCGACCCCCGCGCACCACAAGACCCGCTTGACCCGGAACGAGGGGACGCCTTGACCGTGAATCATCGCGATCCGTGAGCTTGAGGCGACCGAATAGTTCCCTTGGCTGGCAGCTCTAGACTGTCATGCATGGTCTTGATCGGCTTCGGCAATGCGCCGTTAATGTGGAAATCCCCGCAGGCGCACTATAGGCGTTGCGCCCCCAAAGATCAAAGCAGCCGATGGTGTGAGATGAGCAGGATCAGTGACCTGCGTCACAAGCGCGAGTCACGGACGGAATGCTCAGCAGATGATTGTGCCGCGCGCGCCGATGACCCGTGGGCTCAGCGCGGGCGATAGGCATTCAGGATCATTTGCACCGCGCCGTCGACGACCTCTTCGGGCGTCGGATCCTCGGGACGCGATGGCAGGTTGAACAGCCGGCGCAGATAGAGCGGGCCCTTGACCAGGGCGACCAGCTGGTCCGCCGCCAAGGTCGGGTTGGGTATGACGAGCTTGCCGTCGGTCGTCGCCTTGCGCAGGAAGTCGGTCAGCGCGGCGCGGAAGGGCAGGGGGCCGGTGTTGTACCAGGCCTCGATCAGCTCGGGAAAACGCGGGCCCTCCGACACGATGATGCGGTAGACCTTGATCGGTCCCTCGCCGAGCAGGAAGTTCTCGATCGAGCTCGCGATGCGGCGCAGCGCCACGCCGATGTCCGGCTCGTCCGCCACCTGGGGGAACAGGTCGACGGCGAAGCCTTTGCAGGCGTGGTGGATGATGGCGGCGAACAGCTTCTCCTTGCTGCCGAAATGGGAATAAACGGTGGCCTTGGACACCCCGGCCGCCTTGGCAACCTGGTCCATGCTGATCGCGCCGTAGCCTTCCGCCATGAACAGGTCCTTGGCGGCCTGCATGATCTTCAAGGCCTTGGGCGCCCCGAACTCGTCGGCGGTGTCGATATCCAGGTTCGCCCTGGACCGCGTCATCAAATCAATCGTCACGGACTCGGCTCTCCCTGCTCGCTGACCGCAATCTAGCATGTCTCGCGAAGGTTAACAAAACTAGTCGGTTTAGTTCTTCTTGACAAGATGGCGAGTCTTATCGCATTTTCCAGTCTTGTGGTACTGGTCGGTTTAGTTTTCGGGCCAAACTCCGCCAAGAGAGGAAATCGGACATGATTCGCAAGATCGCACTGGGCCTGGGATTGCTGGCCGTCCTGGCCGGGATCGGCTTCGGCGGACACTATTGGTGGCAGGTCGGCCGGTTCCAGCAATCGACCGACGACGCCTATGTGGAGAGCGATATCTCCGCCATCAGCCCGCGTATCGACGGCTACATCCAGGAGGTTCGGGTCGCCGACAACCAGGCGGTGCGCAAGGGTGATGTGCTGGCGGTGATCGACGCCCGCGACTTTCGTGCCCGCTTCGACCAGGCAACTGCGACGCTCGCGACCGATCAGGCCGCGGTCGCGACCTATGACAGCCAGATCGCATTCCAGCATTCCAAGATCGAGCAGGCGCAGGCGCAGCTCGACTTCGCCGGCGCGGAACTGGAGCGCGCCAAGGCGACCTATGACCGCCGCAAGAAGCTGGTCGATGGCAAGATCATCAGCGTCCAGGAGATGGATGACGCCAGCGCCGACTATCGCAAGGCCAAGGCCGACGTCGTGCAAATGCGCGCTGCCTTGGTGGCGGAGCAAGGCCAGCTGGCGGTGATCGAGGCCGAGCGCCGCCAGGCCGAGGCCAAGGTCGCGCAATCGAAGGCCGCGGTGGAGCTGGCGGCGAGCGAGCTGGAGAAGACCATGGTGCGCGCGCCGATCGACGGCGTGGTGGGTGACCGCACGGTGCGGCCCGGTCAGTTCGTGAAGCAGGGCCAGCAGCTGCTGGCGCTGGTGCCGATCAACATGCACGTGGTCGCGAACTTCAAGGAGACCCAGCTCGGCCGTATCCGGCCCGGCCAGCAGGTCGAGATCCACGTCGATGCCTTCCCCGACCAGCCGGTGATCGGCACGGTCGAAAGCTTCTCGCCGGCGAGCGGCGCGCAGTTCAGCCTGCTGCCGCCGGAGAATGCCACCGGCAACTTCACCAAGATCGTGCAGCGCGTGCCGGTGCGCATCGGCCTGCCGCAGGGCAGCACGCTCGCCGGGTTGCTGCGGCCGGGACTCTCGGTGGTGGTCAGCATCGACACGCGCGCCGAGGGCGGCGAGGCGCTGGCGGCTGCCGGCAACGGCCTGCTGTTCGGCGCCGCGCAGGCGAGCGGCAACTGACCGCGAGCCGGTGCGATGTCCGTCTCTTCACGGCAGGGCTTGGTCTTGCCATCCATCATATTGACTGCACCCCCTAGTGCCGCCCGGATCATACGCGCGAAACACCGTGCGGCCGCAGTCGTGGATGGCAAGACCAAGCACTGCAGCGAGCGGCGGGTGCATCAATGACTCCCCAAGTCACGGCGCGGCACTGGGCCGGCTTCGTCGCCATGGTCGTCGGCATGTTCATGGCGATCCTGGACATCCAGATCGTCGCCTCGTCGCTGAAGGACATCCAGGCGGGCCTTTCCGCCAGCGCCGATGAGATCAGCTGGATCCAGACCTCGTACCTGATCGCCGAAGTGGTGATGATCCCGCTGACCGGCTATCTGGCGCGGCTCATGTCCACGCGGGTGCTGTTCACCATCTCCTCCGCCGGCTTCGCGCTGAGCTCGCTGCTGTGCGCGCTGGCCGGCGACATCGAATCCATGATCGTGTTCCGCGCCATCCAGGGCTTCATCGGCGGCGCGATGATCCCGGTGACCTTCGCCGCCAGCTTCATGATGTTCCCGCGCGAATGGCGCAACAACATCTCGGTGCTGATGGGGCTGGTCGCCACCATGGCGCCGACCATCGGGCCGACGCTCGGTGGCTGGATCACCGAGAACAGCTCCTGGCACTGGCTGTTCCTGATCAACCTGCTACCGGGCGTGATCGTCTCGGTGCTGGTGTGGACCTGCATCGACATCGACAAGCCGAACCCGTCGCTGCTGAAAGGCATCGACATCCTCGGCTTCGTGCTGATGGCGCTGTTCCTCGGCTCGCTTGAATATGTGATGGAAGAGGGGCCGCGCTGGGACTGGCTCGACGACGAGGCGGTGCGCACAATGGCGATGATCGGCATGGTGGCCGGCATCGGCTTCTTCTGGCGCATGTTCAGCTACGGCAATCCGATCGTCGATCTGCGCGCCTTCGCCGACCGCAACTTCGCGCTCGGCTGCCTCTACAGCTTCATCATCGGCGTCGGGCTCTACGGCATCGTCTACATCATGCCGCTGTTTCTCGCGAACATCCGCGGCTACAACGCGCTGCAGATCGGCGAGGTGATGTTCGTCACCGGCGTGTTCCAGTTCCTGTCGGCGCCGCTCGCCGGGCGCCTCGCCAAGGTGCTGGATCCGCGCGCCATGCTGGTGCTCGGCCTCTGCCTGTTCGGCGGCGGCGTCTACATGCAGTCGCTGCTGACGGCGGACTGGGGTTTCTGGGAGTTCTTCCTGCCGCAGGCGGTGCGCGGCTTGGCGCTGATGTTCCTGTTCATGCCGGTCAACATCATGGCGCTCGGCACCTTGCCGCCGGAGCGGCTGCAGAATGCCAGCGGGCTCTACAACCTGATGCGCAACCTCGGCGGCGCGATCGGCCTTGCCGCCATCAATACCGTGATGATCGACCGCCTGGCGCTGCACTGGATGCGGCTGGTGGAGAATTTGACGCCCGGCAATCCGAATTTGCAGGAGTTCCTGTCAAATGCCGGAGCGGGACTCTCGATCGATCTCGGCGCGGCAGGCGACGCAGCGGCCACCAGGCTGCTGGCCAACATGGTGCGGCAGCAGGCCGACGTGCTGACCTTCGCCGACGTGCTGCTGCTGATGGCGGCGGTGTTCATCGTCAGCCTCGTGCTGGTCCCGCTGCTGCGCAAGCCACGCCCGGCGCCAAGCGCAGGCGGGGCGCACTAGGGCGTCCACCGCATTCCGCTCTCCTGACTGTCATCCCGGACGGGCCGCGAAGCGGCGCGAGCCGGGACCCATGCGATCCTTCAGCGTCACGGTGAGTCACAATGGGTCCCGGGTCGCGCTTCGCTTGCCCGGGATGACAGTTTGGGGTGTGACTACGAGATGCCAGCGACTTGATGCGGCACGTAGGGCTCTTCCAACGCCGCGATCTCTTCCGCGGACAGCTTCAGCTCCGCGGCGGCGACCGCATCGGTCAGATGGTGCGGCTTGCTGGCGCCGATGATGGGTGCCGTCACGCCGGGCTTGGCCAGCACCCAGGCAAGCGCGACTTGCGCGCGCGAAACGCCACGTGCTTTCGCAACGGCGGCGACGCGTTCCACCACCTTGCGGTCGGCATCTTGTGTCGCGTCGTAAAGCGTATGGCCGAACTTGTCGGTCTCCGAGCGATTGGTGGTCTCGCCCCAGTCGCGGGTGAGGCGACCGCGCGCCATTGGGCTCCAGGGAATGATGCCGATGCCCTCCGCCGCGCACAGCGGCAGCATCTCGCGCTCTTCCTCGCGATAGAGCAGATTCAAGTGGTTCTGCATGCTGGCGAAGCGGGTCCAGCCGTGGGCGTCTGCCGCGTAGAGCGACTTGGCGAACTGCCAGGCGAACATCGAGGAGGCGCCGATGTAGCGCGTCTTGCCGGCCTTCACCAGGTCGTGCAGCGCCTCCAGCGTCTCCTCGATCGGCGTCTCGTCGTCCCAGCGGTGGATCTGGTAAAGGTCGACATAGTCGGTGCCGAGGCGCATCAGGCTGGCGTCGATCTCGTTGAAGATCGCCTTGCGCGACAGGCCGCCGCCGTTCGGGCCGGGCCGCATCTTGAAATAGACCTTGGTCGCCAGCACGATCTCCTCGCGCTTGGCGAAATCGCGCAAGGCGCGGCCGACAATCTCCTCGCTGGTGCCGTCGGAGTAGGTGTTGGCGGTATCGATGAAGTTGATGCCGAGCTCCAGCGCCTGCTTGATCAGCGGGCGGCTCGCCTCCTCGGTCAGTGTCCAGGCGTGTGAGCCGCGATCCGGTACGCCGTAGGTCATGCAGCCGAGGCAGATGCGCGAGACCTTGAGTCCGCTCTTGCCAAGCCTAACGTAGTCCATGCGCGCCTCCGCTAGGTAAAGAGGTCCGGGTCCGGGCCGATGCGGCCGCGATTGTTGTCGAGGGTGGTGATCTTTTCCATCTCGTCTTCAGTCAGCTCGAAGTCGAACACCTGGAAATTCTCGACGATGCGCGACGGCGTGACGGATTTCGGGATCGCAACGAAGCCGTTCTGGATATGCCAGCGCAGTGCGACCTGGGCCGGGGTGCGGCCGTGCTTCTGGGCGATGCCGGCGATCAGCGGGTCCTTCATCACGCGGCCCTGGCCGAGCGGGCTCCAGGATTCGGTGACGATATTGTGCCTGGCGTGGAACTCGCGCTGCGCCTTCTGTTGGAAGCGCGGATGCAGCTCGATCTGGTTGATCGCAGGCACGATGCCGGTCTCGCCGATCAGGCGCTCGAGATGCGGGACCTTGAAATTGGAGACGCCGACCGCCTTGGCGCGGCCGCTCTGCTTGATTTCCTGCAGCGCCTGCCAGGTCTCGACATAGAGGTTGGCGCGCGGGGTCGGCCAGTGGATGAGGTAGAGGTCGACATAGGCGAGCTGCAGCTTCTTCAGGCTCTCGTCGAACGCCTTGAAGGTGTTCTTGGCGCCGTGCCGGTCGTTCCACAGCTTGGTCGTGACGAACAGTTGCTCGCGCGGGACACGGGCGGCGCGGATGCCGGCGCCGACGCCCTCTTCGTTGCCATAGATCGCGGCGGTGTCGATGGAGCGGTAGCCGGCATCGATGGCGGCCTTCACCACCTTGGGCGCGTCCCGGTTCTCGACCTGCCAGACGCCGAGCCCGATCTGGGGAATATCAATGCCGTCGTTCAGCCGAATATGAGTTTGTTGAGCCATTGGTCTTTTTTCCGAATTTTGAGGAGGGCAGCAGGAAATAGATTGGCAGCGCGGAGGAATTTGTCACCCCTCCGCGCCGCGAAATCTGCGCGACATTATAGACCTAAGCCCGCACCCTTCGTCGCTGACCACGCGGTCGTAGACAGGATGTATGGACACCGCTTGCGCTGCGCCCGTACCGCCGGAGGCCGCACGCGATCGCAGCCCAGCAGTCGCGCCGATCGAGCGAGCGAAAAGGGCCAAAGGACGATGCCAACCCCTCAGAACGCCTCACGGGAGCCAGCCGGGAGGTTCCGGGGTGACACACTGGCGTTTCGGCGCAAGTTGGCTGTAAAGTCGTGGGTCCGGTATCGCAAAGTGTGCCGGCTAAAAAAAGGAAGGGGAGGAAAGGCAATGTCATCTTACAAGAAGTCTGTGTGCGTACTTTCCGCCATCGTCGCTCTCGGCGCCTTTTCGGGCGTCTCGATGGCCGGCGAGTACGACGGGGTCACCGTCAACATCCTTACCCGCCCGGGCTATGTCATCGCCGGGCGCCTTGCGGAGCGCGGCAAGGAGTTCGAAGCCGCGACGGGAGCCAAGATCGTCGTTACGGAAGTGCCGTTCGCTGAGATCTTCCCGAAGATCCAGAATGACTGGTCGACGGGCACGAATGCGATCGACGTTGGCGTATTTGCCGCCGGCTGGGGCGTGGAACTCGATTCGGCGGGGCTGCTCGAGGATCTGACGCCGTACGTGGAGAAGGACAAGAAGCTCGACCTCAACGACGTTGCCCCCTACTTCCGTGACTTCGGCCAGAAGATCGGCGGCAAGACCAAGCTGCTGATGGTCGATGGCGATTTCCAGATGGTCTACTATCGCAAGGACGTGCTCGAAAAGGCCGGCCTGCAACCGCCGAAGACCTGGGAGCAGTACATCGACGTGGCGTCCAAGATCCATGGCCAGGACATGAATGGCGACGGCCAGGGGGACTACGGCTCCTGCATCTTCAAGAAGCGCAACGCTCAATCCTACTTCGCCATTCAGACCGTCGCCGCGTCGTATGTGCAGACCCATGGGACGGCCCAGGGCTTCCACTTCGATGGCGCGACGATGAAGCCGATCGTGAACAACGAAGCCTGGAAGAAGGCCTTCGAGATCTATAAGGAGACCGGCAAGTACGGCCCGCCGGAAGAGCTTAACATGGACATCGGCGACACCCGCGGCCTGTTCAAGGCCGGTCGCTGCGGGCTGCTCATCGAGTGGGGCGATCCCGGCACGCTGCAGCTCGACGCCGATGCCGCCAAGGTCAAGGGCCTGATCTACGCGATCGCCGCTGTCGGCTCCGAGGAGGTGCTCGACCGCGCTACCGGAAAGCTCGTGCCGGTGACGAAAGAAAGCGCTCCGCATGCCGTCGACGGCATCAACTATGCGCCCTTCGCCGCCTTTGGCGGATGGGCCGGCGCGATCAACGCCAAGGCGGACCAGAAGAAGAAGGACGCGGCCTACGCCTTCCTCTCCTACATGAACCAGGCGGCCCAGTCGAACGTCGATGTGACGATCGGCGCCACGGGCTACAATCCGTATCGCAACTCGCAGCTCGCCAGCACCGATCTGTGGGTGGCAGCCGGCATGCCGAAGGAGTTGGCGGAGAACTATATAGGCGCCATCAATGCGGCCCTGAACAACCCCAACATGGCTTCCGACATGAAGATCCCGGGTGCGCAGAAGTACACCGGAGTCATTCTTGATACCGAGCTCGCCCGCTATCTCGCTGGCGAGATCACGGTCGAGGAGGCCCTGACGAACATTGAGGCGGGCTGGGAGGAAGTGACCGAGGATTTCGGCCGCGACAGCCAGATCGAGGCTCAGGCCTTGGCGCTCGGCACGCCCAGCAACTAAGCCCGTTCGATGACGAATGCCGGCGCAGATGTCCGGCCGGAGGGCGCCCCGGCCGGCATCCTTCTGCATGAGAACTGGGGAGAGTGGCTCGACCGCCACTCGCGCACGTTCTTCATCGCGCCGGCAGTCGTGCTCATTCTGATCTTTGCGATCTTCCCGACCATCTATTCGATCGTTTTCGCCCTGAGCCGCGTCCGGTTCACGGGCGAGGGCTTGCAGTTCCGACTTGTCTGGTTCCAGAACTTCGCCAAGCAGTTCTTCGGCAACGACCAGGTGCATTTCCTTGGCAAGGTCGGTGCGATGGGCGCGCTTGGCACGCTCTTTTTCGCGGCCGTCACCGCTGCCGTGCTCTGGTGGCTCTATCGGTCCTACGGCAGGACAAGCTGGATCGGCATGACCGGCCGGGCCGTCTCGGCCGCCATGGCCATCTTTGTCGCGTGGATCGTCGGCGCTACGATCTTGTCGGGCAACCCGATCGGAACACTGCTCACGACGCTTTTCTATGTCGTTGTGGGCTGCGCCCTGCAGTTCGTGATCGGCACTGGCCTGGCGTTCCTGTGCTCGCAGCCGATATCCGGCAAGAATTTCTTCCGCGTGATCTTCTTCATTCCGTTGATGATCACGCCTTTGGGAGTGGGCTACGCCATGAAAATGGTCGCCGACATCACGAAGGGGCCGTTTCAGCCCTTCTTCGGTGCGGCCACCGTGGACGCCTGGGTCTGGTCCGCCGACCCCTGGGCGGCGCGCATCGTGATGATGATCTGCGACTCCTGGCAATGGATTCCCTTCATCTTCATCACCATGCTGGCTGCCCTCGAGAACGTGCCCAGGGACCATGTCGAGGCAGCGCAAGTGGACGGCGCGTCAGGCATCGAGATCTTCAAGGAGATCGTCTGGCCGCAGATCGTCCCGGTTGCCGTGACGGTGCTTCTGATCCGCATGATCGAAGCCTTCAAGATCGTGGATCTCCCGAACATCATGACGGGCGGCGGGCCGGGATCCTCCACCGAGTCGATGACGCTCCATTCCATGTACATCTGGCGCGCCAATGACATCGGCACATCGGCGGCGGTGGCTTACCTCCTGCTGCTTCTGACCGTCGTAACCTGCGCGTCGTTCTTCAACTACGTGGTGCTTGGCAAATTGCGAAGGGCACGCGGATGAGCAAAGCAACCTTCCGGTTCGACAAGGCCGACCGCAGCCTGATAGAGCGCCTGTTCGAGCCGCCCGCAGTCGGCAAGATGTCTCCGGCCGCAAGCCTGCTGGCCCACGGTCTGCTTGTCGCCTGGTCGGTCATCGTGCTCTTCCCCATCTATTGGGTCATCATCACGTCCTTCAAGGACGCCGCTGCGGTGAACCAGGGGCCCTTCTACGTTCCATTTGTGGACTTCGAGCCGACGCTCGCCGCTTGGCGGGTCCAGTTCACCAGCGATCCGTACTGCGACGTGCCTTCCATCATCAGGCAGGTCGGGCTGCTGGCTTACAACTCGTTCGCCTTCATCCTGTCACCCGTCGTGACGCTGCAGCCCATGGAGCCGCAGATCTGCAAGATCTTCCTGGCGTTCACGAATTCCATCGTGGTCTCGATCGCGGCAACGGTCATCTGCATCGCCGTCGGCGCCATGGCGGCGTACGCGCTGGCCCGCATCCAGTACCGGCCGAAGATCGGCAACGTGGCGATCTTCGTCGGGCTCATTCTTCTGGTCATCGCCGCAACCAGCTATGCCGGCGTGCCGTGGTGGCTTGCCTCATCCGTGGCTTTGGCCCTTTTCTTCCTTCTCGCGCGCACGCTCGGAAAGCGCTTCGTGCTGAGCCTTGGCAATGGCGACATCCTGTTCTGGATCATCTCCCAGCGCATCCTGCCACCCATCGTGGTCGTCATCCCGATTTACATGATGTTCCAGGAAATCAGGCTGCTCGACACGCATCTTGCGCTCATCCTCGTGTATGCGGTGGCGAACCTGCCGATCGTCGTGTGGCTGATGCGCGACTTCTTCGTTAGCCTGCCGATCGAGCTGGAGGAGTCGGCGCAGTTGGACGGCGCCTCGCGCTTTCGCATTTTTTGGGACGTCGTGCTGCCGCTGACGCGGCCCGGCCTTGCCGCGACGACGCTGCTTACGCTCATCCTGAACTGGAACGAGTATCTGTTCGCGGTGTTTCTGGCCTACGCCAAGGTGCAGACCATGCCGATCATGGTGGCGGCGAAGAACGCGGGCGAGAAAGGCGTGCTGTGGTGGGAGATGAGCGCCGTCATCGTGATCATGATCATTCCCGTCATCCTGATGGCGATCCTGCTGACGCGGTTCATTTCGAGGGGCGTCTTGATGGGCGCGGTGAAGGGGTAAGGTATGTCAGCCGGCAGCCCGAAGATTCCGGTCAAGTTCGACAAGGTCCAGAAGTATTTTGGTCCGGTGAAGGTGCTCGAGCAATTCGACCTCGATGTGGCTCCGGGCGAATTCCTTGTGCTGCTCGGTGCCTCCGGCTCCGGGAAGACGACGGCGCTGCGTATCCTGTCGGGGCTGGAGACCGCGACGGCAGGCCGGGTCGTCATCGGCGAGCGCGACGTGACCAACATCCTCCCGAAGTACCGCGACGTCTCCATGGTCTTCCAGTCTTACGCGCTCTATCCGCACAAGACGGTCGCCGAGAACATCGGCTTTCCGCTCAAGGTGCGGCGGGTAGCCAGGGCGGAAATGGACAGCGCGATTCGAGAGGCGGCATCGCAGGTGCAGCTCGGCGACCTGCTTGATCGCTACCCGCGCGAGCTCTCTGGCGGCCAGAGACAGCGGGTCGCGCTGGCGCGCGCCATCATCCGCCGACCGTCGGTCTTTCTCATGGACGAGCCGCTGTCGAATCTCGATGCGAAGCTCCGCGGCTACATGAGAGCCGAGCTCAAGCACATGCAGCAGGCGCTCGGCATCACGACCATCTATGTCACGCACGATCAGATCGAGGCCATGACGCTTGCTCACCGGGTGGCAATCCTCGACAAAGGCGTGCTTCAGCAACTGGCGACGCCCGCGGAAACCTACAGCGATCCCGCCAATCTCTTTGTCGCGCAGTTCATCGGCTCGCCACCAATGAACATCGTGCGCGGCGGCCTCGAGGGCAGGCATTTCCTGACGAACGGCGCAAGGATCGATTCACCGGTCGGCGGGCACATGGATAAGGCGATCCTGGGTGTGCGGCCGGAAGATTGCGCGGTGGTTGCTCCCGAAGACGGGGCCCTGAAGGGCGTGATCTACACCACCGAACTGATTGGCGATCACACACTGGTCACCGTGGAGATCGGCCATGACAAGCTCACGGTGAAGGCGTCGAAGGATTTCAAGGGCAATCAGGGTGATGCCATCGGCGTGGCTCTGCGGCGGGAGCGCTTGTACGTTTTCGACTCGGCCACCGGCCAGCGGATCCGCTGACTAAGCTGCACCCACGATGTGGGCAACCACGGCGTTCATGCTGGTATTGGCGATGGCTTCGTCGCTGACCACGCGGCCGTGGCGCAGGGCGACCACGCGGTCGCAGACGGCGAACACGTCGGTCAGGCGGTGGCTGATCAGGATGGTGGCGATCTTCTGGCGCTTCAATTCGCGGATCAGGTCCAGCACGTGCTCGACCTCGCGCACCGCGAGGGCGGCGGTCGGCTCGTCCATGATGACGAGCTTGGGGTTGAAGGTGAGGGCGCGGGCGATGGCGACCGATTGCTGCTGGCCGCCCGACAGCTTGCCGACCGGATGCCGGACCGAGGGCACGCGGGCGCCGAGCTTCTTGATCATCGCTTCGGCTTCCAGCTCGATGCGGGCGCGGTCGATCATGCGGATCGGCGTGCCGAGCAGCTTCCTGGTCGGCTCGCGGCCGAGGAAGATGTTGGACGCGACGTCCTGCATGCGGGCGAGGGCGAGGTCCTGGTAGATCATCTCGATGCCGCGTTCGCGGATCTCGCCCGGCGAATGGCCGCTGATGTCGGCGCCGTCGAAATGGATGGTGCCGCCGTCCGGCTTGTGGATGCCGGTGATGATCTTCATCAGCGTCGATTTGCCGGCGCCGTTGTCGCCGACCAGCGCCACCACCTCGCCGGCATCGATCTTGAGATCGACGCCGACCAGGACCTGCACCGGCCCGAAATGCTTCTTGATGCCGTCGAGTTCGAGCAGGCTCATTTCTGACCTCGCGCCCGGTTGACCTGGTCCAGCCACACCGCCAGCACCAGCACGGCGCCGATCGCCATCTGCTGGTAGAAGGAGGAGACGGCGAGCAGGTTGAGGCCGTTCTGCAGCACGCCCATCACCAGCGCGCCGATCAGGGTGCCGAGCACGCTGGCGCGCCCGCCGAACAGGTTGGTGCCGCCGAGGATCGCGGCGGTGATGGCGGTCAGCTCGTAGTTGAGGCCGGCGGTAGGATCGCCGGAATTGACGCGTGCCAGGAACAGGAGACCCGCGAGGCCGGCAAGCAGTCCCGAGACCACGTAGAGCGCGATGCGGTGGCGCTCCACGCGAATGCCCATCGCGCGCGCTGCGCCTTCGTTGTCGCCGATCACCTGGGCGTATTTGCCGAAGCGCGTGAAGGCCAGCACGAAGTGCGCGATGATGGCGA